>Ga0307289_10000296_pt1 | contig 20936 bp, 16 predicted proteins | sample ER_DNA_143_FD_194483 | JGI IMG/M metagenome (GOLD analysis project Ga0307289, IMG submission 194483) | Bulk soil microbial communities from the East River watershed near Crested Butte, Colorado, United States - ER_DNA_143 | ecosystem: Environmental > Terrestrial > Soil > Floodplain | place...
TGTAGGTGCCGAGCAGGTCGCGGCGACCGACCGCATACCGAAGCCCTTCCCCGATCCCACGCAGGCTCGGCGGGGTGGCGTCCTCGACCGGCGGGTACCGCCGCATCCGGATGAAGAGCACCGTGGCGACGGCGATCCCGACGACGTCGATGAGGAAGCACCAGGCGGTTCCCACGGTGTGCAGGAGGACGCCGCCGACCGCCGGGCCGGCGAGCATGCCGGCCTGCATGCCCACCGACGACAAGGCCACCGCGGCGGGCAGCTGGTCGTGCTCCACGGTGCGGGGGATGAGCGCCTCACGCGAGGGACGTTGCAGCGACTGAGCGGCGGAGAGGAACGCGGCGACGACGAAGATCACCCAAACCTGCGGTTCCGGCAGAAGGGCGTTGACGACGAGCAGGCTGGTGAAGAACACCTGGGCGACGCCGGTCCATACCAGCAGGGTGCGGCGGTCCATGTGGTCGGCGAGCGCCCCGCCCCACAGGCCGAACACGACGAGCGGGACGAGCTCGACGATGCCGACGGCGCCGACCATGAAGTTGGAGCCGGTCAGATCGTAAAGCTGGTAGGGCACCGCGACGTAGGTCATCATCCCGCCGAGGTAGAACACCGTCCCGGCCAGCAAGAGCAGGCGGTAGTCACGCGACTGCCGGAACGGGGTCACGTCCATGCGCAGCCGCGACACCACGTCCAGCCACGCCACGATCCGGAGTGTCCCGCGAATGTTTTGCGGGAACAACGGGTTTCGTTGGGCGTCAGGCTCAGCGCGGGGCGGAACCTCGCAGAGTGCCGACGACGACGTAGTTTCCCAGGTAGGAGCCGCCGTCGGGCGCCACAGCGCAGCTGATCGCGACGACGGTGTCGGCCCGGACCCGGACGACCTCGTCCGTCGAGGTCAGCTTGTCGAACGGCACGGTCAGCACGGTCGTGACGGCGTAGGTGAAGACGCCCTTGGTCGTCGTCAGGACGACCGTGTCACCGGCTCGGACGTCCTGCAGCCGGCTGAAGACGCCGCGCCTCGGGTCGTCGGGATGGTAGCGGTTGGAGTGGCCGGCGACGAAGGTCGTGTCTGTGCCAGGGACCTGAGGGGGTGCGCCCAAGTCGATCCGGGCGACCTTGTCGAAGGTCGGCGCGTCGTAGCAGGGCTGCCCGGGCACCTCACACGACTCGGAAGTGTTGTAGCGAGCCAGACCGGACGACTGGGCGTCGATGATCGTGGTTCTGTTGTGTTCGGCCCGGAACGCGACCAGTTCTCCGGAGGCGACCGGCTGGATGGCCGTCGACGGGCCGGTGGACGGGTTGCCCTCCGGTGCTGACGAGCTGGTCGACGACGCAGACGCCGGGCTCGTGGCTGCAGGACCGGCGGTCGCCGCTGCGGACGCTACCGGTCCCTCGACGCTGGACCCAGCACTGGAGGAGGCGCATCCGGCGCAGGCCACGACGAACGCCAGCACGGCGGCCACACGGACCGCCGTGCTGGGTGTTCGACGTCCCGCGGCCATCAGCCTCGATGCGACGGCTCAGCCGACCAGCCGGTCACGAGTCACGCCGCGACGGCTTGACGCGCTTGACCCGCGGCAGGCGACCGCTCAAGGCGAACCAGAACGCCAGGAGGCCGAGCATGACGAGCGCCGCGCGCACCGGGGTCAGCACCGCGTCGTCGCTCACCTGCTCGGTCGTGACGCCGCCCTTCACCGGCTGTAAGGGGTAGGTCGCCACCGCTTCAGCGCCCGCCTTCGCGGTCGGGTGTACCGCCGGCGTGACGTGCTTGGACGGCGGCGGCGTGCAGTCGTGCGTGCACGACGGCGGCGGCGTGCAGTTGCTCGTGCACGTGGGCGGGGGAGTCGTCGGAGTCGAGATCGGCACGTAGCTCACCGAGTAGTGGCTGATCGCCTTACCACTGGGGTACGTGATCGTCACCGATTTCTGAGGCGGATTCACCGCCACGATCACCGGTCCACCCGTTCCGCCCTGGACCGAGCCCGCCTTGACGCAGTACTCGTCGATCAGGTAGCCGGCCGGAGCCGTGACCGTGATCGAGGTCTGCTCTCCACTGACGTCGATCTTGCCCGAGTCGAGCCCCGGGCAGACGCCGGCCGGGCCCGCGTGCGCGCTCAGCGCCGGCAGGACAAGCGCCATCATGATCAGCACGCATCCGAGGAGCACGGCCATCCCGGCCCTGCTCACTTTCGCAATTCTCATGGACTCACGACCTTCCTGGGTAAGTCGGAGCTGGCAACCACGCCGCCGGCCGATGGCTCGCGCTGACCGCGACGCCAAAGCCGCCGGACGCCACGTGCATCGTGTGCATTCCTGCCCCTTGATGGAATGAGATGACGTGTCCTGCAGGCCCCCGGGGCAGGACTTGGGGAAGATCGCTCCCCTAACGCACAAGGATGCCTGCGGATGGCGCGTAATGCATCCCTTGTGCCGAGATTGCTTTCATTCGACCGCTGCCGCTCGACGCCCCTGATGCACATCACAGCCGTGGCCCTGCCCGAGCTGCGGACGAGGCGGGCCCACTAGGCTCCCGACGTGAACATCGTGTTCGTCGAACCGGCCTTCCCGAACAACCAACGCCGGTTCGTCTCCGCCCTGGCGGACGTCGGGGCGAGCGTGATCGGCGTGGGTGAGTCACCCGAATGGGCCCTCGGCGACGACCTGCGCGGGCAGATGCGGGCGTACTACCAGGTCTCCAACGTCACCGACGAGCAGCAGCTGGACGCAGCGGTCCGGTGGGCGCAGGACCAGGTGTGGGTGGACCGCCTCGAGTCGACGATCGAGTCGCACCAGATGGCCGCCGCCCGGGTACGCGAATGGCGCGGCATACCCGGCACGTCGGTCCGCACGACGTGGCTTTGCCGGGACAAGCCGTCGATGAAGGAGGCGCTGCGCCAAGCCGGCGTGTCGACTGCGGCGTCGGCCGCCGTCGACACCGCAGACGAGGCGCGCGCCTTCGCCCGCGCGGTTGGCTACCCGCTCATCCTCAAGCCTCGGGCCGGCGCCGGCGCCTTGGGCACCACGCGGGTCGACAGCGACGCACAGCTCGACGCCGCGCTGGTCGCCTTCGGCGATGCCGACTCCATCGCCGTCGAGGAGTTCGTCGAGGGGCACGAGGGCTTCTACGACACCATCGCCGTCGGCGGTCACGTCGTCCACGACTGGGCGACGCACTACTACCCGAACGTCCTCGAGGCGATGCGACACCGCTGGATCTCGCCGCAGTTCGTCACGACGAACCGGATCGACCAGTCCTCCTTCTACGGCGAGGTCCGAGAGCTCGGCGCCCGGGTCATCGCGGCGCTCGGCATCGAGACCTCCGCAACCCACATGGAATGGTTCTACGGCCCCAACGGGCTGCGGTTCTCCGAGATCGGGTGCCGGCCGCCCGGCGTCGGAGCGTGGGACCTGTACTCGGCGGCCAACGACGTCGACGTCTACCGCGAGTGGGCCAACGGCATCGTCCACGGCGGCCCGGACCGCGCGTTGTCACGCCAGTACTCCGCCGGCATCGTCGCGCTCCGGCCCTCTGGCGACGGTGTCATCCACGGGTACAGCGGGCTCGACGAGATCCGCGACCGGTACAACGAGTGGGTGATCGACGCAAACCTGCCCGATCCCGGGACCGGGACCCAACCGGTCGAGGCCGGGTACATGGCCAACGCGTACATCCGGATGAAGCACCCCGACTACGACGTTCTTCGCGGGATGCTCGACGACGTCGGTCGTACCGTCCGCGTTCACGCGGGCTGATCAGCAGTCCCGATGACGTCGACACATCTGCTCGGCCCGCAGCGGTTCCTCACGACGGCGGGCGCGGTCGTGCGCGGTCTCGGCGTCGACGGCCCGGTTGCGACGATCACCGCCGGATGGGAGGAGCGCGAGTCCGACGACGCCGAGCTGGACTCCGTGATGAACGGCCGCTCCCGGAACCTGCGGCTGTTCGGGCGGATGATGGACGTCCTCGAGCGCGACGCCGACGTCGCCGCCGCCGCGCTGGCCCTGCGGGACGCCGTCGACGACCTGGCCCACCTCTACTCGCTCCGCCTCCAGCACGCCCTCGATGCCGTCTACGCCGTCCGGCGTCGCCAGGGCCGCGCCGACGTCCTGGCCGCCGCGGACGCCGACGCCCTCGAAGCCGTGCGCCGGCTGGACCGGTGGTACCTCGACCAGGTTCGCACCCTCTACGGCGAGGCGTACGCGTCGGGCGCGACGGAGAGTAGCCCGTTGTGGGCCGAGAACCGGGCCGAGGTCACCGAGCAGCTAGCCTCCGCATCGGTGCTCGCCGTGGCCGGCGGCCACGTGGGCATGCTGCTGCGCACCATGCAGTTCTTCTCCGTCCGGCCTCCGGCGGAGCTACCGGTCGTCGCCTGGTCCGCCGGGGCGATGGCGATGACGCGAATGGTGGTGCTGTTCAACGACTTCGCACAGACCGGTGCCGTGGCCCAGGTGTGGGACCGCGGTCTGGCGCGGGTAGAACGCGTCATCGCGCTGCCGCACGCGCGACGCCGGATCCACCTGGACGACCGGGTCCGGATGGAGGTCTTCGTGCGGCGGTTCGAGGGGTATGCGTGTCTCCTCCTCGATGACGGCGCTCGGGTCGCGGTAGGTCCCGACGGCGCCCTCCCGCCGGGTGCTCGGGTGCTGCGGGCGGACGGCACGCTCGGCGTGGTCGAGGCTGCAGCATGACCGCGCCGGCCACCACGGCACCGACGAGCGGCTTCATGCGCAGGCTGGCCGTCAACCGGCTGCGCGACCGTCTGGCCACGTCTGACGCGGGAGCGGTGGACCGGTTCCTGCAGCGGCACTCCGCGCCGATCAGCGAGGGTCGGTTCACGACGTTCCTCTGGCGTGGCGACGCCGACAAGGTCATGGTCCGCCACCGGGTGGTGGGCTTGCCGGACCCGTTGCCGCTGCGCCGTCTCCCCGACACCGACCTCTGGTATGTGACGATCGAGCTGCCCGAAGGGTCTCGCGTCGAGTACCAGTTCGAGGTGGTCCGGGGGGACGTGCGAGAGGAGTACCTCAACGACCCGCTCAACCCGCGGCTCGCGCACGGGCCGTTCGGAGCCCAGTCGGTGGCCGCCGCGTCCGGCTATGTCGTCCCGTCGTGGACCCTTCCTGACCCGGAGACTCGCCCCGGCTCGCTCGACTCGATCTCGTTACGTAGCAAGGCACTTCGCCGGGAGCAGTGGTTTCGGCTCTACCGGCCCGCACGGTTCCGCTTGCTCCGCCGCTATCCGCTGCTCATCGTCCACGACGGCGACGACTACCTGAACTACGCCGCGGCCAAGACCGTCCTCGACAACCTCATCCACCGGGGCGAGGTCGCCCCACTCGTCGCCGCGTTCGTGCCGCCCGGCAACCGCCTTGTCGAGTATGCGAACTACGCGCCTCATGCCCGGTTCATCGCCCGGGAGCTGGTCCCGTTCCTCACCGAGGAGCTGCCGCTCATCGACCTTCCCGACGGACGGTGCCTGATGGGATCGAGCTTCGGAGGAGTGGCGTCCCTGTCGACGGCGGTGCGGTATCCCTCGGTGTTCGGGTCGTTGCTGTTGGAGTCCGGGTCTTTCGTCTTCACCGACATCGGCGCCGAGCACGGCGGCGGGCCGGTGTTCGACCCGGTGGTCAAGTTCGTCAACGCCTACCGCGCCCGCCCCAAGGTCGTCGCCGACCGGATCTTCCAGACCTGCGGCGTCTACGAGCCGCTGATCACGCCCAACCGCTCGATGGTGTCGACGTTCCGAGACACCGGCATGGATGTCCGGTACGTCGAGGCCCGGGACGGCCACAACTGGGAGAACTGGCGCGACCGGCTCCGGGACGCGCTGACCTGGATCTTCCCGGGTGAGCAGAAGTTCGTCTACGAGTAACCGACTAGGTGAGAGGCACGCATACATGGGCATCGGCGACAAGGCGGTCGAGCGCTGGTACTCGGCGCGCACCCAGCGCGAGCTCACGCTGGCGCGGTGGGGTCACTACGGAACGCCGCTGCTCGTCTTCCCGACCGCGGGAGGGGACGCGGAGGAAATCGAGCGCCACCACCTCCTCGCGCACCTCGGCGACGCGGTCGACGGCGGCCGGGTCAAGGTCTACTCGGTGGACAGCACCGCCGGGCGGGCCCTCGCGACGCATGAGGGGTCGCCCGAGCACCGGATGTGGTTGTTCAACCAGTACCACGACGCCATCGCCTCCGAGGTGGTCCCGGCCATTCACGCGGATACCGGTGGTCACGAGATCGTCGCGGCCGGATCGTCCATCGGCGCGTTCAACGCGCTGGCCATGCTGTGCCGCTACCCGCACCTCTTCAGCGCGGCGATCTGCATGAGCGGGACGTACCACATGGAGAAGTTCATCGGTGGGTTCAACGACGACCTGTACTTCTCGTCGCCGGTCCACTTCGTGCCCGGCATGGAGGGTCCGCAGCTCGACGCGCTGCGACGCCGGTTTGTCGTGCTCGCCTCCGGTTCCGGACGGTGGGAGGACACCGGCGAGTCGTGGGCGGTCGCCAAAATACTGGGAGACAAGGGGATTCCCAACCGGATGGACGACTGGGGACCGGACTACGACCACGACTGGCCCACCTGGTGGAAGATGCTGCCGACTTACGTGGGCGAGCTCGTCGGATGACGGCTGGCGACCTGGCGGGAGCCGTCGCCGGCCTGATGTCGCGGGCGCGGGCCGACCTCGCGCGCCTGGTCGCGATTCCCTCGGTGGCCTCGGAACACCGACTTCCGGTCCCTGCGTGCCGCGAGGCGGCCGAGCTCGTGGCGGCGCTGCACCGGGAGCTCGGCGTCGGCGACGTCGAGCTCGTCGAGGCCGACGACGGCAGCGTCGTGGTGGTGGGACGCGCCGACGGCCCGGCCGGGTCGCCGCGGGTGCTGCTGTACGCGCACTACGACGTGCAGCCGCCCGGCGACCTCTCGGACTGGGCGACGGACCCATGGAGGCTGACCGACCGGGACGGGCGGTGGTATGCGCGGGGGGCCGCCGACTGCAAGGGCAACCTCGTCATGCACCTCACGGCGTTGCGGGCACTCCGGGAGCTCGACGGCGGGTGGCCGGTCTCGCTGACCCTGGTCTGCGAGGGCTCGGAGGAGATGTCGACGGGCGGGCTCGAACGGCTGGTCGCGTCGCGGCCCGGCTTGTTCGAGGCCGACGTCGTCGTCGTGGCAGACACCGGCAACATCGAGGCCGGCGTACCGACGGTGACGACCAGCCTGCGCGGGACGGGCAGCGTCCTGGTCACCGTGCGGACGCTGGACGGGCCGGTGCACTCAGGCCAGTTCGGGGGTGCGGCGCCGGACGCCGTGGCCGCGCTGATCCGGGTTCTCGACACGTTGCGCGACGACGACGGAGCCACGACAGTGGCGGGAGTGCCGTCCGACGGTGAGTGGCGCGGGGCCGCATACCCGGTGGACCGGTTCCGTTCAGACGCGGGCGTTCTCGAGGGCGTGGACGTTCTCGGCGGGGCTGACGTGGCCGACACGCTGTGGGCGCGACCGGTGGCGACGGTGTTGGCGATCGAGGGGCCGGCGGTCAAGGACGTCACGGCGTCGGTTTCCGCGGAGGCGCGGGCGCTTGTAAACCTGCGGGTGCCGCCCGGCATCGACGCGGCCGAAGCTCAACGAAGGCTGCGAGAGCAGCTCACCGCGGCGGTGCCGTGGGGTGCGCGAATCACCGTCGAGCCCAAGACGCTTGGACGCCCGTTCGCCGCGCGAACCGACGGACCCGCATACGCGTCGTTGGCGGTCGCGATGGAAGCGGCGTTCGGCCGTCCACTGGTGCAGACGGGGCAAGGTGGCGCCATCCCGCTGTGCGTCGCGCTCGCCGAGGCGAACCCGGAGGCGGAGATCCTCCTGATCGGCGTGGAGGAGCCGGCCAGCCGGATCCACGCGCCGAACGAGAGCGTCAGCCCCGACGAGCTGAGGCGGACCGCGCTGGCCGAGGCGCTGCTGCTCCGCGCCCTCGGAGCCTCCCGGGCTTGACGCCGCGTCACGTCGGAGAAATTCTCGATCTGAGCTGGGTCAGGTCGTAGCGCCAGGCGTTGGCGCGGATCGGGTGGCCCTTGGGGTACTCGAAGTCCTGCTCGCCCTCCAGCTCGAAGCCGAGTCGTCGGCATAGTGCGTTGGACGGCCCGTTGGTGACGTTCGGGTAGGCGTACACCGCCTCTCGTGAACCGTGCTGCGCGGCGTGCTCCAGGCAAGCGGTCAGGGCGCCCGCCGCCAGCCCCCGGCCTTGGTAGGCGGGGTAGATCCCGTAGGCGCACTCGTAGACGTCGCGACCTCGATGGGTGACGTTCCAGTAGCCGACCAACCCGACAGCTTCCCCGTCGTCCCACGCCGTGAACATCCACGCGGTGCCCTCGCGCCAGCCACGCTGGTACCGCTCGTGGCGGTCCAGCAGCTTCTCGCGGGCCTCGGGGCCGCCGAGGTGCACGGTCATCTCCGGCGTGTTGTTCCGCTCGAGGACAGGGAGGTCGTCCGCGGACCAGGGGCGGATGTCGACGGGCCGAGGAGTCACCCGCGCTGTCCGGCGTGCTCGTCGTCCTGCTCGCGCCAGCGGCTGGTGATCGGGAGTCGGCGGTCCTTGCCGAAGGCCAACGGCGAGATCTTCGGGCCGGGCGCGAACTGACGGCGCTTCCACTCCGCGCGGTCTACGAGCTGGATCACCTTGTCGACGGTGGCTGGATCGAACCCGTCCGCGATGAGCCGCTCCCGGCCGTGGGCCACGCCCACGTATCCGGCGAGGATCGCGTCGAGGACCTCGTACGGCGGCAGCGAGTCCTGGTCGGTCTGGCCGGGACTCAGCTCGGCCGACGGCGGCTTGGTGATGGTCGCCTCGGGGATCGGCGGCGGCTCTCCGCGCGCCTCGGCCGCCTTGTTGCGCCAGCGGGCCAGCTCCCACACCAGCGTCTTCGGCACGTCCTTGATCGGCGCGAACCCGCCGACACTGTCGCCGTAGATCGTCGAGTAGCCAACCGAGACCTCGCTCTTGTTGGAGTTGGCCAGGACCAGCGGCCCCTCCTGGTTGGAGACGCCCATCCAGATGACGCCCCGAACCCTCGCCTGGAGGTTCTCCTCGGCGATCCCGGTCAACCCCAGGCCGTCGAGGAACGGGTCGACCATGGGCTGGATCGGCACGACCCGGTAGTCCAGTCCGAGGTTCTTGGCCAGCTCGGCAGCGTCGTCCTTGGAGCCTTCCGACGAGTACTTGCTCGGGTTGCTGATCGCGACGACGTTCTCGCCGCCCAGCACGTCCGCCGCCAGGGTCGCGACGACCGTCGAGTCGATGCCGCCGGACACCCCGAGCAGAACCTTGCGGAACCCGTTCTTGCGAACGTAGTCGTGCAGCCCCAGCCCGACCGCCCGCCAGACCTCCTCGGCCGGGTCGAGCCGCGGGTACATCGGGGGGTCCACGGGCGCATACCGCTCGACCGGGTCAGACGAGACGACGACGTGGACCACCTCGTCGGGCAGGGCCGAGTCGTCGACGGTCGACGGGGTCAGCTCGAGGTCGACGACCACCAGCGACTCGACGAACTGCGGCCCGCGGGCCAGCACCGTGCCGTGGGCGCCTACGACCATCGAGTCACCGTCGAAGACCAGCTCGTCCTGGCCGCCGACCAGGTTGAGGTACGCGAGGGCGCACCCGGCCTGCGCCGCGCGGCGCCGCACCAGCTCGAGCCGGGTGTCGTCCTTCTCCCGCTCGTACGGCGAGCCGTTGATGACCAGCAGTAGCTCGGCGCCCGCGTCCCGGGTCTGAGCGACCGGGCCACCCTCCTGCCACAGGTCTTCGCAGATGGCGATGGCGACGTCGACCCCGCGGACCCGGACCACCGTCAGCGACTCGCCCGGTGCGAAGATCCGGTACTCGTCGAAGACCCCGTAGTTCGGCAGGTGGTGCTTCGCGTACCGGCCGACGACCCGACCGCCGTGGATCACCGCAGCGCAGTTCTGCGGGAGGGTGCGGCCTGGGTCGGCGTCGAACGCGCCCTCGTCGGCGCGGTCGAGGTAGCCGACGACCACGGGCACGTCGCCGTACCCGTCCGCCGCGATGTCCGCCGCCAGCCGCACGACCGCGCGCCGGCTCGCTTCGACGAACGAGTCGCGGAGCGCGAGATCCTCGACCGGATATGCGGTGAGCATCATCTCGGGGAACGCCACCAGATGCGCCCCGGCCGCGGCCGCCTCGGCCACGTGGTCGCGGACCATCTGAGCGTTGCCGGCCAAGTCGCCCACGACGGGGTTCACCTGAGCCATCGCGAGTCGCAGCTGAACCCTGCCGTCCGCCATGGCCACAAGACTAGGGGTCGCGCGCTCTGGCAGGATCGTCCCGGTGAGCGGCCTCACCAGCTACGACGACATCGTTGTCGGCGCCGGCCACAACGGGCTCACGGCCGCCTCATACCTCGCCCACGCCGGCCGTCGGGTGCTGGTCCTTGAGCGGCTCGACCACGTCGGCGGGGCGGCGGTCTCGGCCGCCCCGTTTCCCGGCGTGGAGGCCCGACTGTCGCGGTTCTCCTACCTCGTCTCCCTTCTCCCGCGCCGGATCATCGAGGAGCTCGATCTCGACGTCCGGCTGGTCAAGCGCCGGTATGCGTCGTACACGCCCCTTCCGCATGCCCCCGGCCGCGGCCTCCTGGTGGACGCGGCCGACTCCGACTCCACCCGAGCGTCGTTCGTCGGCGTACTCGGCGACGATGCGGATTTCGTTGCCTGGCAGCGGTTCTACGGCCGTTTCGCGCGCGCCGCCGAGCGACTGTGGCCGACCGTTCTCGAACCGCTGCGGTCTGCGGCGGAGATCCGTGGGCTCATCGAGGACGACGAGTTCTGGAACGCCCTCACTGGTGCGCCCCTCGGGACGCTCCTGCGCCAGACGTTCGCCGACGACACGGTCCGGGGGATCGTCGCGACGGACGGGCTGATCGGCACGTTCGCCGACCTCGACGACCCCTCCCTGGTGCAGAACGTGTGCTTCCTCTACCACGTCATGGGCGGCGGCACGGGGGAGTGGGACGTCCCCGTGGGTGGCATGGGCGCGGTCACCGACGCCCTGGCCAAGGCGGCGGTCGGCGCCGGGGCGGAGCTCGTCACGGGCGTCGACGTCATCTCGGTCGACGCCGACGGCGAGGTCGTGTGGAGCGTCGGTGATCGCGAGTGCCGGTCGCGTGGCCACGTCCACGCCGGGCTGGCGCCCACGGCGCTCGACCACCTCCTGGCCGCCGGTGGTTCCGACCCCGTCTCGACGGAGCCGGCTCCCGAGGGCGCACAGCTCAAGGTCAACCTGCTCCTCACTCGGCTCCCCCGGCTGCGGGACGCCTCCGTCGACCCCACCGTGGCGTTCTCGGGGACCTTCCACGTCCACGAGTCGATGTCCGAGCTGCAGGACTCCTATCTCGTCGCCCGGTCCGGCCGGGTGCCGCTGATAGTGCCGTGCGAGGTCTACTGCCACACGCTCTCCGACCGCAGCATCCTCGGACCCGAGCTGGCCGCGTCGGAGGCGCAGACCCTCACCCTCTTCGGACTGCACACGCCGGCACGGTTGTTCACCGGCCGGTCGTGGGAACGGCAGCGGCGACGCCGGGACGAAGCCCTTCGGGCGGCGGTGCGGGCGCTGGATTCGGTTCTGGCCGAGCCACTCTCGGACGTCGTCGCGCGCGACGTCAACGGCGAGCCGTGCGTAGAGGTTCGCACGCCGGCCGACCTGGAACGCGAGCTCGCCCTGCCCGGCGGCAACATCTTCCACCGGTCACTGCGCTGGCCGTGGGCCGAGCGGCCGGACGAGATCGGTACGTGGGGAGTCGAGACCCTCCACCCGAAGCTGACCGTCTGCGGCGCCGGCGCGCGCCGCGGTGGCGGGGTCAGCGGCATACCGGGTCACAACAGCGCCCAGGCGGTCCTGGGCTGACGGCCGCGGTCGGCGGCGCGCAGACCGCCTGTAACCGCCATGAAACGTCCGTGCGGCAGGATCGTCACATGGATCGCCAGCAAGAGTTCGTGCTCCGGACCATCGAGGAGCGCGACATCCGCTTCGTCCGGCTGTGGTTCACCGACGTCCTCGGCACACTGAAGTCGGTTGCGGTCGCGCCAGCGGAGCTGGAGGGCGCGTTCTCAGAGGGGATCGGCTTCGACGGGTCTGCGATCGAGGGGTTCGCGCGGGTCTTCGAGGCCGACATGCTGGCCAAGCCCGATCCGGCGACGTTCCAGGTGCTGCCCTGGCGCGGCGATAACCCCGGCACGGCGCGGATGTTCTGCGACCTCCAGATGCCCGACGGCTCGCCGAGCATCGCGGACCCCCGCAATGTCCTGCGCCGCGCGCTGTGGCGGGCCGGGGAGCTGGGGTTCACGTTCTACACGCATCCGGAGATCGAGTTCTTCCTCCTCAAGGAAAGCTGGAAGAAGGGCCGTCGGCCGAAGCCGGTCGACGAGGCCGGCTACTTCGACCACGTCGCCCACGGCAGCAGCCACGACTTCCGCCGCGCGACGATCACCATGCTCGAGGCGATGGGCATCTCGGTCGAGTTCAGCCACCACGAGGGGGCGCCGGGGCAGAACGAGATCGACCTCCGGTATGCGGATGCGCTCACCACCGCGGACAACGTCATGACCTTCAAGACCGTGGTGAAGGAGGTGGCGCTCGAGCAGGGCATCTACGCGACGTTCATGCCCAAGCCGTTCGCCGAGTACCCCGGGTCCGGGATGCACACCCACCTCAGCCTCTTCGAGGGCGACACCAACGCCTTCCACGAGGCGGGAGCGCCGTACCAGCTGAGCAAGACCGGCCGGCAGTTCGTGGCCGGCCTGCTGAAGCACGGCGCCGAGATCACCGCCGTGACCAACCAGTGGGTGAACTCCTACAAGCGGCTCTGGGGCGGCGGTGAGGCGCCGGAGTACATCACCTGGGGCCACAACAACCGGTCCGCCATGATCCGGATCCCGATGTACAAGCCGAACAAGGGCCAGTCGACCCGAGTGGAGATGCGGTCCCTCGACGCGGCGTGCAACCCGTACCTGGCGTTCGCGGTGATCCTCAGCGCCGGCCTCAAGGGGATCGAGGAGGGGTACGACGTCCCCCCGGAGACCGAGGACGACGTCTGGAACCTCACCGCCTCCGAACGGCAGGCCATGGGCATCGACCCGCTGCCCCGGTCCCTGGGGCGCGCGCTGGAGGTCATGGAGCGCAGCGAGCTCGTAGCCGAGACGCTCGGCGAGCACGTCTTCGACTTCTTCCTGCGCAACAAGCGGGCGGAGTGGGAGGACTACCGTAGCCAGGTGACGCAGTTCGAGCTCGACCGCTACCTGCCGCGTCTCTAGCGGCGGCCGGGCCAGTGACGACGCGGTGAGCACGCGGGCCACGACGATCGGGGGACGGCTGGCCCGGCTCGGCTTCGCCGACCCCGGGCGGGCGGAGCGGCTGCTGCACGACCCGGCGCTCGCCAGCTTCGCCGACCGGCTGGACGGCGTCGGCCACGACGGGCTGGCCGACGCCCTCGGTGCGGCCCCGGATCCCGACCTGGCGCTGCTCGGGCTCGTCCGGGTGCTGGACGCGCTGCCCGACGAAGAGGGCGCTGCCCTGCTCGTCGCGCTCCGCCGCGCAGCAGCGGCCCGCGACCGGCTGGTGGCGGTTCTCGGCGGCTCCGTGGCCCTCGTAGACCATCTCGTCCGCCACCCCGACCACTGGCGGTGCGTGGCGGAAGCGGAGCCACCGACCGCTCGGGGTCTGCGGGAGAGCCTGGTGAGGGCGGTCGCACCGGACCACCGCGGCGACATGACCGCATACGACGCCCTCCGCGTCGCCTACAGACGAGAGCTGCTGGCCATCGCGGCGCTCGACCTCACCGCACCGGACCCGGTCGGATACCTGCCGGCGGCCGCGGAGCAGCTGGCGTGGCTGGCGGAGGCCGCTCTCGAGGCGGGCCTGGCCATTGCCACGGGGGAGTACGGGCCCGGCGCCGCGGACACCCGGCTCGCGATCATCGGCATGGGCAAGACCGGTGGCGGCGAGCTCAACTACGTCTCCGACGTCGACGTCGTCTTCGTGGCCGAACCGGCCCAGGGAGTGACCGAGGACCGTGCGCTCACGGTGGCCACCGCACTGGCCACGGCGACGATGAAGGCGTGCTCGGCGACCACCGGCGAGGGAACGCTGTGGCCGGTGGACGCCGCCCTCCGACCGGAGGGCAGGTCCGGTCCGCTGGTGCGGACGGTCGCGAGCCACAAGACCTACTACGAGCGGTGGGCGAAGACCTGGGAGTTTCAGGCGCTGCTCAAGGCGTGGGTGTCCGCGGGCGACGTCGAGGTGGGTCGGGCCTACAAGGAGGCCATCTCGCCGATGGTGTGGGACGCCGCCGGCCGCGAGAACTTCGTCGAGGACGTCCAGGCGATGCGCCGCCGCGTCGAGCAGCACGTCCCCGTCGCCGAGGCCGACCGGCAGCTCAAGCTCGGTCGCGGCGGCCTCCGCGACGTCGAGTTCGCCGTCCAGCTCCTCCAGCTCGTGCACGGCCGCAGCGACCCGTCGCTGCGGTCGGGGACCACCTTGGAAGGGTTGTCCTCGCTGGCCAAGGGCGGCTACGTCGGGCGCGAGGACGCCATGGCCCTGGGCGAGGCATACCGGCTGCTGCGCACCCTCGAGCACCGCATCCAGCTCTACCGGCTGCGCCGCACGCACCTCATGCCGACGAGCGACGCCGACCTGCGCCGTCTCGGCCGGGCGGTCGGGCTGCGGACCAACCCGGGCAAGGAGGTCGTCGAGCTGCGGGCGGCCCGGTCGCGCGAGGTCCGCCGCATCCACGAGCGGCTGTTCTACCGGCCGTTGCTCAACGCCGCCGCCAAGCTCAGCTCCGCCGACACGTCGCTCTCGCTCGAGGCGGCTCGGGCCCGCCTCGCGGCGCTCGGATTCCGCGACCCGGCCGGCGCGATGCGCCACCTCGCGGCGCTCACGTCCGGCGTCACCCGACGCGCGGCGATCCAGCGCACGCTGCTGCCGGTCATGCTCGGGTGGTTTGCCGACGAGGCTGACCCCGACGCCGGCTTGCTCGCCTTCCGGCGGGTCAGCGAGGAGCTCGGCACCATCCACTGGTACCTCAAGATGCTCCGCGACGAGGGATCCTCGGCCGAGCGGCTGGCCCGCACGCTGGGGCGCAGCCGGTATGCGGCCGACCTGCTGGTCCGCTCCCCGGAGTCGGTGGCCATCCTCGGGGAACCCGGCGGCTTGACGCCGCGGACGCAGGAGCAGCTCCAACTGACCTTCGGCAGCGCGGCCGGCCGCCGCGCGGACGCCGACGCGGCCGTGGCGGCGGTTCTGTCGCTGCGCCGGCACGAGCTGCTGCGCATCGCCATCGCGGACATGTCCCAGGAGACCGACCTTTCCGGGGTCGGTCGAGCGCTGTCCGACCTCGCGGCGGCCACCGTCCACGTCGCGCTCGATATCGCCGTCCGCAAGATCGAGGAACAGGTCGCCGCGCCGCTCGGCACCGTCATGGCCGCCATCGGGATGGGCAGTCTCGGTGGGGCCGAGATGGGGTATGCCTCGGACGCCGACGTCATCTTCGTGCACCGGGCGACGGGAGACGTTTCGGACGACGAGGCTCAGCGCCGGGCGGTCCTCGTCGTCCAGGAGGTCAGGCGGCTGCTCGGCCCCGCGGCGTCCGATCCTCAGCTGACTCTCGACAACGACCTCCGACCCGAGGGCAAGGCCGGACCCCTTGCCCGCAGCCTGTCCGCATACACGACCTACTACGAGCGCTGGGCGGCGACATGGGAGTTCCAGGCGCTGCTGCGCGCCCGCCCGGTCGGCGGCGACCCCGGCCTCGGCCAGGCGTTCATGGACGTCATCGAGCCGGTGCGGTACCCCGCGAACGGCCTCACGGCGGCGCAGGTGCGCGACATCCGGCTGATGAAGGCTCGCGTCGAGGCGGAGCGGCTGCCCCGTGGCGGCGACAAACGCACCCACCTCAAGCTGGGGCTTGGCGGGCTCACCGACGTCGAGTGGACCGTGCAGCTCGTGCAGCTTCAGCACGCGGGCGCCGACCCGGCCCTGCGCATCACGAGCACGATGGAGGGCCTCGACGCGGCGGAAGCGGCCGGGCACCTGTCGTCGTCCGACGCGCGGGACCTGCGGGCGGGATGGATGCTCGCGGCCTCGATGCGGAACGCCTCCGTTCTGTGGCGAGGTCGACCGGTCGAGTCGGTGCCGGCCGACATGCGTGACGCCGACGGGATCGGCCGGATCATCGGGCGGCCTCCGGGAGCCCAGTCAACCCTCGAGGAGGACTACCTCCGGGTGGCCCGCCGCAGCCGGACTGCCACCGACCGCAACTTCTACGAGGCTTCGTGAAAGCTTCCTGAGGATGAGGACTCGCGGCGGATAGGTCGGACCGGTAGCGTCGGCCGGGTGCCGGGGCAAGGGACAAATCAGACGTCGATGCCGCCCCTGTCTCAGGTCTTCGCCGTACGCGGCTACCTCGCGCTTTTCATCGCCGCCAGCCTCTCCACCTGGGGCGACTACATCGCCCGGCTGACCATCGCCGCCGTGGTCTACGAGCGCACGGACTCGCCCCTGGCGACGGCGACCACCTTGGCGGTGAGCCTCGTCCCGTCAATCTTCGGTCGCAGCCTGCTCGGGCCGTTCGCCGACCGCATTCCCTACAAGTACGTCCTCATCGCCTCGCACGTGTCTCGCGCCGTCATGGTGCTCGTGCTCATCTGGGCCGTGACCGTGGAGGCACCGATCCCTGCCCTCCTCGTCGCGCTCTTCCTCCTCGAGACGCTGGGTGGCCCGGCCTCGGCCGCCCAGCTGGTGCTCCTCACCGACCTGTTCACCGACCGCCGGGTGTTCATGCGGGCCATGGGTCTGTCCGCTCTCGCGGAGCAGGCCAACCAGGCGCTCGGCCTCGCCCTCGGTGGAATCGTCGTGGCGGCGCTGGGACCGGCCCGGGGGCTCGCCATCGACTTCGTGACCTTCGTCGTCTCGGCGGTGGTCGTCGCCGTGGTCCTCCGCGCCCATCCGGTGCCCGGCGAACCTCGCCCCGGGCTCGCCGGCTTCTTCGCCGACCTCGGGACCGCGGCTGGCGTCGTCACGCGGAACCGCATCCTCCGCCGCCTCCTGGGGCTGAGCCTGGTCGCCGCGCTGGGCATCTCGGCCCCTGAGGCGGCGGCCCTCCCGTATGCAGGCAGCGCCGGGTTCGGAGGCCTGCTGATGGCCTGCCCCATCGCGGGCGCAGCCGTCGGCGTCGTCGTCGTCAGTCGGTGGGACCCGCACGTGTCGAACGGTCGGATCATCGCGATGGCCGTCGTCATGCCGGTTCCGTTGCTCCTCACCGCATTCCGGCCGCCGATCCTGGTGACGGCACTGCTGTGGTTCGTCGCTGGGACGCTGCAGGCGTTCATGCTGCCGCTACAGTCCACGTTCTCCCTCGTGACACCCGAGGTCCGCCGCGGCGCGGTCTTCGGACTCGCGGGCGCGCTGTCGGTGACCGCGGCGGGTGTCTGCTACATCTTCGCGGGCTGGCTCTCCGAGGTGACGAACCCCGCGGCGGCGGTGACCATGTGCGCGGTGATCTGTCTCGGTGCGACCGTGCTGCTCGCGGCTCGCTGGCCGGCCCGCGAGCTCGACACCGCGGTTGCGCGCGCGTACGCGTCCTAGTGGCTCGCCGGGGTTTTGCCCCAGTGTCGACGGGGAACCGATCCGCATGCGGGTCGTTTGACACGTAGGGCCACGACCTCGATCGCCACACCCCGACAAGGAGTGAACATGGGATTCCTCGACAAGCTGCTCGGCCGGGAGACCCCGCAGCAGCAGTACCAGCAGGGCTACCCGCAGCAGGGCTACTCGCAGGGACAGCAGGGGTATGCGCCGGCACCGGGCCAGGGGCACGGACCCCAGGACTCGACGACCGGCGCCACGGCGCAGGACCGTGCGGCCATCGCTCGGTACCGGTACCTCCTGCGCACCGCCCCCCCAGAGCAGATCGAGGAGGCGCACGCCCAGGCGTTCGCCCAGCTGACGCCGACGCAGCGCCAGCAGGTACTGCAGGAGATGACCCAGACGCTGCCCGCCTCGGAACGGCCGCAGTCCGACGACCCGCGCCAGATGGCCCGCGCGGCCACGCGGGCAGAGATGCAGCAGCCCGGTTACCTGCAGCGCACCTTCGGAGGGCGCGGCTACGGCATGGGCGGCGGTATGGGGGGCGGCATGATGGGCGCACTCGGCGGCTCGCTTCTCGGCACCATCGCGGGTGTCGTCATCGGCACAGCGGTAGCGGACGCCATGCTGGGCGGCTTCGAGGGGTCGCCGGAGCAGCAGGACTTCGCGGCCGGCGGCGACGGCTCGGGTGAGGCGTCCGGTGACACCTCTGGTGACGCGGGCGGCGACGCATCCGGTGGTGACGCCGGAGGCGGCGATGCCGGCACGGGCGACGCGGGCGCTACCGACGCCGGCGGATACGACACCGGTGGGGACACCGGGTGGGGCGGCGACTCCGGGTTCGGAGACTTCGGTGGAGGCGACTTCGGCGGCGGTGACTTCGGCGGGTTCTGACCGAGGCGCGGCAACGATCCCTACGGGGCGTCGGTCGACTGACCGGACGCCCTGGCCGCACACCCAGGCGGCGCTAGCTCTCCGGATCGTGCTGGGGGCAGGACGCCGGGAGGGGCAGACCGCTAGCACGGGCCTCGTCCCGCAGCGCGAAGAGTCGCGCGAACCCGGCCTCCAGCTCGGCACGCGTCGCCCAGCGCTCGCACTCGTCGCAAGGTCTCCGACCAAGACGTCGTCGGTCAGGAGGGCTGGGTCCGTCGACACGTCGGGACTCCTCTCGCATACCCCCCGAGAGGTGGACGTTTCCCTCCTCCACCGTGCCGGGGCCGGCGGGCTGACGCAACTCCGAGGGCTCAGCCCCACCCGACCGCCGGACGTCCGATCGTGAGCCATCAACTGGAGATCCACCACACGGAGATGTGGTGGATCTTCCAGTCAGAGCCTGCGGGGCGGACGGGTTAGATGTCGAAGTGGAGCTCGAACTCATCCCGCACAGGTGGTTAGCGTTGGTTATCGGTGACAAGCCTGTGACCTGCGGGTTTGCAGGTTCACACCGTTGGCAACCCGTGGTTGACTGCGGACGTCCTGCGTTCTAATTGCGGACTGACCCGGCGAACTTGCTGGGGCCGGTAGGTCGGGCAACACTTCGTCACGGCACCTGGAGTGCGGTGCCGGTGCGTGAACACCCAACCGGGACCTCGACCGGCCCCAGACGAAGTGGGCGATCGTGGAATCCATCCTGCCCGACGCAGGGGTGACTGAGGACATCAAGGCCGAGATCGTCGCCATCGCCGTGGAGGACCTGAGGGCACGCACCGACGCGCTGAAAGGCACGATGCCGGACCCGGTGCGCCGGCAGCTCATCGCGTCGCAGTCCGTGGAGATCCTGCGCGTACTCATCCGCCGACACCTGCCGGAGAGCAGTAAGTGATTACTGGGGCGATCCGACGGCGGTGACGTCCGTCGGGCGGCGTCATGGGTTTCGCGACGCCGGGGCAGCCGCCGCGTCATGGATTGCACCTCCCAACGTCTTCTCGGGTGCAGGCCGTGGCGCTGCCCCGACCCTCGAGCGGGCAGCGCCACGGACTACGGTCCAGGCTGGTGCCGTCGCCGTTGCCCTGCTGCTGGGCGCGGAGCTGGTCAGCGAGCATCCCGCCTGACCGCCCGCACACCAGCGCCCGCTCGAGGCAGGAGCCAGGCGCTGCCCGTTCGTGACGAGGGATTCCCTTGATGGGGAATGCTTACAGCCCGAAGGCCTCACCCTCGACGAGTGACGCGCTGTCGGCCCTCGTTAGAGACGCTTCTGAGGCGAGCCTGGAGGTGCAGGATGGACGAGAAAGTCGCGTATGAGGTTCGAGTCCTGGGCCAGCTCGGGCCTGCCGCCCGCCAGGCAATTGCCGAAATGTCGCTCGAGGTGAAGCCCTCGGCGACCGTGCTATGCGGAGCCTTCGACCAGGCGGGCTTGCATGTTGTCTTTAAGCGCATCCAGGCACTCGGCTTGGAACTCCTCGCCGTGCGACGGCATTCGCTCTGCGAGCGGCGTCACCAGCCTCATGCCTAACCGTCGCCCGTCACGCAGGGGCTCGTGGCGGACGACGGCGTGTCTTGCAGATTAGACCTCGCCGGGTGACGGGCAGCACGAGCCCGCATGATGATTCAGCAGCGTCCCCGCTCGACAGGGGCTAAGAGCGGGGGCGCTGATCCTTTGGTGAGGCGGCCAGTTGTCGATATGCGGGAGCGGCATGCGCGGGATATACCGGGTCTCAGTCGTGGCGCCCATTGGTCGGGGCCAGCCTGCTCATTGCGTCCGGGGCTGACGTGAAGGTCGTCCAGAAGCGGATGCGCCACGCGAGCGCCATGACGACGCTCAACACGTACGGCCACATGTGGCCCGACGCAGACGAGTCCACCCGCGCCGCCGTTGCAGGAGCGCTGGCGGCGCGGGCGGGCTCGAGATTCCCACGAGTTGCCGACTGATTGCGGACTATCCGTGGTCAGCCGGCAAGAAAGCGCAGGTCAAGTGGCATCTGACCCTTAGATGTCGAAGTACAGCCTCAACCGGGCTGTTTGGGCCTGTGACCTGCGGTGATGCTCAGGCCCTCCGACCCGATGGCACATTTATGGCACTCTCCGCAGCGAAGACCGCATCGATGGCGGTGAGCGAACGAGCCCGGGTGTCCGGCATCACGTGCGTGTAGGTCCTCAGGGTGAAGCCGGGGTCGCTGTGGCCCAGGTACTCCGAGACGACCTTGATCGACTCGCCAGCGTCGAGTAGCACTGAGGCGAAGAAGTGACGCAGGGCATGACACCCGTCCTGCCGCGTGGGTTCGACACCGACGCTGACCAGGGCCTTGCGCCAAACGGTGTTGAAGTAGTTGCGGTTGATCGGCTTCCGTTCT
>Ga0307289_10000298_pt1 | contig 20864 bp, 21 predicted proteins | sample ER_DNA_143_FD_194483 | JGI IMG/M metagenome (GOLD analysis project Ga0307289, IMG submission 194483) | Bulk soil microbial communities from the East River watershed near Crested Butte, Colorado, United States - ER_DNA_143 | ecosystem: Environmental > Terrestrial > Soil > Floodplain | place...
GCGCTTCGAGGAGCGACTTGACGAGTGCCTGCTGGCCATGGGCCGGCTGCTGGAGCGACCGGGCTTCGGGACCGGTCCGACCACGCTGGGCGCCGAGCTGGAGCTGTTCCTGGTCGACAGCCAGGGTCGCGCCCTGCCCCTGAACCAGGTGGTGCGGTCCGAGGCCGCCGACCCGCGGGTGGTCCTGGAGATCGACCGGTTCAACCTGGAGCTCAACCTCACGCCAGCGCCGCTCCAGGGCCGGCCCTTCGCCGCATTCGCCAGCGAGCTGGACCAGGCGCTCAGCATCGTGCGCCGGGCCGCCGCCTGGCACGGCGGCCGGATCGTGATGGTCGGGATCCTCCCCACCCTGCGCGTCGAGGACCTGGAGCTGGCCGCGATCTCGGACGCGGTCCGCTACCGGGCCCTCAACAACGGCATCCGCCGGCTGCGCCAGGAACCGTTCCAGGTGCGGATCGACGGGGCCGACCCGCTGGAGTTGGCCGCCGACGACGTCGGCCTCGAGGGCGCCAACACCTCCTTCCAGATCCACCTGCGGGTCGACCCGGACCGCTTCGCCGACCACTTCAACGCCGCCCAGCTGGCCACCGGCCCCGTCCTGGCCGTCGCCGGCAACTCCCCCACCTTCCTCGGCCACCGGTTGTGGGAGGAGACCCGGGTGGCGCTGTTCAAGCAGGCGGTCGACGACCGCGACACTGTCGGCCGGTCCAGCCGGCGGGTGTCCCGGGTCGCCTTCGGGACCGGGTGGACCCGGACCGGCGCGTTGGAGCTGCTGGAGGAGAGCGTGCGGTTGCACGAGCCGGTCCTGCCCGTGCTTGGCCCCGAGCACCCGCTGGACCGGCTCGACGAGGACGGCGTGCCCGGCCTCGATGAGCTACGCCTGCACCAGGGCACGGTGTGGCGCTGGAACCGGGCCATCTACGACCCGGCCGGCGGCGGCCACCTGCGGGTCGAGATGCGGGCTCTACCCGCCGGACCGACCGTGGTCGACATGCTCGCTAACGCGGCCTTCCTGGTCGGGCTCACCCTGGCCCTGGCCCCCGACGCCGACGCCTTCATCCGCCGGGTGGCCTTCCAGCAGGTCCACCACAACTTCTACCGCGCCGGCCAGCTGGGGCTCGGGGCCGAGCTGGCCTGGCCACTGGGCCCGGGCGGGCAGGTGCGGGCGGTGCCGGCGGCCGAGCTGATCCACCGCCTCCTGCCGGTCGCCCGCCAGGGGTTGGAGGACGCCGGGGTCGCGACCCAGGAGGTCGACCGGCTGCTGGCCGTAATCGAGGCCCGGGCGGCCTGTGGCCAGACCGGCGCCGTCTGGCAGCGCCGCACCCTGGCCGCCCTGGAACCGAGGCTGGGCCGCGAACGCGGGCTGGCGGCCATGCTCGAGCATTACCTGGAACACCAGCGAACGGGCGACCCCGTGCACACCTGGCTAGTGCCTTCGGGCCGCTGACTGGCTTGGCGCTCAGCCGCTACGGGCGGCGGGCGGCCAGCGGCAACGGCAGGCTGGCCGCCTCGACCCGGATCCTGGCGTCGACCACGACGACCCCGATGAGCACTTTGCGGGCTTCCTCGGCGACGATGGCGGTTTCATAGTCGGAGCCGGCGAAGCTGCGGACGGCGTCCAGGTCCTCAAAGAACGTCAAGGACACAAACTCGGTCTCATCACCGATGGTCCGTCGCAGCAGCCGCGCTCCGCGGAATCCCGGAACCTGCCGCAGGTCAGCCACGACCTCCCCGCGATAGTGCTCTTCATAGCGATCTGCTTGGTCACAGCGCGTCCAGCCTCGCCACATTCGTGTGATCACGACCGTTCCTCCTCCACACCAACCAAGCGTCGTCGCACCAACGCGGGCAGACCAGAATGCCGGATCCGCACGCGTACGAGCTCAGGGTGAGGACCGGCCTCGCCTTCGGCGCCGCGTCCGGGACCTGCCCCCGGACGCGGCCCGGCCGGCCGCCTGGCTGGTGGGCTAGATCCGTCTGGAGCCGTCCACATCGACGCCGAGCATCCGTCTCGTAATCGGAAGGTCGAGGACGAGACCTGTCGCCGTGTCGGGCCACCTCAGCCCTCTCCCAAGCGGAGCAGTGGAGTGGATCGGGGAACGCCGCCGGGCAGTCTCACAGTCATTCCACATGCACCGAACCACACCACTCTGACCGGAAGACCCTCCTAACATGACCTACCCAGACGGTACTGGACCGCCCAGAGCAGATGATGGGCAGTCATCTCCTAAACAGCGGCGGATCCGACGGCGCCAGGGGTCCTTGGTCGCGACATGGACGCCGCGGCGCGCTCGCTACCTATCCTTGGTCGGCCGACTGCGCGAAGAGTGTCTCCAGAGCCCTTGGCACTGCACGTTCAACCAGAGACGAGCCGGTCAATTTGTCGGATTCTCGCCCGGAAACTCATCAGCATTGGTCGCCAGCCGATGCTAATTGCTGCCAGTCGCTGCTACTTGATCCAGATGCTACGATAGGCATTGACCTGCACAAACGGCTGTTCCTGCTGGTCACCGGACGAGGAGAATTGCCCCAGGTTTTTCCTTACCATGGATGTGCTCTGCCGACTGAGCTAGGGGGGCGAGATGTTGCGTCTGCCCTGTTGGTTGGTCTGTTGCTGAGCCTTCCGCCAGTGTCGGGATGTTCCTCGGGGGCCTCCTCGTCAGCAACTCGGCAGCACTGCGGGTCTGGTCAGCAGCAGGCTCCGACCCGAGGAGGCATGGTACATGGCCTGCATCGCGGTTGTCCTACCCTCCCCCGGCGCGATGCGATAGCTGAGCGTTCGGACTCAACGTGGCGACGCTACCCGGGAGGGGCGGTCGTGCAGGCGTTCGACGATGAGCGGTACGGGCCGCCCGAGACACTCCGGATGGTCGAGGTCGACACGCCAACCCCCAACGCCGAGGAGGTCCTGGTCACCGCCCGGGAGCTGGAGCTGCTGTCGGGGCTGATCGAGGCCGGCAGGCTGCGTCCCCGAATCGACCGGCGCTATCGCCTTGCCGAGCTCCCGGCAGCCATCGCTTATGGAGCAAGGCCACGCCAAGGCCACGGTCGTCGTTGCGATGCCGTGACAAGCTCCCGTCGTCAACTCAGGGAGGAGCGGGTGCGCGGGTTTCGGCGTCGGGTTGGCCAGCAATCCAGGGGCAATGGAGGCTGAAGCCGAGGTGTCGTACCGCGTCCAGGAGGTCGCCGAGCGCGCGAACGTCCCCGAGGGATTCGTGCGGCGGTTGATCGCGGTCGGTGCGTTGCCTGGTGAGGAGGCAGGGCTCGGGCCCCGGGAGGTCCGGCGGACGCGGCTGCTGCATTCCTGGGAGGCGGCGGGGTTCTCGGTCGAGACCATCGTCGCGCTGGTCGATCGGGGCGCCCTGTCGCTCGCGTTCCTGGACGCGCCGGTGATGGCCACGCCCGAGCGGCTGGACCGCTCCTTCCAGCAGCTCGCCAACGAACGCGGTGTGCCTCTCAGGTTCCTGCAGGCGGTTCACCAGGCGCTCGGCTTCGCACCTCCGGAGGCCGCCGACCGGGCCGGTGAGGACGACGTGGTCATGCTCGAGGTCGCGGAGCTGTTCCGGGGCGCCGGGGTGCGCGACGAGGCGACCCTGCGGCTGCTGGCCGTGTACGCCGACAGCCTGCGCCGCATCGCCAAGGCCGAGGCCGACTACTACGAGGCCAACATCGAGCGACGCCTGCGCGCGACCGGACTGGACGAGCCCCGGCTGATCGAGTTCGGCACCCGCTTTGGTGACCGCATCATCGCCTTGCTGGAGCGGGCCCTCCTCCAGCTCTACCGGCGCCACCGCGAGCACGTCTGGACCGAGCACGCCATCAACCACGTCGAGGAGGCGCTCGAGGGGTCGGGGCTGGCCGAGCGGGTCCCGCAGCCGCCGGCGATCTGCTTCGTCGACCTGACCGGCTACACCCAGCTGACCGAGGAACGCGGAGACGAGGCCGCCGCGCACGTCGCCGGGCGGCTGGCCTCGCTGGTCAACGACATCTCCCGCAGCCGCGGGGGGCGGCCCGTCAGGTGGCTGGGGGACGGCGGGATGTTCCACTTCCGCGAGCCCCGGACGGCGGTGCTGGCCGGGCTCGACATGGTCCGGCGTGCTCCCGCGGTCGACCTGCCGCCGGCCCACGTGGGCATCCACACCGGTCCGGTGATCGCCCAGGACGGTGACGTCTACGGCAGGACGGTGAACCTGGCCGCCAGGATCGCCGCCTACGCCCAGGCGGGACAGGTCGTCGTGAGCGAGGAGACCGCGCGCCGGTCCGGCGACGGCCAGCTCCGGTTCGAGCCGCTGGGACCGGTCCACCTGAAGGGCGTCGGCGAGCCGCTACCCCTCTACCAGGCCTTCCGCGCGTGAGCGACCGGACCACAGGTGCGGGGCACCGCGCCTCGGCGACGAGCCGTCGTCCCGGGCCCGGAACATGACCGTGCGGCTCAGGCTGGCTCTGGTATCGCCTCGCTTCCGGGGCGGCTCGGCGCCTCCGCCCGGCGGTGGGCAGGAGCCGCCGGGGTGGCGGGTCGGTCGCGGGTGATGGCGAGACCGTCGAGGAGGCGGTCCAGGCCGTAGGCGAACTGCTCCTCCAGCGAGCCGTACAGGTGGGGCGCGACGGCGGCGGTGTTGGGATACTCACCGGACGGCAGTGTCTGGTACATCAGCCGGCTGGTGGTCAGCTCGGCGGCGGCCTGGGCCGGGTCGAGGGCGGCGTACGGCGCCTCGATCATGGCGTGGCCGAGCGTGTAGAACAGCAGCCCCTGGTAGGCGTAGGCCACATCGCCGTCGTCGAGGCCCACCTGGCGCAGCAGACCAAGGTCCTGCTCGGTGGCCGCCCAGGTGTTGGTCCCGCGGGGTGGGCGGCGGACGACGATGGAGGTCATGGCCGGGTGGACGAGCAGCGCCCGACGGAGGGCGAGGCAGGCGCTGCGGAGCTGGCCGCGCGGGCTGCCGTCGCCGTCGCTGCCGTCCGGTGGCCGGGCGCCGCTGCCCACGATGCGGTCGGCCAGGGCGTTGACCAGCTCGTCCTTGTTGCGGAAGTGCCGGTAGATGGCGGTCGGGTCGACACCGAGCCGCTGGCCCAGGGCTCGAGTGGTGAGCGCCGTGAGGCCCCGCTCGTCGACCAGGGCGAGCGCCTCGTCCAGGATGCGCCCGTCGCTGAGGCCGCGTGAGCGTCTCGGGTCGTTGACGACGACGCCGCCTACCTGGCGGACCGGATCGCGCACCAGCAGGCCGCCGGCCCGGCCGAGGTCGGCGTCGTGGGGCAGCAGCCGAGCCAAGCTTGAGAAAGGCAGCAGAGCTCACCGTGGCAACCACCCAGGACCCGAAGACGGTCGCGTTCGTGCTCTACCCGGGCATCACGCTGCTCGACATGGTCGACCCACTCCAGGTCTTCTCCGTCCTGGGCGGCTTCAACGACCAGTACCAGCCGGTGGTCGTGGCCGAGCGCATCGAGCCCATGCCCACCGACACGCCGCTCACGGTCACCGCCGACAAGACCTTCGCCGACGTGCCCGGACCCGACCATGGTGATCGTCCCCGGCGGCGGCCCGCCCACCATGGCCCTCGCCCTGGCCGCCCGGCTGACCGACGAGCCCACCGCCCGCATGGTCCAGCTCTGGATCGAGTACGACCCGCATCCACCCTTCGGCGGGATCGACTGGGCCCAGGTCGACCGGGACATGGCGGAGCCGCAGGTCGCCCAGCGGGTCCGGACCCAGCTGGCCGACCGGCCCGAGCTGCTGGCCAAGCTGACCGGCTGAGCAGGTGCGGGGCCGCGCCCGGTCCCGGACCTGCCGGTGAGAGCGTCAGCCGGCGAGCAGCAGCCGCAGGCCGACGGCGACGCCGAACGCGATCACCAGCCAGCGCAGGGCCTGGTCGTTGAGGCGGCGGGCGAGGACAACCCCCAGCTGCCCGCCGAGCAGGCTCGTGACCGCCATGATCGCCACCGCCACCCAGCGGACGTCGGCGAAGAGGATGAAGTAGACGGCGGCGATGCCGTTGATCAGCAGCGACAGCAGCCCCTTGAGGGCATTCAGCCGCTGCAGGTTGTCGACCAGGAAGATGCCCAGGATGGCCAGCATCATGATGCCGACCCCGGCGCCGAAGTAGGCGCCGTAGATGGCGGCGAGGAACTGGGCGGCGAACAGCGGCAGCGTGTGGGGGTCGCGGCCGGCCGGTGACCCGCCCTCCCGGCCCTCGCGTCGGCGCTGGACCAGCCGGGCCAGGCGGGTCTGGGCCGCGAGCAGGCCGCAGGCGAGGAAGATCAGGAACGGCACGACCCGCTCGAAGAACTCCGCCGAGCTGATCACCAGCAGGAAGGCCCCGAGCACGGCGCCGGCGGCGCTGGTGGCGCCGAGGGCGAGGATCCGGCGGCGCTGGCCCTCCAGCTCACGCCGGTAGCCGAGGGTCCCCCCGAAGTAGCCGGGGGTGAGCGCCACCGCGTTGGTGACGTTGGCGGTCAGCGCCGGATAGCCGACCGCGAGCAGGGCGGGGAACGAGATCAGCGACCCGCCGCCGGCCACCGCGTTGACGGCGCCGGCGAGCAGGCCGGCGCCGGCGAGCAGCGCGATCTGGGCGGGTTCCAGCATGGGCAACGGCTATCCTATGGAACCGGCCGGCGAGGTACCCGATCGGCCGCCGGCGTCACAGCGCGTCGTCGCCCGGGACCGGGTTTGGACCATCGAGTCCAGTCGGTCCTACACTTCCCGCATGGTCGACCTGCCGAAGACGGCCAAGGGCCGCGCGACCCGCGCGCGCATCGTGGCCGCGGCCGCGGCGCTCGTCCGCGAGCGCGGGGCTGCCGAGACGAGCCTCGACGAGGTGCTCGAGCGCGCGGCGGTCAGCAAGAGCCAGCTGTACCACTACTTCCAGGACAAGGCGGACCTGCTGCGGGCGGTCGTCGCCCATCAGGCCGACACGGTCCTGGCCGCCCAGGAGCTGCAGCTGCAGGCGCTGGACGGCTGGGCTGCGATCCGCGCCTGGTTCGACCGGCTGATCGCGCTCCAGGTCGAGGGCCAGGGAAGCGGGGGCTGCCCGATCGGCTCGCTGGTCCCGCAGCTGGCCGAGACCAACGAGCCGGCCCGGGCCGAGCTGGCGGTGTCCTTCGACCGCTGGGAGGGCCACCTCCGCGACGGGCTGGCGGCGATGCGGGCGCGGGGGGAGCTGCGGGCCGACGCCGACATCGAGGCGCTGGTGACGGCCACGATGGCGGCGGTCCAGGGTGGGCTGGTGCTCACCCAGGCCCGGCGCGACCCCACCCAGCTCGCCCGCGCCCTCGACGCCGCCTACGCCCACCTGCGCGCCCAGCGGGCCGGCGTGAGGCAGGTGTCGACCGAGCTGTAACGGAACCGAGGTTTTCTGGACTGAACAGTCCAGATACTTCGCGGCAGAGGGAGGACGGCATGAGGAGCGGTTCCGGCCGGGTCCGGGTGGAGCAGGGCGCCAAGCGGGTGCGCGCCTACCTGGGAGGCGAGGACGAGGAGGTCTACACCCACCCGCGAGACCCGTACACCCGCGTGGACATCCTGGCCAGCTCGCGCCGGGTGCGGGTCGAGGTCGACGGGGTGGTCCTGGCCGAGTCGACCAACGCCCGCGTGCTGTACGAGACCGGCCTCCCGCCGCGCTGGTACATCCCCAAGACCGACGTGCGCATGGACCTGCTGACGCCGGCCGGCACGGTCACCCACTGCCCGTACAAGGGCCAGGCCCAGTACTGGTCGGTCCGGGTCGGCGACCGGCTGGTCGAGGACCTGGCCTGGTCCTACCGCACGACCCTGCCCGAGAGCCAGAAGATCGCCGGGCTGGTCGCCTTCTACAACGAGGAGGTCGACCTGTTCGTCGACGACCGCCTCCAGGAGCGGCCGGTCACCAAGTTCAGCAGGCGGCCGAGGAAGACCGGTCACGAACGGAGCGAGCACATGCCGGACGAGCATGCGTCCCGGACGCGCCTGGAGCGCATCCTCGGCGTCCGCCTGGCGGAGGACGCCGTGCGCCAGTGGCCCCAGAGCGGCGAGCTGCTGGAGGGGCGGGCCCACATCGGGGAGGTGGAGTCCCACTTCGTGGGGCTTCGGCTCGGGGTGGGGAGACGGCACGCCCTCGGCGACACCATCGTCGTCGAATGGAGCACCGACTACGGGGACGGACGGGTGTACCGGAACGTCTCGATCGCCGAGCTGTCTGACGGCAAGGCGATCCGGGTGACCGACTACTGGGGCGAGCCGTTCACGCCGCCGGCGTGGCGGGAGGCGCTGGCACGGCACCTGGACATGCCGCGCGACGGCGTGTGGCCGGCCGCCGAGGCGCTCGAAGACGACTGAGTGCCGCAGGCTAGCTGACGGGTCCCGCCCCGCCCAGCTCGCGGCGCATGAACACCCGCGCCTCGACGGCGAGGCCGTGCCGCGCCTCCTGCTCGCGGATGGCTCGCATGCCCGGCGTCCACTCCGCGGGCTGGAGGTCCCTGAAGCCGTGCCTGCGGTAGAACGGCCCGTTCCAGGGCACGTCGCGGAAGGTCGACAGGGTGACCGCCGGGTGGCCCTGGGCCCGCGCCCACGCGCAGACACGGCCGAGCAGGCGGGCCCCGAGCCCGCGCCGGCCGTGTTCCGGCAGGACGTCCAGCTCCTCGATGTAGACGGCCCCCTCCCGCAGCGAGGCGATCACCATGCCCACGGGGACGCCGTCCTCGGGGCAGGCCACCCAGACCTGCCCCATCCCGACGAGGCGGGCCAGCTCGTCCAGGGGGAACGACACGTCCAGCGCCTCGTCGACGAGCCCCAGGCCCGAGAACATCGTGCCCGCCGCGTCCTCGACCGCCCGGAGGCGCGGGACCTCGTCCGGGCGGGCCAGGCGGATCCGGTAGGGATCGGTCTGCTGGACCATCCCAGGCATGGTTGAATGTCTAGACATGTGAGCGGGCAGTCGAGGGCGAGGGGCGCTGGATGTCGAACGTACACCGGGTCGCCATGCTGGGGACCGGCCTGATCGGCGACTTCTACACGATGACGCTGCACGGCCAGCGCGGGCTGGACCGGGTGCAGGTGGTGTACTCCCGGTCGCCGGAGCGTGGGGCGGCGTTCCGCGAGCGGTGGGGGGTGCCGGAGTCGACCACCTCGATCGAGGAGGCGGTCGGCCATCCCGAGGTCGACACGGTGGTGGTGGGGCTGCCCAACCACCTGCACGAGCAGGCGGTGACGGCCGCGGCCGCGGCCGGCAAGGCGGTGCTGGTGACCAAGCCGCTGGCCCGCGGCGCCGAGGAGGCCAGGCGCATCCTGGAGGTCGTGGAGCGCGCCGGGGTGTTCGGCGGGTACCTGGAGGACCTGGTCTACACCCCCAAGACCCTCAAGGCGGTGGCCAAGACCCGGTCCGGGGCCATCGGCGACGTGCTCTGGGTGCGGAGCCGGGAGACGCACCCGGGGCCGCACAGCGCCTGGTTCTGGGACGCCGGCCAGGCGGGCGGCGGCGCCATCGTCGACCTGGGCTGCCACTGCATCGAGATCGTCCGGTCGTTCGTGGGCAAGGGCAACCGGCCTGTGGAGGTGATGTGCTGGGCCGACACCCTGGTCCACCCGATCGAGGCCGAGGACAACGCCATCGCCATCATCCGCTTCGAGAGCGGGGCGGTCGGGCAGTTCGAGGTCAGCTGGACCTTCCGGGGTGGGATGGACCTCAGGGACGAGGTCGCCGGCACCGAGGGCACGATCTGGCTCAACCACTTCCTGCGCACCGGCTTCGAGATGTTCGCCACCGGCGCCGGCGACGGGTACGTGGCCGAGAAGGCCGAGTCGGCCACGGGCTGGCAGTTCCCGGTGGGCGACGAGGTGGTGGAGCTGGGCTACGTGGACATGTTCACCGACATGTTCAACGCCATGGAGGAGGGCCGCGAGCCGGCCGAGACCCTGTACGACGGCTACGTCGTCAACGCCGTCATGGACGCCTGCTACCGCTCGGCCGAGACCCGGACCTGGGCGCCGGTCGAGCTCGACTGGCGCGGCGGCCAGACCCCCCGGGTGCGCCGGCCCGAGCGGACCGAGGACGGCCTGCTCGTCATCAAGGAGGAGCAGCTGCCCGACGGCCGCCGCAAGCTCATCCTCAAGGACCCGGGCAGCGGCGCCTTCGTCGACCGGGTCCTCTAGACGACGTAGGGGGCGACGGCGTTGCGGGCCAGCAGGAACCCGGCCTTGACCTTCTCGTCGCCGCCCTCGAAGCCGCGGTCCTCGTGCTCGATGACGACGCAGCCGTCGTAGCCGACCTGGTAGAGGGCGGCCAGGAACCGGTCCCAGCGGATCTCGCCCAGGCCGGGCAGGCGCGGGACCTGCCAGCCCATGCCGGCCGACATGACGCCCCGCTCGTACAGGCCCTCCCGGTCGATCTCCATGTCCTTGGCGTGGACGTGGTGCAGCCGGGGGCCGAACTCGCGCACCACCCGCTCGACGTCGATCATCTGCCAGACCAGGTGCGAGGGGTCGAGGTTGAGCCCCAGGGTGTCGTCGTCGAACCAGCCGAAGATCTCCCGCCAGGTGGCGGGGGCGTAGAACAGGTTGTGGCCGCCCGGCCACTCGTCCTGGCTGAAGATCATCGGGCAGTTCTCGATGGCCAGCTTGACCCCGTGGTCGCGGGCGAAGGCGACCAGGTCGGGCAGGAAGCCCCGGGCGGCCTCGATGTTCTCGCGCAGCGGCCGGGCCGCGTCGGCGCCGACGAAGGTGTTGACCACCGGCACGCCCATCCTGGCCGCCCCGCCGATGAGGACCCGCAGGTGGGCCAGGGCCTCCTCGCGCACGCCGGGGTCGGGGTGCAGCGGGTTGGGGTAGTAGCCGAGCCCGCTGATCTGGATGCCGCGTCCGGCCAGGTCGTCGACCAGCTCCTTGGCCTCGCCGTCGGACAGGGCGGCCACGTCGATGTGGGACACGCCGGCATAGCGGCGGGCCGTGCCCTCGCCGCGGGGCCAGCAGGCCACCTCGAGGGCGGAGAACCCGTTGGCCGCGGCCCAGTCGGCGACGTCGGTGAGCGGGGTCTCGGGGAAGGCGGCGGTGAGCAGTCCGAGCTTCATGGTTCGCTCCTCCTGACTGGCGTCCAGGCCTGCGACCGGGCGGAGTCGGCCACGGCCTGGCAGACGAGCGCGATGTCGTGCCCGTCGGCGAAGGTCGGGTAGGCGGGCTCCGGCGACGGCTTGCCGGCGGCGATGTCGGCGTAGACGGCGGCGAACAGCCCCCGGAAGGTGTCGGGATAGCCCTCGACGTGGCCGGCCGGGTAGCCGGTGACGGCGGCCCCGAGGTCGGTCATCAGCCCCGGGTCCTTGCTGGCGAGCTCGTTGGGCCGGCCCCTGTGCCCGATCCACAGGTACTCGGGCTCCTCCGAGACCCAGGCCAGCGAGCGGCGCGAGCCGTTCAGCTCCCAGCTCAGCCGGTTCTTGCGCCCGGCCGAGACCTGGCTGACCGAGCACAGCCCGCGCAGGCCGCCCTCGAACCGCAGCAGGATGCCGGCGGCGTCGTCGCTCTCCATGGGCTCCCGGACACGCTCGACGTCGGCGGCCAGGCCGTGGCCGGCGAAGGTGCCGACCTCGCCCAGGGGGTGGTTGCGCTCGGGCACAAAGGTGTGCAGGTCGGCCAGGACCTCCATCACCCGGCGCCCGGTCACGAAGCAGACCAGGTCGATCCAGTGCGAGCCGATGTCGGCCACGGCCCGCAGCCGGCCCTGGCGCTCGGTCACCAGCCGCCAGTTCCAGTCGGTCTCCAGCAGCAGCCAGTCCTGGTGGTAGCCGCCGGACACGTACCGCGGCTCGCCCAGGGAGCCGTCGCGGACCATCCCGGCCGCGTTGTGGTTGTGGGGCGAGAAGCGCAGGTTGAAGCAGACGGCGTTGACCAGGCCGGTGCCGGCGGCCAGGTCGACCAGGGCCGCCGTCTCCTCGGCCGAGACCCCCAGCGGCTTCTCGCAGACCACGTGCCGGCCGGCCCGCAGGGCGGCCGCCGCCTGGCTCGCATGCACGTCGTTGGGGCTGGTCACGTGGACCGCGGCCAGCGAGTCGTCGGCCACCAGGGCCTCGACCGAGTCGTAGGCGGTGGCCAGGCCGAGCCGGTCGGCGACCTCCCGGGCCCGGTCGGGGCTGCGGCCGGCCACGCCGGCGACCTCGACCCCGAGGCGCCGCAACGCCTCGGTGTGGGTGGCGGCCATCCAGCCGGTGCCGACGATGCCGACCCGGATGCCGGCGACCTGGCTCATGGCGTCCCTCCCATCACTCGCTCCCCCGCTGGCCCGTGACCCGCACGTAGACCCAGGCCAGGGCGAGCACGATCAGCCCGTAGAGGATCTGGCGAAACGCCTCGGTGGTGTCCAGGGCCAGCAGCAGGCGGTTCAGCACCGTCAGGATCAGGGCGCCCAGGATGGTGCCGGTGTAGCCGCCGACCCCGCCGAGGATCGAGGTGCCGCCGATGACCGCGGCCGCCACCGAGGGCAGCAGGTAGGCGTTGGTCTGGTCGGGGCCGACCGAGCCGCTGATGCCGGAGAACAGCAGCCCCGCGAGCGCGGCCAGCAGCGCCGACATCAGGTAGACGGCGAACAGCACCTGCCATATGCGGACGCCGGCCAGCCGGCAGGCCACCGGGTTGTCCCCCACCGCGTAGATGGAGCGGCCCAGGCCGGTGCGTGCCAGCCCGAAGATCAGGGCCGCGGCCAGCAGCGCCCAGACGACCATGTTGTTGGGGACCGGGCCGACCAGCGTGCCCGAGGCCACCGTCCGCAGCACCGGGAGCAGGCGGGTCGACCCCGACAGGAACCCGTCGCCGACCAGCCCGACCGTGACCACGCCGAGCAGCACGCTGGCCATGCCCAGGGTCATGATCAGCGGGTTGACCTTGAACACCCCGACCCCGATCCCGTTGACCGTGCCGACGGCGGCCCCGACGAGCAGGGCCAGGCCGAGGGCGACCACCGGCCCCCGGCCGCTCTGGTTGGCGGCCACGTAGGCGGCGAAGTTGGCCGTCATGACCGTGGACAGGTCGATGCCGCCGGTCAGCATGCACAGCGTCTGGCTGGCCGCCAGGACGGCCAGCGGGCAGGCCAGCAGCAGGGTCGACCGGACGCCGTTGAGGGTGAGCATGCCCGGCGCCTGGGTGGCCGTGACCAGGTACAGGACCACCAGCACGCCCGTCAGGGCGATGGCCGGCCGCTCGACCAGCGTCTGGCGCCAGTCCCGGACGGCGGGCTCGGCGGTGACGGTGCTCATCGCGACCTCCGCGGCACCTGGACCAGGCCGCCGATCATCACCACGACGATGATGATGACCCCCCGGGCCACCTCGGCGTAGTTGGGGTCCCAGCCCAGCCCGAGCATCAGCGGCGGGATCAGGGACAGGCAGAAGGCGGCAAGCACGGGCCCGAGCAGGGTGCCCGACCCGCCCATCAGGGCCACGCCGCCCAGCACCACCGCGGCCACGCTGGTCAGGGTGGCCGTGGCCCCGATGGAGGCGCGCGGCTCGCCGCTGCCGGTGAAGGCGGTGGTGACCACGCCGGCCATCCCCGAGAAGAAGCCGGCGAGGACGTAGGCCACCACCCGGGTGCGGCCGACGCGGACGCCGGACAGGAAGGCGGCGGCCCGGTCGCTGCCCACGGCGTAGGTGGCGATCCCCAGGCGGCTGCGCTTGAACGGCACCCACACCAGCAGCAGGACCCCGGCCAGCCACAGCAGCGACGGCAGGGGCTGGTCGAAGCCGCCGACCATGAGCTCCTGGAACCGGGGATGGGTGCCGCCGCCGGGACCCTCCAGCACGACCAGGGCCAGCCCGGCCAGTATGAAGCTGGCCGCCAGCGTGACCACGATGTCGGGGACCCCGGAGACGACCGCGACGAGCCCGATCAGGCCGGACAGCAGCATGGCCACGACCACCACGCCGAGGGCGATCAGGACGACCGGGCCGAGGTCCTGGTCGAGCATCAGGCGGGCGGCGATGCAGTTGGCCAGGACCATCATCGCCCCCACCGACAGGTCGATGCCGCCGGAGATGACGATCACCGTCTGGGCCATGGCCAGCAGGGCCAGGGTCATGGTGCCGGCGACGATGCCGCGGATCTCGAAGGGGCCGAAGGCGGGGATCTGGCTGTAGCGCCAGAAGACCAGGATCCCGAGGAGCACGGCCACGCCGACCAGCCAGCCCTGGCGGCGCCGAAAGCGGTTGGCCCGGCTGCTGGGTTGTGGGAGCGGGGTGGCGGCCACGGCCCGGGGGGCGTTGCTCATACCGCGGTCACCTCCAGCCCGTGGGCGGCCGTGAGCAGGTCGCTCTCGCTGGCCGTGGGCGGCATCTCGGCCACGACGGCCCCGTTGTGGAGCACGGCCACCCGGTCGCAGACCAGCGCGATCTCCCGCAGCTCGCTGGTGAACAGCACGATGGCGGCGCCGCCGTCGGCCAGCTCGCGCACCAGGTCGTAGATCTGGTGCTTGGTGCCGACGTCGATGCCCCGGGTCGGGTCGAACAGCAGCAGGGTCCGGAACCCGGCCGCCAGCCAGCGGCCGATGGTCAGCTTCTGCTGGTTGCCGCCGGACAGGTGGCGGGCCTGGGCGGCGGCGCGGGTGTCGATGGACAGCCGCGTGACCGCCTCCTGGACCTGGCGCCGCTCCCGGCCCATGTTGATCGGCCCCCAGCGGCTGATCCGGTTGAAGAGGGGGACGGCGATGTTCTCGCGGATGGGCCGCTGGGGCAGCAGGGCCATGAGCCGGTTGCTGGGCACCAGGACCACCCCGCGGCGGATGGCGTCATAGGGGTGCCTGGCCCGCAGCGGCCGGCCGTCGACCAGGATCTCGCCCCCGGCGGCCCGGACGTTGCCGGACAGGATCTCGAACAGCCGGTCCTGGCCCTGGCCCTCGAGGGCGGCCATGCCCAGGACCTCGCCGGCCTGGACCTCGAAGGAGACGCCGGCGTCCTGGCGGTCGATGAGCAGGTCGCGCACGACCAGGCGGGGGGCGTCCCCGGTCCTGGCCCGGGCCGCCCGCCGCTCCCGGGCCACGTCCCGGACGGCCGCGCTGGCCTCGCCCAGCATGGCGGCCACGATCTGGGCCTCCCCGCCCTCCCCGGGGTGGAACGAGGCCACGTCGCGGCCGTCACGCAGGACGGTGCACATGTCGCAGTGCTCGCGCACCTCGGCCAGCCGGTGGGAGATGAACAGCACCGACCGGTCGCGTTGCTTCATCCGCCTGGTGATCGCGAAGACGCGCTCGGACAGGTCGGGGGGCAGGGCCGCGGTGATCTCGTCCAGCAGCAGCAGCTGGGGGTCGAAGGCCAGCGCCCGGGCCAGGTCGAGCATGCGCAGGAAGGGCAGGGGGATGTCGCGGACCTGCTCGTCGAGGTCGAGGCCGTCCAGGTCCATCTCGGCCAGCTCGCGCCGGACCAGGGCCGGGTCGACCCCGGTGAGCCGGAGGTTCTGCTCGACGGTGAGGTCGCGGATCAGCGCCGGGTCCTGGTAGACCGGGGCCAGGCCCTTGGCGCGCGACTCGGTCGGGCTGGCCAGCACGACCGGCTCGCCGCCGACGGCCACCGTGCCGCCGTCGTTGCGCAGCACCCCGGTCAGGATCTTGACCAGGGTCGACTTGCCGGCGCCGTTGGCCCCGAGCAGCGCGTGGACCTCGCCGGGGGCGACCGACAGGTCGACGGCGCGCAGGGCCACCACCGGCCCGAACGCCTTGGCCACCGCGGTCGTCTGCAGGAGAGGGGCTGGCATCGCTCCGTCGGGGGGTCGGACGGCGGTGGCCCGGGGACGGGCGCCCCGGTGCCACTGCCGGTCAGGAACGGGTCAGGCGGTCAGGGCCCTCCTCACTCGCCCGGGCCCTTGCAGGCGAACAGCTGGTCGTTGGTGTAGGTGGTGTACGGCTTCACCGAGACGGCGGCGCTGAAGGTGGCGTCGCGCTTGGGGAAGCTGTTGGCTTCCAGGGTCGACTTGTTCTTGGCCAGGTCCCAGACCTCGGGGGTCAGCAGCGTCTCGCGGTCGACCTGCTTGCCCTCGAGCACGTCCAGGGCGATGGCCGTGCCGACCCCGCCGATGACCGCCGGGTTGGTGACGGCCGCGCCGGGCGTGCCGTCGAGCAGCTGCTGGATGAACTCGTTGTTGTCGGCGCCGACCACCGGGACCGGCTGCTTGCCGACGGTCTTGAAGGCGTTGACCACGGTGTAGTCGATGCCCGAGGTCCAGATGCCGTCGTAGTTCCCGGAGTTCAGCTCCTGCACGGCGATGTCGCCGCCCTTGGTGAAGTCCCAGCCGGTGAAGACCTCCTTCAGCTTGATGCCCGGGTTCTTGCTCATGACCTCCTGGAAGCCCTTGTCACGGTCGGAGTCGGCGGGCACGCCGTCGATCCCGCGCATGTACAGGACGTTGCCCTTGCCGCCGAGCTTGTCGGCCAGCCACTGCGCCCCCAGGCGGCCGTAGGCGACCTGGTCGTTGGTGGCCACATAGGCCGTCGGGGCCGAGACGGCCTGGTCGACGGCGACGACCACGATGTTCTTCTTGGTGGCCTGCTCGATCACCGGATCGAGCTTCTCCCGGTCCGACGGGTTGACGATGATGGCGTTGACGCCCTGGGAGATGAGGTTCTGGAGGTCCTGGATCTGCTCGGTCGGGCCGCCGTTCTTGGAGATGGCGATGACCTTGCTGACCTTGCCGCTGGCCAGGGCCTGGGCCTTGACCGAGCAGATCATCTGCTCGCGCCAGCCGTTGCCGGCCAGGGTGTTGCTGACGCCGATGACGTACTGCTTGCCCGAGTCTCCCCCGCTCCCACCGGCGGACTCGTCGTTCCCGCCGCCGCAGGCCGTCACGGCCAGACTCACGGCGGCGACCAGGATGCCGATCCGCATCCATCTGGGGCCCCTCATGCGTGCTCCTCCCTCCCTGCGAGCACCCGGGCCAGGCGGCGGGCGTGCTCGTCGTAGGCTGCGTCGAACAGGCGTGCGGACTCCTCGTTGCCCACCACCGACCCGCTGGTCAGCACCGGCGGCATGCCGCCGCGGGCGACCAGCAGCTGGGCGGTGCGGACCTTGATCTCGTTGACCACGGCCACCCCGGCGACGCTGGAGCCGGGCCCGACCGGGGTGGCCAGGCCGTCGATGGTGACCAGGGCGTCGCCGATCGGGGTGCCGAGGTCGATGACGACGTCGGCGTGGTCGAGCAGCCGGGTGCCGGACGAGTGCCCGGCGTCGGCCGCCCGCGACTCGGCCACCGAGGTCACCGCGATCACCGGCAGGCCGCGGCGCCGCCCGCCCATGGCCATCTCGATCGGGTTGGCGGTGACGCCGCGGGCGCTGAACACGACCATCGCGTCCGGCGGGCCGAGGTGGAAGTTGCGCAGGATGACCTCGGCCAGCCCCTCGGTCCGCTCGATGAACATGGCCTGGCGCTGGCCGTTGGTGCCCACGACCTGGGTGTGGAAGGTGGTGGAGAGCTCGACCATGGGGTGGAACCCGGGGTAGGACCCGTAGCGGGGGAACATCTCCTCCACCGACATGCGGCTGTGCCCGGTGCCGAAGAGGTGGACCAGGCCGCCGCCGCCGATCGCGTCGGCGCAGATGGCGGCCGCGCGGTCGAGCGCCGCCCCCTGCGTCCGGTCGAGCTTCTCGAGCAGCTCGATGGCGGCGCGTGTCCAGCCCACTTGTCTAGACATGATGCAGACCATACAGTGGGGCCATGGCGTCGTCAACGAGATCCCACCAGGCGGGACAGACGCGCTACCGGGAGATCGAGCGCTTCCTGCGCAGCCAGGTCGAGGGGGCCCGCCCCGGCGCCCCCCTGCCCAGCGAGGCGGAGCTGTGCGAGCGGTTCTCGGTGAGCCGGATGACCGTGCGCCAGGCCCTCCAGGAGCTGACCAACGACGGGCTGGTGGAGCGGCGGCGGGGCCAGGGGACCTTCGTGGCCCACCGCCCGGTGCACCGGCGGCCGGGCGTGTTCCTGTCCTTCACCGAGGAGATGAACCGGCGGGGCATGCAGGCCAGCAGCCGGCTGCTGAGCGCGGGCATGGACGACCCCCGGCGGTCCGAGGCCCTCGACCTCGGGCTCGCCCCCGGCAGCCAGGTGCTCCGGGTGGTCCGGGTGCGGCTGGCCGACGGGGTCCCGGTGGCCCTGGAGGACGCCGCCCTGGTACCCGAGCTGGGTGGCGTCCTGGAGGAGGACCTGGCCGTCGGGTCGCTGCACGGCGCCCTGGAGCGGCGCGGGGTGGTGGCCACCCGGGCCACCGGGACGATCACGGCCCGGCTGGCCAGGGCCAGCGAGACCGCCCTGCTCGACCTGGCGCCCCAGTCGGCGCTGCTGGTGGAGCTGCGGATCCTGTTCGACCAGGAGGGCCGGGTGTTCGAGCGCACCGAGACCCGGTATGCGGCCGACCGCTACGTCATCGACGTGGTCCATACCCACCCGTGACGGCGGCGGTCCGCTCCCGCGCCCACAGGGCGGCCCCGACGGCACCGGCGACCGGGCCCAGCGCCGCCGGCACGATCTCGTAGGCCGCCGGGTCGACCAGCGGCGCCGAGGCCGCCACCGCCCGCCGCAGGGGCGCGAACAGCCGCTCCCCGGCGGCCGCGACCCCGCCGCCCACCACCACCCGCTCGGGCCACAGGACGGTGACCAGGTTGGCGATCCCGACGGCCAGGCGGCCGACGACCGCCCGGACCGCGGCCTCGGCCCGGGGGTCGCCGGCGGCCGAGGCGGCGAACACCGCCTCGGGGCTGTCGTGGCCGCCCAGCCGGCAGAGGGCGGGGCCGGCCGCGAAGGCCTCGACACAGCCCCGGTTGCCGCAGCCACAGGGCGGGCCGTCGGGGTCGATGACCTGGTGGCCGACCTCGCCGGCCCGGCCGTGGGGGCCGAGGCGCAGGCGCCCGTCGACGACCACGCCCCCGCCGACCCCGGTGCCGATGGTCAGGCAGACCACGGTCGAGCAGCCGGCGGCCGCGCCCATGCGGCTCTCGGCCAGGGTGAAGGACCGGGCGTCGTTGATCAGGGCGGTGGGGACGCCGAGGCGGTCGGCCAGCGGGTCCCTGAGCCGGTAGCCGGTCCAGGCGGCCGGCAGGTTGGGCAGCAGCAGGGTCCGGCCCGACGCCTCGTCGAACAGCCCGGGCACCCCCACCCCGGCCGCCGCCACCGGCCCGTGGTCGGCCAGCAGCCCGGCGGCCGCGGCCGCGACCCGGTCCACGACCTCGCCGGGGCCGCCGGCGCCGGTCGGGACCGTGGTCGTGGCCAGCAACCGGGGCCGGCCGCCTGTCTCCAGCACGGCCAGCTTGCAGTTGGTCCCCCCGACGTCGATGCCGAGGTGGCGGGCGGTCACGAGCCCTTCCGCCGACGCAGGTCGTCGATGATGGCGGCCGTGGCCGTGGCCCCGCAGCGGTCCATGCCGGCGTTGAGGCCCTCGACGAGCAGGTCGAGGGTGCGGATGCCCCCGGCCGCCTTGACCTTGACCCGGTCGGAGACGCTGGCACGCATCAGGCGCAGGTCGTCCATGGTGGAGCCGGAGGGGGCGTACCCGGTCGAGGTCTTGACGTAGTCGGCCCCGGCCTTCTCCGACAGCCGGCAGCCCCGCACCTTCTGCTCGTCGCTCAGGTAGGCGTTCTCCAGGATGACCTTGACCACGGCGCCGCGGGGCCGGGCCACGGCGACCACGGCGGCGATGTCGTCGTGGACATAGGCGTCCTCCCCCGAGCGCAGCCAGCCGATGGGCAGGACCATGTCGAGCTCGACGGCCCCGTCGTCCAGGGCCCGCTCGGCCTCGAACGCCTTGACGGCCGAGGTGCTGGCGCCGTGGGGGAAGCCGACCACCGTCCCGACCAGGACGCCGCTGCCGGCCAGGGCGTCGCGGCAGCGGCCCACGTCCAGGGGCCGGCAGCAGACCGAGGCCACGTCGTAGGCCGCGGCCAGCGCGCAGCCGGCCAGGACCTCGTCGACGGTGAGCTCGGGCCTGAGCAGCGAGTGGTCGATCGTCTTGGCGACCTTCTCCTCGGTGATGGTGTCGACGGTCCAGCGGTCGGGCATCGCTCTGGCACTCCTTCGTCGTGCGGGTTCAGGTCACGGTCCAGCCGCCGTCCACCGCCAGCACCTGGCCGGTGACGGCCCGGCTCTCGTCGCTGCACAGGTAGACGGCGGCCTGGGTCACGTCGGCCGGGTCGAGGAAGCCGCCGGTCAGCGGCTGGCGGCGCTCGGCAAAGGCGACGCTGGCCGCATCCGCGGCCGCCCGGGCGCTCATGGGCGTGCGCACCAGCGACGGGGCCAGGGCGTTGACCCGGATCGCATGCTCGCCGTAGTAGGCGGCCATCGCCCGGACCAGGCCGATGGTGGCCGCCTTGGCGGCCGCGTAGGCGTGGGTGGCGAACAGCGCCGGCGCCGGACGGAAGGCCAGGACGCTCGACATCAGGACCAGGGAGCCGCGGGAGGCGGCCGGCCCGGGCTCCTGGTCGAGCATGACCCGCAGCGCCTCCCGGGCGGCCAGGAAGGCCGGGGTCGCGTTGCCGGCCAGGGTGCCGTCCCAGGCCGCCAGGGAGAGTTGGTGCACCGGGCCGTCGCCCAGCGGCCGCCCGCTGGCCCCGGCCACGGCGTAGAGGGCGTCGATGCGTGGGTGGGCCCGGCGCACGGCGGCGAAGGCGGCCTCGGTGGCGGCCTCGTCGCGCAGGTCGGCCACCGCGTACGGCAGGCCGAGGGCCTGGCAGCGGTCGCGGTCGCGGTCGATCACCCAGACCGCCGCCCCCTCCTCGGCGAACCGCCGGGCCGCGTCGGCGGCCATCCCGGTCGCCCCGGTGATCACGCACACCTTCCCCTGCAACCGGGTCATGGCCGCAGCTCCAGGGCGGCGGCCGGGTTGGCGACCCAGATGCGGTCCATGACCGCCGGGCCCAGCTCGGCGGCCAGGCGCCGGCCGAGCCGGGTG
>Ga0307289_10000300_pt1 | contig 20811 bp, 21 predicted proteins | sample ER_DNA_143_FD_194483 | JGI IMG/M metagenome (GOLD analysis project Ga0307289, IMG submission 194483) | Bulk soil microbial communities from the East River watershed near Crested Butte, Colorado, United States - ER_DNA_143 | ecosystem: Environmental > Terrestrial > Soil > Floodplain | place...
GGAGCACGCCTACTGTCAGGTGACCCTCACCGACCCGGTCCGGCCGTTGGGGGCCATGGACCAGCTCCGGCGGCGGTTCCCACACACCGTCCAGCTGCACTTCGAGCCGCGCGGCGGGGCGGTCCCCATCAGCTCGTACGCGGCGGTTCTCGGCCGGCGGTCCGACGACGTCGACGTGTGCTGCGACTTCCTGGCCCACGTGCGCGGGGGCCACCCGGCGTCGACCGGCGAGCGCGCGCTCTTCGCCGAAGCGGTCGAGGCGTCTCGCGTCGAACGGGCGGCCCGGCTGGACGAGCTCGGCGCCATGCTGCCCGGCCTGGGCGACGAGCTGTTCGGCGTGGCATGAGGCTGCACCGGCTGGAGGTCACGGCCTTCGGGCCGTTCGCGCACACCGTCACGGTCGACTTCGACGCGGTGGGAGTCAACGGGCTGTTCCTCGTCCACGGACCGACCGGTGCCGGCAAGACGAGCCTGCTCGACGCGGTGTGCTTCGCCCTGTATGCGGGCGTGCCGGGGGCACGGCCGGGTGGCCGGGCGCTGCGCAGCGACCACGCCGGACGCGACGCGGTGCCGCAGGTGCGGTTGGAGTTCGGGGTCGGCACGCGGCGGTTTCGGGTCACTCGGTCGCCGGAGTTCCTGCGGCCGAAGAGACGCGGCGACGGGTTCACCAAGGCGCCGGCGTCGGTGGTCCTCGAAGAGCACACCGGCGGCCGGTGGCGCGGGATCACGACGCGCGCCGACGAAGTCGGCGACATCGTCACCGAGGTCCTCGGGATGGGGCTTTCGCAGTTCAGCAAGGTCGTGCTGCTGCCGCAGGGCGAGTTCGCCGCGTTCCTGCGGGCGACGGCCGACGAGCGACGGACAGTGCTGGAGAAGCTTTTCGACATCTCGACCTACGCCGGCGTCGAGACCTGGCTCGTGGAACGCCGCCGTGAGCTGGCGGTGGCGCTGGCCGAGGCGGAGACCGGACTGATGACCGACCTGACCCGCGCGGATGATGTGCTCGGCGGAGTTCCTGCCGATGTCCTCGGGAACCTCCGCGATGGCGGCGCCCCGTGGCGGTCCGTTCCACCTGAAGGGCTCGCCCCTCTCGTCGATGAGGTTCGTGACCGGCTGGAGCGGCACGCAGTGACCTGCCTGGCCGCGTCCGGCGACGCGGAGAGCCAGGCCGCCGCGGCGCAGGCGGGCGCCGTGCGCGCGGCGGCCGTCGCCCACCTCCAGCGGCGCGGCCGCGCGGCTGCGGACACGATGGCCGCCTTCGAGGCCGACCCGGAGCGCTGGACCACCCTCCGAGCGACCGTCGATCGCGCCGCACGCGCCGAGGCCGTGTCCGGCGACCTGCGCGCGTTGGACCGAGCCCGAGCGCGTCTGGCGACTGCCCAGGTGCGGTTGCGGTCGGCAAAGGAAGTGCTGAGCCGGTTCGGGGCGTCCGAGTGGACGCCGGCGACCGCGGCGGGATGGCTGACGACGCTGGACGAATGCGGCACGGTGCTCGACGAGGCCGTCGCGGTGCGACGGCGGCTGCAGACCGACCGGGTGCGGCTCGGTGCGCTGACCCGCTCAACCACGGCCGCCCGCGAGGCTCTGGGTCGGCAACGGGCCCAGCTCGACCAGGCCACCGCGGAGGCCCAGCGGGCCGAGGCCGACGGGCGCGCGATGCAGGCCGTGTCCGCGACCCTGACGGCTGCCCGAGGGGAGGCCGACGGCTGGGCCGAGCTGCACCGCCTGGCGACGGATCTGGTTGCCGCCGAAGGCCGGTCCGAGGAGCTGCGGCAGCGGTGGGTGACCGTCCGCGCGGTGGAGCAGGACGCCCGGGAGGCGTTCTTGGCCGCCCAGCAGTCGCGCATCGACGGGATGGCCGCCGAGCTGGCGGCGGGATTGGTGGACGGGGAGCCCTGTGCCGTCTGCGGTGCCCGAAAGCACCCGCAGCCGGCCGTGCTCGGTGGTCGGGTCGCGGACGGGCCGGAGGCTGGTGATCTCGCGGCGATGACCGTCCAGCACGCCGAGGAGCACTGGCAGGCGAGGCGAGCCGACGCTATCCGGATCCAAACGCAGCTGGCGGCCGCCGAGCAGCTGGTCGTCACGCGGAGCGCCGATCTCGACGCCGCTCAGGCCCGCGAATCCTCGGTCCCCGGGGTGACCCCACGACCGGATCTCGACGCGCTGGGTCGCAGTCTGGCGGCAGCGCGGGCACGCGTGGCGCACGCCTCCGCGGAGGTGACGCGGCTCGGCGACGTCGACGCGCGTCTGGCCTCCGCGCATACCCGTCGAGAGGAGATCCTCCTCACCGTCGAGGACCTGGAGCGGGTGGCGGCCGCTGGCGGGGGCACGGCGGCGGAGGTGCAGGAGCGCGTCGACCAGGCAGCGGTCGCTCAGGAGCGGTTGCTCCGCGAGCATCAGCGGCTTTGCCCGTGCGCTGATCTCACGGTCGATGGTGCGGTCGAGGACGCGATCGAGGAGCACCACCGCGTCCGTGCCGCCGCGGTGGAGCTGCGTGAGGCGCTGACCGCCGCGGCGGATGTGCTCGAGGACGCGGCGTTGGCGGAGGCCGCCGCTCGAGAAGCGTTGTCCGGCAACGGGTTCGAGAGTTTTGAGGACGCCGAGGCCGCCGCGTTGCGCAGCGAGGACCTCGTCGACCTGAAGCGGCGGCTGCGTGACCTGGAGCAGCGGCAGGCGGCGGCGAGATCGACCATGACCGAGCCGGACGTGCGGGCCGCCATGGACGAGCCACCGGCGGATGTCGCGACCGCCGACGCGGGTGCCGAAGCAGCGCGGGCCGCTCTACGGCGGGCCCAGCATTCGCAGACGGAGGCGGAGGCGGCCCTACGCACCTTCGGACCCATCCGGGAGTCGATCCTGGCCCGCGTTGCGGCCATCGCACCGTTGGCCACCCGGACCGCGCAGATTGCCGAGCTGGCCGACACCGCGACCGGCATCGGCGGCCAGAACACCCTTCGGATGCGACTGACGGCATTCGTCCTTGCGGCCCGCTTGGAGAAGGTCGCCACGCTGGCCAACGAGCGGCTGCGGGTGATGGGCGACGGGCGGTACGAGCTGGCGCACTCCGACGACCTCGCTGCGGGGGGCCGGCGGAGTGGCTTGGGGCTCGTCGTCCGCGACCAGTGGACAGGACAGGTCCGCGACACCGCCTCGTTGTCGGGGGGCGAGTCGTTCATGGCGTCGCTGGCGCTGGCGCTCGGGCTGGCCGACGCGGTGCGTGAAGAAGCCGGTGGGTTCGACCTCAACACGCTGTTCATCGACGAGGGCTTCGGCACGCTCGACGAGGAGAGCCTGGAACAGGTCATGTCCGTCCTCGACGGCCTGCGCGACGGCGGCCGCTGCGTGGGAGTCGTGAGCCACGTGAGCGATCTGCGGTCCCGCGTCCCGGCCCAGGTCCGGGTCGACAAGACGTCCGCCGGGTCGAGCGTCACCGTGCTGGGAGTCGACTCCCACGCCGCGTGAGTCCACCGCCGACGGCGGTTCGGTTCTCCGGGCCCGGCAGACGTGCCGCTGCTAGCGTCCCGACGGGTGGGGGCCAGGGATCCGGGACCGTTCGCAGCGCAGCTGCGCGGGCTGCGGGAGGCCGCCTCCCTGACCCAGGAAGAGCTGGCGGCCCGAGCGGGCCTGACCGCCAAGGCGATCGGCGCGCTGGAGCGGGGCGAGCGTCGGCGACCGTACCCGCATACCGTCCGCGCCCTGGCCGACGCCCTGGCCCTGGACGAGACCGGTCGGGCGGATCTCAGCGCAGCGGCGACGCCCTCGGCGCCGGCGGCGTTGTCGCCCGCGGCGCGGCAGCCGGCGCTCGTCGGGCGCCGCCGCGAGCTGGGCGACGTCGTCGCGGCTCTGACGGCCCGCGAGACGCGGCTGCTGACCGTCACCGGCCCCGGCGGGGTCGGCAAGACGCGGCTGGCCCTCGAGGCAGCACCACGCGTGGCCGCGGCGACGGGCGAGAGCCCCGTCGTGGTCGAGCTGGCCGAGGTGCCCGACGCCGCCCTCGTCATGCCGACCGTCGCCCAGGTGCTCGGCCTGCCCCAGACCGCCGCGCACGGCGCGTTTTCGGCGGTCACCGGCTTCCTCGGCTCGCGACGCCGGTTGCTGCTCCTCGACAACCTCGAGCACGTCCTGCCGGCGGCCACCGACATCGGACGCCTGCTCGACGCATGTCCGGGAGTGACCGTTCTGGCGACGAGCCGCCGCTGCGGATCAGCGGAGAGCGCGAGTTTCCGCTCTCGCCCCTGACGCTGCCCGAGGCGTCGGACGTGGCCGCCGTCGAGGAGAGCGGCGCCGGTCGGTTGCTGCTCGAACGAGCCCGCGCCGTCGCTCCGGGTTTCGCGTTGACCGAGCGGACCGCCCCGGCCATCGCCCAGATCTGCCGCGATCTCGACGGACTCCCACTGGCGCTGGAGCTGGCTGCCGCACACGCTCGGCTCCTCGGACCCGAAGCCCTGCTGGCTCGCCTCGACCAGGCGGTCCAGTCGCCTCGGTCCCGGGAGCTGCCCGGACGGCAGAGCACCATCCGGTCCATGCTGGACTGGAGCTACGCCCTGCTGACCCGCGACGAGCAGACCGCCCTGCGCCGGCTCTCCGTCTTCTCCGGCGGCTTCACCTTCGAGGCGGTGGAGGAGGTCCTCGGGGACGACGTCGACGCGTTCTCGGCGCTGGCCGGGCTGGTGGACCAGTCGATGGTGCTGCCACGGGTGAGCGGTACCGGCTCCTCGAACCGGTTCGCCAGTATGCGGCCGGCCGCCTCGCGGAGGGCGCCGAGACCGACGACCTTGCGGACCGGCATGCCGACTGGGTATGCGCGGTGGGCCGGGACGCGCAGTCCGGTCTCAGAACCTCGCAGCAGCCCCGCTATCTCGACCTGGTTCAGGCGAGCCCGCGAACCTGCGAACCGCGTTGCAACGTCTGATCGACACCCATCGGCTCGGTGAGGCGGCCCGGCTGCTATCCGACACATGGCTGGCCTGGGCGCTGCGCGGTTCGGCCGGCGAGGGGTTGGAATGGGTGAGCCGGATCCGCGCCGACTCCCGCAGCGCAGCGCTCACGCCCGCGGACCGGGCGCACCTGGAGCTGGTCACCGGCGGTCTGCGATACGCGACCGGAGATCTGGCCGGCACGGCCGCGGCCGCCGCGGAAGCGGTCGCCCTGGCAAGGACCGCGGACCCGGCGATCCTGCCCGATGCGTTCCTGCTGCTCGGTTCGGGGCAGCTGTTCACCGGTGCCGGCGAGGCGGCCGTGCAAACGCTCGGGGAAGCCGCCTCGCTGGCCGCGGCCGCGGACGACGCGTGGTCGGCGACGCATGCCCGCATCGCCGACGGGCAGCGGCTGCTGACCCTGGGCCGAGGAGGGCCGGCCGCTACGGTTCTCGCCGAGGCCGAAGCAATGGCGCGCGACCTGGCCAGCCCGTTCACGCTCTCGGTGGCGCTCAAACGTGCAGGCCACCCAGTTGCTGGGGTCCGGAGACGACGACGGTGCTCTCGACAAGTATCGGGAGGCGACTCGACTGTCGGCCGAGGTCGGGACGATGTGGACGTTGGTGTACGCCCTGCCTGGCCTGGCGACGATCGCCGCCCGACGAGGTCAGGCCGACCTCGCCGCGCTGCTGTTCGGGGTTGGGTCGACGACCAGTGACGCGTCGTCGCTGGTCGTCGCCTTCCCACCCGGGCCGCATTCGCACAGGCCGCCCGAGAAGCGGTCCTCGCCGAGCTGGGCGACGACGGATTCCGCGCGGCCGCCGCGCGAGGGATCGACGTCCGGCCGGAGCAGGTACCCACGCTCGCCGACCAGGTCATGCGGCGCGGCGGACGGTCCTGACGTAGCGGCGGTATTTCCAGGCGCCGTAGGTCTTGAGGAGCACCCGGGCCGGGGTGGGCAGCCCGGCGAGCATCTCTTGCCGCTCTGCGGGCGTCGCCTCTTCCACGATCATGCCGAACATCAACGGCAGCTGGGCCGGCGTCATCTCGTCGGCGCCGTGCTCGCCGAGGGCCCGCCACTCGTCGGGTGTCATGACCCGCGCGGCGATCGGCAGGATGTGGGCCTCCTCGTCATCGAGGTGTTCGACGAGGGTGGTGCGCAGCTGGTAGAACGTCGACGCGACCTCCTCACCCACCGCGGGTCGGGCCTCGCTCATCCACCGCGTGAGCGCCGGCCCCAGCCGGTCGACAAGCTGTTCGACCTCATGGTGCTGGGCTTCCATCCGGTAGATCAGCTCACTGGACGGCGTCGCCCGCTCCAGCAGCTTCGGCCAGAGCAGCTCGTCCTCGCCGGTGTGGTGCAGGTGCAGCCCTTGGAGGCACAGCCGGGCGTGTGCACTGACGACGCCGGCGCGGGTGGTGTCGCCGGCTCGGACCGCCCGGACGAATCGCGGGATGACGGCGAACTCGCGCCGGAAGGCGCGGTGGACGACGACCATGTCGTGGACGTCGGTCAGGCCGGTGGATGTGGGTGTCGTGGTCATGCCCACCACGGTGTCGTCGGACGCCTCGCGCCAACAGCCACAGCGCCCCCACATCACCGGAACAGTCGGCGAGCGTCCAGAGCCGTGGCCAGGCGCGCGATGTCGCCCGGACCGACTCGACAGCAGCCGCCCACCAGTGCCGCCCCGCCAGCCACCCACTTCCGCGCGAGGGCCGAGTCGAGACCTGGCTCGCCGCTCCACGTCCGCGACGCCGGGTCCCAACGGCCGCCGCCGTTGGGGTAGACGACGGCCGGCTTGTCCGTCACCTCACGAACGGTCCTCACCGCTTCCAGCACCTCGCCCGACGGGAGGCAGTTGACTCCGACCGCCACGACGCACGGGACCGCCGACGCCACCGCGACGGCGTCGCGGAGCGGCTGGCCGGCGGCGGTCCGGCCGTCCCGGCTGGAGAACGAGAACCACGCTGGCAGCCCGACGTCCTCGAGCAAGCCGACGAGGACCTCGGCCTCGTCGACGTCTGGGATCGTCTCGACGCCCAGCAGGTCTGGTCCGGCCGACGACAGCAGCTCGAGGCGAGGCCCGTGGAAGTCGCGCAGCGTAGCCCCCGACACGCCGTACCGGCCCCGGTACTCGGAGCCGTCGGCGAGGTATGCGCCGTACGGGCCAACTGACGCTGCCACCCAACGCTGAACTCCGTCGTCGGTGAGCTCGTCGCGCACCGTGCGAGCGAGGCCGACACTCCGCACCAGCAGCGCCGCGGCCTCCTCGCGCGAGAGGCCCTGGCCGACGAATCCGGGGACGCTGGCCTGGTAGCTCGCCGTGGTCGCCACCTGTGCGCCCGCTCGGTAGTAGCGCCGGTGCACCTCGGCCACCGCGTCCGGCGAGTCGCGGAGCAGGCGAGCCGTCCAGAGCGGGTCACTCAGGTCGTAGCCGAGATCCTCGAGCGCGTTCGACATGCCGCCGTCGAGGACCACGGCGCTTCCCGGCCGGTCGATCTCGGCGAACGACGGCGCGAGCGACACGAACCCATCCTCCCCCCGGCTGCCCTCCTTCCAGACTCACGTTGTTGTCGATGTCACCGGCTGAAGGACCGGAATTTCGACAACAACACGAGTCTGGAAGATGAAAGGGCCCCTGCGGGGCGTTCAGGCGACGGCCCCGTCGACCTCCGGGCGAACCGGGACTCCGAACGAGGTTGGAGAGGCGACCGTGAACCCCAGGTGGGCGTGGTCACGGGCGAGGGACCGCACGTAGTCGACCTGCTCGAGATGCGGGATGCCCATCGAGAAGTGGCTCTCGTGGCCGGAAAGGGCCAGCAACGCGGTCTCGGCGAAACACGCATATGCCCGTCCGTCCGGCAGGCCGAGGTTGCCGCCGCGGATCTCGAGGGACGGGATCGACACGACGCCACCGTCGAGGATCCGGACGTCGGGCCGAGTGCGAACCAGCTCGGTCGTCGTGCCGCGCGGTTGCGTGGCGTCGAGGACGACGGCGTCCTCGCCGAGGTGCTGCGACTCGAGGACTGAACCGCCGAGTGTGGCCAGAAGCACGACGACGTCTGCGGAACGGGCGTCGTGCGGGTCGGTGCTGGAGCGCACGGCGACCCCACGACCGGAGAGGTTGCAGCGCAGCGAGTCGAGGCGGCGTTCGTTGCCGGCCACGAGGATCACCTCGTCTGCGTCGCGGTTCCGGGCGAACATCTTGGCCACCGTGCTGCCGACGCTACCCGTGGCGCCGACGATTGCGACGCGCCCGGCCCTGGTGCTGGCGAGGAGGTCGCGGGCCTGGTCGTGGACGATCGCCGCCGTGAAGGCGTTGCCGTTGGTGACGGCGACGTCGGTGCGGTTCCGCAGAAATACGCCACCGGCGGTGACAGAAGCCGTGAGCGCGCCGAGGCCGACCACCGACGCGCCCAGGCCCACCGCGTGGTCGATGGCTCGGGCGACTCGGTTTCGGGCCTCCGTCGGCTGGGCCAGCATGTGCCGATCGCCGTACGGAACGACGACGACGTGTCCCAGGTGGCTGCCGCCGATGTTCACCGAGGCCGTCGTCACCGGAGGCACGGGCAGGCGGCGCAGGGCGACGTCGTACAACCGCTCGGGTACGAGGCCCAGGGGCTTCGCGACGCGGGCCAGGTCCTCGGCGAGACGGGCCCGCGGGTGGACGAGGAAGGCCAGGCGGCTGGAGTGGTTCACGGAGCACCTCGAGCGTGATCGGCCCGGGTTCTCCGGGCGCTGACCACAAAGAGGCAGGCAGGTATGCGGTGATACGGGGCCCTCGCCGAGGGGTTCAGTCCTCGAACGCCTCCGGCGGCGGGCAGCTGCAGACCAGGTGGCGGTCGCCGTAGGCGCCGTCGATCCGGCCCACCGGCGGCCAGTACTTGTCCGGCGCGTCCACGCCGACGGGGAAGGCTGCCGACGCCCGGTCGAACGGGTGGTCCCACTTCTCGGCGAGGGAGCGAGAGGTGTACGGGGCGTGCCGCAGCACCGAGTCAGTCACGGAAACCTCACCGCGGCCGACCGCGTCGATCTCCGCGCGGATGGCGATCAGCGCGTCGCAGAACCGGTCGATCTCGCCCTTGTCCTCGCTCTCGGTCGGCTCCACCATGAGCGTGCCCGCGACCGGGAACGACATCGTCGGCGCGTGGAACCCGTAGTCGATGAGCCGCTTGGCGATGTCGTCCACGCTCACACCGGTCTCGCGGGTGATGCCGCGGACGTCGAGGATGCACTCGTGGGCCACGACGCCCTCGTGCCCGGAGTAGAGCACCGGGTAGGAGTCGCGCAGCCGCGCCGCGATGTAGTTCGCGTTCAGGACGGCCACCTCGGTGGCCCGAGTGAGGCCGACGCCGCCCATCAGCCGCACGTAGGCCCACGAGATCGGCAGGATTCCCGCCGAGCCGTAGGGCGCCGCGGAGACCGGGCCCACCCCGGTCGCCGGACCGGCCTCAGGGGCCAGCGGGTGGTTCGGCAGGTACGGCGCGAGGTGCGAGCGCACGCCCACCGGCCCTACGCCCGGCCCTCCCCCGCCGTGCGGGATGCAGAACGTCTTGTGCAGGTTCAGGTGCGAGACGTCGGCCCCGAACTTGCCGGGCTGCGCCAGCCCGATGAGCGCGTTGAGGTTGGCTCCGTCGACATAGACCTGCCCACCGGCGTCGTGGACCAGCTCGCAGAGCTCACGAATGGTGTCCTCATAGACCCCGTGCGTCGACGGGTACGTCACCATGGCCACGGCGAGGTCATCGCGATGCTGGTCGACCTTGGCGCGGAGGTCGGCCATGTCGATGTTGCCGCTGGCGTCGGTGCCGACCACGACGACCTTGAGGCCGGCCATGACCGCCGACGCGGCGTTGGTGCCGTGTGCGCTGGCGGGGATGAGGCATACCCGCCGGTGGTCCTGGCCGAGCGACTGGTGGTAGGCGTGGATCGCCAGTAGCCCGGCCAGCTCACCCTGGGAGCCGGCGTTCGGCTGGAGGGACACGGCGTCGTAGCCGGTGATCTCACAGAGCCAGGCGGACAGGTCGGCCACGAGGCTGCGGATGCCCTCCGTCTGCGTCGGGGGCGCGAATGGGTGCAGGTTCGCGAACTCGGGCCAGGTGATCGCGACCATCTCGGTGGTGGCGTTGAGCTTCATCGTGCAGGAGCCGAGCGGGATCATGCCGCGGTCGAGAGCGAAGTCGCGGTCGGCCAGGCGGCGCAGGTACCGCAGCATCGCCGTCTCACTGCGGTGGCTCGCGAAGACCGGGTGGGTCAGGTAGTCCGACGTCCGCGTCGCCCCGTCCCACCACTGCGGGTCACCGTGGGCGGCGATCGGTTCACCACCGGCCACGCCGAACGCGCCCCACACGGCCAGCAGGTCCTCGCCGGTGGTCGTCTCGTCGGTGCTAATCGACACCGTGTCGTCGTCGACGCGATGGAGGTTGACGCCCCGCGCCACCGCCTCCCGAAGCACGTCGTCGGCCTGGCCCGGCACCCGGACGGTCACCGTGTCGAAGAACGCTCCGTTGAGGACCTCGACGCCACCCTGGCGGAGACCCTCGGCGAGCGCCGACGCATACCCGTGCGTGCGACGCGCGATTGCGGCGAGTCCAGCGGGGCCGTGCCAGACCGCGTACATGCCGGCCATCACTGCGAGGAGGACCTGCGCGGTGCAGATGTTGGACGTCGCCTTCTCGCGCCGGATGTGCTGCTCGCGGGTCTGGAGCGCGAGCCGGTATGCGGGGTGGCCGGCCGAGTCGACGGAGACGCCGACGAGGCGGCCGGGCAGTTGCCGCTCCAGCCCTTGCCGGACGGACATGTAGCCGGCGTGCGGGCCGCCGAAGCCCATGGGGACGCCGAACCGTTGGCTGGTGCCGACGGCGATGTCGGCGCCCCACTCCCCCGGCGGTGTGACGAGGGTCAGGGCGAGGAGGTCGGCCGCGGCCGTGACGAGGGCGCCGTGCTCGCGAGCGGCGGCGGTGAGCGAGCGGAAGTCGCGCAGCTCGCCGTCGGCGCCGGGGTACTGGACGACGACACCGAAGACGTCGCGGTCGCCGGCCGCCGCGCGGAGGGCCTCGACCCCGTCGACCCCGCTGATCTCGGCGACGACGATCTCGATGCCCAGCGGCAGCGCCCGGGTGCGGGTCACGGCGATGGACTGTGGGAGGGCGTGCCGGTCGACGAGCAGGACGGCGTCGGCAGGACTCCTGGACGTGCGCCGCATCAGCGTCATCGCCTCGGCGACCGCGGTGGCCTCGTCCAACAGAGACGCCCCGGCGACGGGGAGCCCGGTGAGGTCGCTGACGAGGGTCTGGAAGTTCAGCAGTGCCTCCAGCCGGCCCTGGGAGATCTCCGGCTGGTACGGCGTGTACGCGGTGTACCACGAGGGGTTCTCGAGGACGTTGCGCTGCACGACAGCCGGAGTGACCGTGCCGTAGTAGCCGAGCCCGATCATTGAGCGCATGACCGTGTTGAGCTGGGCCAGGCCCCGCAGCTCGCGGACCACGGCAGACTCCGACGGGGCGGCGTCGAGGCGCAGGGCGCGCTGTGAGCGGATCGCGGTCGGGACGGCGAGGTCGATGAGCGCGTCCAGCGAGGGCTGGCCGACGACCTCCAACATCTCGGCGACGTCGTCCGGCGAGGGGCCGATGTGGCGTTCGACGAAGGGCGCGGGATGGCTGGTGTCGACGTGCAGCGGCCTCTCCGAGTCCTCGGCGGCGGTCGTCTCGAGCGTCGTGGTCGACTCGGCGGTCTGGGTCACGGGTCAGGCTCCTGGAGGTCGCTGCGGTGACAGCACGGTAACCCCCTCTGTCGCACACCCTCGTGACTCCAGAGTCGCCTCGCCCGCACAGTCCTGGCGCCTGAGAGGTTCCGGGGTGTTGCCCCTTCGGCGCCCCGGCTGACGATCATGACCGTCCCGGGGGCTCTCCCGTGCGGGTTGTTCGCGGCAGGGCTCAATCTACCAGCGCGGGTATGCCGGTTGGCCCCCGGTTCGGGCATCCGGGTCCGGGCGGTTCAGAACGAACCGGGAGAAAGCGTCAGGAGATGCGCTGCGCGCGACGCGCGCTCAGTTCGTCGCCCGGGTGGGCGGCCGGGACCTCGTCCTCCGGCCGCTCGCTCGGAAGCTCCGCGAGGGAGCCCTCGACCTCGCGCCAGACGCGCCCGACGGCGATCCCGAAGACGCCTTGGCCGCCCTGCAGCAGGTCGATAACCTCGTCGGCCGAGGTGCACTCGTAGACGCTGGCGCCGTCGCTCATCAGGGTGATCTGGGCCAGGTCCTCGACGCCGCGTTGGCGCAGCACCTGGATGGCGCCGCGGATCTGCTGGAGTGACACGCCCGCGTCGAGCAGCCGCTTGACCACCTTGAGGACGAGGATGTCGCGAAAGCCGTAGAGCCGCTGCGTCCCGGACCCGGTGGCGCTGCGCACGGAGGGCTCGACGAGGCCGGTCCGGGCCCAGTAGTCGAGCTGCCGGTAGGTGATGCCGGCCGCGCGGCAGGCGGTCGGGCCTCGGTAGCCGATGTCCTCGCTCAGCTCGGGGAGGTCGTCATCGAAGAGCAGGCCCTGGGCGGCCGCCGGGACGTATCCCCGACTGGTCCGGCGCTCGTGCGCGTCTCCCGTGGCGGCCACGATGTCCTCCTGAGCGGATGTTGGGCTGTTCTTCGAGTGTCCGTACCACGCCGTGGTCGGGCGGACTACGCCTGAAGTTACACGGCGGTGTTTCGAGGCTGACCTTCCGACGGTAGGGCGTCGCCAGCCTCGGGTCAATCACCGGTCGACGGTGAGCCCTTCGGCGTGTCGCCCTTCAGCACATACCCTCAACCTGAAGTCGACCCTTAGGTCTCCCGGGTGTTGCCTTCCTCGCCCGGGTCGACGTGCGGGTTCTCGAAGTCCTCCGCTGAGACGTGGTCGAGGAACTCGCGGAACTTCTCGACCTCGTCGTCCTCCTCCGGTGTGAGCGCGACGCCGGCTTCCTCCAGCACCGCCTCGGCCACGACGATCTCGGTCTCCGTCCGTAGGGCCAGGGCGATCGCATCGGACGGTCGGGCGCTGATCTCGCGCGACCCGTCGATGACGAGGATGGCGTAGAAGACCTTGTCCCGGAGCTCGACGATGCGGACCTGCGTGACCCGGTGGCCCAGCTCCTCGATGACGTCTTTCATCAGGTCGTGCGTCAGTGGCCGAGGCGGTTCGACGCCCTGCTGCGCGTAGGCGATGGCGGTGGCCTCGGCGGCACCGATCCAGATCGGCAGGTAGCGCTCGCCGCCCCGCTCATGGAGCAGCACGATCGGCTGGTTGGTGGGCTTCTCGACCCGCACCCCGAGGACGTCGACGGGCTTCACTCGTCACACGTTACTTGCCTCTGCACGGCTTCGTCAGCCGGGGCCCGCCGGGCAATTGGCGAATTGCCGCGCCAAGTCGCCGGATCCGCTCACCCGTGGCGTAGCCCGGAGCGGACCAGGGCGGTGTGCAGGGCGACGCACAGACGGAGGACCTCGGGCGTCGGGTCTTCGGGAACCGGGACCTCGCCGCGCGGCAGTCGGCCCGCGGCTGAACGGGCCGGCCGCACGATCTGCTGGACCAGCCCGATCTCGCGGTCGGCGGCGGTCCGGAACGGCCGCAGGTGCCGGGGCTCGACCCCGTATGCGGCCAGCGCCACCGCCACGCGCGCGACGGCCAGCGCGTCGTCGTCGAAGTGGCCGCGGGAGTCGGCGCGCACCAGGCCGTAGGTCTCGAGGGCGTCGAGGGTGGAGCGGTCGAGCCCCGCCGCCTCACGCAGCTCCCGGGCGGTCAGGCGGAGGACCGGCGGCGCGGCCAGCTCCGTGGCGGTCGGAACGTCCGGGTCGGCCGTCGGGTCGGGCACTCGGGGGCGGGCGTCCGGATCATCGGGCTCACTGGCCTGGAGGCCCCGGTCCATCGCGTCGAGCGCGTCTCGGATCACCTTCAACGGCCAGAACCGGTCACGCTGCGCGGTGAGGATGTATCGCAGCCGTTCGACGTCACGGTCGCTGTAGGTGCGGTACCCAGCCCCGGTGCGGTGCGGCGTGACCAGCCCCTCCGCCTCGAGGAACCGGATCTTGGAGATCGTGAGGTCCGGAAAGTCGGCCGCCAGGGCGGCGAGGACCCCGCCGATGGTCCGAGTCCCGGGCGTGGCGCCCTCGACGACCCGTCCGCTGCCCGGCTCCGTCGCCGTTCTGGAGGCGCCTGCGGCGCCGGGTCCCCGTCCGGCGTCGAAGGGCCGCACTACTGACGCTGGCCCGCGTAGAAGACGAGGCGGAATTTGCCGATCTGGACCTCGTCACCGGTCCGCAGCTGGGCGTGGTCGACCAGCTCGCGGTTGACATAGGTGCCGTTGAGCGAGCCGACGTCACGGACCGCATACCCGTCGTTCTCCTGGACGAAGACCGCGTGCTTGCGCGACACCGTCACGTCGTCGAGGAAGATGTCACTGTCGGGATGCCGGCCCGTGGTGACCTCCGCGTCGTCGAGGAGGAACCGGGCGCCGGTGTTGGGACCACGCAGGACGACGAGCAGCCCGGTGCCGGGTCGGAGCGCGTCGATGGTGGCCTGGTCCTCGGCCGACAGGCCGCGCGCATCCAGCTCGACGGACTCGTGTCCGGTGCCGACGCCCTGGAAGCGCATCGTGGTCGAGTCGCCCTGCCGGCCGGCCGGAGGCGTTGTCTTCGCCGTCGTGTCCGGGGCCTCGGTGGGGCTGGCCTCGGGCTCGTGGTCCGTCATGGCCGCATCTCCTTCGTCACTGCGCAGAACCCTAGTGGATCCCCCTCCCCCTGCCGACGGCGGTTGGACGCCTCCGTCTGCCAGCGAGTCTCGTGCCCTCGCGAGTCGCGGTCAAGCAGCGACCGAAGCGGATCCGCCCGCACTCAGCCGAGACCGTCGCGGTATGCGGCAGCGTCCAGCAGCCCGCCCAGGCCCTCGGCGTCCGAGGGGCGCAGCTCGTACATCCAGCCGTCGGTGTAGGGCGCCGTATTGACCAGCTCCGGGGCGCCGTCGAGCGCGGAGTTGACCGCCGTGACCTCCCCAGACAGGGGCGCATAGAGGTCGCTCACCGACTTCGTGGACTCGACCTCGCCGCACGTGTCGCCGGCGGTCACGGTGTCGCCCACGCCGGGAAGCGACACGTAGACGACGTCGCCGAGCGCGTTCTGGGCGTAGGACGTGATCCCCACCCGCACGGTGCCTCCGTCGAGCTCGTCCACCCACTCGTGGTCGGCGGTGTAGCGCAGTTTGTCGGGGTACTCCAGCTCGCTCATCGCGCTCGCTCTCAGGACGGGTGGGAACCGGACGAGGTAATCACTTCGTCGTCGTTGGGCTGCTCGAGGCGCTCGACGGGCTCGCCGCCGGCGTACCCGCCTCGGGGACGGGCTGAGCGTAACGAGGCGTTCGCGGCGACTGCAACGCGTCGATCCGCACCGTGTCGAGCTGCTCCACGGTGGCCGTGGCCTCCGCGCGGCGCAGCGTCTCGACGATGCCGCCGGGGATGTTGAGCGCCGACGCCATCGTCGCCTTGTCGCCGATGGCGAGCACGGTGAACGGCCGCGTCAACGGCTGCCCGTCGACCTGGATCTGGCCGCCGGACGAGGAGAACCACGAGCTGGCGACCACCCGGTTCGCGCCGTACTGGACGACCTCCGCGCCGGCATCGCGCAGCTCCTGGAGCAGGTCGAGCATCATGGCTGAGGTGACCTTCTGGCCCGGATCGGCGATGGTCACCTTGATGCCCGGTCCTTGGGCGGGCGCCGTCCCGGCGAGCAACCGCAGCGCCTCGAGCTGCTTGGTGGCCTGGTCGATGGCTGCCTGGCTCGTGTTCGCGCCGCTCGTCAGGGCATCACGTTGGGCCTGGAGCTCCCGGACCTGCTCGTCGAGCCGCGTCGAGCGCTGGCTGACGTCGTCGAGGACCCGGACGAGGTCGTCCTGCCGCATGCTCTCGAGCCCGGACTCCTGCGTCTGCTGGACCTGCGTGGCGATCGCGAAGCCGAGCGCCAACGCGAGCACCGCCCCGAGCACCTGCGCCTTGGTGCTGCGAGGCGCGCCGGCCCTGGCGAGCCGCCGCCAGGGCGACGCGCTGCTCGGCGTGGGCGTCGCGGCCGGTGGCGGGGTCGGGTCGTTCTTCTGGTCGGGCATCGCTCAGGCCTTGAAGAGGTGGCGCCGGATGGACGCCACGTTGGAGAAGATCCGCACGCCGAGGACGACGACGACGCCGGTGGACAGCTGCGTGCCGACGCCGAGCTGGTCCCCGAGGAACACGATGAACGCCGCGACGACGACGTTCGACAGGAACGACACGACGAACACCTTGTCGACGAAGATGCCGTCGAGCACCGCTCGCACACCGCCGAAGACGGCGTCCAGGGCGGCGATGACGGCGATCGGCAGATAGGGCTGCAGCCCCACCGGCACCGATGGATGCAGCAGCAAGCCGGCGAGGACGCCGACGAGCAGACCGATGGCGGGGATCATGAGCGGGATGCCTCCGTGCTGGGAGTCGTGCCGCCCGAGGGCGAGCCGGTGGTCGGCGAGACCGGGACGGCGGAGCTCAGCGGCAGCGAGGGGCTGCGCGGAGCGTCCACTCGAGACGGGGTCGTGATCGTCGACGGGATCGCGTAGTTGTCGCCGAGGGATTTCAGGTATGCGCCGGACGCCGAGCTCGCGAAGGCGGTTTGGAGCTCACGGCCGTCGCCGACCGCGGTGATGGCGTAGGGCGGGCTGAGCGGGCGGTAGTCGACGAGGATGGCGTCCCCGGCGAACCGGATCGACGACCGTGACGTCAGCCGCTGACCGTTGATCGACATCGCCTCCGCGCCCGCCTGCCAGAGCCCGTTGCAGAGGACCTGCAGGTCGAACGAGGTCACCCGGCCCTTGGGAAAGCCGCCGGCGTCCCGGGGGTCTCCGCTGCCGCTCTGCGTGCGGGCATCCGGTGCGTCGTCGACGGTGAGAACGAGTCCCGGTCCGGTCACGGCCACCTCACCCGTGAGCAACCGCAGCCGGTCCAGCTCGGCCGACAGCTGGGACGCCTGGGAGGACAGTGCCGCCGACTGGGCGTCCTGGATCTGCTGGCCGAGTGCGCTCACCTCACGGGCCAGCTCGTCGCCACGGGCCTGGCGCGCCTCCACCTGCTCGATGAGCTGCTCTTTCTCGCGCGATGCCGTGGTGCCCACGGGTCGGAGCGCGAACGCTGCGGCGACAAGGAGGAAGCCGATGACGATGGCGGCCACGAGGACGAGCGGGCTGCGCAGCGACGTGCTGGCCGGCAGCCCTTCCGCCTCGCGGCGGGCGGCGGCCACGGCGTACGAGGGATCCAACGGCCGGTCCATGAGCTGCTGCAGCAGGCTCATCGAGCCGCCGAGCGGGCGTCGGCCGTCGCTGTGGAAGCCCGGCTCGGGTGGGCCCGGGTCGGGCGGCGGCATACTCATGGCGCCCTCCTCGCTGTCCCCGGCGTCGCGGAGCGAGCCCGGATCACGGAGGTGGCTTGGATCGCGTACAGCACCGCCGCCAGCCAGTAGAGCGTCACGCCCCACCACGCGAAGGCCCACCCGACCGGCCGCGCGATCTCGCCGACGGAACCTTCGACCGTGCTGAGCAGAAGGATCGGGAAGGCGTAGAGCAGGTTGAACGTGGCCGCCTTGCCGACGAAGTGGACGGGCAGACCGGTCTGGCCGACTCGCTTGAGCAGCAGCATGACGACGCCCATGAACAGGTCGCGCGCGACAAGGACGACCAGAAGCCAGAGCGGGATGATGTCGCGCAGCGTGAGCGCGATCAACGTGGTGAGCACGTATAGGCGGTCGGCTATGGGATCGAGGAGCTGGCCCAGGCGCGAGACGAGGTGGAACCGGCGGGCGATCTTGCCGTCGAGATAGTCGCTGATCCCGGACAGGGCCAGCACCACGAAGGCCCAGACGTCCTGGTGGGCGAAAAGCAGCCAGAGGAACACCGGGACGCCGACGAGGCGGAGCGCGGACAGCACGTTGGGCACGGTGAGGACGCGGTCGCTCACCTCATCGGTCGTCGGGCTCGGAGTCCGTTCCCCCTCGCTCACCCCGGAAGCCTAATCGGGTACGACGCGCGTGACCCTCACCGTCGCCGGAACCGCCGGTCGACGGTCCACCCGCCACCGCCGACGCCGGCGAAGGCCAGTCCGACCGCCGCCAGCAGCAGCTCGAGCTCGCCCGCGAACCCTTCTTTGCCGTCGGTGAAAACGCTGCCGCTGCGCCAGACGACGTAGACCAGCGCCCCGACCGCGATGAGAACGATTCCGAGGCCGGCGACCCGCACGGCGATGCCGAAGATCAGCGCGATGGCGATCGCCACTTCGCAGACGCCGACGACGAAGGCCATCGTGTCTGCGTACGGAATGCCGTTCTGGGCGAAGTTCGCGCGCGTCGCGTCGAGGTGCTGAAGTTTCTGCAGTCCGTGGATCCCGAAGATGCCCGCCATGACGAGGCGAAGGATCAGGAGGGCCAGGGCGCCGTCGAACCGGTCGACGACGTGGCGCATCTTCGCCGGGCGTTCCTTCTCCGGTTGCTCCCACTCGGTCTGGCTCACCGGAGTTACCCCGAAGGGACGCAGCGGAGCGGTGCGATTGGGGTCGGGCTCGTCGCGGTCTTCGCGGCTGAGATCGTGGTCTTCATTGGTGCCGCGTTCGGGCAACATGCTGCTCAAGGCAACCTCCTGGCCGTCCCGGACCTTACCCGACCACTTGGCCCGAGGTCCGTTGTTCGCGGATGGAGGCGTGGCCGACTTGCGCTCAGCGGGCCGACCAGGACGACCACCGGGTGACCTCGATCCTCAGAACCGGGCCCGGAGGTCGCTGCGCCTGGTATTGCGGATACTTCGCGACGAGCGCTTCGAGCCCGGCGGCGGCGTCCTCGACGTCGAGGATCGTTGCAACGCCGTCCGCGCGCACCCACCAGAGTGTGGACCAGTCTTCGCCGTAGACGTCGACGAGCAGGCTCACCCTTGGGTGGGCGCGGACGTTGTCGAGCCGACGGAGAGCGGTGGTCGACTTCGGCTTGGCGTCGACGGCGGTCCACACCATGCCGCCGATCAGCGCGAAGACGACGGGCACGAGGTGCGGTGTGCCGTCCTCGTTGGTGGTGGCGAGCCGGGCCACCCTCGCCGCGCCGAACTGCTCCTGCGGATCGTTGAGCCTCGGGCTCACCGGCGATTCAGATCTCGCTGACGCACCGGTACACCTACCTGTTCATCATCAGCGTCTCGGCGCTGATGATGCCTTTCCCCAATGCATACCGCGTTGTTGAGCCAGGCGTACCGGTCGTCCTCGCTCGCGAACTGGACCATCAGCAGCTGCCGACCAACCTCCTCTCCTTCACGGTCGACGAAGACGGTCCGGCCGGTCGGGTCGAACAGGACCTCGCCGCCGTCCTCGGTGGCGACGACACCGCGCGCGTTCCGGAGCATGGCGCCGTCACCGCGGCGGGTCGGCTGGTTCGACCATTGCGCGATGCCGCTGAGCCGCTCGCCCTTCACTCGATCGTCGCCGACGCCCCAACCAGAGCCGGACTCGTTGCCATACGGCCGCGCGAGGTGGAAGTCGCTCGTGTAGTGCAGGTCCAACGCGCAGAGCGGGTCCAGGCGCACACGGCCACCGTATGCCTCGGACGACCTGTCGCGGTCATCATCGCCCGTGCGGCGGATGCTGAAGCAGCCCTCCGAAGCCGTGGATCTCAACCGAGACTTCCAGGCTGCGGAGGATGGACCAGAGCAGGACTTGGTTCGCCTCGAGGACGAGTCGACCGTGCTTGTCCTCCAGCTCCTGGACGGCGCCTGCTGCCCGAAAGCCGTTGCCGCCGAGGACCACGGCTTCGGCACGGTCACTCACATGCTGCGAGACCCACTCCACGACCATGGGCGGCTCGATCTGGTCTGGGCCGTTGGGAAGGTCAGCCAGGAGCGCATCGACCACGTCGAATCCCTGGCTCTGGAAGTACTTGGCACCGAACTGGTTCTGCTCGTGTCCGAACCATGGCGGGTGAACGAGGCTGATGCGCTCGATGCGGTGCGACCGCAGCGCCTGCACCGCTGACGCGGATGTAGCGCAGACCGGTACGGCCCATCGAGCACGAAGCCGCTCCACGAGCGCCGATTCGGCGTCGTAGCCGATGACATAGGCGGAGCTCGTCGACGCCCAGGCGAGCACATCAAACGAACCAGCTGGGAGCCCCGTGGCCGCCTCGTCTAGCGCCTCCGGCGTGGCCAGCGCCCGCAGTTCCTCAGACGTGGCTGGCCGCCCTCCCTCGCTGGGTCGCCAGGAGGGCGGCATCTGAATCCGGGACATCTGGACGCGGACATGCTCCGGCGCAATAAGGGGGAACTCGGCATCCGGTCCTGCCGCGGCGTGGGGTGTCAGCACCCCTACGGTGATCACACCGCTCCTGCTGGCTGGCTCGTCGTCTCCACGCCTCGACGCTCGCAGCCAGGGCGGCGGATATCAACGGCGGTTCGCAGAATTGACGCCGGTCGCGTCGGTCAGCGATGGCCGATGTCGAGTTGCGCGAGCCTTACCTGCGACGAAGGGGCATGTTCCCCGTTGAGTCCCTCGGGTGCCGGCGTGGTGTCCCCGTCAGGCTCGGACGTGTCCCTCAGCGACGCCGAGGAGTTCCTCATCGAGGCGGGCAGGGCTCCTCGTGGTGGAGGAACGTCGGCGTCTAGCCACGCCGTGGCGTTGCCAGCTCGGGAGCTCGATGGCGCCGCGACACCCTCTCCCGCCCGCGGCGCCATCGCTGCCCCGTTACGAGTCTTGGCTCCGTCTCCTCGGGGGTCGGGATGGCGTCACCGTCGGGTCACCGCCAACATGGGACGCGCCGTTACCTGTGCGCGCCCGTCGCCTCAATCCCGGAGGGGCTCAAGGAGATTTTCCGTCGGTAGTCGAAAA
>Ga0307289_10000301_pt1 | contig 20776 bp, 20 predicted proteins | sample ER_DNA_143_FD_194483 | JGI IMG/M metagenome (GOLD analysis project Ga0307289, IMG submission 194483) | Bulk soil microbial communities from the East River watershed near Crested Butte, Colorado, United States - ER_DNA_143 | ecosystem: Environmental > Terrestrial > Soil > Floodplain | place...
TCCCGAGGCGGAGCCCGTGGTGCTCGTGGTCACCGACGGCGAGCCGACCGCCCACCTCCTCGAGGACGGGTCGACGGTCTTCCAGTGGCCCACGACGCCGGCGACGGTACGGGCCACGGTCGGCGGGGTCGACGCGCTCACGCGGTACGGCGTGCCGCTGAACTTCTTCCTCCTCGGTGACGACCCGGGGCTGGCCCGGTTCGTCGACTCGGTGGCGCGACGCAACGGCGGCCGGGTCTTCACGCCGGACGTCGGGCGGCTCGGCGAGTACGTCGTCGCGGACTATCTCCGCGCGCGCGCCGGACGCCGCCGCTCGGCGTGAGCGTTCGCCTGCGGCGGCAGGCTCCCGTCGGACGCGTGTGCGACACCGTGACCTGAATGTGACTTTTCCGATCAGATGTGGTTCGGTGTTCAACGATGTCTTCCACGCCCCCTGGACGGCACCGCGGTTCACCGCGGCCGATCGTCGTGCCCTGGCCCAAGGTCTGCGTCCGATCGGCGGCCGGCATCGCGCTGGTCGTCGGCGCCGGCGTCGTGACCCTCGGGCCTACCAGCGTCACCGAGAGCCAAGTCACGCCCTCCGCACAGGCCGACGCCGTCGCGCTGGAGGATGCCGGCCTCGCCACACGATTGTCGGAGCGGGCCAGCCGCTCCGGCCGAGCGGAGCTTCGGGCGAGCGAGTTCCTGTCGATCCGTGAGGAGCCGGCTCGGCCGCAGACGCGGATCAACCCCGCGGCGGCGATCCCGACCCCAGCCCCATCGCCCACGTCCACGCCCACGCCGAGCGCGACGCCGACCGCGACCCCGTCACCCACCACGACGGCCACACCGAAGCCGAAGGCGACGACTCCGGCGCCCACCGGCATCTCGATGGCGCCCTGCGCCGACGGCTCGGCCGTGGAGGCGGGGCTGACCCGCGACGCGATCCGCGTCCACCGGGCGGTCTGCGCGGCGTTCACCAGCGTCACCGGATGGGGCGGAACCCGCGGGACCGGTGACTACCACGGCACCGGCCAGGCGCTCGACATCATGATTCCCAACAGCTCGGTCGGCCAGGCGATCGCGAACTACGTGCGCGCCAACGCCAAGGCGCTCGGCGTCAGCGAGGTCATCTGGGCGCAGCACATCTGGACCGTGCAGCGCTCCAGCGAAGGCTGGCGGGCCATGCCGGACCGCGGGTCGGTGACGGCCAACCACTACGACCACGTGCACGTCTCGGTCTACGGCAACTCCGGTACAGCCTGACCCCTGATTCGACAGACGAGTCAGCGCGCGCGGCGACGCAGCCGGTCGACGTCGAGGAGCAGGACGGCGCGGGCCTCGAGCTTGAGCCAGCCGCGAGTGGCGAAGTCGGCGAGCGCCTTGTTGACCGTCTCGCGCGAGGCGCCGACGAGCTGGGCCAGCTCCTCCTGAGTGAGGTCGTGGCTGACCATGATCCCGTTGTCGACCGGCCGCCCGAACCGCTCCGCCAGGTCGAGCAGCGCCTTTGCCACCCGTCCCGGGACGTCGGTGAAGACGAGATCGGCCAGGTGCTCATTGGTCCGGCGCAGCCGCTTGGCCAGCGCGCCGAGCAGCGCCTTCGCCACCTCCGGTCGCCCGGTCAACAGCCCGGTCAGCGAGTCGTTGCCCAGGCCCATCAGCTGGGTCTCGGCGACCGCCGTGGCGGTCATCGTCCGCGGTCCCGGGTCGAAGAGGCTCAGCTCGCCGAACATCTCGCCGGGCCCGAGGATCGCCACGAGGTTCTCGCGGCCGTCGGAGCTGGACCGGCCGAGCTTGATCTTGCCCTCGCCGATCACGTAGAGCGAGTCGCCGCTCTCGCCCTCACGAAAGAGGATGTCGCCGCGCTCCATGCGGACCGGGCTCATCTGGGTCAGCAGCGCCTCCGCGTCGTCGCTGTCCAGGGCCGCGAAAAGCGGCGCCCGGCGGACAACCTCGTCGTTCACGCGCACAGTGTGTCAGAACGCGGCTCACCGGAGCCCGGCCGACGTCACAGCCGTGGACCAGCCTCGAGACGGCCTGACAGGTCGGCCATCTACGCTGCCCTGGTGTCCGTCGCCTCCGAGACTCCGGCGCCCGCGGCCGCGCCCCTGGAGTCTCCGGTCGCCCGGACCCGGCGGGCTCGCCGCGTGTATCGCGTGCTCCACGAGCGGTACCCGTATGCGCACTGCGAGCTCGACTTCGCCAACCCACTGCAGCTGCTCGTCGCGACGATCCTCTCGGCGCAGACGACGGACCAGCGAGTCAACCTCGTCACGCCCGTCGTCTTCGCACGGTACCCGGACGCGGCCGCATACGCCGGGGCCGACCGGACCGAGCTGGAGACGATGATCCAGTCGACCGGGTTCTTCCGGAACAAGTCCGACGCGCTCATCAAGCTGGGCGCCGCGCTCGTCGAGAACTTCGGCGGCGAGGTCCCCGGCCGGCTGGCCGACCTAGTGACCCTGCCCGGCGTCGGCCGGAAGACGGCCAACGTCGTGCTCGGTAACGCGTTCGGCGTGCCGGGCATCACCGTCGACACCCACTTCCACCGGCTGGTGCGGCGCTTCGGCTGGACGGACGAGAACGACCCGGTGAAGATCGAGCACGCGGTGGGAGCCCTGTTTCCCAAGCGCGACTGGACGATGCTCAGCCACGTCCTCATTTTCCACGGCCGCCGGACCTGCCACGCGAAGAAGCCCGCGTGCGGCGCCTGCCCAGTCGCCGCCTGGTGCCCGAGCTACGGCATCGGCCCCACCGACCGCGAGGATGCGCTGAAGCTGCTCGCATATGAGCTGAAGCCCGGCGCCGTCCTGCCGAACCCGCCGCCCGCGCCGCTTCCGGGGGCGCTCGGCCGGCCCCGCCGCCGGGTGGGCTCGAACGGGATGAAGGACGACTGACCGCATGTCCCGTATGCCGTCCCTCGCCGGGCCGGGGGAGTCGCTCCAGCCGCTCGCCGGGCCCGCGCCGACCCGTCCGCCGAGCTGGCTCACGCGCATGGTGCACAACGCCACGACCGCGGAGCCGGGCTGGTTCAGCCGGTTCGTGCCGCCCGACGACGGCGGCCGCGAGTCTGCGGTGTTGTTGCTGTTCGGTCCCGATTCGGACGGCGCGGAGTCGTTGCTGCTCATCGAACGTTCTCACGACATGCGTTCCCATCCCGGCCAGGTCGCGCTGCCTGGCGGCGCGACCGAGCCCGGTGATGCCGACGTCTCCGACACCGCGCTCCGCGAGGCCGGCGAGGAGGTCAACCTCGACCCGTTCGGCGTGGACGTCCTCGGGGTGCTGCCGCCGCTCTTCCTGCCTCCGAGCGGGTTCGTCGTCACGACGGTGGTCGCCTGGTGGAGCAGTCCTGGGCCGGTCTCGGTCGGCGATCCGGCTGAGGTCGCCCAGGTGATCCAGGCGCCGCTGGACTACCTCACCGACCCGGCGGTCCGGCATACCGTCACTCACCCGTCGGGCTACCGCGGACCGGCGTTCGTCCTCGGCGACGACCTGCTGCTGTGGGGGTTCACGGCGGGCGTCGTCACCAAGGCGCTCGAGCTGGCGGAGCTGGACCGATCGTGGGACCGTGCCCGTGAACTGCCGCTGCCGGAGCGGTTTCTTCGAGGGCGTTCGTGAACGGGACGGTCCTGGACGTCCTGCTCGTCCTGATGCTCGTGCTGTATGCCGTCACGGGTTACCGGCAGGGGGTCCTCGTGAGCACCCTGTCCCTCGTCGGCTTCCTGGGCGGCGGCGCGCTCGGGATGTGGTTGCTGCCGTCGATCCTCTCGAACGTCGAGTGGGTCACCAGCAATGAGGTCATCCGGGTGCTGGTGCTGGTGTTCCTCGTGTTCCTCTGCGCGACGGCGGGCCAGGCGATCGCAGTGCCAGTGGGCAACCGGTTGCGGGCCCAGGTGCGGGGTCGGTCCGGACGCGCGGTGGACGCGGTCCTGGGCGGAGTCGCGACGGTCCTTGCCGTGTCGCTGCTCGTGTGGTTCGTCGCGGGGGCGGTCCGGGGAGCGGCGCCGACACCATTCGCCAAGGCGATCGGCGAGTCCCGGGTGCTGTCGACGATCGACCGGGTCATGCCGCCGGCGGCGGGACAGCTGTTCGCCGGATTCCGGTCGCTGCTGGACCAGAACGGCATCCCGAAGGTCTTCGGCGGCCTCTCACCCGAGCCGATCCAGCCGGTCGCCCCACCGGCGACCGGGGTGGCGGCCGGCGCCGGCGTCCAGCAGGCCGCGCCGTCGATCGTTAGGGTCACCGGCGTGGCCGTGGCCTGCCGCCGCGGACAGGAGGGCACTGGGTGGGTGGTAGCGCCGGGCAGGGTCGTCACGAACGCGCACGTGGTGGCAGGGATGCGTGAGGCGTCGGTCCAGGTCGGCGGCGTCGGGCGGGAGTATGCGGCGCGCATCGTCGTGTTCGACCCGGAGCGCGACCTGGCGGTACTGGCCGTGGACGGGCTGTCCGCCCCGGCGCTGCGGCTGGGCGGCGTCCTGCGGACGAACGACGAGGCCGTCGTGGCCGGGTTCCCGCTGGACGGCCCGTACCGACTGGACGCCGCCCGGGTGCGCCGGACGCTCACCGCGACCGGTTCCGACATCTACGGGCAGCCGGGCGTCACCCGGGAGATCTACTCGCTGTTCGCCCGCGTGGAGCCCGGCAACAGCGGAGGGCCGCTGCTCGCGGCGGACGGTTCGGTCGTGGGGGTCGTGTTCGCCAAGTCGCTCGACGACCCGTCGACCGGGTATGCGTTAACCCTTGCCGAGGCCCGGCCGGTCCTCCAGGCGGCCGCGGGGGCGAACCAACCGGTGGCGACGGGCGACTGTTCGACCGGCTGACGGTTGTCAGCGGAGCGGTTGGGACGCGCGCCCGAAGCACAGCAAGCGCCGGGTCAGGAGTCGACGGCGTCCAGCCAGTCGACGATGGCGGCGCTGACCCGGTCGGGCGCCTCCTCGGTGAGGAAGTGACCGGCGCCATCGACGAGCGAGAACGTGTACGGACCGGTCACGTAGTCCGCTGACCCGTTCGTGCAGTCGGCCAGCACACACCCGTCCTCGGTGCCCTGGAGATGGAGAACCGGCAGCGTGATCGACCCGCGGACGCGCCGGTTGAACAGGGGGCCGTCCTGGCGAAGCTGGCTCCGCCCGAACCAGCGATAGTGCTCCGCCGCGGAGTGAGCGACGAAGGGCAGGGCCATCGCGTTGCCGTACCGTTCCACGTCCTCCGGCGTCGGGTAGTCGCCGAACGGGGAGGCCCACGCCCGCAGGGCCTCCGCCACGTACGCGTGGTCCTTGGTCATCTCCCGCTCGGGCACGAAGGGTCGCTGCAGCTCGAGGAGGTATCTGCTCGCGTGCCGCTGCTGACCGTTGAGGATCGACGCCCGGCGCATCACGCGGGGGTGCGGCATCGAGAGCGACCCGACCGCCCGCACCACGTCCGGCTGCAGGTAGGGCATCGACCACGCGATGAACCCACCCAGTCCCTGCCCGATCACGATGGCGTCGTCTTCGCCGAGCGACCGCACGACCGACGCGGCGTCCTCCGCCCCGGTGTAGGTGCTGTACCCCCGCGGCGGCTTGTCGCTCGCGCCGTACCCGCGAAGATCCATCGCCACCGCGCGCCAACCGGCGTCGGCGAGGGCGGCCATCTGGTGGCGCCACGTGTACCAGAACTGCGGGAACCCGTGCATGAGCAGCACCATCGGGCCGTCGCCGAGCTCCGCGACGTGGAACCGGGCACCATTGGCGGCGACGAGGCGGTGGTGCCAGGGCCCGTCGAGGAGCACCGACGCGGCGTCCAGGCTCACGCTCGTCACGTCGGCGCCGGATGGGCGACTCGCGCCGCGGATGTCCCCGAGCGGTCGGCCCCCGAGCGGTCGGTCACCGAGTGGTCGGCCGCTCGTCGAGCGCGACCTGCGCGTTGGCCGCCGGGACGGCCTTGGCGTGGTCGGCGCCCGCCGACGCGGAACCCCTGACCGCGTCGACCGTCTCCTGGGCCTGGGCGATCGCGCGCTCGGGGCGCGGGTTGACCTGGTTGAGGGCCTTGCGTCCGATCAGGGCGAGGATCGCCGTCACGATGAACAGGACCACGGCCATGATAAGGAACCCCGCCCACGCCGGCAGCCAGATCGCGATGACGAGCGACAGCGCGATGAAGAGCAGGCCGAGCCCGTAGAGCGCGAGCACCGCCGCGCTCGCCAGCATGCCCGCGCCCTTACCGGCGATGCCCAGCTGCGAGCTGATCTCCGTCTTCGCCAGCTCGATCTCCTTGCGGACGATGTACCGCAGGTCGTCGGTGACCTGGGAGACCAGCTGCCCGATCGTCCGCTCCTGCGAGTGCCGCAGGTCGGCGGGCACTGGGCGGGTCGCGTCGGGGTCGGTCGTCATCGGGCCTCCAGGGCGTCTGCGCGTTGTCCGGGGCGCGCTCGGGGCTGAGCACGCGTACTCGGTCCTCAGGAGCCTATCGCCGGGTCGCGCTTCGAGGAGACGTCGGGAACCCCGTCGTCGTCGCGCGTTTCCTCCAGCTCCACGCGCCGGGAGGTAGCGGCGGGTCCGGTCCCGCGCGGTTCAATAGGCCGTATGAGCAACGCCGTGGCGGACCTGTACGCCCGCTGCACGGACGACCCGGAGGGTCACGGCCGCGAGACGACGGTCTACGACGCCATCCACGCCAAGATCAGCCCGCGCAGCGAAGTGCTGCGGCTGCTGCCGCACCGGGAGCGGCGGATGGTCGGCGCCTGGTGCTTCGTCGACCTCTACGGTCCCCGCCCGGTCCGGCCCGATGACGGCGACGCCATGCACGTCGCGCCGCACCCGCATACCGGCCTGCAGACCGTGTCCTGGCTGGTCGCCGGGAAAGTGACGCACCGCGACTCGATCGGGACGACGGCGCAGGTCGTCCCCGGGCGGGTGGCCGTCATGACCGCCGGCGACGGCATCGCCCACTCCGAGGATGTGTGGCCCGGAGCCGACGAAGCGGTGCTGCACGGCGCCCAGCTGTGGGTGGCGCTGCCGGAGTCCCAGCGGCACCGGGAACGCGGGTTCGTCCTGCACGCGCCCGCCCCGTTCCTCGAGGCGGACGGCGCACTCGCCCGCGTTTTCGTGGGGTCGCTGGGCGGCGTGACCGCGGGTGCGCAGGCGTACACCCCGCTGGTCGGAGCGGAGCTGACCCCGCGCGGTGACGGGCCGGCGCGGCTGCCGCTCGAACCCGCATACGAGCACGTCCTCGTCCCACTGGCCGGTTCGGCGACCGTCGAGGGCACCTCCATTGGGCACGGGCAGGCGATGTACCTGGGCGTGGACCGCTCGGGACTCGAGCTGGACCTGTCGCCCGACGCCCGGGTGCTGCTCCTCGGCGGCGAGCCGTTCGAGGAGGAGATCGTCATGTGGTGGAACTTCGTGGCGCGCACGCACGACGAGGTCGAGCAGGCCCGCGCGCAGTGGAACGCCGGCGGCGATCCCCGGTTCGGCGAGGTCGAGCACTATCCGACGGACGAGCGGCTGGCGGCGCCGCCGCTGCCCAACGTCCGGCTGCAGCCCCGCGGGCGAGTCTCCGGTCGCGCGCCGAGGAGCGACTCCTGAAGCGGCTTGTGGGGCGGGTGCCCGCGGCGGCTTGGCGGCGGGGCGTCCGGGTCACGCTGACCGCGATCGCGGTGTTCTACGGCTGCCGGTACGGGCTCGGCGACCCGACGATGGCCCTGTATGCGGTGTTCAGCGTGCTCGCGTTCTCGCTCCTGTCGCAGACGTCGGGACCACCTGCCGTGCGGACCCGAACGCTGTTGGCGTGCCTGGCGTTCGGACTCGTCGACGTGACGATCGCGACGTACGCGGCCGTGAACACGTGGGCCGCCGTCGTGGCGATGTTCGTCTTCGGGTTCCTCGTGTCGTTCGCCGGCGTATGCGGCGTCCGGGTGAGCGAGGTCTCGACCGGGCTGCAGCTGCTCTTCATCCTGCCGTCGCTGCCGCCGTTCGACCCCCAGTCGCTCGGCTCGCGGCTGATCGGGCTGACCATCGGGATGGTCGTCCTCATCGTCACGGACCGCGTGCTGCTGGCGGACCCGGGACCGCCCAGCTTCGCGCACCAGCTCGCCGCGTCGACGGATCAGGCTCGGGCGCTCGCTGCCGGCATCGTCGACGCCGGCCGCCTCGGCGGCTCGGTCACGAGCGACGAGCTGGACCAGCTGGCGGCCGAGGCCAAGGCAACGGCGTCCAGCATCCGCCTCGACGAGGTTCCGCTGGCCGAACGCCCTTCCGCGCCAACGCGACTCGAGCGTGGGTTGACCGACGCCACGGGCGCGCTGCGGGCGACGTGCTACCGGCTCCTGGTACTCCGGTCCGAGGTGCGCGACGACCCGGACGACCTGCCCGTCCCGATCGTGGCGGCGGTCGAGTCGACCCTTACGGACGTGCGGGCGGCGCTTCTCGGACGGGGCCCGGCCCCGTCGACCGATGCGCTCGCCGCTGCCCTTGAGTCCGAACGCGACCTCTGGCGCACGGTTCTGGCCGAGCAGTCCGGCGCCTCGGACCAACGTGAGGTGCGTCCCTTGCGGGGAGCGGCCACCTTGGTCGCGGCGATCCAGGCGGCCGACAGCGCGCGCGCCATGGTCCTGGCGCTGCGGGCGGGGTTCGGGGCATCCGTGCCCGACGACGAGTCCGGCCCCCACGACCCGTTCTGGTATGCGCACGCGTCGCCGTTCGCGTTGATCTGGCGCCGGGTACGCCAGAACCTCACGGTGCGCTCCGTGGAGCTCCAGAACGCGCTGCGCCTCGCGGCCGGCCTCGCGGTGGCCAGGTTCGTCGCGGGCGAGTTCGGGCTGTCCCACGGCCTATGGGTGCTGCTGGCGACGCTGACCCTGACGCGGACGTCGGTCCGAGCCACCCGCGGCGCCCTGAAGCCGGCGCTGATCGGGACGCTCATCGGCGTCGTCCTGGCCGGTCTGCTGCTGCTGCTCGCCGGGTCGACCGCCGCGGCTTACGTGGTGGTGATGCCGATTGCGCTGTTCGCGGCGGTGTTGGCCGGACCGACCGTGGGACCGATCGGCATCCAGGCGACGTTCACCCTGGTCGTGGCCTGCTTGTTCAGCCAGGTGGCGCCGCCGTCGCTCGAGCTGGCCAGCGACCGGCTCGTCGATGTGCTGGTCGGTGCAGCGGTCGGGGTCGCGGTCGGTGTGCTGGCGTGGCCGCGAGGCGGCCAGGCCGAGTTGCGGCGGGCTGGTTCGAGGTGTCTGTCCGCTGCGGCGGACTGCGTCGATACGACGGCGGACTGGATCGTGGCGACCTGCCCCCCGGACGCCCTCGGCGCTCGCCTCCGCGACGTTCGGCGGGCGTTGGCGCTCTACGACGGGACGTATGCGCAGTACCGCAGCGAACCGGTCGACGCCCACGACTCCACCGACTGGCTCATCGTCGGCGTCGTCACCGCGCGGGCGGCGAACGGCGCCGCGGCGGCGGCTCGCTGGGCCGAGCAACGCGGCGCCCTGCCGTGGGAGGACGTCCGCACCGACCTCGAGACGGCCGCCCGGCGGATCTCGGACGAGTTCCGGTCGGCGGCGCACCGCATCGCGACGCCGACCGAGACCGTCTCGACGAGCAGCCGCGCGACGCTGCGGGAGGCGGACCGGGAGGCGATCCGCTCCGGCCTGGCCGAGACGGCCAGGGAACCGGGTCGTCACGAGCGGCCGAAGGCCACGCTTCGGGCGGTCGAGGCTTGGGGCTGGCTGTGGTGGCTCGCGGACGACCTGTCCCGTCTCGAGGGGGACACGACGCCGGCGGCCAGGCCTGCGTCGACGGCGACGACCTGACGGCTCGCGGCGGCCGGGCTCTGGCCGCTGCTTGGGGGCTTATCCGGTCGTGTGGAAGTCCATCCGCGGGTCCTGCTGGGGCGACGGCCCGTAGGTGAGGCAGAACGGGTGCCCCACCGGGTCCCGGAAGACTCGGTAGCCGGTTTCCGAGGTGCCGGGTGCGCGTGTGGCGCCGGCCGCCAGCACCGCCCGTTCGGCGACGTCGACGTCATCGACGCGGATGTCGAGGTGCACGAGCGGATGGCTCGGGTCCGGCCAGCGCGGAGAGACCCAGGGGTCGGCGAGCTGGAAGGCCAGCTCGCGCATGCCGGGCTGGCGGCCGATCACGACCCACTCGGGACTGTCCTCCAGAATCTGCATTCCCAACAGTCCCGCGTAGAACCGCGCCAGCTCACGGGGGTTCGGGCAGTCGAGGACGGGCTTCTCGAGGTGGGCTTTCATCCGTCCATCTTGGTCGCCCTGCGACCGTCGAGTGAGTCACTACGCTCTCGCGGGTGAGCCGGATCTTCACCGTCAGCGTGGCGTCGGTCTATCCCCACTACGTGACGAAGGTCGAGAGGAAGGGGCGCACCAAAGTCGAGTTGGACCAGGTGATCGAGTGGCTGACCGGTTTCGACGCCTCAGCGTTGAGGGGTCACTTGGCCGCGGGGACGACATTCGAGGACTTCTTTGCCGAGGCCCGGCTCAACCCGCGAGCGTCGGCGATCACGGGCGTGGTGTGTGGCGTGCGCGTCGAGGACATCGACGATCCGTTGATGCAGAAGATTCGCTACCTGGACAAGCTCGTCGAGGAGCTGGCCAAGGGCAGGTCGATGGACCGGGTCCTGCGGACCTAACGGGTGGCCCGCACGGGCGATTCAGAGCCCCCGAGTGGAGGAATGTTGACGTGATAGCAGCAACTCTGCTCCGCCTGAGCAGTGCGAGTCCCACTATCGTGCTCAGCCGCCTCTCAGCCGCCGCGGCCTACCGTGAATGACGTGGTTGAGGAGTTGAGATCCCGGCGCTCCGTCGTGCTCGTTGCCTGGCTCGGCTGCTGTGTCCTGGCCACGATCGGTGCGGCAGCCGTGTATGCCGTCGCGCAGCAGGTCGGGCGTCGGGCGGCCGACGACGTACCACGGGCCCTGGTGGCCCAGCAGGTGGCTGCGCTGTCATCGCGGGAGTCGACCGCCGGCCTCCCCGCTCTCGGCCCCGCGTCAGCCCTCAGCTCGCAGTCGGGACCATTCGTCATCGTCTACGACTCCGCGCACCGAGTCCTGTCGACGACCGCTCTCTTAGGAGACACGACCCCCGGTTTGCCGAGTGGGACGCTCGACGACGCGGTGTCACGCGGCGGGACGAGCGTCACGTGGCAACCGCGGGTCGGAGTTCGCGAGGCGGTGACTGCCCAGCCGTGGACCGGACCGGTCGGCTCCGGCGTCGTCGTCGCGGGAGTGGGTCTGGGAGCGACCGAGGACCGCGCCCGATCGGTTCTCGTCGCCGTCACCGCCGGTTGGGTGGCCGTCGTCCTGGCCCTGACCGCGGCCGTCGTCGTGCTGAGACGCGGCACCGAACGGACCCGCCCCGCTAGGTGACGGGCGGCTCCGAGGCAGTGGAATCGAGCTCAGTCCTCCGACCTGCCGCTCCTCATCCCCTCCTTGATGAGGTCCATGACCGAGGAGTCGGCGAGCGTCGTGACGTCACCCACCTCGCGGTGCTCGGCCACGTCACGCAGCAGCCGGCGCATGATCTTGCCGGATCGCGTCTTCGGCAGTTCCTTGACGATCATGATCTGCCGCGGCTTGGCGATGGGACCGATCTCCTGACCCACATGGGTGCGCAGCTCCTTCACGAGCTCCTTGCCCTCGCCGATCTCGTCGGCCTCGTGGATCGCGTCGGCGCGCAGGATCACAAAAGCGCATACCGCCTGGCCGGTCGTCGCGTCGTTCGCACCGACCACGGCCGCCTCGGCGACCTTCGGGTGCGAGACCAGGGCCGACTCGATCTCCGTCGTCGACAGCCGGTGGCCGGACACGTTCATCACGTCGTCGACCCGGCCGAGGAGCCAGATGTTGCCATCCTGGTCCTTCTTCGCGCCGTCGCCCGCGAAGTACAGATCCTCGAACCGGGCCCAGTACGTCTCCTTGTACCGCTCGGGGTCGTCCCAGATGCCGCGCAGCATCGACGGCCACGGCTTGTCGATGACGAGGTAGCCGCCCCCACCGTCCGGCACCGACTTGGCCTCGTCGTCGACGACGTCGACCGAGATGCCCGGAATGGCCTTCTGGGCGGAGCCCGGCTTCAGCGCGGTCACCCCGGGCAAGGGGCTGATCATGATCGCGCCGGTCTCGGTCTGCCACCAGGTGTCGACGACCGGCGCCTGGTCGCTACCGATCACTCGGCGGTACCAGATCCACGCCTCGGGGTTGATCGGCTCGCCGACGCTCCCCAGCAGGCGCAGTGACGACAGGTCGAACTTGCCGGGGATCGCTTCGCCCCACTTCATGAAGGTGCGGATCGCCGTCGGCGCCGTATAGAGGATCGTCACCTTGTAGTCCTGGACGATCTCCCACCACCGCCCCTGGTGCGGCGTGTCCGGCGTGCCCTCGTACATCACTTGCGTGGCACCGTTGGCCATCGGCCCGTACACGATGTACGAGTGGCCGGTCACCCACCCGATGTCGGCGGTGCACCAGTAGACGTCGGTGTCCGGGTGCACGTCGTGCACGACGGAGTTCGTGTACGCGCACTGCGTCAGGTAGCCGCCGGTCGTGTGGAAGATGCCCTTCGGCTTCCCGGTGGTCCCTGACGTGTAGAGGATGAACAGCGGGTGCTCCGCCTCCATCCCGACTGCCTCGTGGGCGTCGGCCGCCTTGTCCAGCGCCTCGTGCCACCACACGTCGCGGTCGCTCCACTCGACGTCCTGGCCGGTCCGCTTGACGACGAGGACGTTCTCGACCGTCGTCTCACCCTTGGCGAGCGCCGCGTCGACCGCCGGCTTGAGCGCCGCGGGCGCCCCTCGCCGGTACCCGCCGTCGGACGTGATGACGAGCTTGCACTTGGCGTCCTGGATGCGCGTGAACAGCGCCTCGGACGAGAACCCGCCGAATACCACCGAGTGCGGTGCGCCGATCCGGGCGCACGCCAGCATCGCGACGGCTGCCTCCGGGATCATCGGCAGGTAGATCGCCACGGTGTCGCCCTTGCCGATCCCCAGGTCCTGCAACGCGTTTGCGGCCTTCTGCACCTGCTGGTGGAGCTCCGCGTACGTGATGTCCCGGGTGTCGCCGTCGGGCTCGCCGACGAAGTGGATCGCGACCCTGTCACCGTTGCCGGCCTCCACGTGCCGGTCGACGCAGTTGTACGCGGCGTTGAGCTCGCCGTCTGCGAACCACGTCGCGAACGGGGCCTTGCTCCAGTCGAGGACCTCGGTGAAGTCCTTGCTCCAGCTCAGCCGGGTGCGGGCCTGCTCGGCCCAGAAGCCCTCGTGGTCGGCCTCGGCCTTCGCGTAGAGGTCCTCGGTGCCGTTCGCCTGGTCGGTGAACTCGGATTCCGGCGGGAACGAGCGGTCCTCGTGCCCGAGGTTCTCGAGAGTCTGGTGCGACGTCTCGGTCGACATGGCATCCTCCTGCGACGGTGCTGGGGCTGACGCTGGTATGCGTGGGGCGCACGCCTCACCTGCCAACCTACTCAACGGGTGTGCCCGTGGCTCGGGCAAAGGGGCGGTCACCTCGACTCGTCGGGCGGCCGATCCTTGAGGCGAACGGCCCAGCCGAACGGCGGGTAGGCACCAGGTGAACAGTGGCTGAACACCTGGTGCCGAGCCTGTCGGAGAAGCGTGGGGCGTCAGCAGACTCGGCGCCATGACCACCGCAACCGTTCTCCTGGTGCTCGTCGTGGCGGTGGCGCTGGCCTTCGACTTCACGAACGGCTTCCACGACACCGGCAACGCCATGGCGACGTCCATCGCCACCGGCGCTCTACGGCCCAAGGTGGCCGTCACCCTCTCGGCGATCCTCAACCTCGTCGGCGCGTTCCTCTCGGTCGAGGTGGCCCTGACCGTGACCAATGCCGTCATCAACGTCCAGAACAGCAAAGGCGCGCCCAATCCCGAGCTCCTCGCCGACGGCGGATACGCCCTGCTTCTGGTGATTCTGGCCGGGCTGGTCGGTGGGATCGTCTGGAACGTCCTGACGTGGCTGCTCGGGCTGCCCTCGTCGTCGTCGCATGCTCTCTTCGGCGGGCTGATCGGGTCGGCCATCGCCGCGCTGGGCATGAGCGGCGTCAAGTGGACCGGGGACGGCAGCAAGCTCGACGGCGTCCTCGGCAAGGTGGTCCTCCCGGCGATCGCCTCCCCGGTGATCGCCGGTGTCGTCGCCGCCGTTGGGACGTGGGTCATCTTCCGAGTGGTCTCCGGAGTGGCTCAGCGCTTCTCCGACCAGGGCTTCCGGTGGGGCCAGATCGGCAGCGCGTCCCTCGTCTCGCTGGCTCACGGCACGAACGATGCCCAGAAGACCATGGGCGTCATCACCCTCGCCCTTATCGCCGCCGGCTACTGGAGCGACACGACGTCCGTGCCGACGTGGGTCAAGGTCGCCTGTGCACTGGCCATCGCCGTCGGTACCTACATCGGCGGGTGGCGAGTCATCCGGACCCTCGGCAAGGGGCTCATCGAGATCTCGCCTCCGCAGGGCATGGCGGCCGAGAGCGCCTCGGCCGCGGTCATCCTCACCTCCAGCCATCTCGGGTTCGCCCTGTCCACGACCCAGGTGGCGACCGGCTCGATCCTCGGCAGCGGCGTGGGCAGGCCCGGAGCCCACGTCCGGTGGCACATCGCCGGTCGCATGGTCACGGCGTGGATCATCACGCTGCCGGCCGCCGGCCTCGTGGGCGCGGTGATGTGGTACCTCGGACACCTGCTCGGTGGAGTGCTCGGCCCCGTCGTCGTCGTCCTCGTGCTCGCTGCCCTGTCGACCTACATGTGGCTGCGCTCGCGGCGTCACCCCGTGGACGCCGGCAACGTCAACGACGAGTGGCAGCCCACGGTGCAGTCCGTGGAGATGGAGCGCGTCTCATGAACAACGTCACCCTCGCCCTCGACGGCGCCTGGAAGGTCCTCGTGACCAGCCTGCTCCTCGGCGCCGGCCTGCCGGTCGTCTTTGCCCTGGGCGTCCGTGCCCGAGCCCTCGCGGCTCGCGTCGCCACTCAGGACGGCCGCGACGTCGACGGCGGCCGCCCGAACCCGGTCGGCAACGTCCTGGCGCTTGTGTGCTTCGTCCTCGTCCTGATGGGCATCGCGCTCGGCATCACCATCGTCGTCGCGTCCGGCTTCGGCAAGGCGGTCTCGTTCCAACACATCTATCCGACTCTCGTGAGCAAGTGAGGACGGACTCGTGGCATTGAACGCCCGCCTGCGCGGCGTCCTGGACTGGCTCCTCGAGGGCTACCCGGCCGGGGTCCCGCCTAAGGACTACATCCCGCTGATCGCGCTGCTTCGTCGCCGCCTCACCGACGATGAGATCCGTCAGATCGCGGACGAGATCGCCGCGTTGGGCTTCGAGGACAGCTCGCCCGCGGACATCGGCGTGAGCATCAACCGGCTCACCGACGCGCTACCCAGCCCGGAGGACATCGCGCGCGTCGAGGAGCACCTCAACCGCTACCACGATTGGCCGATCGAAGTGTCCTGACACCGACGGAAGGCCGGGTCCCGTGGGGGCCCGGCCTTCCGCATACTCAGTTTGCCGGTCAGCTCACCGCGTCGAGGGCATCGGCGATGCCCTCACCGTAGTAGCTGTTCTCCGAGGGCGGGCCGACGCAGGCCGCTCCGACGTTGTTCTCAGGTGCGGCACAGGGGTGGTCGTCAGCTTGTGCCTCGAGCCGCTGCAGCATCTGCGCCGGAGTCCACGTGGGGTGCGCCGACTTCATCAGTGCAAGCACCCCGGCCACGTGCGGAGAGGCCATCGACGTGCCGCTCAGCAGCCCATAACCGGTGGGCGCGACATCCTTGGGTAGCGTGGACAGGACCCTTCGGCCCGGAGCGGCGACGTCGATGACGCCGAGACCGCGGTTCGAGAACGACGCCAGTGCTGTGGCCTGAGTCGTCGCGGACACGGTAGCCACCCCGTCCAACTCGGTCGGGATGTCGTGGCAACCGCTGTTGATCGTGCGGGTGACCGGCGTGCTGTCGTCCGGGGACGTGGTGTCGAAGGTGTTGTTCGTCAGGTCGGTCGCAGCATTGCCCGCAGCGGCGGCGTGCACGACGCCCTGGCCGGTCGACCAGTTGACCGCGCGGCGGACTGCCTCTTTGGCCGCGTACTGGTCGGGCTGGTCCTCGCAGTAGTACATGAACGGGTCGATGTAGTAGCTGCTGTTGGTCACGTCCATGTGCTTGAGACCCGCCCAGACGAACCCGCACACCGCGTACTCGGGATAGATGAACCCGTCGTAGTTGGTCACCTTGACCGAAGCGATCCGTACGTTGGGCGCTACACCCACGATGCCGATGCCGTTACGGGCGGCGGCGATCGTTCCCGCGACATGCGTGCCGTGGTACGCGCTCACGCCGCCCGGGCTGTAGTTCCAGCCGGTCGGCGACAGATCCGGCCGCCCGGCGTCGGTGCAGTTGACCGAGTTCGGCACGTCTATGTTGGGCTTGAGGTCGGGGTGGTCCGGCACGATGCCACTGTCGAGGACGCCGACGAGGACACTGCGCGAGCCGTCCGTGATCTTGTGAGCCTGGTCGGCCTTGATCTGCACCATGTCCCACTGGGCGGCCTCGTCGGGGTCGGTCGCCGCGGCCGGCGTCTGCGCTCCTGGCAGGTCGCCGTTGTAGTCCTTCTTGGCACCCTGCTTGAAACCGGAGGCGCCACGGCCCCAGGAAGCGCCAGCCTCCTCAGGGGTCCCCTCCGACACCGCGACGGTCCTGGTGGCGCCGACTGATTCGACCGCATTGCCGCCGCCGGCCGCGACATTGGTGCGGAACGCCGCGCGGTCCGAGTGGGCGACGACGACGCCGATCTCGGGCCAGCTCTGGACGACGACGCCCCCAGCGGCCACAACGGCCCTCTCGACGAGGCGGGTCTGGCCGGGGTTGGCGGCCTTGGCGTTGACGATGTAGCTCATGAGCATGCCGTCAGGGGTGATGATCGGCACGGGGGTGGAGACGGGCTCCGCGCTGGTGGCCGCGGTGGCGGTTCCCGAGAACAGCGCGGTGCCGAGAACGGCAGCGGACGCGACCGCCATGGCGGCGCGACGCCGGGTGAGGCGTGGTGACATGGGTTGGGGTACTCCTTCTGGAGACCCATCTCGGTGATGGGTCGAGTCGGGGTACCCCACCCTGTCGGGAAATCTTCAGGAAACGCCCCTTGGCTGAGTAAAACCTGGGTCAAGAGTGTGGGCTGACCGCAGGAACTCCTACCACTGGTGGGCGACGTCGATGACGAGGCGAGAGCCGCTACCCGGCCCGGCCAGGGTGAAGACGTGGAACGGGAGCCGCGCCCGGACGCCCAGCCCGATGGTCGTCTGCCCCTCGAAGCTGCCGGCGTAGGCCGCCTGCCGCAACGTCTGGTACCCAGTGACGTCGACCAGTTCGGTCGGGTGGGCTGGCGTCCCGTTCGTCGGCACGTAGACGACGATCTTGAGTCGGGCACCGCCCCGCAGTGGGACTAGGTCTCCCCGTGGGTCGTTGTACACGGCGTCGACGTACTCGACGTGGTAGGCGGCAGCGGGACCACCGTTCAGGTCGACGACGAGCCGGTCGTAGCAGTCGTGCCGGCCCGCGCGGACGGCGGCGAGCGAAGTCGCGCCCCCGTTGCCGGCCTCCTTGAACAACGACCCCCAGACGATGCCGCAGTACGGCGCCGCGGACGCCGAGGCGGCGCTCGTCAGCCCGAGGCACCCGACCAGGGCGAGGAAGGCGGCGACGACGGCCGTGTATGCGGCGCGGTGAGACTTGGGCTGGGACTGACGAGGTGTCATGGCGTCCTCCTTTCACAACACACAGAAGACGCACAGGCCGCCCGTTCGGTTGACACGGCAGACGCCCCGGACCGCCAGGGGTCCGGGGCGTCTGGCTGCGACGCATACGGTCTAGCGCCACCCCACGAAGTTCTCCGCTGCGCTCCGATACTTCGCGGGGACCCGGCTAGTGGCGCACGACCTGCTTCTCGGCGCCCGCACCGGTGAGGGAGCGGACCTCCATCTCGGCGTACTTCGCCTCGTTGTGCTCCTTCGAGGTGACCGTGCCGAGCCAGCCGAGGATGAACCCGAGCGGGATCGAGACCAAGCCTGGGTTGGCCAGCGGGAACCAGTGGAAGTCGATCGACGGGTCGGTGATCATCGATGCCGCCTTGCCGGCGGTCACCTTGCCGCCCGAGACGGTCGGGCTGAAGGCGATCAGGACGACCGAGCTGATCAGACCGCCGTAGATACTCCACAGCGCGCCGCGGGTGTTGAACCGCTTCCAGAACAGCGAGTAGAGGATCGTGGGCAGGTTGGCGCTCGCGGCGATCGCGAAGGCGAGGGCCACGAGGAACGCGATGTTCTGCCCGTTGGCGAAGATCCCGCCGATGATCGCGACGATGCCGATGACCACGGCAGTCATCCGCGCCACGCGGACCTCGGAGTCGGCTCCGCCCTCGCCCTTCTTGATGACCTGGCCGTAGATGTCGTGCGCGTAGCTGGCGCTGGCCGTGATGGTCAGCCCGGCGACGACGGCGAGGATGGTGGCGAAGGCGACCGCGGCGATGATGCCGAGGAGCACGGTGCCACCCAGCTCGTAGGCGAGCAGCGGCGCCGCCGAGTTCACTCCGCCCGGGGCCGCACTGATGGTAGCCGGACCCACGAGCGCACCGGCGCCGTAGCCGAGGACGAGCGTGAACAGATAGAAGATGCCGATCAACCAGATGGCCCACTCGACCGACTTCCGGGCCTGCTTGGAGGTCGGCACCGTGTAGAAGCGCATGAGGACGTGCGGGAGGCCCGCGGTCCCGAGCACCAGGGCGAGGGCAAGGGAGATAAAGTCGATCTTGCTCGTCGTCGAGGCGCCGTACTGGAGGCCCGGGCCAAGGATGGCCTCCCCCTTGGGGCTTGCCTGGACGGCACCCGCCAGCACAGCCGAGAGGTTGAACCCGTAGAGGGCCAGCACCCACACGGTCATGACGAAGGCGCCGATGATCAGCATGGTCGCCTTGATGATCTGGACCCAGGTGGTGCCCTTCATGCCACCGATGAGGACATAGCCGACCATGATCACGCCGACGACGGCGATGACGACGCTCTGCCCGACCCGTGCTTCGACTCCGAGAAGGAGGGCGACGAGCCCACCGGCGCCGGCCATCTGGGCGAGCAGATAGAAGAAGCTCACCACCAGGGTGGAAATGGCCGCGGCCACCCGGACCGGACGCTGCCGGAGGCGGAAGGACAGGACGTCGGCCATGGTGAAGCGGCCAGTGTTGCGGAGCAGCTCGGCGACGAGGAGCAGCGCGACGAGCCACGCGACGAGGAACCCGATCGAGTAGAGGAACCCGTCGTAGCCGTTGACGGCGATCGCCCCCGCGATGCCGAGGAACGACGCCGCAGAGAGGTAGTCGCCGGCGATGGCGATGCCGTTCTGGCGACCGCTGAACGCGCGCCCGCCGGCGTAGTAGTCCGCGGCGGTCCGGTTGTTCCGCGACGCCCGGATCACGATGGCGAGGGTGATGACGACGAAAAGCGCGAAGATCGCGATGTTGAGGCCAGGACTGCCGACGTTGGTGGCGGCGGGCAGCATGGCGGAGGTGACGGTGCTCACTGCGCACTCCCTTCCATGCGCTCACGGAGCGCCTCGGCGGCGGGATCGAAGTGCCGGTTCGCCCAGCGGACGTAGATCACGGTGATGGCAAACGTCGAGACGAACTGGAGCAGCCCGAAGATGAGGCCGACGTTGATCTCACCGAAGACCTTGGTGGACATGAAGTCGACCGCGAACGATGAGAGCAGGACGTAGAGGAAGTACCACGCCATGAACAGCGCGGTCAGTGGGAAGACGAACCGCCGGAACCTGCGGCGCAGGTCGGTGAACTCGGTGGACTGCTGGACCTCCGCATATCGGTATCCGCTGTCCGATGCGGCGACCTCGCGGTCGAGAGCTTCGTTGCTCACGGTGACACCTCCGTGGGTGGGCAGGTGGTCAGTCGGGTGGGGCAGGACGCACGGGCGCGGGGCGCCACCCGTGGCTCGGCCAGCCTCGACCCTGCGGTATGCCTGGGGAAAGGAGGGCGCGCCCGATGGGGAGAGGCGGCGCCCAGCGGGCTGCCCGGTCGCGCCGAACGGCGTAGGTGGCGCGCCGAGCGGCTGGTGGCTCGGTTCCCCGATCGCTGCCGAAGTTTTCGCGGCCCGTGGGACTACGGATTCGGGGCGCGGTCATGACGGCGAGCATCGGACTGTGGAGCGTGCCGGCATCGACGCGGGAAAGGAACAGCCTGGACAGGCGCAGGACCGAGTGGTTGTCAGTGGGGTGAACCTGCGCCCGGTGGCAACCGGCCCGGGCGGCGTGCATTTCGACATCCTTGTCGGGAGGGAGCGTGCCGGCTGGCTCGAGCTGGCCGGGACACTGGAGGTCATGCGGCTGAGCGGCGAGGTGTCAGGGGGGTTCCGGGGCCGTGGAGTGGCCACCGCTGCTGTCGCCGCCGCCTGTCGAATTGCCTACTCCGCCATGGGAACGAAGGTCCTCGAGGCATGCGTGCCGAACGGGCTGGGCGCGGCTCACCGGGTCCTCGAGGCCAACGGCTTCAGCGTCGCGAACCTTCGCGAAGAACCGCTCCGGTTCGAGCTGACCGTGTCGACCTGGTCGGGCTCCGCGGACCGGTGAATCCTCACCCCGCCGGTGTGGGGTCTGGTGCCGCGACGTGGCTTCGAGCACGCTGGAGAAGGTGATCTACGGACGCGACGCAGAGCTCGCGGTGCTCCGAGAGTTGGTGTCAGAGGCCCGAACCGGGTCGAGCGCATCGGTGCTCGTGGAGGGGGAGCCGGGCATCGGAAAGACCGCACTCCTCGACA
>Ga0307289_10000305_pt1 | contig 20677 bp, 19 predicted proteins | sample ER_DNA_143_FD_194483 | JGI IMG/M metagenome (GOLD analysis project Ga0307289, IMG submission 194483) | Bulk soil microbial communities from the East River watershed near Crested Butte, Colorado, United States - ER_DNA_143 | ecosystem: Environmental > Terrestrial > Soil > Floodplain | place...
CGTCCGGTTCGCGACGGCGCAGCAGCGAGCGGAACCGACCCGGGCGCGCCGGCTCCTCGCCGTTGGCCGGGTCCAGTTCTTCCGGCTCGGCGGACGGCTCTGGTTCGGGCTCCGGCTCCGGCTCGGGTTCGGGCTCCGGCTCGGGTTCGGGCTCGGGCTCGGACTGCTCCGGCGGCGCGACGATCGTCCGCTCCTCGGGCATCGGCCAGCGGGCCTCCGCTTCGTCCGCGGGCGGCTCGGCTCGCTGGGGCAGGAGGTAGGTCAGTGGCGAGGCCGAGATCCGCTCGGCCGTGAACTCGACGATCGCGACGAGCAGCCAGGCGACCGCCATCACCAGCACGATGTACTTCGCACTCAGGTCGGCGAGACCCGCGCCGATGGCGAGCAGCACGAGGAACAGCGCCTCGAGCGCAAAGCGGAGTCCGAGGCGGCCCGGCAACACGGGCCGAGCCTAGCCGGTCGTGTCGTCTTCGTTCTGCGGTGCGGGCGGCGACGGGCCCGGCGAGACGGGCGGCGAGGGCGGCGGCTCCTCTTTCTCGCCCTCGCGCTCCTGCTCCGGCTCGGCCTCGGGCTCCCGTAGCTGCGGGCCGGAGACGCCGGCGGACGCGCCAGTGCCGCGGCTCGACTCGGCGGCGGCCTGAGCGGCGCTGACGATCGACGTCGCGACGCGGTCGATCGCCTCGTCTCCGAGACCGGCCGCAGCCAGCAGCTGTTCCGCGCCTTCCTGCGCGCGGCTGATGATCGCGCCGGCCTGCCCGCGTGCCCACTCGAGCGTCTGCTCGACCTCGGCACGCGTCGCGTTCGTGAGCTCGGTCGCCTGGTGCCGGGCCTGCTCGAGCAACCTGGCCGCCCGTGACTCGGCCTCGGCGATCTCCTGCGCGGCCTGCTGCTCGGCGTCCTGGGTCGCCTTGCGCGACTCGCTCTTGGCGGCGTTGAGCATCTCCGCTCGCTGCCGCTCGCTCTCCTGACGGTAGCGGTCGACGTCGGCCTGGCGCTCCTGCAGCTCGCGCTGGCGGCGCGAGACCTCTTCCTCGGTGCGGCGCAACTGCGCGGCCGAGGCGGTCTGCGCGTCGCGCTCGATCGTGTCGGCCATCTCGGCCGCGGCGCGGATCATGTGCATCGCATCCATCCGCACGGCGTGCCCCGTCGGCTCGACGCCGCTCTGGCCGGCGGCCTGGAGCACGCGGAGCTGAACCTGGAGCTGGGTGGTGTGGCGGCGGAAGGCCTCGAACGCCTCGCGCACCTTCTCGCGGTCGAAACCGTCGGCCGCGCTCGGCAGGTCCTCGACCCGCGGCAACGACGTCAGCGACGGTGCTTGCGACGCTCGCTCGGGACCTTCGGATGCCATGCGCTCCTTGCCTCCTGACTCGACCTCGGACTGCTCAAGTATGACTGCTGCACCGGCTTGCCGTCACTCGGTTTTCGGCAGCACCTGAATTCCGAGCTCGGCCAGCAAGTCCTGCGCGATCGGCGTCGGCGCGCCGGTCATCGGGTCGACTCCGGCCTGGTTTTTCGGGAAGGCGACCGTGTCGCGGATGTAGGGCTCGTCGAGCATCGCCATCGAGAGCCGGTCGATCCCCGAGGCGATGCCTCCGTGCGGGGGCGCGCCCATCGCGAGCGCGTCGAGCAGGTAGCCGAACTTCTGTCGCTGCTCCTCCGGCGAGATCTCGAGGCGGTCAAAGATCTTGCGCTGGAGGTCCGGCTCGTGGATCCGGAACGAGCCGCCGGCGATCTCGATCCCGTTCACGACCAGGTCGTACGCCACTGCCCGCGCCTCGCCCGGGTCGGAGTCGACGAGCGAGGCGGTTTCGTCCGTCGGTCGCGTGAACGGATGGTGCACGGCCGTCCAGCGCTGTTCGGGCTCGTCCCACTCGAGCAGCGGGAAGTCGGTCACCCAGAGGAACCGCCAGGCTTCGCGGTCGATCAGCTCGAGCTCGCGGCCGAGGTGCAGCCGGAGCGCGCCGAGCACGCGCGCGACCATCGTCGGCTCGTCGGCGCCGAAGAGCACGGTCGTCGCCGGCTCGGACCGGAACCCCGCCAGCTCCTCCTCGGAGAGGAACTTCGCGATCGGCGAGCGCACCTCGCCCTCCTCGTCGAACACGAGGTACGCGAGGCCCTTTGCGCCCCACTCCTTGGCGAACGCCTCCAGCCGATCCAGCTCGGCGCGCGAGAGCTCCTGCGGGACGCGGAGGTAACGCACCGCCGGCGCGTTCGCGAAGACGCCGAACTCCGAACCGCGCGTCAGCTCGGTCGCGTCGTGGATCTCGAGCCCGAAGCGGAGGTCGGGCTTGTCGGAGCCGTAGCGAAGCTGTGCCTCGTCCCAGGTCATCCGCTGGAACGGCGACTCGATCGCGACGTCGAGGCACTCGCGCCAGATGCGCAGCATCGTCCGCTCCATCAGCGCGAACAGCTCCTCGCGGTCCGGGAAGGCCATCTCCACGTCGAGCTGCGTCAGCTCCTGCAGCCGGTCGGCGCGGAGATCCTCGTCCCTGAAGCAGCGGGCGATCTGGAAGTAGCGCTCGAAGCCGGAGATCACGAGCAGCTGCTTGTAGGTCTGCGGTGACTGCGGCAACGCGAAGAAGCTGCCGGGCTGAAGCCGTGTCGGGACGACGAAGTCGCGCGCGCCCTCCGGGGTCTGCTTCGCCAGGATCGGCGTCTCGATGTCGACGAACCCGGCCGTCTCCATCTCCGACCGGATGATCGAGACGGCTCGCGCGCGCGTGCGGATGTTCCGCTGCATCTTCACGCGGCGGAGGTCGAGCCAGCGGTAGCGGATCCGCAGGGTCTCGTCCACGTTCTCCTCGTCGAGCTGGAACGGCAGCGGCTCGGATCGCGAGACGATCTCGAGCTCGTCCACCTGCAGCTCGACCTCTCCGGTCGGCAGGCCCGGGTTGACCGCCTCCGGCGCACGAGCGACGACCTCGCCCTCGGCCCGGAGCACGAACTCGTTGCGGATCTCGTGCGCCGCCTTCGCCGCCTCGGGGGCGCGCTCGGGGTTGATCACGAGCTGCGCGAGGCCGCTGTCGTCCCGGAGGTCGACGAAGACGAGCCCGCCGTGGTCACGCCGCCGCGCGGCCCAGCCCGCGAGGGCGAAGCGCTGCCCGACGTGCTCCTTGCGCAACTCGCCCGCCTTGAGGTCACGCCACTTCACGTCCGCAGCCTCTCCGCCAGCTCGGCCGTCGGGACCTCCTCGTCCTGCCGGCCGGCGCGACGAACCTTCGAGCGCTCCGGCCCCCACTCCACGATCGCCTTGGCCCCGAGCCGCCCGGCCTGGGTGAGCTGCCCCTTGAGCGAACGGCCGGCGTAGTCAAGATCGGCGCGCAGCCCGTGGCGGCGCAACTCCTGGACGAGCGGCAGCACGCGCGGCTTGTCGCCGGCGTCGTGCAGCGCGACGAAGACGTCGATCTCTTCGGCGTCGGGCCTTACGTCCGAGGCCTCGAGCGAGAGCAGCAGCCGTTCGATCCCGGCGCCGAAGCCGATGCCCGGCGTCGGCTTGCCGCCGAGCTGCTCGATCAGCCCGTCGTAGCGCCCGCCGCCGCAGATCGAGCTCTGCGCCCCGATCGCCTCGTCCACGAACTCGAACGCGGTGCGCGTGTAGTAGTCCAGCCCGCGCACGAGGGTCGGGACGAGCTCGAACTCCACGCCGTAGTTCTCGAGGTTCGCCTGCACCGCCTCGAAGTGAGAGCGGCACTCGTCACAGAGCGCGTCGCCGATCTTCGGCGCGTCGGCGAGTGCCGCCTGGACGCGCTCGTCCTTGACGTCGAAGACGCGCAGCGGGCTCGTCGCGCGCTTCTGCCGCGCATCGTCGTCGAGCACGTCCTCGTGCTCGTCGAGCCAGGCGCTCAGCCGCTCGAGGTAGGCCGGGCGGCAGTTCTCGTCGCCGATCGAGTTCAGCAAGAGCTTGTAGCGGGTGATCCCCAGTCGCGTGAGCAGCTCGTCGTAGAGCTGGATGATCTCCGCGTCGATCGCGGGGTCGGCAGAGCCGATCGCCTCGACCGAGAGCTGCCAGTGCTCGCGGTAGCGCCCGCGCTGCGGCGCCGCGTAGCGGTACATGGTCGCGATCGTGAAGAGCTTGACCGGCTGTGCCTCGCGGTGGAGGCCGTGCTCCAGGTAGGCGCGCGCGATCGGCGCGGTCCCTTCCGGCCGCAGCGTCAGGGAGCGGCCGCCGCGGTCCTCGAAGGTGTACATCTCCTTGTGCACGACGTCCGAGCCTTGGCCCGACGTGCGCAGGAAGACGGCCGTGTCCTCGAAGCCCGGCGTCTGGATCGGCCGGTAGCCGTAGAGCGAGCAGAGGCGCTCGGCCTCGCTCGTCACCAACCGCCAGAGCGGCTGCTCGGACGGGAGGATGTCGTGTGTGCCGCGCGGCGCCTCGAACGTCGTCACGAGGCGCGCAGCGGAGTGAGGAAGGGGTTGCGCTCGAGCTCCGCGCCGAGCGTGGTCGGAGGGCCATGGCCCGAATAGACGATCGTCTCAGGCGGAAAGCGCTCGCTGAGCAGCCGGATCGACTCGACCAGCGTCTCCCAGTCGGCGCCAGGCAGGTCGGTTCGCCCGACGGAGTTCTGGAACAGGACGTCGCCCGAGAAGAGGCTGCCGGCCGCGTAGTAGGCGAGGTGCCCAGGCGAGTGGCCCGGCACGCGCAGGGTCTCGAACTCGATCCCGGCCAGCTCGAGCGTCTCGCCGCCCTCGAGGAGGTTGTCGGCGGTGTACGAGCGGGCGCTCACGCCCTGCGGAACCAGGTCGGGCAGGTTCTCGAGCATGGCGCGCTCGTCCTCGGCCATGTAGACGGGCGCGCCGGTGCCTTCGGCGAGGTCGGCGACGCCGCCCAAGTGATCCCAGTGGCCGTGCGTGATCAGGATCGCCGCCACGCCGGCGCCGAGCCGCGCGAGCTCGAGCCGCAGCTCGGCCGCGTTGCCGCCGGGATCGACCACGACGGCCTCGGCGGCGTCGCGCGAGGCTCGGACGACGTAGCAGTTCGTGCCGATCGGGCCGAGCTCATAGCGATCGACGACGAGTGCCGGGGTCTCGTTCACGGGAAGCTGAGTCTAGGTCTTGCGGCTGGGCCGCCTCGGCGCTTCCTGGCCGATGCGCTTCAGGTACGAGCGGTACATCGCGCGGTCCATCAGGTACATGAAGGGTGCGAAGAAGCCCGTGTAGACGGCCGTGATTGCGAGCCGGCCGGCGAGCGACTGGTGGTGGTTCAGCGCCGAGAACGCCAGGAAGAGCAGCGGCGCGATGAAGGCGACACGCTTGAGCACCTTGCTCCAGGAAGGCGGCGAGACCTCACGGATCGGCTTGGAGTTGCGCCCTTTGGCGGGCACGGCCTTCGCCTCGCGCTTGCCGTTCCGGCGCTCGCTCGGCTCTTCGCCCGGGTCGACCTCGACCTCACGGCCCTCGCCGTCGACGTAGACGTACTCGTACTCGTGCCGGAGCTCTTTCTGGCGCCGGCGCCGCTGCTTGCGCGTGGGCATCGGAGCAAGCCTAGCGCGGGCTCAACGGGCCCAGACGACTGCGCCGCGGCGGATCACGGCCGCGATCAGGTCGCCGCCGAGGTGGTACGCGAGGTGCCGCCAGTCGGGCGCGTCGAGCAACACGAGGTCGGCGTCCTGGCCGGAGCCGATTCGGCCGCGACGGTCGGCGAGACCCAGGACGTGCGCGGCGTTGACGGTGCAGGCAGCGAAGGCCTCGGCCGGTGCCAGGTGGAGTTGCGTGCAGGCCAGGGAGCAGACGAGCGGCAGGCTCTCGCCGAAGGCACTTCCGGGGTTGAAGTCGGTTGCGAGGGCGATCGCCGCACCGGCGTCGGCCAGCGCTCGCGCCGGAGGCATCGGCCGGTCGAGGAAGAGGGCGCTGGCAGGCAGCAGGACGGCCGTGACGTCACTCGCCGCCAGCGCCTGGACGCCGCCGTGGCCTGTCGCCTCCAGATGGTCGATCGACCGAGCGCCGAGCTCGATCGCGAGCGCGACCGCTCCGAGCTCGTTGAACTGGTCGCCGTGGAGCCTGAGCGCAAGGCCGGCCTCGCCACACGCCGTCAGGTAGCGACGCGCCTGCTCGACGCTGAAGGCACCCTCCTCGACGAACACGTCCGCGGCGACCGCGATCTCCGCGGCCGCAGGCAGCACGTCGGCGAGGGCGAAGTCGAGGTAGGCATCCGCGTCTTCGAACTCGGGCGGGAGCGCATGCGCGCCGAGCCAGGTCGGGCTACCGCCGGCCGCCTCGACGGCTTCGAGCGAGGCTAGCTCGGTGGCGCGGTCGAGCCCGTAGCCCGACTTGCCTTCGAAGGTGGTCGTTCCGGCGCGAAGCATCGAGTCGGCATGGCGGCGAACGGCGGCGCGCAGCTCCTCCTCGCTGCCCGCGCGCGTGGCGCGGACGCTGGAGAGGATTCCTCCGCCGGCGGCGTGCAGCTCCTCGTAGCTCGCGCCGACTGCACGCAGGGCGAACTCCTCGACACGGTCGCCGAGAAACGCCGGATGCGTGTGGCAGTCGACGAGGCCCGGAATCGCGCAGAGGCCGGAGCCGTCGACCTCCTCGACGCCGTCCACACCGAGGCCGGCGAGGTCGCGCATCGACCCAGCTGCAGCCACGGTCTCGCCCTCGCAGAGCACGAAGGCGTCCTCGACGACCTCGAGCTCTCGCAGCGCCGGGCCGCGCAAGGGCACGCTCGCCCCGAGTGGAGCGGTGACGAGCTGGGCGAGATCGCGGACGAGCAGCCGCAAAGGCTGGTCGGACGCCTCGCTCATGGACGCGGCCGAGGTGGCACCGGCACCCCCAGCCCGTGCTCCTCGGCGGCGGCGAGCGCCTCGTCGTACCCCGCGTCGGCATGCCGCAGGACGCCGGTGCCGGGGTCGGTCGTCAGCACACGCTCGAGCCGCTCGGCCATCTCGTCGCTCCCGTCGGCGACGACGACCATCCCTGCGTGAATCGAATTCCCGATCCCGACGCCGCCGCCGTGATGGACGCTGACCCAGGTCGCGCCGGCGGCAACGTTCAGCAGCGCGTTCAGGATCGGCCAGTCGGCGATCGCGTCGGAACCGTCCTGCATCGCTTCGGTCTCGCGGTAGGGCGAGGCGACCGAGCCGGAGTCGAGGTGATCGCGGCCGATCACGACAGGTGCCTTGACCTCGCCGCTGCGGACCAGCGCGTTGATCGCCAGCCCGGCGCGGGCGCGGTCGCCGAAACCGAGCCAGCAGATGCGCGCGGGTAGCCCCTGGAACGCGACCCGCTCGGGCGCGAGCGTCAGCCAGCGCTGGAGCGCGTCGTCCGCGGGGAACAGCTCGAGCAGCATCCGGTCGATGGCGGCGATGTCGCCCGGATCGCCCGAGAGCGCGGCCCAGCGGAAAGGCCCGACTCCGCGGCAGAAGAGCGGCCGGATATAGGCCGGGACGAAGCCCGGGTATGCGAAGGCGTCCTCTACCCCGGCCTCTAGCGCCTCCCCGCGCAGGTTGTTGCCGTAATCGAAGACGTGGCTGCCCTGCCGGACGTACTGGAGCAGCGCTTCCACATGCCGGGCAATCGACTCGCGCGCGCGACGGAGGTACTCCTCGGGATCACTTTCGCGCAGCGCCGCTGCCGCCTCGACGTCGAGCCCTGCCGGCACGTACCCGGTGAGCGGATCGTGCGCCGCCGTCTGATCGGTGACGAGATCGAAGGCCTCCTCTCGCCGGGCGAGCTCCGGCACGACTTCGGCGGCATTGCCGACCAAGCCGACCGAAAGCGCCCGGCCCTCGCGCGCGGCAGCCCGCACCCGCTCCAGCGCGTCGTCGAGCGACTCGGCCGCCTCGTCGAGGTAGCGCGTCTCGAGCCGGCGCCGGATCCGCTCGGGGTCGACCTCGACGCAGAGGATCGCCGCACCCGCGAGCGTCGCGGCGAGCGGCTGTGCGCCGCCCATCCCGCCGAGGCCGGCCGTCAGGATCGTGCGCCCGGCCAGGTCGGGGGAGCCGAAGTGCTTCTCCGCGGCAGAGACGAACGTCTGGTAGGTGCCCTGCAGGATTCCCTGGCTGCCGATGTAGATCCAGCTTCCGGCCGTCATCTGGCCGAACATCGTCAGCCCGAGCACCTCCAGCCGGCGGAACTCGTCCCAGGTTGCCCAGCGCGGGACGAGCAGCGAGTTCGCGATCAGGACTCGCGGTGCCGACGGGCTCGTCCGGAAGACGCCGACCGGCTTGCCGCTCTGCACCAGCAGCGTCTCGTCATCCCCAAGCGTGAGCAGCGAGCGGACGAGCGCGCGCAGCGCCTCGGGATTCCGCGCCGCCTTGCCGGAGCCGCCGTAGACGACGAGCTCCTCGGGCCGCTCCGCGACCTCCGCGTCGAGGTTGTTCAACAACATCCGCAACGGCGCTTCGCTCGACCAGGAGCGTGCGTTCAGCTCCGTCCCGCGCGGCGCGCGGATCGCGGAGAGGTCGCCGCAGAGGGCCTCGACCGTGGCTTCGAGCGAGCGGGTCGCGCTCACGACGGCCGCTCCGTCTCCCGCTCTCGCGACCGCAAGCGCCACCAGGTGTACGCCGTCGCGAGCAGGAACGCGGCAGTGCCGCCGGCGAGCGATTTGAGCAACCCGCTGCCGGTCACGTAGGCGAAGATCACCACCAACGAGCCCAGCGCCGCGTAGGCGAGAGCGCTGTCGCGGTACGGCCGCGTCGACTTGCGGCGCTGCGGATTGCGACCGTTGCCGCTGCTCACGAGAGCGCGCCGACCTCGGCCTCGACCGCTTCGACGAACGACCCGTCGCGGATCGACGCCGCGACCGCTTCGATGTCGCCCGCCAGCGTGCGGTCGTCACGGAGGCGAGGTGAGAGCGAGCGGATGTGCTCCCGTGCGGCGCGGACGCCGAGTCCCGGCTGCAGCGGGGCCAGGAACTCGACTCCCTGCGCCCCGGCGAGCAGCTCGATCGCCAGTACGCGCTCGACGTTCGCGAGCACCTGCCACGCCTTCAGCCCGGACGCGTTTCCCATCGAGACGTGATCCTCCTGACCCGCGCTCGTGGGGATCGAGTCGACTGCCGCCGGGTGCGCGAGCACCTTGTTCTCGCTGACCAGTGACGCGGCTACGTACTGCGGGATCATGAAACCGGAGTTGAGCCCGCCGTCGCCGGTCAGGAACGCCGGCAGCCCGCCCGAGAGGCTCGGATTCACGAGCCGCTCGACGCGGCGCTCGGCGATGTTCGCGAACTCCGCGACCGCTATCGCGACCGCGTCGAGCGCGAGCGCGAGTGGCTGACCGTGGAAGTTGCCGTTCGAGACGAGCATCCCGTCCTCGACGAGGACGAGTGGGTTGTCGGTGGCGGCATTCAGCTCGACGGCGACCGTCTGCCGGACGTAGTCGAGCAGGTCGCGCGAGGCGCCGTGCACCTGCGGCGCGCAGCGGAGCGAATAGGCGTCCTGCACCTGGTCGCACCAGCGATGCGACTCGTTGATCGCCGAGTCCTCGAGCAGCCGGAGCACGTTCGCAGCGGAGTCCGCCTGCCCCTTTAGCGGCCGCAGCGCGTGGATCTGCGGGAGAAAGCTCGTGCGGGAGCCCTGAAGGGCCTCGAGCGAGAGCGAGCAGGCGATGTCGGCGGTCTTCGCGATCCGGTCGGCACGGATCACGCCGAGCGCCCCGAAGGCCGCCATGAACTGCGTGCCGTTGACCAGCGAGAGCCCCTCCTTCGCCTGCAGCCGCACCGGCTCCAGCCCAGCCTGGTCCAGGGCGTCGGCGCCTGAGAGACGTGTCCCTTCGAACGTGGCCTCGCCCTCGCCGATCAACGGGAGCGCGAGATGGGCGAGCGGTGCCAGGTCGCCGCTGGCGCCAACCGAGCCGCGGCTTGGTACGTGGGGCAGCACGCCACGGTTGAGGCACTCGACGAGCAGCTCGACTGTGACCGGGCGCGCGCCCGAGTAGCCCTTTGCCAGGGCGTTGGCGCGCAGCAGCATCGCCGCGCGGACAATCTCGACCGGGTACGGCTCACCGACTCCGCAGGCGTGGCTGCGCAGGAGGCGGAGCTGGAGCTCCTCGGTCAGCTCCTCGGGGATCGACTTCGAGACGAAGCGGCCGAAGCCGGTGTTGACGCCGTAGGTGTGCTCCTGGCGGCCATGTGCGGCCTGCTCGACGATCTCGCGGGCGGCACCCATGCGCTCGCGCGCCGAGTCGGCGAGCGCCACCGGACGGGCGTGGACGGCGACCTCCCAGACGTCGGCGAGCGCCAGATCGTCGCCCGTCAGCGCCTTGCTCTCGATCATGCGGCGAGTGTATCCCGCACCTTGCCGGGCGCCCTTTGAGCCGGAGCCTCCCGTACTACGGTTCGCCCGGCCTCCTCCCCGAGGCGAGCGTATCGCCCGTCGCCGCACGTGTCTGTCACGGACAGTCACGAATGTGTGACAACGGGATTCAGTCCTCGAGCAGGCGCAACTCGAGCACGCGCGAGGCGTCGAAGCCGTCGATCCGAAGCGCCGCCCCGGCTGCCGCGGCGGCGGCGCCGGCCGGCATCAGGCCGACGAGCTCCGAGCCGACCACCTCCGCCCCGCGCTCCGCCGCCCGCTGCTCGACCTCGGTCACGATCGCGTGCAGCTCGGCAGCCTCCCAGTCCTCCACGTTCATGCTCACCTGTACGAGGCCGACCCGTGGTAGCTCGAGGCCGAGAGCGCGCACGCCGGGGAAGCCACCGCCGGTCTCACGCACGAGCGCGGCGATTTCGCGCGCGGCCTCGAGCGTCCCGCGCAGGTTCACGTTGAAGGCGATCAGCGGACGCCGCACTCCGACCAGCACGCCGCCGGCCGACGCCGAAAGCCACGGTGGCCCATGCGCCGGAGCGAGCTCACCCGCGTCGATCCGCCGCTGGAGTCCATCCGGCCCCCCCTTGCGGAAGAACGCAGGCCGCCGACCGTCACCGACCGCCCCATAGAGGAAGACCGGCAGCCCGAACTCTGCTCCGACCCGCTCGGCCAGCCGGGTCGCGGCCTCGCGCGCGTGATCCTCGTCTCCGGCGCTCAGCGGCACGAGCGGCACGACGTCGGCGGCCCCGATCCGTGGATGGGCACCTTCATGCCGGCGAAGATCGATCAGCTCAGCTGCGCGCGCGATCCCCGAGAACAGCGACTCGACCAGCTCCTCGCCCGAGCCGACGAGCGTGAAGACCGAGCGGTTGTGATCCTCGTCGGCGTGGACGTCGAGCAAGCGCGCGCCGCCCGAGCTCAACGCGGCGGCGAGGGCGTCGATGGTCGCCCGGTCGCGCCCCTCGGAGAAGTTCGGAACCGACTCGAGGGGCCGTGGCACGCGCGTAGTCTAGGAAGCGTGAAGGCGTACTACGACCGGCGCGCAGCGGAGTACGACGAGTGGTACCGCGGCGCCGGCCGCTTCGCAGAGCGCGAGCGGCCAGGCTGGGAGCATGAGATCGAGGCGCTCGGCCTCGCGCTGGCGGGCCTCCCGCCGGCGCGCACGCTCGACGTCGCCTGCGGCACCGGCTTCCTTACACGGCACCTACCGGGTGAGGTCGTCGGTCTCGACCAGAGCGAGTCGATGCTCGAGGAAGCGCGCCGGCAGGCGGCAAACGCGACGTACGTCCAGGGCGACGCGCTCGCGCTTCCCTTCGAGGACGGCTCGTTCGACCGGGTGTTCACCGCGCATTTCTACGGCCACCTCGAGGCCGACGACCGTGAACGCTTCCTCGCCGAGGCGCGACGGCTGGCGCCGGAGCTCGTCGTCGTCGACTCGGCTCTGCGTGAGGAGGTCGGGCCTGAGGAGCGGCAGGAGCGAGTGCTGAACGACGGCTCGCGCTGGGAGGTCTACAAGCGCTACTTCGAGCCCGACGCGCTGGCGCGCGAGCTCGGCGGCGGCAAGACGGTCTTCGCCGGCCGCTGGTTCGTCGCCGTCCGCTCTTGACACGACGCCGGACGCGTTACCGCTCGCTCGCCTCGCTGCAACGCGACAACCGCGTCTGCCGTGCGTGCGTCGAGGCCGGCTTCCCGCTCGAGTCGCTGCCGATCGTCCAGCCGTATGCGGGACAGCGCGGGTACATGTTCGGCCAGGCCCCGGGCGTGGTGGAAGGCGAGGAACGTCGCCCCTGGCGCGGGCGCGCGGGCCGCACGCTGCGCCGCTGGCTCGAGCTCGACGAGGACGAGTTCTACGCGACCTTCTACTGCGCCTCGGTGACGCGCTGCTACCCGGGACGCGCGCCGAGCGGCCGCGGCGACCGCACGCCAAGCCTGCCCGAGCAGGAGCTCTGCGCCTTCTGGCGAGAGTGGGAGTTGCGCCTGATCCGACCGCGGCTGATCGTCCCGGTCGGCGGTCTCGCGACCCGGTGGCTGCTAGGCCTGAAGAGCGTGACGGAGGCGGTCGGCCGCCGCTTCGAGCTCGACGGCGCCACCGCGATCCCGCTACCGCACCCCTCAGGCGCAAGCGGCTGGCTGAACGATCCGACCAACCGTCGTCGAGTGGCAGGCGCCGTGGAGCTCGTCCGCCACGAGCTCGAGCGAATCGGCTACGACGACGCCCGTCGCTAGATTTCGAGGGTGCAGGAGGCTCCTCGTTATCGCCAGACGTTCGCCCGGCTCATGGGATTCCTGCGCCCGTACAAGCTCTCCCTGGTCGTCTCGATCATGCTCGCCGTTGCCTCGCAGGCCGCGGCGATCGCGCTGATCTGGCTGACCAAGGAAGTGATCGACGGTGCGCTGGCCACGCACGACGCGCAGATGCTCTGGATCCTCGTCGGCGCAGTCCTCGCGGTCGGCTTCGCCCGCGCGGCCATGATGTCCGCTCGCCGCGTGATCTCCGGCCGGCAGGCGCTGGCAGTGGAGATGGACATGCGCCAGGGCCTCTACGCGCACCTGGTGCGCCTCTCGTTCGGCTTCTACGACCGCCACCAGACCGGGCAGCTGATGTCGCGTGCGACGGTCGACCTGCAGGGCGTTCGCTTCTTCCTCGGCTACGGCCTGATCTTCTTCTTCCAGAACGCGATCACGGTGGTCTCGGTGACGATCGTGCTGCTCTTCTTCCAGTGGGAGCTCGCCCTGATCGCGCTGGCGATCACCCCGGCGCTCGTGGTGCTGGCTTACCGTTACAGCCACGTGACCCATCCGACGCTGCGCGAGGTACAGCAAAAGCTCGCCGACGTGGCTACGGTCGCCGAGGAGAACATCGTCGGGGTTCACGTGGTCAAGTCGTTCGCCCAGGAGCCGCAGGAATCGGCGAAGTTCCGCGCACGCTCAGAGGCCGTCTTCGACGAGACGGTGCGCGCGAACCGCCAGCGCGCCCTCTATGTGCCGCTCATCTCGTGGATCCCGCTGCTCGCGCAGGGCGCGGTTCTGCTCGTAGGCGCGCGCATGGTGACGAGCGGCGAGCTGAGCGTAGGCAGCTTCGTAGCGTTCAACCTCTACCTCGGCATGCTCGTGATGCCGCTCCGCTCGCTCGGCATGTGGATCGGCCAGTCTCAGCGTGCGACGGCGTCGGGCGAGCGGATCTTCCAGGTGATGGACGAGCCGGAGGAGATCGCCGAGCCACCGGTTGCAGCCGAGCTCCCGCCGGGCGACGGCGAGCTGCGCTTCGAGGACGTGCGCTTCGAGTATCTCGAGGGCCGGCCGGTGCTGGACGGCGTCACGCTCGACGTCCCCGCGGGCCGGACGATCGCGCTGATCGGGCAGACCGGGTCCGGCAAGACGACCCTGACGTCGCTGGTGCCGCGCTTCTACGACACCACCGAGGGGCGCGTCCTGGTCGACGGCGTCGATGTCCGCGACGTCACGCTGACCTCACTTCGGCATGCGATCGGCGTGATCTCGCAGGATCCATTTCTCTTCTCTGCCAGCGTTCGCGAGAACATCACCTTCGGTGCGCCGGACCTCGACGACGCCGAGGTCGAGCGGATCGCGCGACTGGCCCAGGCGCACGAGTTCATCGAGCGGCTGCCTGACGGCTACGACACGATCATCGGCGAGCGGGGCATCACGCTCTCCGGGGGGCAGCGCCAGCGACTCGCGATCGCGCGCGCCCTTGCGGTCGACCCGCGGATCCTGATCCTCGACGACGCGACGGCCTCGGTGGACGCGTCGACCGAGGCGCGGATCCGAGTCGGCCTGCGCGAGGCGATGCAGAACCGGACGACGCTGATCATCGCCCACCGCCTTTCGACGATCGCGCTCGCGGACGAGATCGTCGTCCTCGACGAGGGCCGCATCGCCGCGCGGGGCACCCACGACGAGCTGCTCAAGAACAGCACGGTCTATCGCGACATCTACGAGCACGGCCTGCTCGAACGGCAGTTCGCGGACGCGGTCGAGGCGCGAGCCGGCGACGCGCTGGAGGCTGCGTCGTGATCCGTGCCGGAGCCCCATCCCTGTGGACGAATCGCCACGCACTCAGCGCCCTCGCGGCACAGACACGCGCAATGTTGCTCGATAACGTCACCACCGAGGGTGGCGGGTTCAGCCCCGCCCTCGAATTGGGTGGGGGTGCGGGGTCGTTTCGAGCGGCCGGCGCCACGGGGGCGCGGTCGTGAGGGTCTGGCAGCCCGGCGGGCACCTGATGCGCGACCGCACCGCGCAGGTCGACGACTGGTCCTGGCAGCGCACGCGGCGTCGGCTCGCGCTGCTCGTCCGCTTCACGCGGCCCTACCGCACGCGGACGCTGTTCTCGATCGGGTCGCTCCTGCTTGCGACCGCCTTCGCGCTGTTGCCGCCGCTCCTCGCCAAGTACGCGGTCGACGACGGTATCCGCCAGCACGACCTCGCCAAGCTCTGGTGGATCGTCGGTGCCTTCCTCGTCGCCGGACTCCTGAACTGGGTCATGAGCTACGTCCAGACCTACCTGACCGGCTGGGTCGGCGAGCGCATCCTGGCCGACCTGCGCAACCGCCTGTTCGACCACCTCCAGCGCCTCTCGCTCGGCTTCTACGAGCGGAACCGTGCGGGCGTGATCATCAGCCGGTTGACAAACGACGTCGAGGCGATCGACCAGCTCGTCACCGACGGCGTCACGAGCCTCGTCCAGAACACGCTGACGCTGCTCGGCACAGCCATCCTGCTCTTCATCCTCGACTGGCGCCTCGCGCTCGCGACGCTCGTCGTGATCCCGTTCATGAGCATCGCCACGGCGATTTTTCGCAAGCGCTCCGCACGGGCCTACGCCTCCGTGCGCGAGCGGCTCGGCCTCGTCACGGCCACCCTGGCCGAGGACATCGCGGGGATGCGGATCGTCCAGGCGTTCACCCGCGAGCGGACGAACATTCGCAACTTCCGCGAGGTGACCGAGCGCTACCGCGATTCGAACTTGGAGACCGTCTACCTGAACGGCCTCTACTTCCCGTTCGTCGACCTGCTCTCGACGGTGGCGCTCGCGGTGGTGCTCGGCTACGGCGGACACCTCTACTTCCACGACGCGATCACGCTCGGGACGCTGTTCGCCTTCATGCTCTACGTGCAGAACTTCTTCGACCCGGTGCAGCAGCTCTCGCAGCTCTACGGCACCTTCCTCTCCGCCACGGCCGCGCTGGACAAGATCGTCGATGTGCTCGACCAGGAGCCCGAGGTGACCGACCGACTGGGCACCGAGGAGCTCCCGCGGGTCGAAGGCCATGTCGCCTTCGAGGACGTGCGCTTCGGCTACGGCGACGGCCCCGAGGTGCTGCACGGGCTCGACCTCGACGTCCCGGCCGGGACGACGGTCGCGCTCGTCGGCCACACCGGTGCGGGCAAGTCGACGATTGCCAAGCTGCTCGCCCGCTTCTACGACCCGCGCGACGGCCGGATCACGATCGACGGTCACGACCTGCGCGACGTGACGCAGGCCTCGCTCCGCCGTCAGCTCGGGATCGTTCCGCAGGAAGGCTTCCTGTTTGCGGGGACGGTGCGCGACAACATCGCCTTCGGCCGTCCCGACGCGCCGCCGGAGGACGTGATCACGGCGGCCGAGACGATCGGGGCCAACGACTTCATCGTCCGGCTCGAAGACGGCTACGAGACCGAGCTGCAGGAACGCGGCACTCGGCTCTCGCTTGGGCAGCGACAGCTCGTGGCGCTGGCCCGTGCGCTGCTGGCCGACCCGCGCCTCCTGATCCTCGACGAGGCGACGTCCTCGGTCGACATCGGCACCGAGCGCAAGATCGAGCGCGCCCTGCGCACGCTGCTCGCAGGTCGCACCGCGTTCGTGATCGCGCACCGCCTCTCGACCATCCGCGACGCCGACCTGATCGTCGTGCTCGAGCACGGCCGCGTCGTCGAGCAGGGGACGCACGACCAGCTGATGGAGCTGAGCGGCCTCTACACCTCGCTCTACGGCGACTGGGCCGCCGACGCCGCCTAGACCTGTAACGACTTCGTGACTTAAGCGTCGAGTCACTGAGACGAGGGATGAGAGCGGCCCTCGAGCGTCCCGATCCTCGGGTCGGTGACCTGCGCTCGCATCGCTCTGCTCGCGGTGGTTTCGGCCCTCGCTGCCGCGGTCTTCGTGCCCGCTGCCCTCGCCTGCCCGAAGGGCTACTCCTACGCCGGTCTCTACAGCCCGACGAAGGCCTCCGGGATCGCGGCGACGATCAGCATGCTCGACATGCCCGCGGTCGCCGGCGACTCGAGCCACGTCGCCGGCTGGGTCGGCGTCGGCGGCCCGGGGCTCGGACCGCACGGTGCCGACGAGTGGCTGCAGGTCGGCCTCGCCACCTTCGGCGACACCAACGAGGGCCGCCTGTACTACGAGCTGACGGTGCCGGGCCACTCACCCGAGTACGTCGAGCTCGCAAGCGGGATCGTCCCCGGAGTGCGGGTTCGCGTCGCGGTGATGGAGCTGCAGTTCGCGCGCGACGCCTGGATCGTCGTCTCGCCGGCCGGAATCTCGGGGCCGTTCTACCTCCCGCGCAGCCACCGCGCCTGGGAGCCGGTCGCCACGGCCGAGAGCTACGCGGAGACGAAGCAGTGCAACAGCTACGCGTACCGCTTCGGCGGTCTCCAGCTCGCCCGCGCCAACGGCACGTGGCGCACGATGCGCCGAGCCGAGACGCTGCAGGATCCGGGCTGGCGCCTGCGACGCCACGGCGCCTCCGCGTTCAGCGCCACCGGCGCCTGAGCGGGGCTACACTTTGGGCGCCGCAACGACACGTTGCGGGGTCGTCTAATGGTAGGACGCTCGGCTCTGGACCGAGTAGTCTAGGTTCGAATCCTAGCCCCGCAGCCTCCGAGAACCCGCTGCAAATCGGCGGGTTTTCGCGTCTTTCGACGACACCCGCACCGTCCTGGGCCCTTTCGCCGTTGTCTCTCGATGAGTTCGATCGACCAACAGGCCCTCAAACGACCTGCGCAGGAGGCCCGTCACCGCGGCCGCAGCGGCAGCGGGTGGTACGCCTGGCTCGCGCGCGGCGGCTTGGTGGCGAAAGGTGTCTCGTACGGGATCGTCGGCGTGCTGGCGGTGAAGCTCGCGGTCGGGCACGGTGGGGCCGCGACGAGCCGCTCGGGCGCGCTCCACGATCTCGCGCAGGAGAGCTTCGGCCGCGTCGTGCTCATCCTGCTTGCGATCGGATTCGCCGCCTACGCGCTCTGGCGCGCGGTGCAGGCGTTCGCCACGCCTGCCGACGAGGGCAAGGACTGGCTCAAGCGCGCCGGCTACCTCGGCCGGGCCGCGATCTACGTCGGGCTCACCTTCTCGGCGGTCTCGATCCTGCTCGGCGACGGCGGCGGCTCCTCACAGGACGCGAAGGCACACAAGACGACCGCGGTCGTGCTCTCGTGGCCCGCAGGAACCTGGCTCGTCGGCTTCGGCGGCGCGATCCTGATCGGCGTCGGGCTCTGGAACGCGTACCGGGGGCTCGCCCGGAAGTTCGAGGACAAATGGAACACCGACCACATGGGCGCCGCGGCCAGACGCTGGGGCGGCCGGGCCGGCGTCGTCGGGCATCTCGCGCGCGCGGTCGTCTTCACGCTAATCGGCGTCTTCGTCATCCGCGCCGCGCTGCAGTACGACCCGAAGGAGGCGATCGGCCTGGACGGCGCGCTTCAGAAGCTCGCGAGAGCCGACTACGGGCCGTACCTGCTCGGGCTCACCGCCGCCGGGCTGATCGCGTATGGCCTCTTCTGCCTCGCCGACGCACGCTTTCGCGACGTCTCCGCTTCTTAGCCGGAGCGGTCGCTCGTCGCTACACTAGGCCCCCGCCGCGGCGCATTCGTCTAGTGGCCTAGGACACCGCCCTCTCACGGCGGCGGCACGGGTTCGAATCCCGTATGCGCCTCTACCCGTCACATGGTTAGCCGTTCCCGGCTCAACCATACGGAGGAACCCGAGACGGGAGAGGTCGAAGAGAACAGTCGCGAAGTTCTGCATCAGCCGTGCTGATGCGCGTAAAGAGCGACAAGGATCAAGACGCGCGGAGTCAAAATAATCGTCCTCCAGGAAGAACCAGGGTGGGGCGACTGGACTAGCGGCGCCTTCGTCCACCGCGCGGAAGGATGTAAACCAGCGCGAGGAGGGCGACGATGATCACAGCCGCGATAGCCACGATGGCGACGGTGGAAGCGGCGAGGATCATCTGGTTCCATCTTCCGCGATCGGCTCATGGAGAAACCTGGCGAGCTAGGCGGCGATCACGACAACTCGGACGGGCACTCCCTCGATGTGGCGGTGTTGCGGTGCGGTGTCGGTAGCGCTCGACTCGACGAACCCTTCCTCTTCCTCTGGACGAACGGCAACGACAATTTCGTCCGCCGGAAAGGTCGCAAGAGCGTCGCGGATGGCGAGCCCGACGTCCGCCTCCCCGGCACCAGCTTCGACGGTCTCGCCGGGAAGCTGGTCGGCTGTGTGCTCAGCGACCCGCTCGGCATGACCGATCGCCTCCTCGTCGTTGGCGAGCCAGTCGAGCACGCCCTGTCGCACAACCGGCACCACGACCTTGATCGTTTCGGCCTCCCCGACGTGCGCGCGTAGAACCTCGTCCGCATGTTCGACGGTGCTGATGACGAGGACGTTTCTGCCCACGGCGGAAACGTAGCGCCTGGCCGACCGTGCCAGGTGTGTGCAACGCCGAGCGATTAGGCGTCACCACTCGCGCGACGTGAACGTCACCATGCTCGGGTTGGAGCGCGCCGCGCGATGGGAACTCGATTGCCTGCGGTGAGACGGCCCGACGTAGCCGCTTCGATCGGGGAGAGGTCGAGATCCGGTATGCGCCTCTCGTTCCGCTCTCAGCGCTGCATGTTGACCCACGTCCCGCCGGGGCCCGTGTAGCTGAACCCTTCGCCCCAAGTGGCGATCGTCTTGCCGGCGCTCGTGACGTCGATCTCGCCGTAGTCGCCGTAGATCTCGGCGAAGCCGCTTGGTCCGACGTAGCCGGCCGCACCCGCTGGCGCGTCCGAGATCTTCACCGGGGCCGACCAGCTCTGGCCGCCGTCAGACGAGCTGCGGTACCACACGTTCCACGCGTCCGGGTCGTCGCCGCCCGCGGTCTGCATGTACCAGAGCCGCACGATCCCTCCTTGCGCCGCGAGCCGCGGGCCGGTCGCGTCCTCGCCGGCGACCGAGACCGGCGTGCCGGCGCTCCACGTGCGACCCGCGTCCGAAGAGGCGGCCAGGTATACGCGTTGCGGCCCTAGGTCGGTCGTCGGCCCCTCATAGGCGAAGACGAGGTGGCCCGGCGCATCGGAGACGACGGACGTCTGGCCGATGTAGAAGTCCGGCTTGCAGCCGTCGGCGACGCAGTTCTCCCCGATCGGCACCTTCGCCACGACCCGGTCCTCCCACGTCGCACCGTGGTCGCGCGAGATGACGGCGTGGTGCCAGACCTCACCTTGCACGTTCTTCGCGCCTGCGTACTGCAGGCTGCTCTCGGAGAAGACGACGGTGCCGTCGGCGAGCACGCGCCCGTCGTAGGCGTAGTAGTAGCGCTTGGAGTCGCTGAGCTTCTGCTGCGTCCACGTGGCGCCGTAGTCGTGAGACTGGCCGACGTAGAGGTCGCCGCCCTCGGGCCCGTTCCACGAGATGTAGACGTCCTTGCCCGACGCGCCGGTCGTGATCTCGGGCTTGTCCGTCCAGGAGACGTTGCCGTAGACGTGGACCGGCGCCGACCACGTCCGCCCGTGGTCGGTCGACTTCGTGAACGAGGTCGAGAAGCCGTTGTGCCGGTCGCCGTTGAGCATGGCCGCGTAGACGGCGCCGGTGTCCGGGACGACCTGGATTACCGGGTCGTACTGCGCCTTCGCGCCGAGGCAGAGGCAGAGCGGCACCTGCGCGCCGAAGCTGGAGCCGCCATCCGACGAGACCGTCAGCACGATGAAGGGCGAGAGGCAGTGGGCTGTGCAGCCTGGCGGGACGACGCCGTAGCGCGTCGTCAGTAGGTAGACCCACGGCGCCGTCGGGTCGGTCGCCACCGCGGGCTCCCAATCGTCGGTGTTCGCGCTGAGCAGTCGGGAGCCAACCCAACCGCTAGCGGGCTGCGTCGTCGGCTTTGCCGGCGCGCCGAACGCGCCACGCGACAGGGCTTGAACGAGCGCGTCGACACGCTGCGCCGTCAGCTGGCCTTCGTCCTGTGCCTCGAGCGAGCCGGCCCGCGCCGGCGAGGCGTGCACCGCGGCTCGGCCACTCCGCGCGCTCGAGTGCGCGAGCACGCCAGTGGCGGCGGCGAGCGCCAAGGCGATGACCGCGACGATTCCCCCACGCTTCCCCATCGTGCTCGCGCCGATCGTACGACCCGCCGCCGAGGCGAGTCAACAAGGCGACTCAGGCGCCGAGCTCGGCGCGCAGCGGG
>Ga0307289_10000306_pt1 | contig 20668 bp, 23 predicted proteins | sample ER_DNA_143_FD_194483 | JGI IMG/M metagenome (GOLD analysis project Ga0307289, IMG submission 194483) | Bulk soil microbial communities from the East River watershed near Crested Butte, Colorado, United States - ER_DNA_143 | ecosystem: Environmental > Terrestrial > Soil > Floodplain | place...
CCCTGATCAATAGCACCATCTAAAAAGTTGAACCCCACAACAAGATCCAACCGGTTCACCGGCCGGACCCAGCCCAGCGACACCTGGATTCATGCGACAGCCTCTGCAGCTAACGCGAAGTTCGAGTACGTGATGCGGAGTGAGCGACCATTGTGCAAGGCTGAGCGTTGCTGTACAATTTTCTGTACAGGAGGGTCCGCGTGAAGACTATGAGTTACACCGAGTCACGAGCAAAATACGCCGAGGTTCTTGATGCCGTTGTCAGCGACCGCGAAGAGATTGTCATCACCCGCGCTGGTCATGAGCCCGTGGTGATCGTGTCGCTTGAGGATTTCGAGTCACTCCGTGAGACGGCTTACCTGATGCGTTCGCCGGCCAACGCGCGCCGCCTTCTGGATGCCATGGAGCGCCTGGAAGCAGCGCAAGGCGAGCATCATGATCTGATCGACGCCGACTGAGCGGTGAAACTCGTCTGGGACCCGAACGCTTGGGAGGACTACCTGTGGTGGCAGGCCCAGGACCGCAGAGTTCTCAAACGGATCAACCAATTGATCCAGGACGTGATCCGCAACGGCAATGAAGGCATTGGCAAGCCGGAGCCGCTCAAACACGACTTCGCGGGTTACTGGTCTCGACGGACCACCGAGGAACATCGGCTCGTCTACAAGATCGCCGAAGACGAGATCAGGATCGCTGCCTGCCGCTACCACTACGGGCGTTGACGCGAGTGGTCAAGACAAATCGCTGCCTCACCACCTCCGGCGCCGCGCCCTTATGTCCGATAAGTGACATTATGTCATTTAGGATCCAGCAGTAGTTCGCCGCACCAAAGGCCTCCCTACCGGGGATTCTTCGAGTGCGGATTGCATCTGACGCAATCGTTTGAGTCCGTCACGCTGGGCCGCAAACATCACCCTCCGCGAGCTCGGCGTCGCCGGGGATGGTCGCGAGATCGAGCGTCACCCTCTCAGGTTATCGACACGATTCGAGGTCTTGACGCAGTACTTGTTTTTTGCAAGTATCGACACCGTCCACCTACCCGGACCCACGAGATCGAACGAAAAGAGAAGGACAGGGGTGGCTTCAGTTCGAAAAGTCGTCGTGTACGAGTTCATGACCCTCGACGGTGTCGCCGAGAATATCGCTGGCTTCTTCACCGAGTGGGACGACGATGAGGTGGACGCCGCCGGTGCCGCTGTGATCGCAACGCAGGACGCCGTCATCCTGGGTCGTCGCAGCTACGACGAATGGGCCCCGTTCTGGCCGGGTAGCGAGATCGAGCCGTTCGGGACATTCATCAACACGGTTCCGAAGTACGTAGCGACATCCACGCCGCTCGACACCGAGTGGGCAGGCGCGAGTGCGATCGACGGTGGCCTGGTCGACTTCGTGCGAGACCTGAAGAACCGATCCGGAGGCGACATCGGCGTCCACGCCAGCATCTCGGTCGCGCAGACATTGCTGGCCGCAGGCGTCGTCGACGAACTCAGGCTCGTGATCGCGCAGGCGATCGCTGGCGTCGGGCGAAAGCTTCTCGACGGGTTGCCGCCGATCCGCCTCAGCCCGATCCGAAGCTTGATCTCGCCGACGGGCTTCCTGATTCTCGAGTACGGCGTCATCGGGTAGGCGTCGCTCGCAACCAACCTCTCTATACCGGACCCACGAAAGGCAGACCACAATGACCGCAATGTTCGTCAACCTGCCGGTGACCGACCTGGAGCGCGCGAAGGCGTTCTACACGGCGGTCGGATTCACCATCAACCCGGCCTTCACCGACCACAACGCGGCCTGCGTCGTCGTCGAGGAGGACCACAGCTACTTCATGCTCCTGACGCGTGAGTACTTCCAGACCTTCACCGAGCTGCCGCTCGGCGACCCGGCCGTGAGCCCGTCGGTGTCGACCGCGATCTTCCTCGAGACCCGCGAGGAGGTCGACACGGCGGTCGCCGACGGTCTCGCGGCGGGCGGCTCGGAGCCGCACCCCGCGTCGGACTACGGCTTCATGTACCAGCGGCAGCTCAACGACCCCGACAGCAACATCCTCGAGTTCGGTTACATGGACCCGGTCGCCGCCGAACAAGGCCCCGAAGCGTTCGCTAACCAGCAGGCCTGAGGTCGATGGCCGCACGCGACTACGGGCAGTACTCCGGCATCACGCGGGCCCTGGAGCTTGTGGGCGAGCGCTGGGCCATGCTCATCGTCCGCGACCTGCTCGTCGGGCCGCGCCGCTACGGAGAGCTCGCCGCGGGGCTCCCCAGAATCCCGAGCAACATTTTGGCGGCGCGGCTCAAGGAGCTGCAGGCGGCAGGCGTTCTTCACCGGGTGCCCCACTCGCGCGTCATCGTCTACGAGCTGACGCCCTACGGCCGCGAGCTTGAGCCTGTGGTGCTCGCGCTCGGCGCCTGGGGCTTCAAGGCGATGGGCGATCCACGGGAGGAGCAGGTCATCACCCCGGACTCGATGACTATCGACCTCCGCACCGCATTCCGGCCGCAGGTGGCGGCTAACCTGCCGGCGACCGCCTACTCAGCGCTCATCGGTCCGGCCGAGCTGCTCATCCGGGTGGACGGCGCCGCCCTCGACGTGACGCGCGGGGACGGACCGGTTGACCTAGCCTTCGCCGCGGGTCCGGGCATCCATCGGCTCATCTCTGGCGAGCTCGCCCCGGATCGCGCGATCGCGACCGGCGTGGTCGAGGTGCTGCGCGGTGGTGGCGACCTCCTCGACCGCTTCGCGAGCACGTTCCACCTGGCCGCCTGATCCGAGCGCGGCGCGCGTCGGCGGCATACCGGGCGGCTCAAGAGGCCCGCGATGCAAGACAGGCTGCGGCGAGTGACGCTGCGCGCGGCCGGTCACGCGGTCGGTGCAGCATTTCTCCATCCCCTGGCGAAAGCTACTCAGGTCAAGCACATCCTCGGATCGGCCGCGCATGCGGCGCGAGCGTTCGAACTTTCCGTCAGTTGGATGAGTCGCTCCGGTGATCCCCACCAAGCCTCACCGCTGACGACTCCACTCCGACGGGTCTCACCTCGACGACGGGTGCGCAGCGCCAATGACAAGCTCGTCCCCCCGTGATGTCCGCCGGTACAGAACGGAACCGTCGAGCCGACTCCGGCTGACCAGCCCGTTGCCGTAGAGGACCGCCAGGTGCTGACTGACCGCTCCGAGCGTCACCTCGAACTGCCGGGCGAGGCCGCTGGTGGTCCGCGGCGCGTCGAGGGCAGCCAGCAACTGCGCCCGCGTACGGCCAACCAGGGTGCCGAGTGCTTCCGCAGAAGGCGGCCGACCGGTCTCCCACAAGGTGCCGACCCCGCGAACGGGTAGATAATTGTCCGCTGGTACGGCGCGACCATCTTGCGGGCGCGGGGCCACGCCCTCGCGCTCGGGACGAGAATCCGCCCCTCCCGGACAGCGTTCCTTGGTAGCTGTACGGGTCGGCCGCCCGGAGCCGGTCGCCCTGCCAGGTGACGGTGTCGTGCAGGCCCTCGAACAAGGCCTGCGCGCCGCCGGAAGCTAGTCGGCTCGCCCGCACAACACGTCGGCCTCCAGCAGGGCCTGAATCGGTAGTGACCTTCCCAAGGGTTGCGGGATGTTGATCAAGAGCGGATGAAGAACGCGCTCAAAACCGGGGCCAGGGCCTCGGCGGCCACGTTGTGGGGCTGCCCGGCTAGGGTCTGGCGTTCCGCGGTCTGAGTAGCGGCGGCCACGGCCTCCGCAGCCTGCGTCAACCAGGGGGTGGTTCCGCCATCCAACACCAAGACCGGGCAGGTCAGCTTCGCCTGCTGCCCGGGATCAAGGCGGAAGTCTCCAGCCAGCTGAGCGTCATAGACAAGTGCCGGCGATGCTGCTGCTTCCATGAACTCCCAGAACGGGGCCTGCCGCATCCCGGCCACCATCTCAGCCGGCATCCCTACCGCGGTCACCAAGAACAGTTCGGCCATCGCTCCGGCGTCGCCTTTTTCGGCCAGCTCTGCCTGCTGGTCGGCGTAATCGTCGGGAACCGGCGGGCGGCTGCCGGGCACGATATACGGCGGCTCCCAAACCGCGATGCTGCCACACGGCACGCCGTTGGCCGCCGCGCGGAAGGCCAGGAACGCTGCACCGGAGGTGCCGAACAGACCGACCGAGCCCGGCGCGCTGTCCACGACGGCTCGCAGGTCCTCGACCTCGCGGTCGACGCTGTACGGCGCAGTGTCTCCGCTCCTGCCGCGGCCCCGCCGGTCATAGTTGATCACTGTGCAAGTGGCGGCTAGCAAGTCCGCAAGCCCGGCATTGGAACTTCGATCGGTGGGGCCGGCACAGATCAACACCACGGGCGGACCCGCGCCTTGGATGTCGTAATCGATCAGCGTGCCGTCGTCAGACTTGACCGTGGCCATGACCGTGCCTTCCACTCGCGGGGTGTGTTGGCGACCGGGACGCGATCGAGGTACTGATTCCCAAGGTCCGGCCGCTTCATTTCACGAACTCTGTCTGGGACACTACGAAAGCCACCGGCCTGGCGGTAGAGCCAATTCACGGCGAACTTAACCAGTCCAATTTGGAGCTGCTGTGACCGTTCACCTGCACATCACCTTGGGCAACCGCGAGCGGCTCGGCGACACCCTGTACCAGCAACTCGTCGAGGCGATCAGATCCGGCCAGCTGCGTGAGGGCGACCCGCTACCCCCGACCCGACAGCTCGCCGCCCAACTGCGCGTGTCGAGATCCACCGTCACTGCGGTCTACGACCGTCTGGCCGGCAGCGGATACGTCACCGCCCGTGTCGGGTCGGGCACCTTCGTCGGCACCAAGCGGCCCGACACCCCCGCCGAGGGGTTCTCCTCCCCCACGCCCAAAGCTGTCTGGCTCAAGTCGCAGAGCTGGTGGGATTCGCGGCCGCGGCCGTACAGTTTTCCGCCCGCTGAGTTCGACTTCACGAGCGGCTTCCCCGACGCCAGCTTCTTCCCTCACGAGGCTTGGCGTCGGCTCATGAGCCGCCAGTTCCGTGCCGCGAGCATGCGCCGTGGCGTCTACGCCCATCCATCAGGTCATCAACAACTCCGCGAGGCGATCGCGCATCACCTCGGCGTGACCCGCGGTATCCGCACGACCGCAGCCGACATCACCGTTGTCAACGGCACCCAGCAGGCGTTGGACATTCTGACCCGCACGGTCGTCGCACCCGGACAAAACGTCGCCATGGAAGACCCGGGCTATGGCATGGCGCTGCGCACCTTCGCCGTACTCGGCGCTCGCGTCAGCTGCGTCCCTCTCGACAACGAGGGGCTGCGGGTGGACCAACTGCCCGACAAGATCCGGCTGGTCTACGTCACGCCCGCACACCAGTTCCCAATGGGCATGACGATGTCTATGCGCCGTCGCTTGGAACTGCTCGAATGGGCCAAGGCTCACGGGGCCGCGATACTCGAGGACGACTATGACAGCGATTTCCACCACGACCCCGGGGTAATCCCGCTCCACACCCTCGACCACGAGCAGTCGGTGATCTATGTCGGCAGCTTCTCCAAGTCGTTGTCGCCGGTTCTCCGGCTGGGCTTCATCGTCGCTCCACCATCCCTGCAACCTGCCATCCACATCGCCAAGCAGCTGATGGACTGGCACACCAATCTCCCCCTGCAAGGTGCGCTGGCCGAATTCCTCGACAGTGGAGGATTCGCCCGGCATGTCCGCCGGATGCGCGGCATTTACGCCCGCCGATCCAAAGCGCTCATCCGCGCCCTGAAAGAGCACCTCTACAACGAGGTTGAGATTCTCCCCCGATCGCTGGGCTTGCATCTTTGTACGCTCGCCCGCAGTACCCGAGGACCCAGGGTGGAAACCGCGGCGCGCGAATCCGCGGCCAGTGGCGTACGTGCACAGGTCATCTCCGATTTCAGTCAGCAGCCGGATCCGCCGCTCGGACTCGTCCTCGGCTACGGCATGCTCGACGAGGCCAAGATCAAAGAAGGAGTGCGGCGGCTAGCGACCCACCTTCCGACACTCATCCGATCGCAGGACTGACTCTTCGCTACCACTCCCCTGCTCGACGGACAATGGAGCATCGTGTCGGCTCCGCGATTTACCGGCGGTGCATCCCGGCGGCCCCTACGATGAATCTGCCTTCCCGCACAGCACCCCGTAGCGGCGGACGGAGAACCTTCACATGGCGCAGATCAGCCGCCGCGCGGTCCTGTTGGGCGTCGTCGGCGTTGGGCTTGCCGGCTGTTCGAAGCCCCCTGCCCAGCCGAGCGTCCCTCCGACACCACCAGCCAGTCCCAGCCCGATATCCAGCGCAACCCCCGGCCCGGCGCCCTCGATCGACGCGCGGCCGCGCTGGCCGCTCACGGGCAAGCTGCTGAAGAACGAGCGCAAGGCGCGGCACGCCGCGGTTGCGGTCAAGGTGCCCGACAATCGACGGGAGCATCCACAGACCGGCATCGACAAGGCTGACATTGTCTTCGTTGAACTCGAGGGCTACCGCGACGTGTCGGGCCACAGCGGGACTCGGCTCGTTCCGGTCTTTCACTCCCGGATAGCCGACAGCGTCGCGCCAGTGCGCTCCATTCGGCCGGTGGACATCCCGCTGCTCAGTCCGATCCACGCGCTGATCGGCAATACCGGCGCTTCGCCGTGGGTGGTCAACTACGTCAAGCACTATCGCGCCTACCTTGAAGGCCTGCTGTCGTACATGAACACCCTCCGCACCGGTTCGTACGGCATCGATCGATCCCGGGTATACCAGCTGAACGGTCACAACTACTACGACAAGGCGGTCATCTGCCATCCGGCGACGCTCGCCCGGCAGACCAAACGCTTCCGTACCGGGCCGCCGCAACCCTACTTCCCCTTTGCTTCGACCCGCCATGAGGTCAGCGCCAGGCAAGGCAAACGCGGCCGCTCGATCAGGATCCCGTACAAGGGCGATAACTACTTCATGGGCTACGACTACGACAATAAGACGAAGCGCTATCTGCGGAGCATGCCATGGGGTCCACATGTGCTGACCGACGGCCATCGAGTGTCGACCGACAATGTGCTCGTGATCAAGGCCAAGCAGCACTACGGCAAGATCTTCCACGGTGGCGGCCATGACGAGCCGCTGCACGACATTATCAAGACCCGCGGCAAGTTCTACTACTTCAACCGCGGCCGCTATGTGAAGGGCACCTGGCGCAAGGGCAAGGTGCAAGAGCCGTTCGAATTCACCCTCAAGGACGGAAGTCCGCTCAAGATGGCACCCGGGCAGACTTTCGTCGAATTGCCCGACATCGGTGCCAGGCTACGCATCGAGGCCCGATCCGCATCGACGTGATTTCTCTACAGACCCACAATCGCGAGCCGTTCCGGCGAGGGATCCGGCGGATGTTGCGCGTCGGAGGCGAACAAGCGGTGCAACAGCTGGATCGCAACGGCACCCTCGCCAACGGCGGAGGCGACCCGCTTGCCAGAGCCGTAGCGAACGTCGCCGGCGGCGAAAACGGCCGGCATGCTGGTCTCCAAAAGGAGTGGGCGCCGTTTCGGCGGCCAAGCGCGACTCGCGGGAAGATCAGTTCCGGTGAGGATGAAACCGTGCTCATCCCGATCGACATCGGAGGGGAGCCATTCCGTACGCGGGTGCGCGCCGATCATGAGAAAGAGTCCTCCAGCGGCCACAGTCTCTTCTCTGCCACTCCCCTGCTCCGTAAGCACGAGGTGATCCAGCCAGGCATCACCGCCACCTCCGACGACCTCGGTGCGCAACCGGACGCTGACGTTCGATGTTTGCTCGATCTCACGGATCAGATAGTGGGACATGCCGGCGGCCAGTGAGTCGGCTCGCACGACCACGGTGACGTGGGCCGCGTATCGTGCCAGATACAGCGCCGCCTGCCCGGCTGAGTTCGCGCCGCCGAGGATGTAAACCTCTCGGTCGGCCATCGCGGGTGCTTCGGACGTTGGTCCGCCATAGAAAACGCCCGCGCCATTGAGTTCCTCGAGCGCGGGGATCCCGAGTAGGCGATAGCTGACCCCACTGGCCAGCACGATGGCCCGGGCACGCACCGTGCCGAAGTTTGACAGCGTGAGCGCGAGCCCGTCGTTGTCGCGCCGCAAGTCGGCGACCTGCTGCATAAAGGCGAAGCTCGCACCGAATACCCACGCCTGCTCGTACGCCCGCTGTGCCAGCCGCCGCCCGCTGATTCCGCGCGGAAAGCCGAGATAGTTGCGAATCAGCGAGCTCGATGTCGCTTGGCCGCCGATGCCGCCGTCGTCGACAACCAGGGTGTTGAACCCCTCCGAGGCGCCGTAGACCGCGGCCGACAACCCGGCTGGTCCGGCGCCGACGATCACCAAGTCATAGTCTTCGCGTTCCGGCGCGACGGGGCCGCCAGATGCCAACGCGATCTCGGCGTTGGTGGGATTTTGCAAGACCCTGCCGTCGGGCAGCACCATGAGCGGAAGCTTGGCGTTCTCGCCGACTGCGTTGACCACTGCGCGGCCGCGGCTCGAGTCCGCGAGCCAGAAAGCGTGCGGAAAGGCGCAGCGATTCAAGGCCTTCCTCAACTCGTACGCACGTCCGGACCAACTCTCGCCCACGACCCGGATGGTGAAGGGGAAAGCGCGCTGCGCTTCTGCCCACTCGAGCAGCAAACCGGAGATCGTGTTGTGGAACAGCTCATCCGGGGGCGCCGACGGCTTCAGCAGATAGTGGTCGATCCGGCCATGCGCTATCGAGTCGAAAATCGCCTTGCCCGTCGCCCGATCACCCAAGGCACCCCACTCAACCAGCAGCGCGCGCTTGGCATGGGGATGAAGGTGATGTGCCTCGTTCAACAGGTCGCTTCCGGTCAGCTCCGAGAGCGATTGCCCGGCGAGGATCAAGGCAACTTCGTCGCCGGCGGTGGACAACTCCTCCAGCCACTCCCGGGCTTGGGTGGCCGACGGCAGTGCGCGGACCTGATAATGCCGCGCATAGCGATCATTTAGTTCCTGGTCGATGTTCAGCAGCGCATCCGGATCCTCGTCAACGGCAAGAATTACCGGAGAATCCATGTAGCGCACTTTAGCCGTGACGCCCCGCGCACTGGGCGGCACGGTTTTGCATCGTCGTCCGCTCCACGTTGTTGCGCGTCATGGTAGCCGCGCGCAGAAAGTGCTCGCGGGCTTGCTCGTGCGCACCCGAGCGGCACAACAGGTCGCCGGCCACGGCGTACAACAGGTGGTACTCCCGCATGCTCGGGACATCGAACAGTGGCAACACGATCTCCAGCCCCGCCTCAGGGCCGAAGGCCTGTGCGGTCGCGACTCCGCGGTTGAGCTCGATGACCGGCGACGGGCTGATCCGGGCGAGGCCCTCATACAGCGCAGTGATCCTCAGCCAATCGGTGTCCTCCGCGACTGTGGCCCGCGCATGGCACGCTGCGATCGCTGCCTGGAGGGCGTACGGACCGACCGTGCCGCCGAGCTGCTCGATCCGGTCGATGTTTGCCAGGCCGCGCTGAATCAGCAGGCGGTCCCAGCGGCTGCGGTCCTGGTCGAGCAGCAGCACCGGCTCGCCATCAGGTCCGATTCGAGCTCGCAACCGTGACGCCTGCAACTCGATCAGCGCGAGCAGGCCGAGCGTCTCCGTGTCGGATGGGACGAGCGCGGCCAGCATCCGGCCAAGCCGGAGCGCCTCTGCACACAGATCACTGCGGATCCAGTGCTCGCCGCTAGTGGCCGAATAGCCCTCGTTGAAAACGAGGTAGATGACCTCGCGTACCGCGTCAAGGCGTGCCGCACGCGCCGATTCCGGGGGCAGCTCGAATCGCACCTTCGCCGCGGCGAGGGTCCGCTTCGCGCGCACGATGCGCTGGGCGATCGTTGACGTTGGGGTCAGGAACGCCCGGGCGACGTCGTCGGTGCTCAGCCCACAGACGAGCTTGAGGGTGAGCGCGGAGCGCGCGTCGGGCGACAAGATCGGGTGACAGGCCATGAAGATCAACCCGAGCAGGTCGTTGGCCAGATCCCCGTCAACGATCTCGTCGAGGTTGGGCTCCAGTACCTGTGGTTGGGATGCAGCCAGCAAGTGGTACTTGCCGCGCTGGGTGTCGCGGCGCCGGATCCGGTCGACGGCGAGGTACCGCGCCGTCGTGTTCAGCCAGGCTGCCGGGTTGTCCGGTACGCCGTCCTGCGGCCACTTTTCGATTGCTGCCATGAAGGCGTCCTGCGCGATCTCCTCGGCGCTGTCGAGGTCGCCGAGCTGTCGCATCAGCCTGGCGATCATCCGCGGAGACTCAACCCGCCACAGCGTCGCCAGCCGCTGGTCGAGCTCATCCCGCGGCCGAAAAGAAGTCTCGGACTGGTCGTTCATCGGGCGCTGTGGCGGTCGAGTCTGGCGCTGCCTACTGAGGGTCCTGCTGGAGGTCTTCGAACTCGATGACCCGACGTACGTCGACCCGCTCGGAGCCGACGAGCAGCGCGAACTTACGCGCGTGCTCGACGGCCTCGGCGAGCGAGTCCACCTCGAGGATTGCGAAACCAGCGATCAACTCTTTGGCTTCGGCAAATGGACCATCGATCACCCGTACCTTGCCGTGATTCACCTCAACTCGGGCGCCTTGTGAGCTCGATGCGACACCCTCACCCGCGAGGAGGACTCCCGACATCGCCGCCTCCTGCATGTATTCGCCGATGGCGGCCTGCTGCTCAGCCGACGGAAGGATTCCGTCCTCCATCTCCTGAGTCTGGTAGTGCATCACCATGTAGCGCATGCTCGTCTCCTCGCGGAATGTGGCGGTCAGTTGGCTGCGGTGTCGCTGGTCTCGGCGTTGTCGGCGCTCGCGTAAACGAGGTAGACCACGCCGGTGTCGAAGGTAGTCGACGACACGAGCTTGAGCGGCACCGTCGCGCCGTCGGCGAAAAGCTTCTTGCCGTGGCCGACCACGATCGGATGAACGAGGAGATGCAACTCGTCGACCAGGCCACGCTCGAGCAGCCAACGCACGAGAGTGGCACTGCCTGTCGTGCCGAGGCGTGTGTCGGCCTTGAGCTTGGTCAGCTCGGCAGCCACGTCACCGCTGATCACCGATGAGTTCTGCCAGGTCGCCTCGGGCAGCGTGTTCGACACCACGTACTTGCGCGAGCCGTTCATGACGCCGGTGATCGGGTCGCCAGGGTCAGCGGTCGGCCAGTAGCCGGCGAACGCGTCGTAGGTATGACGGCCAAGCAGGGTGGCGTCGGTGTCGCTCATCTGCTCGTTGACAACCTCGCCCATCTGGTCATTGAAGTAAGGAAAATGCCAGGTCTCGGGCGCCTCGATGACGCCGTCGAGAGAGATGAAGAGGCTGGACTTGATGAATCCCATTGTGATGCTCCTTGGTTGGTCGGGCGGAGGCCCGTTGTGGTTGCTGTCACCCGGTATGCCGAACCAGAACGCTGGGAATCGACAAGGAGATCGCAGAAATTCTCAAAATCGCCCCCGAGCGTGAGCTAAGTCCGCAACTTCACGCTCAGATCTTCGGGTCGCCGCTCCGCTCGGGGGTGATTTTGAGAATTTTCTTGACTGTCACAAGGTGTCAACAAAGAGGATGACGCCGAGCGCAAAGCCGAGGATTGCCGCGGCCCAGCGAATGATCCCCGCCGGCAGTCGCCGAGCGAGGATGGGGCCGAGAAGACTGCCGACGAGCAATCCGCCAGCCAGGACCGCGACGCTGGTCCAGGGAACCGGTGCCGCTGTAGTCAGAATCAGTGCCGAGGCGACGCCGCCGGCACCCAGATACATATTCTTCGACGCGTTGGCCTCCGCTATCCGGGGACTCGTCAGCACAAGCGTTCCGCCAGCAGCATGACCCCGGAACCGGCCCCGAAGTAGCCGCCGTAAACCGAGATCAGCGCCACCGCAAACGTTGCCGACCGGGCGCGATCTCGCGACGTCTTCGCGTACCAGGATGTTAGGCGTGGTGCGGCAAGCAGTACGCACGAGCCCGCTACGACCAAGAACGGCACCAGCTGGCGGAACAAATCCGATCCGGTGACCAGTAGCAAGCCGCTGCCGGCGGCAGCTCCGGCCGCGGCGGCGGCCATCCCGACCGGAAGGTGAGCACGTACCGCCCGAAGCTCGGGTCGGGACACCAACGCGGAGGCCGGCCAGCAGGCCACACCGGCTATCAGGTTGGCCACGTTCGCCTCGTACGCGGGCAGCCCGACCGCCAGCAGAGCTGGATATGACACCAGTGAGGTGATCCCACCGGCCGTGCCGATCACTCCGGCCACGACCCCAGCGACAAGGAGGAACGCGATGTCCGGAGGGGCCATCGGCATTCAGGCGCCGGTCGACACCTTGTGGGCCGTTTGAAACAGCTGGACCAGCTGCGCGGTTGTGGTGGCGTCCTGCGGCTCTTTGTCGTCGCGCCAGCGTCCGGTGAAGCGGGGAAACCGCATCGACAGTCCGGCGTCATCCTTGAGCTGGCCCCAGCCGGCGGTGTGGTTCGGCGAGAGCGTGAGTTCGGCGCTGAGCACCTCCATCACCATGCTTGGCTCGAACCACACATCAGCGGGGACCCGGGAATCAATACGCGCCGGCCGCTGTGCCCGGCTGAACGGTGCCAACTTGGCCGGCAACGTCGCTAGTTCCGCGTCGGAGAACCCGGTACCGCATCGGCCAACCGTCTGGTAGAGCTCCTCGTCTGGGTTGTAGGCGGCGAGCAGAACTGCCCCGTACGTGCCCGTCCGTCGGCCCCGGCCGGCGTACGCTCCGACGACGACAAGATCGACTGTGTCAGCAAGCTCGGTGCGGTAGTCCCGCTTGAGCTTGATCCACATCCAGCCGCGAGCCCCCGCCTGATAGATCGCGTTCGAGCCGATCGACTTACAGACCAGGCCCTCGGATCCGTCTGCCACGGCCTGCTCGAAGGCCGCATCCAGAGCCGGCGCGGTTGATACCTCGAGCGCCGTCGTCAACCGCAGCCGGTCAGACAAGGTCAGCGCCTCGGCGAGCCGCGCGCGACGGTCCAGATAGGGCAGCTGGGTCAGATCCTCCCCGTCGGCGTACAGCAATTCGAAGCAAAACAGTCCGACGGGTACATCGCGAGCGGCTTCGGCGATTCCATGCTTGCGACGGCGGAACATGACCTCTTGGAAGGGGCGCAGCTCGCCGGCGGCGGCGTCATACGCGACCACCTCCCCTTCGAGGATCGCCTCCCGCGGACCAAGGCCGGTCTGCAGCAGCTCCACCACGTCGGGAAACTGGGTGCTCACCCGCTCCTGCCGCCGGGTGAACAGCTCGATCTGGCCGTCTACCGTGCGATGCGCCTGCAGCCGCATGCCGTCGTACTTGTACTCGGCCATGCACTGCCCGCCCAACCTGGCGAGAATCTCGTCGGCTTCGGACAACCGCTGGGCCAGCATCACTCGCACCGGGTTGCCAGCCCGCACCCGCAGCTCCTTGACTGCAGTCAGTCCGCCTGTCGCCAGCGTCGCCGCGACGAGGCCCAGATCGCAGCAGATGTTGTACGCCCGCTCCAGCACCGGCCGGTCCTTGCGGCTGCCCGCGTACACCTGTGCCAGCGCGTCGAGAATCGTCGGTGTACCGATTCCCAACCGCAGATTGCCGGTGACCAAGCGGAGCAGGTAGCGGGCCTCCAGCGGAGTGGCCCGCGTCAGAAGGCCGGCGAGCAGCTCGAGCTTGCGGCCTTGCGACCCCGATCCTTCGGTGCGGGCGATCTCGTGCAATGTGTCGACGACTGCGGCAACCTGCAGACTTGGCTTCCGATCTCCAGCCGTGGCAGCCAATAACCGCTCGGCGGCCTGGCCAAGATCTCCGGTCTCCCGCACCGCGGCGACAACCGCGTCAGGCTCGACACTGGTCGCCGTCGCGACGGCGCGCAGCGCCATCTTCTCGGCCAGGCCCAGGTCTACCCCAGCGAATTCGGGCGCCACCAGCCCCTGACAGAGATAACAAACGGTGGGCAGTAACTCCTGCGGAGTCTCGGCTAGCAGTGTCGCCAGCCGGTCGATCAACATCAATCGGCCAGAAGCCAGCTCCAAATCCCGGTACGCCTCAGCGACAACCTCGTACTCCACCCCGCCATCATCGCCTACCCCGTCACAGCTCGCCTGCATCGAGCCGGGACGACAGCACCTCGCTCGCCCTTGCCCGTACTGCGGCGTCGTCAGTCACTACTTGTTGGTGCCAGCTGAAACCGAACCCTGAAGTTGTCGCTGGAAGATCAAATAGATGATCAACACCGGTACGACGGTGATCACCACAGCAGCGAAGAGTGCGCCGAAGTCGACCGAGTAGCCGGCCTGGGACGCGAAGGACGCCATGGCCTGGGTAAGCACGTAGTTGTCCGGGTTGGTATTCAGCGCGATCGGCAGCAGGAACTGGTTCCACAAGCCCACGAAGTTCAAGATCGCGACGGTAGCTAGACCCGGCTTCGCCATGGGCAGCATGATCTGGAAGAAGGTCCGCCACTCCCCCGCCCCGTCCACCGCGGCCGCTTCAGCGATCGACTTCGACAGCGATCGGAAAAAGGCATAGAGGAAGAACACGGTGAACGGGAAAGCGAACGCCGCGTACGTCAAGATCAATCCGGGCAGCGTGTTGAGCAGACCGACCCCCCGCAGTACGAAGAACAACGGCACGATCGCCAGGAAGATCGGGAAAGTCAGGCCGGCCAGCATCAGGTAGTACAGCGCCCGGCTGCCGGGAAAGCTGAACCGGGCGAGCACGTACGCCGACATCGAGCCGAACAGCATCGTGAGAATCAGCGCACCGAAGACGACGATGACCGAGTTGAAGAAGAAACTTCCGATCCCCGCATCTGTCCAGGCATTGACGTAGTTGTCGAAGCTCCAGCGCTGTGGGAGGGCGAATGGCGAGGCGAAGATCTCCGAACTGGTCTTGAACGAGGACATCAAGACCCAGATCATCGGCAAGATCACCAGTATCGACCAGATGATCAAGATCGCGTGAGAGAAGCCAGTCACTGCCTTATCGCCGGCGGTGCCCGGAGCCTCGCCGGCCTCAGCCGGCTCGAGCGGGACTCGCTCCCCCGGTGGCGCTGTGGGGACGCCGCCAACGGCGTCAGAGATCTGTGTCATTCGCCGACCTCACTCTTGCCACCGAAAATCCGGTTCACGGCGAAGACCAGACCCGCGTACGCCAGCGTGATGATGGCGAGCACGACGCCCATGGCGCAGGCGTAGCCGAACTGCCCCTTGGTGAACGCGGTGGTGAACAGCTGTTGGGCCATGACGAGGGTCGTGTTGTCAGGCCCGCCGCCCGGCTCCAAAGCAGCCATATAGACGAACGCGTCCAGCGCGAGGATTCCGATGTAGATGAAGGCGGTCTGCACGTTCTCGCGGATCAGCGGGATGGTGATTGAAATCGACGTTCGGAAACGTCCCGCGCCATCGATCCGGGCGGCCTCGAAGACCTCGGCGGGGACTCCCTTGATGGCGGCGATGAACAACACCATGTAGAAGCCGACCAAGCCCCAGATGATCACGAACATGACGGCCCACCGCGCCGTACGCACGTCCCCCAACCAGGGAAACGAGGTGAATTGCTCAAGACCGATGCGGGTGAGGATGCCGTTCAGCAGACCGCTGTTGGGGTCGTAGATCTGCGACCAGATGAGTCCGATGACGATTGCGGGGATGACGTAGGGAAAGAAGGAGATCACTCGATAGAAGCTCGAGTTGCGTAATCCTTTGACGTTGCCACGGGTCGAGCCGCCGACCGTGACGAGGGTGGCAAAGAACATCGCCAGCCCCAGCGTCACGATCGGCACCACGATCGCCATCAGAATGTTGTTGCCCACGGCTTGCAGGAAGGTGCTGTCGCTGAACAGCTTTGCGTAGTTGGACAGCCCGATGAAGTTCATCGCAGGTGTGAAGCCCGTCCAGTCCGTCAACGAGAAATAGGCCGCCTGGACAAACGGCGAGACCACGAAGGCGATGTAGAACGCGACCGGGATGATCAAGAAGACCAGGAAGAAGGTGATCTTGTCGAACGTCAGGTTGCGCTTGCGCCAGCGGGCCGAGCCGAAACGCCGCAAGCCACCCGGCGGGGCGCTAACCCCGCTAGTCAGCCCCCCGCTGGTCAACGTGGTCACGACACTTGCACCTTCTTGATCGAATCATCCTTGGCGACCTTGTCGGTGATGTCCTGCAGACCCTTGGTGAGTTTGGCCACGTCTGAGTCGCCCGAAAGGAAGCTGTTCCACACCACGAGCTGATCAGTGTTCATGCCATAGAGGTCGACGAATTGCCACGAGAAAATGTTCGACCCTGCCGCTTCGAGCATCTTGATCTGCGATTGCAGTGCCGTCGACCCGAACCCGTCGGCAGGCACAGTGCCCTTGACGATGGTCGAGGAGAGCTTGGTCTTGGCGAAGTTCACCGCGGCATCCTTGGAGAGCATCGCGCGCAGGAACTCCTTGCCACCGCCGACATTCTTGCCCTGCGACGGGACGATGTAGCCCTCGCCAGCTGTCGAGTGCAGCGCCTCCCACGGCAGCTTCGAGTTGCTCGATACGGTCGGCTCGGGCGCGCCCGTCATCTTGAACCCCGACTTCGTCTGGTCCTTCATCTCGTTCTCGATCCAGCCGCCCGACGGATACAGGATGAAGTCCTCGGCGTCGCTCCATTGGGCCTGAGCGGCCGTGAACACGGTCCCCGACCCGCCCGGCTTCATGTAACCGGCATCGATGATCTTCTTCAGCCCGTTGAACACGTCCTGAACCGGAGGGAGCGACCAGCAGTCCGGCTTGAGATTCTCCAGCGCCAGCCGTACCTCGTCGCCTCCCTCTTTGATCGCGGAGCCGATGGCCATCGTCTGGTAGTAGGTTGCCGCCTCCTTGCCCCAGCCGAGCAGATATTTGCCCTTGCCCTTGGCCTCCTTGCCGAGGGCCAACATCTCGTCGTACGTCTTCGGAACGGTCCAGCCGTTCTGTTCGAAGAGCGCGGCCGAGTACCAGATCGCATAGACGGTGAGGGCGTAGTTCAACACAATGAACTTGCCGTCGAACGTTCCTGGCTCGGTAACGCCCGGGTAGAGCGTGTCCTTGATTACCGTGCCCTCGTAGTTCTTGGCCTCGATGACGTCGGTCAGCTCGGCGAGTTGATCGCGGATCGTATTGATCCCGATCAGGCCCGCGCCGCTGTTGTCGATGACGTCCGGCGGGTTGCCCGCAACGAAGCGGGGCTGCAGCGTCTGGGCGACCTTGGTGGTAGGCGTCACCTTGACCGTCACACCGGACTGCTTGGCCTCGACCTGCTTGCCAGCGAACTCCGCATAGTCGATGCCGTACCCACCCTTGAAGATCACGGCGTCAACCGTCGAGCCTGACTTCACTCCAAAGGGGTTGGTGTCGCTGACTTGGCCTGCCGGCGCGGAGCTCGACGATGTGCTGCTGCCGGTACCCGATGTGGCGCACGCCGCGAGCGACGATCCAGTCGCGGCCAAGGCCGCAGCGGCGAGTGAGCCGCGCAGGAAGTCGCGCCGCCCGAGTGGCCTGGAGTTGATGTCCATCTGATGTCCCTTCCGATTGATCCCTGTGGTTAATGTGACCTCTTGGCCGGCTGTTGTGTCTCAGACTCGCCGGATCCGTCCCTGGTACTTCTTTTCAAGCGCATGGTTGTGCTCATCCCCGCCAGGAATGTTGGCCGACAGGTACAGCGGCGGCAGCTGGCCGTCGCTGTGCATCCGCTCGGCGACGCCGATAGTCAGCAGTTGGGCGATGAACGCGCTCGTGATGGAGGAGACGGCGCCAACGGCAACGCCTCCGTCCAGCCCTAGAGTCGCGTCACCGTACGGCGCAAGGTTGTCGATCACCACGTCGGCGATCTCCGATAGCCGTCGGCCGCTGGGATGTTTTGGTTGCACCTGCGCGGTGTGCTGGAGTGATGTCACGGCGATGACATCATGGCCCCTCTCTTTGGCCAGCAGTGCCATGCCCACCACTGACCCGTTGACCCCGGAGTTAGAGGCGATCAGGAACACGTCCCCGCGATGTATGGGCGAGATGTCCCACAACTCTTCAACGATTGCGGGACTACGTTCCAAGCTCGACCCACTCAGCTCCTGTACCGGCAGGCTGCCGTGCAGCGCGAGGTCCCGGAGAGCAATCTTGTTGGTCGGAATGAGGCCACCGGCCCGGCCCGCGATCTCCATGGCGAAAGCCTCCGAATGGCCCGTCCCGAAGGCCTGAATTACTGCCCCGGTTTCGATGGCCGTCGCCATCTTGCCGATCGCCTCGTCCAAACCTCCGTCGACAGCCAGAGCGAGCAGCCGTTCGAGTCTTTCGCTCACTTCCTTCGCGAAGTCGGTCACTGCCGGGGCAACGGCGCTCTGCGTCATTCGTCGGCCTCCTCGCCAGGTATGCGCCCTGAGCCTGTCGAAGGGCTCGGATGCCCTCCATCGCTTCTTCCAGCCGTCACGGCGCCCGCCATGGCGACCGTCGCGCGCGGCGGCGTACGACGAGGGCGCCGGTGCGAGGAGACGGCGCGGGCGGAGGCAGTCAGTTTCGCGCTCGATCGGTCGAAATTCTCCTGGGCAACGAGCAGATAAAGCAGATCGAGTACGAGCAACTGGCCGTGCTTGGCCGATAGGTCATCGGGCTGAACAAACTGCTCGTAGATCGACGTCACAATGCTCCGGTCAGCGAGCTCAGCTAGCGAGGATGTGGGGTCGTTGGTGATCGCCACTGTGAATGCACCGCTGCGACCTGCCTCGGCCAGCATCTCGATCGTTTCTTCCGTACGCCCGGTCGCCGAAATCCCGATGGCGACAGTATCCGAGTCCTGGATCGCCGCACTGGTCAGCCCGCTGTGGACCTCCGACCACGCGTATGCCGGAACCCCGACGCGGTAGAGCCGGCCCTGCAGCTCCTCGGCGAGCATCGCACTGCCGACAACGCCGTAGATGTCGACGTGCGAACTCAGCGCGATTCGCCTCGACACCTCGGTGATGACGGCAAGATCGATAGCAGAGGTCGCCTCTCGCAATGCCTTGGTGTGGCTGCTGATCAGCATCCGCAGCAGGTCCTCCGGAGAGTCGTCGGGGCCGAACTCCCCTCCGATCTCGCTCGACCATGAGTCACGCGAGGCGCTGCGCCCCACATCGGTGGCGATACCGACGCGAAGCTCCACGTACCCGGGGTAGCCGATCGTCCGACAGAAACGAGTGACCGTCGCGGCCGAGGCTCCGGCTTGCTCGGCAAGCTCGCCGATGGACAGGGTCAGCGGCGCTTGAGGGTGTTTGAGCAGGTACTCGGCCACCCGTGCGACCGCGGAGGGCATGTCAGCCAACAATGACCGGATGCGATCTTGCACGGCAGGATTCTGCTCCCGCGTATGCGCGGCGCGCGCCGGTGTGAGAATCACTATCAGCCTAATCCAAAGTTCGTGAAATTCGCTATTACGGTAGCGTCTAGCTCTCTTCCCTGCAACCGATGAAACCGAACTGAAACCCTTCCGATGTCGCTGCCGAGATTGCTTGCCCTCGACGCCGGTGGCACCAGCACCCGCGCGGTCGTCGTCGACGCTGCTGGGCGCGCGTACGGCTACGGTTTCGCCAGCGCTGGGAATCCGACGGCAGCCGGCATTCGGGAGGCTGCGGCTGCCATTGGCATCGCCGCGGAGCAGGCTTTGGCAAGTTCGACCAGCTCCGACCGACCGGCCTTGGCCCTGATTGCGATGGCCGGCGAGAAGACTGCCGCCTTTCGTACAGAGGTCTCCCGCAGGCTCGCTGCATTGGGTCTTCGCGACGTCGTCCTGGAACACGACCTGCTCGGTGTCTTTCATTCCGGGACTGCCGCGCGGGATGGGTACGCCCTCATCGCTGGGACGGGAACTGTCGCTGCGCGGATTCGCGCCGGCAGGCTTGACAGGGTGGCTGGCGGCAAGGGCTGGCTTCTTGGTGACGCCGGCGGCGGTTTCTGGATTGGACATGCCGTTGCCCGAGCAGTGGTCGCTGCACTCGACGGCCAGCAGCAGAACACCGCGCTGACCGGCCCGGTGCTGGAGGCGATGGGGATCGAGGCCGACACGGACACGCTGGCCGGGCGCGCAGCGGCGCTTCGGCAGCTGGTCTCGGGCGTTTACGCCCGTCCTCCCATCGCGCTGGCAAACCTTGCGCCTCCTGCTTTCGCCGCGCATCAGGATCGTGTGGCTCGCTCGATTCTGATTGACGCATCAGCGGCCCTAGCGGACCTCCTCTCTGCCGTACGGTCGCGCGATCTGCCAGGCCCCGTCGTGGTCGGCGGCAGCGTCATGGTTCTCGGTATGTTGGCGGCGCCGCCCAGCCTCCGTACCGAGCTGGTCCCGCCCGCGGGCGCGGATCCCGTGATTGACGTTTCGGACGGCCTGGTCGGCGCGGCGGTGCTGGTCCTCCGCCATGCAGGCCATGAGGTTGACGAGGTGCTATTTCGTACGATTCAGGCCGAGGTCTCAACCGTCAGAAAGAGCACATAATCAAGCGACGGGCCCGTAGCCCATGGGTCAGTTCATATCGAGGGAGATGGACGATGGCGAGTGTTGTCGTGACCGGCGGTGCTGGCAAGCTCGGGCGCGCCTGTGTCGATGAGCTGGTACGTCACGGCTGGGATGTGATCGTGTTCGATCGCGTGGCTCCGCCGACGCAGAGTGGAGCGGTATTCGTTCCGATCGATCTGACCGACTACGGCCAGGTGCTGGACGCGATGCTCGGCGTGGAGGAACG
>Ga0307289_10000307_pt1 | contig 20645 bp, 22 predicted proteins | sample ER_DNA_143_FD_194483 | JGI IMG/M metagenome (GOLD analysis project Ga0307289, IMG submission 194483) | Bulk soil microbial communities from the East River watershed near Crested Butte, Colorado, United States - ER_DNA_143 | ecosystem: Environmental > Terrestrial > Soil > Floodplain | place...
GACGGATCGAATGTCAACACGTCCGGCAGGAGACCTTCAGCGTCGATCGCAGCGATAGCCTCATCGGGCGTGTAATTGCCGATATGGCCCAGGTATTTCACGAAGGGATCGAGCCAGCGCTCCCGATCGTGAACTGGCTCGCCACCGTTGTACTCTTCCTTGCTTTCGTCCCTATTGAAGAAACTGCTCATTGACGGATGCCCGGCACGGTCGACATGGAGAAGTTGACCATCGCGCCGCACGCTGCATCGTCCCCAGACTCGGATACTGGGGTTCGGACCGAACTCGCTCGTCGGCAACTCCACGACCGTTGAGAACACGTTGGCCTGCGCATTCGAGTCGACACCGGTCCAGGGAGATTGGCCGCGGAGGCGAGGTGTCGTGAAGTTATTTCCGTCACTCAGGTCAAAGATGTTGTTGATACCTGGAAAGTCGAAGAAAAAGGCATCGCTTCGGATGCCAGCAAAGAATTTGTAGTCGTCGGCCGTGACGAACTCAGGCGTGTCACCAAAGGAAACTGTCGCATTGTCGACTGCTTTGGTCCCCACAGCTTGCTCCGAGCGGGCTTCCTCGCCCCGCGCGATGAGCGCACTGAACGTTTGGCTTCCATTGCTCGGCGGCGCGAACAAGTACGAAATCGCTATGTCGGCCAGGTAGTCGCCGTCGGTATCAATGTTCACTCGATAGATAGCATCCGGATGGAGAGCATCCGCCTCCGGATTCGCATCGAGGATGAGCACGGTTCTCGACGGATCGGAGGGGGACTGAAAGGCGAAGAGGTCACAAAGGTCGAGTCTGAAGTCACCAAGTGGCGCGCCAAGGCTGAGCCCAGTGAAATGATTCGACATGTCTTCACGTCCCTTTCGTCCAGTAAAAGTGGATAGTCCAGCTCGGGGTGGAAAGCGCTTATACGTCGAGCGGACGGAGAACGGCCTGGCGGCTGAAATTCGCCCGCTCGACTCGTGTCGATGGAATTTCAACGCTAGTAGGCGTATGCAGGATGTCAAGGCCTGCGGTTGTCGAAGCAGAGGCGAGATCTCGCGCTGACCAAGGCGGCCGCCGCGTTTCCTTTCGTGCGCGCTGGTGTCGGCGGAGCGCAGACAGCGGCCTATTGGTGCAAGTTGACCCCGAAGAGTAGAAGGGCGGGACGCGCTACACTGGCGCCTCGCTGCCAGGTCCGAGGATTGGATCGAGCAACTGAAGCGCAATCTCGACGGCATTCAATAGAGGGGGAGTCAATGGCTACGAAATTGGAGGCGTTCGCCGCATTGCACGTGCCGGGCGATCCGGTGATCCTCTACAACATCTGGGACGTCGGCAGCGCCCATGCCGTCATCCGCGCCGGGGCCAAGGCGCTCGCCACCGGCAGCCATCCGGTTGCCGACGCTAACGGCTGGCCCGACGGGCACGGCGTGCCGATCGATTTCGCGTTGACAAACGCGAAGCGGATCGCAGACTCGACCGAGCTGCCGCTGACCGTCGATTTCGAAGGCGCCTATTCCGATGACCCGGACCAAGGCGCCGACAATGTCATCCGCCTGGCCGAGACAGGCGCGGTCGGCTGCAATTTCGAGGACCAGGTCATCGGCGGCGAGGGTCTGCACCCTCTTGCGTTGCAGGCGAAACGCATCCGGGCGATCCGCCACGCCGTCGGCGACCAGTTTTTCATCAATGCCCGCACCGATCTGTACCTCAAGGCGCAGACCCATGACTCGGCACTGGTCGATGAAGCGATCGAGCGCGGGAAGGCTTTCGCCGACGCCGGCGCCAGCGGATTCTTCGTCCCCCGCCTCGCCGATCCGCAGCAGGTTGAGCGGATCGTCAGGGAAGTGCCGCTGCCGCTCAACCTAATCGCTTTCCCTGGCGCGCCGCCAAAGACCGATTGGGCGAATGCCGGCGTCGCGCGAATCAGCCACGGGCCCCACCCTCACAGGGCGTTGATGGCGAAGTTCGAGGAGATGGCGAAAGCCGCGTTCGCTTGATCCGGAGTCAAACCGGAACCGCTGCTCAACACTGACCGGCCTTCGATCCTCCGACATCACAGGCATCAGACTGACCATGACGGGCGGTATTCGAGGCATAACTGCCAAGCAGTCCGAGGCGGCTGCGCAGGATGCCAAGAAGAACTGCCCGGTCTCCAAGGCGATCACCGGCACGACGATCACGGTTGAGGCAACGCTCGCGAGTTAGTCACCAACGAAGATCACGCCGGTTCAGGCTCGACCTCGGCCGGTGGCTCACCCGGGCCGCCCTGACTGTAGTTGCCGACTCGGACGATTTCTCCATTGCGGACGTACCACACCGTGCCGTCCTTGTCCCGCAGCTCCGTTACGCGTAGGCCGATGGCCTCGACGACCCCTGACGCCTTCTCCATGTCCACGTAGTCGCCGACCCCGAGCTGGTCCTCGACCAGCATGAAGACCCCTGACACCAGATCTTTCACAATGCTCTGCATCCCGAAGGCCAACGTCACGGCGACCACCGAGGTGCCGGCAACAAGCGTGGTGATGTTGAAGCCCATCTCGGCCAAGATCATCAGAAGAGCGACCAGAAAAATCACGAAGCTCACCGCGCTACTTGCCAAGGAGCCAAGCGATTCAATGCGTTGTTTGCGACGCTCAGCGGATACCGTCGTGGCATCGATCAGCTTCTGGGCCATCTGATTACGCGACGTCAGCGGCCGGTCGACTGCCCTCCGTACTGAACGGTTGATCATGCGATGGAGTACCCGCCGCAGCACGAACGCCGCGATGATCAAAAGCACGATGCGAATCGGCTTGAAGACCACCAGTGCTGCGAGGTTGTCTGGTAACCAGTCCGGCATGTGCCTCAGCCTAAGGTCTGTCTTCCCATCCCATACCGACTTATCAGGGTGTCAGCGGCCTATAGCATGCTTGCAGAGTGGAGGAGAGCCGACAGACCAAGATCAAACAGGCCAAGATCAAAACAGAGTGGGAGTGGCGGACTCTGCTTGCGGTGGCAATCACCGTTCTCGCCTGGGCTTCAGCCTTCGTAGTGATCCGGTACGCGGCGCACGACATTCGCCCGGGAGCTCTCAGCCTCGGGCGGCTACTCGTGGCCAGCGTCGCGCTTACTGCCATGATGATCGGCCGCAAATTGGTCCGGATGACTGGCCGAGAATGGGCTCTGACAGCTGTGGTAGGCGTCGCCTGGTTCGCTGCCTACAGCGTCGCCCTGAATGCCGGCGAGCAGCACGTGGACGCTGGTACCGCTGCCATGCTGATTCAGTTCGCGCCAATTCTGATTGGCGTGCTTGCGGGCATCCTCCTCGGCGAGGGCTTTCCACGCATGCTCGTGATCGGTGGTTTGGTGGCGTTCGCGGGAACTCTGATCATCGGGATCGCCACAAGCACGGGAAAAGCCGACCTCATAGGCGTGCTGCTGGTGCTGCTGAGCGCCACAACGTATTCCGTCGCCTTGGTGGCACAGAAAGTGGTGCTCCGGCGAGTATCGGCCTTACAAGTGACCTGGCTCGGCTGCCTGATTGGAACGGTTGCTTGTCTGCCTTTCGCCGGTCAATTGCTCCAGGACATGGCAGCCGCGCCGCCATTGCAAATCCTTGGAGTCGTCTACCTCGGCCTGGTGCCGAGTGCGCTGGCCTTCTCCACCTGGGCCTATGCGCTGAAACACACGACGGCGGGCAGGCTGGGTGTCACCACGTTTGCGGTGCCGCCAATCACGATCCTGCTCGGCTGGCTCTTTCTGGATGAGGTGCCGCCGCTGCTGGCGATTGTCGGTGGCGCACTGTCACTGGTTGGCGTGGCTATTGCCACCCGCCCAGTCAAGCCCAGAATTACTGTGCCTTCTGGTATGTGACGCGACCTGCCCAGATAGTGGTGACCACCGGATCAGGCAGTTCCCGGCCGTGCCAGGGATTGTTGCGCGACAGCGAGGCCGAGGCGTCACGGTCGACCACCGTGCGAGCGCTTGGGTCAACCAGAACCACGTTGGCTGGCTCACCTACGGCGAGAGGCTGGCCCTGACCCGAAAGCCGGGCGATGTGGGCAGGCATGATCGACATCCGGTTCGCTAGTTCGAACCAGCTCAGCCGACCAGGGTTGATCATGGTCTCGACAACTACGGCGAGCGCTGTCTCCAGTCCCAGCATGCCGAACGCGGCTTCGGCAAAGGCATGCTCCTTGTCGTGCCGTGCATGCGGAGCGTGATCGGTAGCAACCGCGTCAATGGTTCCGTCCGCCAGTCCTTCTCGAAGGGCCTCGACATGCTCATGCGGCCGGAGTGGAGGATTCACCTTGTACGTCGGGTCATAGCCGAGCACCTCACTCGTGGTAAGCGCGAGGTGATGGGGCGCGACTTCCGCCGTCACATTGATGCTGCGCTGCTTCGCCCAGCGAATGACATCGACGGTCTCAGCACAGGACACGTGACAGATGTGCAGCCGGGATCGCGTCAGTTCGGCGATCTGGACATCTCGCGCGACAATCCCGGCCTCGGCCGCGGGAGGCCAACCGGAAAGTCCTAACTTCCCCGAGATTTCACCCTCATGGCAGCACGCCCCCGACCCGGCAAGCTGCGGATCCTGCGCGTGCTGCGCGACAACCCCGTCGAAGGCCCGGACGTACTCCAACGCTCGGCGCATCAGGCGAGCGTCCGAGACGCAGTGGCCATCGTCGGAGAACACCCGTACGCCGGCGCTGCACCGGGCCATCAGCCCCAACTCAGCCAGCTCGACGCCATCCAAGCCTTTGCTCACAGCCCCTACCGGCACAACCTCGGCATAACCACTACGGGCACCCAGCGCAGCTATATGCGCAGCTGCCTCCGCCGTGTCGGTGATTGGTGTCGTGTTCGCCATCGCCAGTACCGCAGTGAAGCCCCCACGGGCGCCCGCGAGCGTGCCTGACTCCACGGTCTCAGCGTCTTCACGTCCCGGCTCGCGTAGATGAGTGTGCAGGTCAACCAGACCCGGCAACGCGATCAGCCCATCGGCATCAAGCCGGTCTACCTCACTGCCGGCGTCCGACGGGTCCACAAACCGACCGTCGCGGATCAGTAGATTCGACCGCCCGCGGCCGTTCAGATCGGCACCGCGAATGAGCAGCTCCATCATTCCGAGCCTCCGAGCAGCTCATACAGCACGCTCATCCGTACCGATACGCCGGCCGCAACCTGGTCCAAGATCAACGAGTTGGCCGCATCGGCCGCATCCGCAGAGATTTCCAAGCCTCGGTTCATCGGTCCGGGATGACAGATAGCTGCGCCGGGCTTCATGGCCTCCAGCCGGGGACGGGTCAAGCCGTAGCCGATGGTGTACTCGCGCGGTGTCGGAAAGTACCCGCCGGACATCCGTTCTCGCTGCACCCGGAGCATCATCACGATGTCTGCATGGGGGAGTACTTGATCAAGGTCGGTGCAGGTCGCCACGGGCCAGCTGTCGATCCCGGAAGGCAGCAGTGTGGGCGGCGCGACCAAGATCACCTGAGCCCCCAGCGTAGTGAGCAGCAGTACGTTGCTCCGGGCCACTCGGGAGTGAGTGATGTCTCCCACGATGGCCACTGTCTTGCCGTCGAAGCTCACCTGGTCTGGGACCGTACGCCGGAAATGCCGCCGGATCGTAAAGGCATCCAGCAATGCTTGGGTGGGATGTTCGTGGGTCCCGTCACCGGCGTTGAGAACATGAGCGTCGATCCAGCGCGAGGCTTGCCACGGCGCGCCCGATGCGTGATGCCGGATCACCAACGCATCCACGCCCATGGCTGCGACTGTGAGCACGGTGTCACGAAGCGATTCACCCTTAGATGCCGAAGAGCCTTTCGCGCTGATATTGATCACATCCGCCGACAGCCACTTGCCGGCGATCTCGAAAGAGGACCGTGTCCGAGTGGAGTCTTCGAAGAACAGGTTCACCACCGTACGGCCGCGCAAAGCCGGCAACTTCTTGACTGGACGTTCCTGCACCAGTGACATCTCTTCGGCAAGATCCAAGATCTCGGTGGTCTGATTCCGATCAAGATCAGCTGCGGATAACAGATGGCGCATCACGCCTCCTCGGGAACGTGGTCCGCCGGTTCGATGCTGACTTGATCAACACCGTCAATCTCGGCCAGTCGCACGCTGACGTGTTCGCCTGTCCGCGTCGGAACGTAGCTGCCAATATGATCGGCACGAATCGGCAACTCGCGATGGCCGCGATCCACCAGTACTGCCAGGCGAACCACGCGTGGCCGTCCAAGATCACCAAGAGCGTCCAGTGCTGCCCGCACCGTACGTCCGGAGTACAGCACATCGTCGACCAGCACCACGGTGCTGCCTTCTACATCCGCCGGTAGATCGGTGTGCCCCACTGGCCGGGTGGGGTGCTGCCGCAGATCGTCGCGGTACATCGTCACATCAAGTGCGCCAACCGGAACCCGGACGCCCTCCACGTCATCCATTACCGTCGCGAGCCGATACGCCAGCGGCACTCCCCGAGTCGGAATTCCCATCAGCACCAGCCCCTCGGCACCTCGGTTGGCTTCAAGGATCTGGTGAGCGATCCGAGCACACGCTCGGGCAATCTGGTCAGCGTCCATCACGACTCGTGACGCCTCAGAACCGACTGCGGTGCCGGGCCATGGATCGTCGCGCTGGGCTTGTGGCGCGCCGGTACCTGACAACAATCCTCCTTATCGAGTGCGCCTCGGGTGCTCTCGCGCCCAATTCGTGCGATTCGCAACCTCCGCGGAACCGCGTCGGGGCGATAACGTAGGGCCGTGAACGAACTCCTGAGCATGCTAGTGCCTCTGGAAACGCTCTCGGGGTGGCCACAGGTATCCAACCCCACGCCTCTGCAATCCCTCATCTTGCTCATCGGGATTCCTCTCTTGATCGCCGTGATCGTGATCGCAATCATCGAGGTCGGCGCTAGGGCCCGGGCGCGGCGCGGCGACAGCACCGAAGCCAGCGACCCGCTCTGGGTAGGTGCCCAGGAGTCGGCTGAGATAGAGCCGATTCCGGACTCCAAACCGAGCGAACAGACCGTCACGACGACTGGAGATTCCGATGTCGAGGGCGACGACACCGGCGAACACGTAGGTGGCGCGGGTGCCCGCTGGTGATTCGTTCACCCCTAGCCAGCGGGAGTGGCTCGAGCGTGCCGTGCGGAACGCCGAGGCGGTTTCCGGTCTGACATTTTCACTCTTCGTCGGCGTGTCCGAAGAGGATTCGCGCGCGTACGCGGAGCGACTGCACCGGGCGCTCGGCGATCCCGATCATTCGGTCCTGGTGATGTGTGATCCGGAGTTTCACAAGCTCGAGATAGTGACTGGCCTCGAAGCGCGTCGCGTGCTTGATGATCTTGAATGCCGGTTGGCGGCCGCGGCCATGCAGACCTCATTCGCTGGCGGTGACATCGTCGGCGGTCTGGCGGCCGGCATCCAGCAGCTCGGAGAGGCGGCGCGTCAGCCGAAGACGCTGCACGCCAGCCGGCTCGATCTGGGATAGTGCTTCCATGCGCGTACACATCGGTAGTGACCACGCCGGATTCGAGTTGAAGAACTACCTGATCGCCGCTCTGACCGAGGATGGGCACGAGTTAGTTGATCATGGGCCGGAAGCGTACGACGCGGAGGATGACTACCCGACTTACTGCATTCCTACCGCAGAGGCTGCGGTCGCCGACTCCGGCTCGTTGGGCATTGTGCTCGGTGGGTCTGGCAACGGCGAGCAGATCGCAGCCAACAAGGTGGTCGGTGTCCGAGCTGTGTTGGCATACACCCTCGACACGGCCAGGCTGGGACGAGAGCACAATGACGCGAACGTCATTGGCATCGGGGCGCGCATGCACACCGAAGAGGATGCGCTGGAAATGGTTCGACTGTTCCTTACGACGCCGTTCAGCGGCGATCCGCGCCATGCTCGTCGTATCGAGCTGCTCGCGGACTATGAAAAAGATCGGTCGGTTTGATTGCTCCGCTCGCTGCGCTCGCTCCGCGCGGATCGCGCTTTGTAGCCGCCGACTTCGTCGTCGCTCCGGGACGAAAAGCGTGTCCCCTCGCTCCTCCTCAGCACGACGGCGCGCGATCCGAATTTGACATGCAGAGGATCAAGTGCGCCGGCGGCCATCCACTCGAGCTAGTAGCTCGTCGATGACCTCCGCTGCGACTCGCTCGTCGTCAAGGTCCGGACGGGAGACGTCCCGCCCGCGCATGGCACGGTCCAGAGTGACCAGCCCCGAGACACCGTCTCGCCCAAAGTCCCGCGGCCAAAGGTCGCGAGAGTCGTGCGTAGTCCCCGAGTAGTGTGTTCCTCCGCCGTGCGTTCCTGAGGGACGACCCCCAGGTGGCACCGCACCTGTCATGACTGCCACGCTAAAACAGATTCGCCAACTGCGTGAGTGATCGCAATCGAAATGTTACCCGTCAGTAGCCGGAGCTATATCAACTCACAGGAGGGACTATGCCGGAAGGCCACACGCTGCACCGGCTTGCGCTCGACCTGACGCAAACCTTCGGTGGCCGGGTGGTCTCGGTTACCAGCCCGCAGGGCCGCTTTGCTGACTCCGCGGCGCTACTGGATCAGACACGAATGATCGAAGCAATGGCACACGGCAAGCATCTGTTCTGCAAGTTCGAGGGTGATCGATTGCTGCACATCCACTTGGGTCTGATTGGCGGCCTTCAGCTTGGCCCGCCGGATCCGCCTCGCGGCGAGGTGCGAGTGCGGATCGCGACCGAGCAGGCGGCTGCCGACTTGCGCGGGCCGCAGCTGTGCACGGTGCGGACACCCGCCGAGGTGGCTATGCGGCTGCGACAACTCGGTCCTGATCCGCTCCGGGCGGACGCCGATCCTGATCTTGCCTGGCGGCGGATTTCTCGTGCGACCCGGCCGATCGCCGCACTTCTGATGGACCAAACCATTCTGTCCGGGGTAGGCAATGTGTACCGGGCAGAGGTTCTGTTCCGCAACCGGATCAATCCGCATCGTCCAGGCAACAAGCTGAGCCGCCGGAGCTGGCTGGGGATTTGGACTGATCTTGTCGAGCTGATGCCGCTGGGCGTGCTGACCAAGCGGATCGATACCGTACGCCCTGAGCACACGCCCGAGGCGATGGGCAGGCCGCCACGGAAAGATGATCATGGCGGTGAGGTCTACGTCTACCGACGGGCAGGCATGGCCTGCTTGGTATGTGGTTCCAAGGTACGCACCGAGGTGCTCGCCGGGCGCAACTTATTCTGGTGTGCGCGATGCCAGCGACGAGGATGATCTTGATCTCCGATTACGATAATCGGCGATGAGTGATGGTGTGTCAGACTCTCGCCGTGAGTGGGTAAGAGTGCGCCGTGAGCAGCGGCACGTTGTTGAGCCACAACCGATGAACCCACAACTGATGCACATGGCGAGAATCCAGACAGGGTTGCCGGCGGACGGGCTGGTACTGCTCGGCGGTCGGATGGTTCATGTGGCCAGCCGGCCCGGTGCCGACCCACCTGTCGTGCTGCTGGGCGGCTGCGGAGTGCCGAGCTTTGACTGGGATCTCGTCGCTGATTTGCTGCCTGAGCTGGCGCTCGTCCGTCTAGACCGTCCAGGGCTGCTGGGTTCAGCGTGGCCGGATGAACTGCCACAACTAGCGGCCGAGGTGGCCACGCTGGAAGCATTGCTCGGCACTGTGGGACCGGCCATCGTCGTCGCTCATTCCATGGCCGGCTTCCATGCTGAGGCGCTCGTTCGGCAACGACCAGATCTGGTCGTTGGGCTGGTGCTGGCCGACGGCAGTGTGGAGTCGAAGCCGCCGCGACCGATGCTCCGCCGTGGTTGGCTCTGGCTCGCGCGGCTGGTCCGTCGAGCAATGGTGGTTCCAGTACTCCCGCTGGCCTGCTCGTTCGTACAGCGGTTGTTGGTCGCCGCGCAGAGCCATCGCAGGTTGACCGAACCCGTCGATTCGTTGACCAAGCAAACGTTCCGGGACCCTGAGACCATCGCCAGCGTTGTTGCGGAGCAGGCGGCGTACGCCGAACAGGCTTGGGATTTGGCGGAATTGCGCAAGGAATACATCTGGCCCGCCGTTCCCACAATCGTGCTCACCGCCGCCGAGAAGCGTGGTGGCCGGTGGATTGCCAAGCAGGCGCAGTTGGCCGAGATACTCAACGCGCGGCAGGTCGTTGTTGAGGATTCCCGTCACCTGATCATGATCGACCGACCTGATGTTGTCGCAGAGGCGGTTCGTGGACTACCCGAGCGCGGAGATGATCATGGCTGAAGCGACTTCGATCCCGCTAGTCGTGGAGTTGTGGTACGCCGACAATGCGCCCGACTTGGAAGATCCTCGGCTGCTCGAGGCGCTGCGTAGGTTGTCGCCGGACGCCGAACCCCAGACGGAGTCAGTCGTCGTGCCACACGGTGATGGTTCAGCGCCGCTGCTGACGGTGATCATGCCCGGTAGCCCGCTCGGCGAGGGTGGCAAGGCGCTGCCTGATGTCAGCCAAACCTGGGATTGGGAGGAGGCCGAAGCCTCGGTAGCACGGTGCCGATGCAGCCTGCTGGTGACCGAGATGTTCGGCGACGACAGGACACCGCAAGAGCGCTGGAATGCGATGAGTGGCGTAGTTGCCGAGCTGTGTGAGCTCACTCATCCGACGGTCATCAGCTGGCCGCAGAGCCAGCGGGTCGGCGACCCTGCCCTGTTTGCTGCCGGTGATCTTGATGGTTTGATCAACGTGCGATATTTCAGCGTCGCCAACGATCCTGGGGCGATGGTGATGGACACTCTCGGGTTGCACGTCTTCGGCCTTCCCGACGTGCAGTGCCACTTCCGGAACCGCGAGCCCTCAGAGATCGCGACAATGCTGTTCTCCACAGCGGCGTACCTGTTCCGATCAGGTGACGTGATTGCCGACGGCAACACGATCTCCGGACCGCAGGGGCATGAGCGGCTGGTCTGTTTCCGTGAGCCCGCATTGCTGGAGCCCAGGCGGTTGGTCATTGATGTCGATCTTGGAGATCCATACGCAGCGGGCAGACGTGATCGACCTGCCTGAGCGAAGCTCGCATAGCTGCGAGTGACGACGAACTAGGCGGATTCCACACGCGATTGCGCGAGCAGCTCTAATGAATTCAGTCATCGGTTGAGCGGAGGCTGCGGCGTACCGAGAGCAACTCGACCTCCGGGCGGTAGGCGACGAGCTGCTCCACCGCATCCAGCACCTCCACCAGATGCGCCCGGTCGGGACTGACCGCGGCCACACCTATCGCTGTGCGCCGGTGCAGCTCAAGATGATCAACTTCAGCGACGCTCAGTTCGAATCGCCTACGTATCTCAGCAGTCAGCGGCCGCACTATCGAGCGCTTCTCTTTGAGCGAATGCACATCGCCAAGCAAGAGGTCGAACTCCAGCGCGCCCATCCACATGGCCATGCGGGACAGCCTAGGGAAGCCAGCCGGCCTTATTCTCGGCCAGCTCTTGGGCTAGCGTCGAGAGACGAGCTGCCCCAGGTGTTGTGATCGTGTACTCGACGAGGGAGTGAGGGAAACGGCATGACCGATTTGCGCAACGCCCGTCATCTCAGCGTCCATGATCTTCGCCGGCGCATCAACGAGGGTGATGTCGACACCGTTGTGGTGGCTTTTACCGACGTGCAGGGGCGTTTACAGGGCAAGCGATTGCAGGCGGTGTATTTCGCTGAACACGTTCTGGACCATGGGACTGAGGCCCCTGCTTACCTCCTGGCGGTGGACGTCGACATGAACATCGCCGACCGCTATGGCTTGGCGTCAGATGATCGGCCTAACGGCGAGATGAAGCTGCTTCTGGACCTGCAGACGATCCGTCTGCTGCGGCACCAGCCCGGCACCGTGATGGTGCAGTGCGATGCTGTGGGATTAGATGAGGCACCCGTCGCGGAGGCACCGCGAGCGATCTTGAAGCAGCAACTGGCGGCTGCTGCCAGCCGGGGATACGCCGTCTTGGCAGGCACCGAGTTGGAGTTCATGGCCTTCCACACCAGCTACGAGGACGCCTGGAACGCTCACTATCGTGATCTTGCTCCAGTCAGCCAACACAACATGGACTACTCGATCATGAGTGGCAGCCGCATCGAACCACTTCTTGGTGCAATCCGCAATACGGTGTATGCCGCGGGGATCGACATCGAGTCGGTGAATGCGAAACGCAACCCGGGTCAACAGGAAATCAGCTTCTGCTATGGAGATGCGCTGACCTCAGCCGACAACCACACGGTATTCAAGACCATCGCCAAGGAGATCGCTGCTCAGCAAGGCAAGTCCATTACCTTTATGGCCACTTATGACGAGCGGCAGGCGAACTCCTGCCATATCCGGCTATCCCTGCGCAGCAGCGACGGCGCAACTGTGTTCTGGAACGACCGCGGACGCACCGCGCTTTATGACGCCTTCGTCGCCGGCGTGCTGTATACCCTGGACGACTTCACCCTGCTGTATGCGCCCAACATCAACTCCTACAAGCGCTTTGCCGATGGATCGCTGGCGCCGACGACTATCTCCTGGGGACTGGAAGAACGTGTGTCGGCAATCGGGATCTTGGGTCGGGACGCGTCCGCCCGGGTGGAGAACCGTGCGCCAGGCGCAGATGTCAACCCCTACCTAGCTCTCGGAGCGATGATCGCGGGTGGGCTTTACGGAATTGATCATGATCTGGAACTCGGTCCGGCGCTCAGCAGCAATATTCACTCGTCTGACTTCTCAAGGCTTCCCGGTACGCTGCGCGAGGCCCGGCAAACCTTCGGTAACTCGCAGATCGCCCGGCGCGCGTTTGGAGACGAGGTTGTCGATCACTACACGGCAATGGCCGATCTCGAGTTGGCGGCGTTCGAGGCCGCCGTCACGGACTGGGAGCTAAGGCGCGGTTTCGAAAGAATGTGAGAATAGGCGCATGATCGCGACGGGGGGAAAACAGGGACGGCCTGTTATTGGTCTGACCACCTATCGTGAGCAGGCTGCTTGGAGCGTCTGGAATATGTCGGCCGATCTGCTACCCGCTGTCTACACCCGCTCGGTCGAGGCCGCGGGCGGTGTGGTCGTATTGCTGCCGCCACAGAACGAGGGCACGGTCGAGGTTGTCTCGCGCCTCGATGGACTGATCATTAGCGGTGGCGCCGATGTCGACCCGGAGCGCTACGGCCAGATGCCCCATCCCCTGACCAAAGTGCGCCGCGATCGAGATTCCTGGGAGTTTGGCTTGCTGGATGCTGCCGATCGGATTGGTCTTCCGACACTCGGTATTTGCAGGGGGATGCAGGTCATGGCTGTTCGGGCCGGAGGTTCGCTGGAGCAGCATCTACCAGATGTTGTGGGGCATGAGGAGCACGCGCCGGGTGGCAACGCATTCGGCTGGACTTCGATCAGCACGCGGGAGGGCTCGCGAGTCCGAACCTTCGTCGGTGATCAGGTGCAGGTCAGCTGTCACCATCGGCAATCGGTTGTCAGCCATCCAGGTTTCGAAGCGACGGCTCGTGCGGCCGACGGCACCATCGAAGCCATCGAGGATCCCGAACGGCCGTTCTGGCTGGGCGTGCAGTGGCATCCCGAAAGCGGCGATGACTACGGCCTGTTTCTCGGACTTATTGAGGCTGCCTCAGGCGTCGACGCACCAGCCTGACTAGTGTGCCCTGAGTCTGTCCAAGGCCGAACGTCCGTGCTCGCTGAGCAATCTGGGTACAGCTCTTAGAGCGGCTCGACCCGACGTAGCGCGGGATCGTCGGCGGCGAAGGTGCGGATGGGACCCGGTGATGTGTCCCGGGTCTCGAAGCGGACCGTCACCCGGCCAAGGCCGGAGCCCCAGATCCAGCCCCGACCGTGTTGATCATGCTCGACGTCGACTCCAGGTGGCCAACTCTGACGTCTCGGCTGCTCATCGGGTTTTGGGTCATCTTCAACGACATCCTCCAGCGGCGCCGCGGATGAGCCCTCAGATGTGAAGAGGTCCTCCTGCATCACGTCGGTCAGCCCAGCAACCCCGACACCAAGGAGCCGAACTCCTCCCGTGGCGTCGACGGCAGAGAGCAGCGACGTAGCAACCGAGCCGATGACGTCTGCTTCATCGGTCGCGCTGAGCAACGTTCGTGATCTTGTCAAGGTCGAGAAGTCATGCAGCCGGACCTTGATCGTAACCGTATGTGCAAAGAGTCCTGCCGTACTGAGCCTGGCCGCCACCTGGCGTGCGTCGCGAAGCAAGATCGCGGTGAGCTCCTGTCGCGACACAAGATCAGTTTCAAAGGTGTCTTCGACAGAGATCGATTTCGTCTCTCGATCGGGCTCGACCGGCCGGTCGTCACGTGCGTGGGCCAGATCGATCAGCGCCTGGGCATGCGTCTTACCGATCACCTGCGCTAGTTCATCGAAGGGGCATTGCTGCAGATCCGCAACCGTATGCAGGCCGATCCGATGCAACTTTTCGCCTGTTACCGGACCGACGCCTGGAATCACGCTGACCTGCATCGGTCGCAAAAGCTCAAGTTCTTGGCCCGCTTCGATGATCGACCAGCCATTGGGCTTGGCTTGCTCGGTGGCCACCTTGGCGACGAATTTCGACGTGGCAACACCGACCGATGCAGTCAAGCCGTCGGTGGCTGTGCGGACGTCCTCCTTCAGTTGCTTGATCAGCAGCTGCAGGCCAGGTCGGCTGAAATCGACTCCAGCGCTAGCTGTGCGGAGATCGACGAAGGCCTCGTCCAGGGACAGCGGCTCCACTAGTGGTGACAGCCGGCGTAGCACATCCATCACCCGACGGCTTGCCGCGTGATACGCACCGAAACGACCGACGAGGAATGCCGCATGCGGACACCGGCGTCGCGCCTCATGCGTCGGCATGGCCGATCGGACGCCATAAACGCGGGCTTCGTAGGAGGCCGTAGCGACTACGCCGCGGTGACCCAGACCTCCCACTACGACGGGCTTTCCGCGTAGCGACGGCTTATCGCGTTGCTCGACGGATGCGAAGAAGGCGTCGAGATCGAGATGGAGAACCGAGGCCTCGCGTCGCACGGCTCTCATTCTGCTGCGTCTGCGGTAACGGAGCAGACCGCGCTGGTGTGGTGATTAAGACGCTCGGCAATGCTCGCGCAACCGACGCTCGCAACGCAGTTGTAGCGTTTGTACTTCAGGGGTCGAGATACCGATCAGGAGAGGCTGTCGTGCCGGAGTTGGTGAACGGTGTGCAGAGGCAAAGCGTCGAGATGTGGCCGGGACGGCCGTACCCGCTTGGTGCCACATTCGACGGCACCGGAGTGAACTTCGCGGTTTTCTCCGAGGTTGCGTCGAAAGTCGAGCTATGCCTCATCGGCGAGGATCTTCAGGAGACCTGCATCGAGCTGATTGAGGTCGACGGCAACGTTTGGCACGCATATCTGCCACGCATCGAGCCGGGCCAGCGCTACGGCTACCGCGTTTATGGTCCGTACGAGCCCGCCAACGGTCATCGGTGCAATCCGTCTAAGTTCTTGCTTGATCCGTACGCGAAAGCCATCAATGGCCAGATCGACGGCCACGAATCCTTGTTCTCCTACCGGTTCTCCGACCCAACCCAGTTCAACGATCTTGACTCCCTGGGCCACACCATGCTGTCGGTGGTCACAACGCCGTACTTTGCCTGGGGCCATGATCGACCGCCGCAGCATCAGTACCACGAAAGCGTGATCTACGAGATGCACGTCAAGGGTCTGACGATGACTCATCCCGGCATCCCAGACGACATTCGAGGAAGCTATGCGGCCATCGGCCATCCGGCGATCATCGAGCACCTCACCTCGCTTGGGATTACGGCGGTGGAGCTGCTGCCGGTGCATCAATTCGTCAACGACAGCCACCTGGTCGATCGTGGCTTGTGCAACTACTGGGGCTACAACACCATCGGCTTCCTGGCCCCCCACAATGGCTATGTCAGCAGTCTCGATCTTGGTCAGCAGACCACCGAGTTCAAGGCGATGGTCAAGGCATTGCATGAGGCCGACATCGAAGTGATCTTGGACGTGGTCTACAACCACACCGCAGAAGGCAATGAGCTGGGCCCAACAATCGCGTTCCGGGGCATCGACAATGCGGCGTACTACCGGCTGGTCGATGGCGCCAAGCAGCATTACTACGACACCACCGGTACCGGCAATAGCCTGCTCATGCGCAACCCCCACGTGCTGCAGCTGATCATGGATTCGCTGCGTTATTGGGTCTTGGAGATGCACGTCGACGGGTTCCGATTTGATCTTGCCGCGACACTGGCGAGGCAGTTTCATGAAGTGGACAAGCTGTCGGCGTTCTTCGACATCATCCAGCAGGACCCCGTGATCTCCCAAGTCAAATTGATTGCCGAGCCGTGGGATCTGGGCGATGGTGGCTATCAGGTCGGCAACTTTCCGCCGTTGTGGAGCGAATGGAATGGAAAGTACCGCGACACCGTACGCGACTTCTGGCGTGGAGAGCCGGCGTCGCTTGCGGAGTTTGCCTCTCGGATCACCGGATCCAGCGACCTCTATGAACATTCCGACCGACGTCCTACCGCCTCGATCAACTTCGTAGTTGCCCACGACGGCTTCACGCTGCGTGATCTTGTCTCCTACAACTACAAGCACAACGAGGCGAACGGGGAGAACGGCAATGATGGCGAGAGCCATAATCGATCATGGAACTGCGGTGTAGAGGGCGATACCGATGATCCCGCGATCAACGCGCTGCGGTTGCGGCAACAGCGGAACTTCATTACCACGGTGATGGTGAGTCAGGGCGTTCCGATGCTGGCGCACGGTGATGAGCTGGGCCGGACCCAGCACGGCAATAACAACGTCTACGCCCAGGACAGCGAGATCTCTTGGGTCGACTGGGATCTCGACGCCGACCAGAAGGACTTGTTGGCCTTTACGTCCGCGGTGATTGGCCTGCGCAAGGCCCATCCGATACTGCGACGGCACCGATTCTTCGCCGGCGATGCCAAACACGGTGGCGGAAGTGAGCTTGGCGACATCTTGTGGTTCAAGCCCGATGCGTCAGAGATGGACGAGGCGGACTGGAATTCCGGATTCGCCCGCAGCCTGATGGTCTTTCTCAACGGCGACGCTATCCCGGAACTCGATGCTGTTGGCCGGCCGATCACCGATGATCATTTCCTGTTGCTCTTCAACGCCAACACGGAACCCATCAGATTCACTATGCCGGCGGCGGAGTTCGGCCAGAACTGGCTGGTGCGCCTCGATACCGCTACCGGACAGGTCGATCCTTCAAACGTGCGGCCCTGGCGAGCCAGATCAACTCATCGGGTCGAAGCGCACGCCATGATGGTCTTGTCCACGACTGTCGTGCCCGATGCGGAGCGTCAAGCTTCCAAGTCCCGAGCACTCCGCGCCACCGCATCGGCAGCTAAAGCGCCCATGCGGCCCTAACGGTCGCAGATCCGCGCCATCTTGCTCGTATCGGCAACCTGCGTTCACGTAGGTTGCCTGTGCTCTGCACAGGTTGCTACCTATGCAGACCGCAAGAAACCAATGTGAACGTAGTTTTCAGCGCGAGAAAGGTGGAGCCCGGACTGGAGGGGATCTGGGTCGTGAAAGGTGGTCAATTCGGGCTGTCACTGGGACGATTGCTGAGCAAAGGCGGGATGATGAGACCGGTTGCCCGGGTCGCCCGCCCCTGTTGGTCAGCGGCCCGCGGCAGGCCGCACCGGCGACACCGAGGAGTAGATCATGACGGTAGAACCCCCCGCACCAAGCCCAGCAAGCCCGTCACCTGTTGAGCGCAAATCAAGCAGGCATCAGGTCGCAATCATCGGTTCCGGCTTCGGCGGCCTCTGGGCTACTGAGGGATTAGCCAAGGCTCCTGTCGACGTCATCATGATCAGTGGGACCTCACATCACCTGTTCCAACCGCTCCTTTACCAGGTCGCAACTGGCGTCTTGTCCGAGGGCGAGGTCGCTCCAGCGACCCGAGAGGTGCTCAAGAAACAAAAGAACGCGACTGTCCTGCTCGGTCGAGTGACCGATATCGACATCAACGCCAAGACGGTGACCTCAGTCAGCCCGGTGGGCACCACCGTTACGCCGTATGACAGTTTGATCGTCGCCGCCGGTGCGGGTCAGTCGTACTTCGGCAATGATCAATTCTCTGAGTGGGCTCCAGGGATGAAAAGCATCGATGATGCCTTGGAGCTACGCGGTCGAATCTTCGGATGCTTTGAGCTCGCTGAGCTGTCTGACGATCCAGCCGAGCGGGAGGAATGGCTGACCTTCGTGGTTGTCGGTGCCGGTCCGACTGGCGTCGAGATGGCCGGTCAGATTAGCGAGCTGGCACACCGTGCGCTACCGCGGGAGTTTCGCCGGATTGACACCAGACAAGCAAAAGTAATTCTCCTCGATGCTGCGCCCGCCGTGCTGGGCGCGTTTGGGGACAAGCTTTCCAATGCCGCTCGCAAACAGCTTGAGAGCATGGGCGTCGACGTCGAGCTCAACGCCAAGGTGGTCGGCGTTGACAACACTGGCGTGGACATTGTCGATGCCGATGGACAGGAGCGGCGGATCCGTTGCCGGTGCAAGGTGTGGGCGGCCGGAGTGAGTGCATCACCGCTCGGGAAGCAGCTCGCCGAACAAAGTGGTGCAGAGATCGATCGCGCCGGTCGGGTGAAGGTGAACCCGGATCTCACCTTGCCCGGACACCCCGAGGTCTTCGTGGTGGGCGACATGATGGCACTCAACAACTTGCCTGGCGTCGCCCAGGTCGCCATGCAGGGCGGCACGTACGCAGCCCGCCAGATCGTACGCCGGTTGCGCGGCGAGCAGCCGGGAGAACCCTTCAAGTACTTCGACAAGGGCAGCATGGCGACCATCTCCCGCTTCCACGCGGTCGCCAGCATTGGCGACAGAATCCATATGTCCGGGTTCTTCGCCTGGTTGATGTGGCTGGGTGTGCACGTGATGTACCTCGTTGGCTTCAAAAACCGGCTCACCACAATGCTGCACTGGGCCGTCAGCTTCATCTTCCGGGGCCGCTCGCAGCGGACGACGACGCGACAGCAAATCGTCGCCCGAACATTGATGGCTCGGCTGGAGGCCGAGAAGCAGGCCGAAGAGGAAGCCGCGACGATTGAACCGTCCGCAACCGCGGCCTCGAGCGTTGAGGCCGCCGATAGCGGCAAGAGTCAGCCTGAGACGGTCGGAACTGACAGCGTCGACCAGCTCAAGGCCGCATACGGAGAAAAAGCTGCCGAAACCGGTGAGCCGGCGTCGGCGAAGAAGGCGCCGGAGAGCTGATAGTGCAGCGAACCTAGAGGTCGAAGCTAGGGAGCGTCGGGAGAGTTACCGGTAGTGCAAAACACCAGTCCGGTCGGGTCACGAAGAACGATCCAGCCGCGGCCGGGTTCAACTTGCGCCGCTCCGAGCTGAAGCAGGCGTTGAGCATCGGCTTCGATGTCGTCAGTGCCAAGGTCAATGTGAGCGCGAACCGCCGTACCTTGATCGTCCTCGCCCAGCCGCTGGAACAGTAACTGCACGCTGCAACCTGACGGCGGGTACAGCTTGCCAGCGAATTCATCACTTTCGCTCGCCGCCCAGCGCCAACTCAAGGCAGACCGCCAGAAAGCCACCTCCTGGTCGTGCAAACCGGCGGGTGAGTCGATGCAGATCTGCACGAGCCGGCTTCGGTGCCTATCCCAGCTCAGTGCCGGCGGACGAACGCGGTTGCGGCGGCGTACCAGACAGAACGGCAGGCCACCGGGGGAGATCATCGGCCACCATTCTTGAGGCTCACCGGCCAAACTCGCGCCCAACGCGACCAGGCGTTCGACCTCGGCCTCATCGGGTACCTCGAGGTCGAAATGAATCCGCGGTCCATGATCGCCGATCTGCTGGTGTACGTAAGCATCACCATCTGGCGGCTCGAAGCTTCGAAATTCTGGATGCTCGGGCCACGGATCGCCTAGTGGCCAGCCCAGCGCCGTTGACCAAAAGTTTGCTGACGCTTGCGAGACATCGGACCTAACGTCGAGAAAGACATGCATCCACTGTGGATGCTGCATCATGACGTCACTGCGCAATGCCGCCTTCGGCTAGCTCGGCGACTGCTCGCTCGAACGCCAAAACTCCCTGAACGAGCGCGCGCAAGTCTTCGATCGCGAGTCTTCGAAGGACCGGACTCGGCATGGTTCCAGATGAGCTGAGCAGACTCCGGATCGTCGCGCTGCCCTCAGGCGTGACACTGAGCGGACGAACCCGTCGATCGGTTGGATCTTCACCACGGGTCACCATGCTGTGTTCCACAAGTCGATCGACGAGGCCCGACATGGTCGCCACAGATACTTTGAGTTGCGCTGCCAGTTCGTGACCGGTCGCTCTCTCTGGATCGATGGCGATCATGGTCAAGACCTTGAGCTGTTGCATCGTCAGTGGCGTAGAAATGAGCGGCTCCGCCATGGAGGACAGTGCGCGCCGCTCAAAACTGGCCTGAGCGCGCTCCAGACAGCTGATCAGCTCTTCTTGTTCGCTGTTCACTGCCGCGTCATCGCGAGCGGTCCCGGTCATTGGTCGCCTGTCGTCTTCGTTATCGACGTCTTTGTTGAAAAGGATCGTAACGGCTTGATTATCGAGATCGCACTAACTGTAAGCTCCATGCGAATGATCGTGTCAAAACCTGCCCATGGTACGCGTGGCGTTTCGGTCCGGACCAGACGTGGAAGG
>Ga0307289_10000308_pt1 | contig 20630 bp, 15 predicted proteins | sample ER_DNA_143_FD_194483 | JGI IMG/M metagenome (GOLD analysis project Ga0307289, IMG submission 194483) | Bulk soil microbial communities from the East River watershed near Crested Butte, Colorado, United States - ER_DNA_143 | ecosystem: Environmental > Terrestrial > Soil > Floodplain | place...
TCCTCACGAGGAGGTACATCGGGTACCCAAGGATGACGCCGATCGCCACCGCCGCAGGCGCGAGGAGGGCGTAGGGCGCAGCGGCGTGCCCGAGGCGCTGCCGTGTCAGGCGTCGCCGCCGCCGAGAGGCGAGTGGGAACTCGCTCTCGGCGACGGACGACAGGGCTGCTCCTTCGGGCGCGAGGCGACTCACGCGCCTGTGTTCAGGATCCTCGTGATCTGACTACTTGCACTGGTCGCTGCTGCCTTCACCGACGCCCGGCCGGTGAAGATCTTGACGAGCATGTTCTGGAGCACGTTCGCATTCTCCACGTTCGCCCAGTTGGGGCTCGTGGGGACGAACCAGCTGGACTTCGCCGCGCGGGCGAACGGAGCCAGCTTCGGGTTCGACGCGTTGAAGGCAAGGAGCTTCGTCGTGTTGGCGATGTTGCCTGCCTTGGCGATCTCGCTCTCCGCGGCGGTGCTCGTGAACGCCTTGATCCAGTCGGCCGCGAGGCTCTGGTTCTTCGTCGTCACCGGAATGGCGAGATCAGAGCCACCGAGGAACCCGGGCATGAACTTGCCGGGGGTGTGGCTCGGCATCGGATAGGCCCCGACGACCGGCTCGAGCGCCGGGTTGCCGAGCTTCGCGTCGAGGGCGTACGGCCACTCCCAGCCGTTGCCGACGAACGATCCGACCTTGCCCTTTGAGAAGACGAGCGACTGCTGAGGGTTCGCCTCGTCGATCGTCTTGCTCGCCCGGCTCAGCGACTTCGCGATCGAGGCCACCTGGTTCAGCCCCGCGAGCGCCCTCGGAGAGGTCAGGGCCCCCTTCCACTTGCCGCCGGTGCGAACTGCGATGCTCCCGCCGCGGTCGTACACGAAGGACATCGCGAAGTACCAGTACTTACCGGGGAGATAGAGAGCCGAGTAGCCGCTGTCCTTCCCGTATTTCTTCATCAGCTTCTTCCCGTCGGCCACGAACTGCGCGAGGCTCTTGGGTGTCGACTTGATGCCTGCGCTCTTGTACTGATCCTTGCGGTAGATCACCGCACGGGCGCCTGCGTAGTACGGAACGCCGTAGAGCTTGCCGTTGTACTGGCAAGAGTTCTTGAGGCCCTGGAGCCAGGTCTTGTTGTTCGGAAAGGCCGATTGCGTCAGCGTCTTGAAGGCGCCGGCCGCCATGTACTTCGTCATCTCCGAGTTGCCGAGCTCGATCACGTCGGGCGCGTCGCCGCCGGCCAACCCGGCGTCCAACTTCTGGAGATGGTTGCCCCACGTCTGGTACTGGACGTCGACCTCGACGTCCGGGTGCTGGGCCTTGAAGTTCCTGTTGGCGAGGGCCACCGCCTCCGGCCACCCGCTCTGAGCGTCGTTCTGAAGCCAGACCACGATCTTGCCGGCCTGGGCCTTTGAAGTCCCGCCACTCGCGGTCGTTGCCGCAATGGCGAGCATGGCAGCAAGGACCGCCGCCACGAGGAATCGAACTTTCATGTCGCCTCCCGGAGCATGGGGAGCCACGATGGCATCCCCGATTGGTTTAGACCACAAACCACGAGCGGGAGATTGGCACAGACCAATCATCGTGTCAAGAGGGTGAATTCCACGCTTGTTCGAGGAAGTGGTCTTGACCATGGCCCGTCCGCTGTGCTTCCATGGGGGACGGATGAGCAAACAGGTCTTGACCAGGCAGCGCGTGCTCGAGCTCATCGACCAGCTCCAGGTCGGAGAAGCCATCCCGCCAGAGCGGCGGCTCAGCAGCGACCTCGGCATCTCGCGCCTGACGCTCCGAGCCGCCCTCGACGACCTCGTCCGCGACGGGTACCTCGAGCGGCGCCACGGCAGCGGCACCTTCGTCAGCGAGCCCAAGATCGCGCAGCAGCTGACCCTGACGTCGTTCAGCGAGGACATGCGCCGCCGTGGCATGATCGCCGGCAGCCGGACGATCGAGCTGAAGGAGGCCCACGCCGGGGCGGCCGTCGGCCGCGCGCTGAAGCTCTCTCCGGACGACCGCGTCGTCCTCATCCGCCGCTTGCGGCTCGCGGACGGCGAGCCGATGGCACTCGAGACCCTGCACGTTCCCGCGGCGCTCGTCCCGGGACTGTCACGTGAAGCGTTGGAGAACGCATCGTTCTACGAGCTGCTCGAGAAGGAGTACGGCGTCGTCATCGAGAGCGGGATGCAGTCGATCGAGCCCACCGTGACGAACGAGGAGGAGTCGGAGCTCCTGGGTGTACCTCTGCACTCCCCCGCTTTTCTCTTCGAGCGCACGTCGCGCACTGCGGGAGGCGAGACCGTCGAGTTCGTGCGCTCGTTGTACCGAGGCGACCGGTACCGGCTCGTCGCCGAGCTCTCGCAGCGTCGCGACCGGCCGGCCGTCGCGGCCGTCCTCGTCGCAGACCCGGCATGACGCGCACGGGCGTCTCGTACTTCGGCGTCCGCATTCCCCGTCATGCACGACGCGATCTCGAGGACATCGCCGGGCGCGGGTACACAGCGGTGCTGCACACCTTCTCGGAGAACGACCTCGCGTACTACCGCGGGACGATGGCGGAGATCGTCGCGGCTTCGCACGAGCTCAGGCTCGAGGTGCAGATGTGCCCCTGGGGCGTCGGCCGCACGTTCGGCGGCGAGGCCGAGAGCCGCTGGGTGACCTTCCACCCGGAGGCCTGCCAGGTGCTCGACGACGGACGCCGCGTCGCGACCGGGTGTCTCAACAACCCGGTGTACCGCGCGTTCTGCAAGGAGTGGGCCGACGCTGCCGTCGAGGCTGGAACCGACTACGTCTTCTGGGATGAGCCGCACTGGACGGTGCCCGAGCACGTCGGCGTCGACGATCCCGACCGCTGGGCCTGCTGCTGCGACGTCTGCCGGGGGCTCTCCGGATTGGATCTGGCCGCTGGTCTGACACCGGAGGTCCAGGCGTTCCGTGAAAGGTCTGTAGTCGAATTCCTCGGTGAGATGCTCGCACACGTCGCAGCGCGCGGTGCGAAGAACACCATCTGCCTGCTCCCGCTCACCGACGGGCCTCACGGTGTCAGCGACTGGGACGCGGTCGGGTCGTTACCTCACCTCTCCGTGCTGGCGACCGATCCCTACTGGAAGAACTTCGACGAGTCGGCGGAATCCTTCGTCGGGCGCTTCGCGCGGCTGCTCGGCGAGACAGCCGCCCGTCACGGCGTGGACGCGCAGATGTGGTTGCCGAGCTTCGGGCTCACACGCGAGGAGATACCCGAGTTGGAGTCGGCGATCGCTGCGACCCGTGCTGCCGGAATCGACGATGTCTGGACCTGGGGCTACGAGGCGTGCGGGCACATGACGAAGCTCGCGACGCCCGACGCGCCGCTCGTTTGGGAGGCGGTGACGAAGGCGCTGACGGGTGGAGTCCGAACGACGGAGCGGCACCGTGTCGAGCTGCACGACCTCGATCTCCGCCCGACGGCGGAGCTCGTGCGCCTGATCAACCACGAGGACCACACAGTTGCGAATGCGGTCGCACGTGGCGCCGATGCGATCGGTGCGGCGATCGACGCAATCGTCGAGCGCCTCGAGGCCGGCGGAAGGCTCGTCTACGTCGGCGCCGGGTCGTCGGGCCGCGCGTCCGAGGCCGACGCGGCCGAGTGCGAACCGACCTTCTCGACGGACCAGATCCTGGCGGTGACGAGCGCCGAGGAGGCGGCCGAGGACGACGATGCGGCCGCCGTCGGCGAGCTCGTGCGGCTGCGCGTCGGCGCCCGTGACGTCGTGCTCGGCGTCAGCGCGAGCGGTCGCACGCCCTACACCCTCGCCGCGATCGAGCACGCCTCGAAGGTAGGCGCGCTGACGATCGGGCTCGCGTGCGTCCAGGGTTCCGAGCTCGCGCGACGAGCCGGAATGTCGATCGAGATCGATGTCGGTCCTGAGGTGATCGCGGGGTCCACGCGGCTGAAGGCGGGCACCGCTCAGAAGCTCGTTTTGAACGCGATCTCGACGATCGCGATGGTGAAGCTGGGCAAGACCTTCGGGAATCTCATGGTCGACGTGCAGGCGTCGAACGAGAAGCTGCGTGCGCGGGCAGAGCGGGCGGTCGCGATCGCGACAGCTGCTCCCGACAAGGCGGTCGCCGAGGCGATCGCGGCTGCAGACGGGGATACGAAGGTCGCCATCGTGTCGTTGCTTGCGGGTGTCGACGCCCAGACCGCGCGGTCCCGGCTGACCGCTGCGCGCGGCGTCGTCCGCGAGGCGGTGTCCGATGTCGTGGGTTGAAGCGGAGCTGCGAGAGCAACCGGCAGCGCTCCAGCGCTTCCTCGACGCGGAGGCGCTCAACGCTCAGGAGATCACCCACCGGCTCCTCCGGGAGGACGTCCGCTACCTCCTGATCGTCTCGCGCGGCAGCTCGAGCAACGTCGCGCGCTACATGCAATACCTGTTCGGAACCGTCAACCGCCTGCCCGTCGCGTTCGCGACACCGTCGCTCTACACGGTGTACGACGCGCCGCCCGAGCTCGGGCCCGCAGCCGTGGTCGGAATCTCGCAGTCGGGTGCTTCTCCGGACGTGGTCGCCGTCATCGCCGAAGCGCGCAAGCAAGGCCGGCCGACGCTTGCGATCACGAACGATCCGTCGTCTCCGCTCGCGCTCGTCGCGGATCACACGCTGCCGCTGCATGCCGGCGAAGAGCGCGCGGTTGCGGCGACGAAGACCTACCTGAACTCGATCGCAGCGGTGGCCTTGCTCTCGACGGCGGGAGACCCTCGTCGGCTGGACGAGCTGCTGGCAATGCCCGGCAAGGTCGCGCAGCAGATCGAAGACTCGCTCGCCGGTTCGGAAAGGCTCGACCGATACCGCGACATGGAGGGCGGAAGCGTGGTCGCGCGTGGCGTCAACTACGGCGCGGCCTTCGAGATCGCGCTCAAGATCCGCGAGTTGTCAGGCGCTCAGTTCGAAGCGTTCTCCTCGGCCGACCTGCTCCACGGTCCGATCGCCGCATTGAAAGCCGGTCGTCCGGCAATCGTGATCGCACCGTCGGGGCGGACGCTTAAGAGCATGCAGGTCGCGGTCGACAAGGTACGAGAGCGCGGAGCCGAGGTGGTGGCGATCAGTGACGACGCCGAGTTCCTCGAGCAAGCGGACACCGCCTTGCCGCTGGTCCCGGGAGTCTCGGAATGGCTGAGCCCGCTCTTGACCGTCGTCCCCGGCCAGGTCGCGGCAGTTCGTCTCGCGACGCTTCGCCACGCCGACGTCGACAGCCCGGTCGGGCTGACGAAGATCACGCTGACCCGTTAGCTCTAGTTTCGAGAGGCCCAGGGATCGACGTAGACGTCGTCGATCTGGGCCGTGCCGCTCAACGTCGTGAACTTGAGCTGCACCGACGAGACACCGAGCAGTCCGAGCAGCGAGTCGAGGTTGAGCACCGGCGGGCCTGCCTGCCAGGAAGAACCGGTGGAGACCCTCGAGACCTGGAGGACGCCGAGAACCTGCCCGAGCAGACCGCGCAATACGACCTCCACCCGGACGGAGCCGCCGCTCGAGCCCTTGACGAAGTAGCGCATGACGGTCGACGTCGTGCCCATGCAGAGTTTCGGTGTATACGCCGTGCTGCCGGTGGGAAGGGAGAGCGAGTTGGCGTCGCTGCGCGAATGCACGTAGAAGGACTCGTTGCCGGAGACGACCCGGGCGCCTGAGAGCGACCATCCGGTCGCGCCGTTCTCGAGGCCGCCGTTCGCGCCGAAGGTGTAGTTGCGGTAGTCGCCGAACTGGGCGAACGGCTGCGACGTCGAGCCGCAGTCGTTGTTCAGGCCGAGCAGAGAGCCGCCTGCGCTCGCCGTCGAGACACTGAACGCCGCTGCGACGAGCATCACCAGAGTCGCCAAGAGAAACTTCGAGCCGAGACGTGCCGCCACCGTCTTCCTCCTTACCGCAGTAACCCCTTACGGGCCTACGCTCAGTCTCTCCAGAGGTCTTGCGCTCGCATCACCCCCTCGGGGCATCTGGATCACTCGTTTCAGGGATCCTTGGCTGGACGCTCTCGCGCGCGTCAAGCAGTAACGCCGGAATGCCGATCTTCGCGGCATGGCGACTGCGGCCTCATCCGTTGCGACAGAGCGCGCTCCGGCGGCGACGACCCTCGATCCCGACGTCGACAGGCACATCGGGGCCGTCCGCGAAAGCGAGGCCGAGCGGCCGAGCGGCAGAAGCCTCTACGCGGGTCTCTTCTTCGCGAGCGCCTTTCTCGCGACCGCAAGTGCTCTGGCCTTCTTGCTCTCGTCGTCGCGCTCGCCGGGTCTCGTCACGGTCGTCGCCCTGATCCTGGCGTATGCCGCCGCGTCGCACGCACGGTTCGAGGTGGGCACCGGCCTCTCCCTGCCGACTGCCCTCGTGTTCGTCCCGATGCTCTTCCTACTGCCGCTCGGATACGTCCCGCTCGCGATCTGCGCCGGGCTCCTCGTCGGCGCTGCTACCGACCTGCTCAGGCGAGGCCTGCCACTCGAGAAGGTGCTGCTCGTTCCGCTGAACTCGTGGTACTCGATCGGCCCGGTCATCGTGCTCGCCGCCGCCGGGGAAGCCAGGCCTGGACTCGAGCACTGGCCTGTTTACATCGCGGCGTTGGGAGCCCAGTTTGCGGCGGACTACTTCATCCAGGCGCCTTATCAGCGCTTCGTCAACGATGTCCCGTTTTCGCTTGCCGCGCGTTTCCTGTCATCGGCATTCGTCGTTGACGTCGCGCTAGCGCCGATCGGCCTCCTGGTCGCTTTCGTCGCCGTCGACCATCCCGTGGCTCTGACCTTCGTTCTGCCGCTGATCGGACTGCTCGTGATCTTCGCGCGCGAGCGGCAGGTTCGGATCGACCACGCGCTCGAGTTGAGCCATGCCTACCGGGGAACTGCACTGCTCCTCGGCGACGTCGTGGAGGCCGACGACGCGTACACCGGCAGTCACAGCCGCGATGTCGTGACGCTCGTCCTCGAGGTGTCCGACCGGCTGCAGCTCAATGCCCGCGACCGGCGCGACGCGGAGTTCGCGGCGCTGTTGCACGACATCGGCAAGATTCGCGTTCCTGCGGAGATCATCAACAAGCCGGGGAAGCTCGACGACCACGAATGGGCCGTGATGAAGCAGCACACGATCGAAGGAGAGCGCCTGCTCTCACAGGTCGGCGGTCTGCTCGGCAACATCGGACACATCGTGCGGTCGTGCCACGAAGACTGGGACGGGACCGGCTATCCCGACGGGACTGCGGGAGACGACATTCCTCTGGTCGCACGGATCGTGCGCGTCTGTGACGCATTCAGCGCGATGACGACGGACCGCGCCTACAGGAAAGCGCGGAGCGCACAGGAGGCACTCACAGAGCTGCGCCGCTGCACCGGCACAGACTTCGATCCTGCGGTCGTCGAGGCACTGGCGGAAGCCGTCGCGGCCGGCATCTGAGCGACGGCGAAATACTGCGAATGTCTAGGCGCGCAGGTGCTGCTCGAGCCACTCGGCAGCGAGGCCGTATGCCTTCAGCTCGTTCGTCCGCTTGGTGAAGCCGTGACCTTCGTCGTCGAACACGACGTACTCGACCTCTCGACCCAGTGACTTCAGCTTGTTCACCAGCTGGTCCGACTCGCCCTTCACGACGCGCGGATCGGTCGCCCCCTGGATCACGAGCAACGGCGTCCTGACGTTGTCGACGTACGTGATCGGCGAGCGCTCCATCAAGAAGTCCGCCTCCGTCTCGGGGTCACCGACGAAGCGGGCGATGAACCGCTTCCACGTCGGGGGCACTGCCTTCGCGAACGTGACCAGGTTCGACGGACCGAAGATGTCGACCGCAGCCGCCCAGTACTGCGGCAGGCGCGTCACGCACGTCAGCACCGCGAAGCCGCCGTACGAGCCGCCGTAGACGCCGATCTTGTCGGGCTCCACCCAGCCCTGTTCGCGCAGCCACTTGGCCGCGTGCTCCCAGTCCTGCATGTCGCCGCCGCCCCAGTCGCGCTGCACGAGCCGCTGGTACGACTTGCCGTACCCGGTCGAGCCGCGGATGTTCGTCGCGAGCACGGCAATGCCGCGCGACAGGAGGTACTGATAAAGCGGCTGGTAGACCGGCCGCTCCTGCGCCTCCGGGCCGCCGTGGATCGAAACGACGACTGGAACCTTGCCGTCGACGTCGGGCCGGTAGAGCCAGGCTGGAATCTCGCGGCCGTCGAAGGTCGGATAGCTCACGAGCTCGACGTCGACGAGATCCTCCTCCTGGAGGCCTCCCATCCGGCTGTCGGTGACCGGACGTGCCTGCCCTTTCGCGGTCTCAACGACCCAGGCTTCAGGCGGTCGGCGCGGGCTCGAGACGATCAAAGCCGCGTGAGAGCCGTCCGGTGACAACGCCAACGGCGGTTCCGCGCCGGTCAGGTGCGGACGCGCGCCGGCGGGCAGTTCCGGTTGCGGGAGGTCCTCACCGGTGTCGAGATCGCGCAGCAGCAGCCTGTCGTAGCCTTTGTCGTTGACGATCCAGGCGAGCACCCTGCCATCGTCGGAGATCGTGACGTCGTCGACGTCCTGCGTCGGCTCCTCGACCCACTCGTAGCGATCCGAGGCGAGGTCGTAGAGCGCGAGGCCGCGGAACTCGCTGCCTGCATCGGCGACCATGTAAAAGCCCGAACCGTCACGGGTCCACGGACCCGGGGCGAAGATGCCGTCGTCGTCGTGCGGCGTCAGCTCACGCGAGCCGCCTCCCTCCACGTCGACGAGGTGAATGGACGTATCACTGTTGTTCCGGGCCTCGATCGCGAGCAGCTTCGTGCCGTCGGGCGACCATGGGCCTGGGAAGGAGAACATTCCCTCGCCGAACACCGGCCGCGCGTCCCCGGAGGCGGCGTCGCGGACCCAACACTCCATGTCGGACGGCTTGCGCGCATTCGCGGCATACGCGAACTTCGTTCCGTCCGGCGCCCAAGCACTGCCGTTCACGTAGTGCTGGACCTGCGGCTCGTCCGTCAACTTGTCAGGCCAGCTCCGCGCCGTATCGAGCAGATAGAGCTGATGGAATTCGTCGCCGTCGTGATCGGCGCAGATCAGCACGCTGCCGTCGCGCGGCGACACTGCCGCGCCGCGCACGGTCTCGTCAGTGAACGCCGTGAGCTGATCGGGCCAGCCTCCCTCGATGGGAACCCGCCAGAGATTGAACTGACCGGAGATGTTGCTCGCGAACAGCAGCTGCGAGCCGTCCGCCGAGAAGGTCAGGGCCGAGGAGAAGCGGCGAACGGCGAAAAACTGCTCCATGAGCGGCAGCTTTCGCGTTTTCGTGACGGCCACGGCCCGGAGATTACAGTTCTCAAGCGTGGAGCGGTCTTTGCCCTGGGCCTGGTATGCCGACGCCGACGTTCTTCGCCGGGAGGGCGAGCGGATCTTCGCCCGCTCCTGGCAGTACGCGGGCCACCTGGGACAGATCGAAGACGCCGGGGGTTTCTTCGCAGCGACGGCCGGCCAGATCCCTGTAGTTGTTACACGCGCGAGGGACGGCGAGCTGCGGGCGTTCCTCAACATCTGCCGGCACCGCGGGCACGTCGTTGCCACCGGCTCGGGGGCGCGGGAGACGCTCCAATGCCCCTACCACGCGTGGACGTACGGCCTCGACGGGCGGCTGCGGGCTGCCCCGCGCTCGGATCGCGAGCCCGGGTTCGACAACGACGACCTCGGGCTGAAGCAGATCCAGGTCGACACGTGGGGCCCGTTTGTCTTCGTGAACCCGGATCCAGAGGCTCTTCCCCTCGCGGCCGCGCTGGGCGACGTGCCGGCGCAGCTCGCGCAGATCCTCGACGTGAACGCCCTGGAATTCCGTTTCCGCACCGAGTTCGAACTCGACGCGAACTGGAAGATCTCCTGCGAGAACTTCCTCGAGTGCTACCACTGCGCGGTCGCGCATCCTGGCTTCAGCGCAGCAGTGGACGTCTCCCCGGACGCCTATCGCCTCTCTGCGGATGGCCTCGTGTCGAGCCAGGTCGGGCCGCTGCGCCAGAACGGCAACTCGTTCCTCGCAGATGGCGAGGTCCCGCGGAGCCAGTTCCACTTTCTCTGGCCCAACTTCGGGCTCAACGTGTTCCCCGGCCATCCGAATCTCTCCTGCGGGCCGATGGTCCCGCTCGGCCCTGAGCGGACCGGCCGCTTCCTCGACTACTTCTTCGCCCCCGAGGTCGACCAGGAGTGGATCGACGAGCTGGTCGCCTTCGACAACCAGGTCGGGACCGAGGATCGGGCGCTCGTCGAAGGCGTCCAGCGCGGGGTTCGCTCGGGAATCCTGACCGAGGGCCGCCTCCTCTCCGAGAGCGAGCAGCTGGTCGCCCACTTCCAGCGCCTTTGCGCGGAAGCCCTCGCCGGTTAGCATCGGCGGCGCATGGCAACCGTCACCTTCGACCACGTCACCAAGGCATACGCCGACGGCACAGTCGCGGTCGACGACCTCGACCTGCTGATCAAGGACGGCGAGTTCCTCGTGCTCGTAGGCCCGTCCGGGTGCGGGAAGACCACCGCGTTGCGCTGTCTCGCCGGGCTCGAGGAGATCACGCGCGGCCAGATCAAGATCGATGCGCGCGTGGTCAACCGGGTTCCGTCGAAGGACCGGAACATCGCGATGGTGTTCCAGTCCTACGCGCTGTACCCGCACATGACCGTGTTCGACAACCTCGCCTTCGGGCTCAAGCTTCTGAAGACGCCGAAGCAGGAGATCAAGCGGCGCGTCGACGAGGCCGCCAAGATCCTCAACCTCGAGAGCCTGCTCGATCGCAAGCCCCGCGCACTTTCCGGAGGTCAACGTCAGCGCGTTGCGCTCGGACGCGCGATCGTCCGCGAGCCGGCAGCGTTCCTGATGGACGAACCGCTCTCGAACCTCGACGCGAAGCTGCGTGTCCAGACGCGTGCCGAGATCCTGCGACTGCAGCGCCGACTCGACACCACGACGATCTACGTCACGCACGACCAGGTCGAGGCGATGACGATGGGCGACCGAATCGCCGTGATGAATCACGGGGTGCTGCAGCAGATCGGCTCGCCGCCGGAGCTCTACGACAATCCGGTCAACAGGTTCGTGGCAGCGTTCATCGGCTCGCCCGCGATGAACTTCGCGACCGCCAAGGCCGGCGAAGGGCACCTGACGCTCGGCGGGACGACGCTCCATCTCACCGGCCGGGCCGCGAAGGCGGCGGAACAGAATCGCGGCCGTGACCTGCTGATCGGCTTCCGGCCGGAGGATCTCGAGCTGAACGGCCAGCCGGGGTCAAGCGCGGTTCAGATCCCGGCGCAGATCGACGTCGTCGAATACCTGGGCCACGAAGAGCTCATCCATGCCCAGTCGGAGGGCCACGAGATCGTGGCGCTTGTGCCGTCCGACAAGAAGGTGCAGGCGGGGCAGCAGGTCCAGTTCGCGATCCAGACGGAGAAGCTTCACGTCTTCGACCCGGAGACGGAGCTGAACCTAACCGCAGCGAGCTAAGAACGTCCTAGCCGTTTGGAGATAGCATCGGAGCAGACAGGGGTCTACCTAGGAGGAGGATTCAAGTGATGCGACGGAAATCGCTGATTGCGTCGGCCGTCGCACTTGCCGTTATCGCCGCCGGATTGACGGCGACAGCGATCAGTGCCAAACCGACGAAACGAAGTGCCAATTCCATTGAGGTTCTCTCGCTCTGGGGCGGAAGCGAGAAGGACGCATTTTTGAAGGTCACTGAGGCCTTTACGAAGGCGACGGGGATCAAGGTCGACTACACCTCGGCTCGTGACTTCATTCCGGAGATCCGGACGCGGCTTGCGGCCGGGAATCCGCCGGAGATCGGCATCCTGCCGCGGCCGGGCTACATCACGACGCTCGCGAAGCAGGGCGCGCTGAAGCAGCTTTCGACGCTCGGTCTCAGCAATGCGTACATGAAGGGCAACTACTCGGCGGGCTGGTTGAAGCTGGGTAGCTCGGGCGGGAAGCTCTACGGCGTCCCGGCCAAGGCCAACTCGAAGAGCGTCATCTGGTACAAGCCCGACTCGTTCAAGAAGTACCACTTCAAGATCCCGAAGACGTGGGCGCAGCTGCTTGCGATCACGAAGAAGTACAAGGCGAAGGGTCTGACTCCTTGGGCGGTCGGTGCGGGCCCGAGCCAGAGCCAGTGGACCCTCACGGACTGGTTCGAGAACATCTACGCCCGTACGGCAGGGCCGGCGAAGTACCAGGCTCTCTTTACGGGAAAGCTGAAGTTCACCGATCCATCAGTCGCTAATGCGGCAAGGATCATGACCCAGGTCATCAACAACAAGTACGTCTTGAACGGCGTACAGGGTGTCCTGGGACAGAGCTTCGTCGGCGGGATCGGCGATGTCTTCGGTACCAGTGCGAAGGCGCAGCTCTACTTCGAGGGCGGGTTCGTCGGCGGTATTGCAACGCAGCAGGTGAACAAGAACCTGAAAGCCGGCAAGACGATCGGCGACTTCCCGTGGCCGACGATCAAGGCATCGCTCGACCATCCGGTCGTCGGTGCTGCCGACTTCGCAGCGGCCTTCAAGGACACGCCCGAGGTCCGGCAGTTCCTGAAGTACATCTCGACAGGTCCGGCCGGAAGGATCTGGGTGTCCACCGGGGCGGTGACCTCGCCGAACAAGAAGGTGCCGGCGAGCTCTTATCCGACCAAGCTGGTCAAGGCCGAGGTCGTTCAGCTGGCAACGGCGAAGACGTTCCTGTTCGACGGCTCCGACCTGCTTCCGGGAGCGTTTGGTGACACCTGGGGCTTCGCGCTCCAGGACGTGATCCAGCACCCCGGCAACATCAAGAGCATCCTGTCCACCTTCCAGAGCAAGATCCAGGGCCAGTTCTAAGGCTCGTTCGATTGGAGTTGGCGGCGCCCCGTGCCGGCCCCCCCCGACTCTGTTTGACTGCGCACGAATGAGCACGCAGCCGCTCCCCACACCGGTTGCCGCCCCCCTCCCGCCGAGCGATGCGGGAGGCGTGGCATCCCGCTCGATCTTCGGACGCTTCCAGGGGATGTTGTTCGTGTTACCGGCGCTCGTCGCGCTTGGTCTCTTCCTCGTCTATCCCGCCTATTACACGATTCGCCTGGCGTTCTACGAGGGGAGCTTCAACTTCGGCTTCGAGCATTACCTCGGTCTGAAGAACTTCAAGGATCTTCTGACACACGATCCCGACTTCCTCGACACCAGCAAGTTCCACGGGCTCAACATCGTCAAAGAGCTCGTCTACAAGAGCGACGGCGGCGCGTTGGTGAACAACATCCACTGGGTCATCTTCTACATCGGCTTCGCACTTGTAATCGGTTTGGGCCTCGCCGTTCTGGCCGTGCGAGTCCGCTACGAGCGGGCGGTCAAGACGGCGATTTTCATACCGATGGCGATCTCGGCGACGGCCGTCGGGATCATCTGGCTCTTCGTCTACAGCCCGAACCCCGACACGGGCGTCCTCAACGCGACCATCAATGCCTTCGACCACGGCTTCCACCCCATTGCTTGGCTCGGTCGTCCGAACCTCGTCAACTATTGCCTGATCTTTGCGTACGTCTGGGCGTCGGTCGGCTTCGTGATGGTCGTACTCTCCGCCGCCATCAAGGGGATTCCGGCGGAGATCATGGAAGCAGCGCGTGTGGACGGCGCCGGTGAATGGAACATCTTCCGGCGCATCATGTTTCCGATGCTGAGCCTGCCTCTCTCCGTCGTTACGATCTGGCTCTTTGTCAACGTGATCAAGGTCTTCGACATCATTTACGTCATGACAGGCGGCGGCCCGGGCACGACCAGTCGCGTGATCGCCTTCACCATGTACGAGGAGACGTTCCTGAACGGCCGGCCCGGCTACGGCGCCGCCGTCGCTGTGATCATGCTGGTGATCATCGCGCCGGTCATGGTGCTGAACGTCCGACGTTTCCGCAGCGAGCGAGTGGTGGCCTGATGTCGACCGTCGAACAGGCTGTGCCCATCAGCGCACAGACGCGCAGCGAGCGCCTCGTCCGTTTCGTCACCCGCACACCGATCCACATCGGACTAATTGCAGTCGCCGTGATCTGGCTCGTCCCGACGGTCGGGCTCGGGATCACGTCGTTCCGCAAACCGAACGACATCGCCTCGAGCGGTTGGTGGCACGGCCTCACGCAGTGGGACTGGACGTTGCACAACTACGGCTCGGTCATCCACGCGACCGGAATGGGCCATGCCTGGGTGAACAGCCTGATCATCACGATCCCTGCGACGCTCCTGCCGCTCACGCTCGGCGCTCTGGCGGCATTCGGCTTCGCTTGGGTGCCTTTCCCGTTCCGCGACACGATCTTCCTCGCCATCATCGCGCTGATGGTGGTGCCGATCCAGACCTCGCTCGTTCCGTTGCTGAAACTGTTCCGCGAGTGGCACCTCAACACGCCTCACTTCGGGATCGGTGCCTTTGCGTTTCTCGGCATCTGGCTCGCGCACACCGCGTTCGGACTGCCCCTCGCGATCTTCCTCTTGCGGAACTTCTTCATCACGCTTCCGAAAGATCTGATTGAGGCGGCCCGCATGGACGGCGCGTCGAATCTCGCCATCTTCCGACGAATCGTCGTGCCCCTGTCAGTGCCTGCGCTGGCGTCCTTCGCGATCTTCCAGTTCCTCTGGGTCTGGAACGACCTGCTGATGGCGCTGGTCTTCCTCGCCGGTCAGCCGGACAAGGCACCAATGACCGTGCGTATCCCATACCTCCTCTCCACGTATGGGCAGGAGTACAACCTGCTGAGTGCCGCTTCGTTCCTGTTGATGATCGTGCCTCTGATCGTGTTCTTCTCGTTGCAGCGCTACTTCGTGCAGGGCCTCCTCGCGGGCTCCGTCAAGACCTGAGCGTCTTTCTCGTCCCGCACACGCACTGGGACCGAGAGTGGTACCGGCCGTTCCAGTCGTTCCGGATCTCGCTGGTCGAGGTCGTCGACGAGCTGCTCGATCGGCTCGAGGCCGACGGGACCCTCAGCTTCACCCTCGACGGTCAGCTCGCAACGGTGGACGACTACGTCGAGATCCGCCCGGAGGCGGAGGAGCGGATTCGCTCGTTCGCCGAGGCCGGCCGACTGGCGCTCGGCCCGTGGCAGACGTTGATGGACGAGTTCCTCGTCGACGGCGAGACGACTCTGCGGAATCTCGAAGCGGGGATGAGCCGCGCGGAGCAGCTCGGCGGTCCGATGCGCGTCGGCTATCTGCCCGACATGTTCGGGCACGTGGCGCAGATGCCGCAGATTCTCCGGGCGGCGGGGATCGAGACGGCGGTCGTGTGGCGAGGCGTTCCCGCGGCTGTCGACTTCCATCGCTTCGTCTGGGAGGGGATCGACGGCTCCTCGGTGGTCGCGGAGTACCTGCCCGGCGGCTACGGCAACGCCGCGTACATCTTCGACGTGCCGGGGCCGGTCGATCTCGGGCCGTTCGAGGAGCGCTTCCGCCCCTGGTTCGGGAGCGATCCCGTGTTGGGCATGGTCGGGACCGACCACAAGCCGCTCGTGCACGACTTCTCGGCGCGGGTTCCCGACGGAGCGACGGTGGGCACCGTCGGCGAGTACCTCGAGGACGCCGCGCCGGACGGTCTCCTCCGTTGGCGCGGCGAGCTGCGTTCCGCCGCGCGGGCGAACCTGCTCCCGGGCGTCGTCTCGGCCCGGATCGATCTCAAGGCGGCGTGCGGCCGTGCGGAAAGGTGGCTCGAGCGTTACGCGGAGCCGTTGCAGGCGCTGTACGGCGGCAGCGATCGCCCGGAGCGGTTTCTTGCCCAGGCGTGGGCGCGCATGTTCCAGAACTCGGCGCACGACTCGATCTGCGGCTGTTCCACCGACGAGGTCTCAGCGCAAGTGCTGGTTCGCTACACCGAGGCGGAGCAGATCGGCCGCGAGCTTGCGCAGCGCGCGGTTGCGCAGATTGCCGCGGAGGTTCCCCGCGGCGCCTTCGCAGTCGTGAATCCGTCCGCGCGGGAGCGCACCGACCTCATCGAGCTCGACTTGGTCGTCCCGGATGAGTGGGAAACGGTCGCGCTGGAGCTTCCGGACGGAACGCGCCTGCCTACACAGGAAGTGCACCGCGAGCCGCCGTTCGAGTGGGAAACGAAGGTCGCCGGAGCAGAGGTGGCGGCGGTGATCGCACGCCGCCTGCACGGTCGTGAGATTTTCGGACGAATCGTGAATGACATCCGGATCGAGGAGCGTGAGGCGATCCTTCAGGTAGGTGGCGAGCCGGACCCCGGGTTTCTCGACGTCGAGCAGCTCGTCACCGCACTAAGCCTTGCAACCGCGGAGGGTGAGTGGACGCTGCGCGTCGTCGCCCAACCGAAGCGGACGGTCGTCGCGGCCGTTCCGGCGCCACCGCTCGGTTGGACCAGCGTCCGTCCCGTACGTGTGCCAGGGACAGTCCCTGGCACACGTCCCGAAGTGGACGTGTCGACCCTCACCCGCATCGTCCGCGGGAAGGACATCGGCGACAGCTACAACTACGCACCGCCCACCGACGACGTTCTCGTGGACGTCCCGACCGACGAGCGAATCGAGCTCGTCGAGGACGGGCCACTGCGCAGGATCGACGTGCTGCACCGCACCTACGTGTGGGACGACCGGAGCGTCGAGACGCGGACGCGCTTCGAACAGCGGGCCGGCGAGTCGTTCTTCCGGGTCCGGCTCGAGCTCGACAACACCTGCGACGACCAGCGAGTGCGCGTGCACGTGCCACTGCTCGAGCCTGCGGAGAGCTCGCATGCCGAGGGTCAGTTCGCGGTGGTCGAGCGCGGCCTCGAGGTGGAAGGCGGCCACGGCGAGGTCGCCGTCCCGACGTTTCCGGCTTCCGGCTTCGTCGCCGCAGGTGGGGCCGCGCTCCTGCTCGACCACGTCACCGAATACGAGGTCGTCGGGAACGAGCTCGCGCTGACCGCGTTGCGCTCGATCGGTTACATCAGCCTCAACGGAAACCCGTCGCGCGAGGAGCCCGCCGGACCCGAGATCGCGATCCCGGCGGCACAGCTCCGCGGCCCCCGTTCCTTCTCGTTCGCGTACCACCCGAGCGTCGACTCGGTCATCGAGCACGCCGAGGCGTACCGCCATCCCTTCCTGACGGCTCCCGGAACGGCGCACTCGACGGAGTTGCGCACGCACTCGGGCCCTGCGCTGGAAGGCATGCCCGAGGTCGTCCTCACCGCGTTGCAACCGGAGCTGGCGCGGGTCGTCAACGAAAGCGCCGAGCCTCAGAAGGTCCGTTTCGCAGGCGAAGAGCTCGAACTGCGTCCTTGGGAAATTCGGACGATCCCTTTTTGAACCCGTAACGGCTTAACACGCGAGACGCAAACTCCGGCCAACGCGCGACGTCACAACCGTCAATGCGGCTTGTGTTTCTGTGCCTCGTGGCGTGGCTCGTGCTCGCCCTCGCCGCCCTTGCGTCGGGCGGGGTGGGCGGCGACAACGGGCGGCCGAGCAGCCCGGCGCATGTGATCGCCGACTAGCGCTTCGTCACGACGAAGTCGCTCTGGCCGATCAGTGGGCCGTACTTGTGCGCCGTGCGCTTCCCGATACCGGGGTAGACGTACCAGCGATAACGGCCCTTGACGAGCGTTCGATGCTTGCCGTTGAACGTCCAGGACTTCTTCATCCTGAACCGCGGCTGGAGCGGCCAGGTCGTCAACACCTTCCGTCCGCTGACCGCCACTGAAGCGACACGGCGGAAGGCCTTGCCGGATACGCCGTAGAAGACCTGGAGGTTGTAGTACGACGCTCCGGCGACCGGCCGCCACGCGAGCAGCGGCGGACTCTTGAGGACAGTGCCTCGCGCCGGGGAGTAGAGCTTTGCGCCCGGCACGATGGTGACCGAATCCGAGGCCTTGTTGCCGGCCTCGTCGAACCCGTTGATCGTGTAGACGTACTTGACCTTGTTCGTCAGGCCGGTGTCCTCGAAGCTCGACGCGAGGCCTTTGAAGACTGCGGATGGGTCGGCGCCGGCCGTGCCTGGCGTTCGGTCGATCTCGATCGCCTTGGTGTCCGGGGATGCAGTCCACGTCAGCGTGGCCGTGCCGTCGTCCCAGTCGAACCCGAGGTTCGTGATGGTCGGCGGAGTCGAGTCGTACTTGAACGCAGGTGACGTGCCACTGACGCGGTTGCCTGCCCTGTCCGTGCAGGTGCCGTTGACTGTCGTGCTCGAAGTATCAGGCCCGGAGTAGGACGTATCCGTGCACGAGCTGATGCCCGAGCCGCTGTCGGTTCCGTGGAACGTCACGTGGACGGCGTGGTTGTACCAACCGTTGCTGTCCGCCGGACGGTCGAGCGTCACTCTGTCGATGGATGGCGCCGAGGCGTCGTAGTTCACCGAGGTACCGGCACTACCGCTGTTGCCGGCGTTGTCCGTGCAGCTCGCCGCCACCGACCCGCTCCCGCCGATCGTGCCGGAGTTGCAGGAAGCGATGCCCGAGAGGTTGTCGCTCCCGGATGCGTTGAAGTCGACGGGATGGTTGTACCAGCCGTTCGAGTCCGGGCCGCGCGAGAGCGAGAGACCCACGGCAGGTGGTGTCGCGTCGTACTTGATCGGCCCGAAGCTCGCAGGTCCGCTTACGTTCCCAGCGTTGTCGGTGCACGTTCCGGAGAAGGAAGCACTAGCACTGTCAGGGCCACCGTAGGTGGCCGAGTTGCAACCAGCGAGACCTGATGTCGCGTCCGAGCCGTTGAAATTGATTCCTACCGGGTGGTTGTACCACCCCTTCGAATCGGGACCGCGCGTCGGGGACGCGCCCGTCACCGTTGGAGGAGTCGCGTCCCGCTTGACATCGAAAGCGGCTGTCGCCTGCGTTGGAGGCGTTCCGCCGTAACTCACCACGCAATTGAAGTGGCGAATCATGTCCGAGCTGATCGTCTGGGTATCGCAGCCGCTTGTCGATGTGACGCCCACGGGATCCCAAGCAAAGGCGACCGTGATGTTGACCTTGTACCAGCCAGACAAGCACGTGCCCCCATTGCACGTGACGGTCAGGGGAGCGGCGCTGGCGGCGGGAGCGAAGATCAGCAGCGGTAGGCAGACGAGGAACAGCACGAGGGGATAACGCCAGGTCACGGTTGCGCCGCCGGCCGTGCGATCCGCATCGTCAGCATCAGCAGTGAAAGCCCGGCGAGCGCAAGCACCGCGAACGAGCTCCCTGCGAGCCAGAGGTAGCGGTCACGCCCATTGCTAGCGGGCACGACCTGCCGTTCCACCGCGGCAACGACCGCCTGAAGCGGCGCGAGATTCACGCTGAACGGCGGCGAGACGCTTCGGCTCCTCGCCGCTCGCGTTCGCTTTGTCGGAACCGCCTTGGTCTGATGCTTGGTCCTGTGCCGCGGCACGCGGGCGACCTGGGCCGGAGCAACCGCAGCTGGCGGTACATAGTGCGTGATCGGCGCCGACCTCACGGCCGGGGTGGCGGAACGAGCCACAGGCTTCGGTTTGGCCGTCCGCGCCGCTGGACTGTACGGGTCCGGAGGCGGTGCATCAGTCGTGGTCGTCACCCCGGGAACTGGCGACGGGTCGTCGGCAACCGCAGGAGCCGCGCTCCACAGTGCGGTCGCGACGACGACGCACGCCGCCAGGCGAAGCGCAACAACCGACGCGCCGCGACGTCTCGCGCGCGAAAACGGCCGCTGCTCCTTGTGACGCCGAGGCGTCAGCAGCATCCGCAGGCCGCGCTTCGCCAACAGGGCCGCCCCTCGGGCCCAACGCGGTCGCCGCAGTAACGATCCTCTTCGCCAAGGAGCCGTGTTCACGGTCTCCTCCTCCCCGTTCGCGACCGTTACCGCACCGAAGGTACTCCTGTCTTTCATGGATTGCAATGCCGATTGTTAGGCCGCCCCGCCGTGTCGCTCGAGCGCCGGCACCGGAGCCGTTCCGGTGATCACCGCTCCGACGCCCGGGAGATACGTCTCCATGGCGATCCCGTTCGCGCGCACGGCACGCTTCAGCGTCGCGGCGTCGAGCCCGTCGACGTGCCGCTGAAGGGCTGTCTTGTAGCGGACTTCTCCGTCCGCAAAGTCGAGCTCGAAGTTCCCCGCCGCAAGCCCGTAATTCGCCCGAGTCAAGAACTCCGAGACCTCGGAGCGCCGCTCCTCGGGGACCCGAAACGGGCAGACCGAGTAGAGAAGGATCAGGTCCTGCTCCTCGACCACCTGTGCGTAGAACTTCCAGCGGCCGAGAATGCCGGACAGCTCGCTGAACAGCACGGGAGCGCCTCGGACATCGGAGAACGGCCAGCCGTTCTCGCGGAAAAGGGTCCGAAGGTCGGCGAGCAGCGCGCCTGCAATGGGTTCGCCTGACGACACAGTCCCTTTCGACGCGTTCTTCGAGAGAGCCCTCAGGTCGTCGCGCAATTTCTCTGATCCCTTCCACGCCCTGTCTGGAACAGACCGGGGCCGACGGCCGGCACGGAACCAGAGACCGGCTCCACAGCTCGCGCAGCACCGCAACGCGGCCCGGCCGCTCGGCCAGAGCCGAGACTCGAGCTCGCGTGATCCGCAGGCCGGACAGCGAAGGTCGTCCGCTGAGCCCCAGGGAAGCACCCCGGGCGTACGCTCGACGTTTCCCCAGGCAAGGTCTGCCGCTGCCAACGAGACGTCGAATGCCGTCTCGTGACGCACATACCCGCTCTCGGCGGCTCTTGCGATCAAGGCAGCGGTCGCCCTCAGCCGCGCGGCAGTCTCTGCGTCCCCTCTAC
>Ga0307289_10000310_pt1 | contig 20611 bp, 19 predicted proteins | sample ER_DNA_143_FD_194483 | JGI IMG/M metagenome (GOLD analysis project Ga0307289, IMG submission 194483) | Bulk soil microbial communities from the East River watershed near Crested Butte, Colorado, United States - ER_DNA_143 | ecosystem: Environmental > Terrestrial > Soil > Floodplain | place...
GTCCAGGTCGAGCCCGGCCACCAGCTCCTTGCCCCCGACCGTCACCCGGAGGTCCTTGACCTGGAGCATGGGCTCGCCCGGGGTCGCCTTGCCCTCGACCCGGCGCAGCAGCACCGGGCGGCCGACCATCATCTCGGCCACCTGGTGGGTGTCGGTGTCGGCGGCGTCGACGGTGCCGATCACCTTGCCGTCGCGGAGCACGGTGATCCGGTCGGCGACCTGGAGGACCTCGTCCAGCGAGTGGGCGATGAAGATGATCGTGTGGCCGTCGGCCTTGAGCTGGCGCATGTGGTCGAACAGCTCCTCGACCTCCTGGGGGACGAGCACGGCCGTGGGCTCGTCCAGGATCAGGATGTCCGCGCCCCGGTAGAGCAGCTTGAGGATCTCGACCCGCTGCTGCTGGCCCACGCCGACGTCCTCGACCCGGGCCTGCGGGTCCAGGGGGGTGCCGAAGCCGCTGGCCAGCTCGTCCACCCGGCGGTCGGCCCCGTCGCGGTCGAGCCGGCCGCCACCACGGCTCGGCTCGGCCCCGAGCACGATGTTCTCGGCCACGGTGAAGGCGTCGACCAGCATGAAGTGCTGGTGGACCATGCCGATGCGCAGCTCGATGGCCTTGCGGGGCGAGTCGATGTGCTGTGCCTCGCCCCGGACCAGGATCTCGCCCTCGTCGGGCTGCTCCATCCCGTACAGCATCTTCATCAGGGTCGACTTGCCGGCGCCGTTCTCGCCGACCAGGGCGTGGATCTCGCCCTCGGCCACCTGGAGGTCGATGTGGTCGTTGGCCATCACCCCGGCGTAGCGGCGGGTGACGCCGCGGCACTCGATGGCCGGCGGCCGGGAGCGGGCCTCTTCGGGACCGCCCCCGGGAACCTCGGTCGCCCCGGTCGTCACGGCTAGGAAGCAGCCGGCTTGGTCGGGACCTTGATCTCGCCGTCGATGATCTTCTGCTTCAGCTCGTCCAGGGTGGTCGGGATGTCGCCCAGCAGCTCCTTGTTGTACTGGTTCTGGGCGTAGTCGATGCCGCCCTCCTTGAGCCCGAAGGTCTGGATGCCGCCCTTGAAGGAGCCGTCCACGTAGTTGGCGATGGTCTTCTGGACGGCGTTGTCAACCCGCTTGAGCATCGAGGTGAGGATCCACTTCTGCTCCTCGGGGCTGGCGGTGAGGCTCTGGTCGGAGTCGACGCCGATGGCGTAGATCTTCTTGTCGGCGGCGGTGGCGATCACGCCCGCCCCGGTGCCGCCGGAGGCGTGGTAGATGACGTCGGCGCCCTCGCCGATCTGCTTCAGGGCCAGCTCCTTGCCCTTGGCCGGGTTGCGGAAGGCCTCGGGGGTGTTGCCGGCGTAGTCGACCAGGACCTTGACCTTCTTGCCCTTCTGGTCGGCGATGTACTTGACGCCCGCCTCGTAGCCGGCCTGGAACTTCTTGATCAGGTCGCCCTCCTGGCCGCCGACGAAGCCGACCACGTTGGACTTGGTCTTGAGGGCGGCCGCGGCCCCGACCAGGAACGAGCCCTGCTCCTCCTGGAAGCCGATGCAGAGCAGGTTCTTGTCCGGCTGGGTGCAGAGCTTGTCGAAGCCGTCGATCACCGCGTACTGGGTGTCGGGGTTCTCGGTGGCCGACTTGGCGATGTCCGAGGAGAACAGGAAGCCGATCCCGAAGATCAGGCCGTAGCCCTCGTCGGCCAGGCCGTCCAGCAGCTCCTTGCGGTTGGAGCCGTCCGGGTTGGGCTCGACGTCCTTGGCCTGGATCTTGTCGCCCTGCTCCTGCTTGGCCGCCTGGAGGCCGGCGTAGGCCGAGTCGTTGAACGACTTGTCGCCGCGGCCGCCGATGTCGTAGACGACCCCGACCTTCTTGGCCTCGGCCTGGTCGCCGCCGCCGGAGCTGGCGCCTTCGTTGTCGTTGCCGCCGCCGCAGGCGGCCGCCGTCAGGCCGAGCGCCACCAGCAGGGCGGCCACCCGCACACCCCGTACCCCACGCATGCACTTGCTCCTCTCGGACTTCAGGATCCCACCTGGTTCTCGGCGCGCCAGCGCCGCTGGCTGGCGGTATTTAACCACTCCTCGATCCGGGGAAGGGGCCTCGTCGGGAGGCTGCGTAGAATCCGCGGCATGCGCCGCGTCCTGGTGGGCCTCCTCGTCCTCGTGCTCGCCTACTTCGCCGTCTCGACCACCCTGGTGGCCAGGTGGATGGGCAAGGACGAGCGTCCCCAGGTGGACGCCATCGTGGTCCTGGGGGCCGCCCAGTACGACGGGCGGCCGTCGGCCATCTACCAGGCCCGGCTGGAGCATGCCGTCGACCTGTGGTCGGACGGGGTGGCCCCGCTGCTGGTGTTCACCGGGGGCAAGGAGCCGGGCGACCGCTTCACCGAGGGCGGCTCGGGCGCCCGCTGGGCCCTGGCCCGCGGGGTGCCCGAGGAGGCGGTGCTGACCGAGGAGCAGAGCCGGACCACCTACCAGAACCTGGCCGGGGCCAAGCGGGCCCTGGAGCGGCGCGACCCCGGCGGCGGCCGCCACCGCATCGTGGTCGTCTCCGACCCCTTCCACATGTTCCGGGCGGTCAGGCAGGCCGCCGACCTCGGCATGGACGCCTACCCGTCACCCACCCGGACCAGCCCGCTGTCGGCCAGCCGCCTCAAGCTCACCGAGCTGGTGCTGCGCGAGGACCTGGCCATCGCCGGCTACCTGCTGTCGGGCGCCGGGAAGTAGCCACAGAGCAGAGCAAGGAGGCACCCGATGGCTCTGACCGTCGTCGACCACCCGCTGGCCGGCACCATGCTGACGGCGCTGCGCGACGCCTCGACCCCGCCGCCGCTGTTCCGGCTGCTGGCCAAGCGGCTGTCGCTGGTCCTGGCCGTCGAGGCCACCCGCACGGTCCCGACGACCGCCCGGCCGGTGACCACCCCGCTGGCCCAGGCGCAGGGCACGGCCTTTGCCGCCCCCCTGGTGGCGGTGCCGATCCTGCGGGCCGGCCTGGGCATGCTGGAGGCCGTGACCGAGCTGTTCCCCGAGGTGGCGGTCGGCTACCTGGGGCTGGAGCGCGACCACGCCACCTTCCAGCCCTCCACCTACTACAGCAAGCTGCCCGACATCGAGGGCAGCTACGTGCTGCTGCTCGACCCGATGCTGGCCACCGGCGGGTCGGCGGCGGCGGCCTGCGCCAGCCTGTTCGCGGCCGGACCGGCCCGGGTCACGCTGCTGTCGGTGGTGGCCGCGCCCGAGGGGCTCCGGCGCCTGGAGGCCGAGCACCCGTCGCTGGACGTGGTCACCGCCGCGGTCGACGAGCGCCTCAACGACCAGGCGTACATCGTGCCCGGGCTGGGCGACTTCGGGGACCGGCTGTTCGGGACCTGATCGGATCGGATACGATTCCAGGTTCCGAACCTGACGAACGAGACGAGGAGGCCGCGTGGCCCGACCGCGGCGGCCCCGCCCCGGCGAGGCGCTGCTGGCCCCGTTCCGGGTCCTGGCCGGCGGCGAGGACCTGGCCACGGCCGGCGCCGCCCTGCTGGAAGGCGCCTGCCGGGCCCTGGAGGCCGCCGAGGGGGCGATCCTGCTCGAGGAGGGCGGCTTCGCGCCCGGGCCGTCCTGGGGGCCACCGGGGCCCGCCGGCCGCCTCGGCGCCCGCCCCGGCGACCGCGAGCTGGCCGGCGCCGCCGGGCGGCCCCTGGCCGACGGGCCCGAGGCCTGGTGCGCGATGGTGGTCGAGGGCCGGGTGGTGGGCGTGCTCGCCCTGCGCCGCCCGGCCGGGCGGCCGTTCGCCGGCGGGGACCTGGCCGCCGTGGAGCTGCTGGCCACCGGCGCCGCCCTGGCCGCCGACCGGCTGCGCTTCCTGCGCCTGTGGTCGGCCAGGCTGGAGCAGGCCGACGCCGCCCACTCCCAGCTGCTGCGCTACGCCGACGACCTGCGCACCACCTTCTCGGGCGAGCGCCGCCGGGCCGAGGAGCTGCGCGCCGCCCTGGACGCGGTCGAGCTGGCCTACTCGGCCACCGTGCAGGCCCTGGCCAGCGCCGTCGAGGCCAAGGACGCCTACACCGGCGGCCACCTGGCCCGGGTCACCGCCTACGGGACCGAGGCCTGCCGCGCCCTGGGGGGAGACCTGGCCGCCACCCCCGGCCTGGAGCAGGCCTTCCTGCTCCACGACCTGGGCAAGATCGGCGTGCCCGACGCCGTCCTCAACAAGGCCGGCCCCCTGACCGACGAGGAGTGGGCCCTGATGCGCGAGCACCCGGCCATCGGCCTGCGCATCCTGGAGGGCGTGCCCCACATGGACGTGGTCAGGGCGGTCGTCCACTCCCACCACGAGCGCTGGGACGGGGCCGGCTACCCCGAGGGCCTCAAGGACGAGCAGATCCCCCTGGCGGCCCGGGTGTTCGCCGCCGTCGACGCCTTCGACGCCATCACCACCGACCGCCCCTACCGGGCCGCGGTCGGCCTCGAGGAGGCCCTCCACCGGCTGCGCGAGGCCTCCGGGACCCAGTTCGCCCCCGACGCCGTCGAGGCCATCCACCTGGTCGACCGGGGGCGGCTGGCGGCCATCCAGGCGACCGCGGACCGCCGGCGGCCGGCGAGCCGAGATTGACCAACCTGGCCGGCGATGCGATCAAATACTCCCTTCACCCTGCCCACCTCCGACCAGCTTGCCGGGAGCGGCCGATGAAGCTGCTGATCGCCGACGACGAACCGGCCGTGCGGGACCTGGTGCACGTCACCCTGGAGGGCGACGACTACGAGATCCTGGAGGCGGCCGACGGGGTCGAGGCCCTGGAGGTGGCCAGGGGCGAGGCCCCCCGGCTGGTCCTGCTCGACATCATGATGCCGAGGCTGGACGGCCTCGAGGTCTGCCGGCGGCTCAAGGCCGACCCCGACACCAGCGACATCGTGGTCGTGATGCTCACCGCCCAGGCCCAGGAGCGCGACCGCGACCAGGGCCTGGCCGCCGGGGCCGACGACTACTTCACCAAGCCCTTCTCCCCCCTCGCCCTCCTCAACATGGTCGAGCGCGTCCGCCACAACCAGTCGGGCGCGGACTGATCGGGGGGTCGCGGCGCCCATGAGGCTCGCCGACCGCATGGCGCGGCTCGGGACCGAGTCGGCGTTCGAGGTGCTGGCCAGGGCGCGGGCCCTGGAGGCGGCCGGGGTGGACGTGGTCCACCTGGAGATCGGCGAGCCGGACGCCGCCACCCCGGCCCACATCGTCGCCGCCGGCCAGGAGGCCCTGGCCAGGGGCCTCACCCACTACGTGCCGGCCCCCGGGACCCCGGAGCTGCGCACGGCCGTGGCCGCGTTCCTGGAGCGGACGGGCCGGCTGCGCACCACCCCGGACCGGGTCGTGGTCACGCCGGGGGCCAAGCCGATCATGTTCTTCACCATCCTGGCCCTGTGCCAGCCCGGCGACGAGGTCCTCTACCCCGACCCGGGGTTCCCGATGTACGAGTCGATCGCCGCCTTCGCCGGGGCCCGACCCGTCCCGGTGCCGCTGCGCGAGGCCAACGGGTTCCGCATGGACCCGGGCGAGCTGGCCTCGCTGGTCACCGACCGGACCCGGCTGGTGATCCTCAACTCGCCCCACAACCCGTGCGGCAGCGGCCTGACCACCGACGACGTCGAGGCGATCGCCGCCGTGGCCGTCGAGCACGACCTGGTCGTGCTGAGCGACGAGGTCTACTGGGCGATCCGCTACGGCGGCGGCCACCCGAGCGTGCTGTCGGTCGACGGCATGGCCGAGCGGACGGTCCTGCTGGACGGCTGGTCCAAGACCTTCGCCATGACCGGCTGGCGGCTCGGCTTCGGGGTCCTGCCGGCGGCCCTGGTCGAGCCGGTGACCCGGCTGGTGGTCAACTCGGTCTCCTGCACGGCCGCGTTCAGCCAGCACGCGGCCGTGGCCGCCCTGGAGGGCCCGTGGGCGCCGGTCGAGGCGATGGTGGCCACCCTGCGCGAGCGTCGCGACGTGGTCGTGGCCGGCCTCAACGCGATCGACGGCATCTCCTGCCTGGAGCCGGCCGGGGCCTTCTACGCCTTCCCCCGGGTCGCCGACCTGGGCCTGCCCGCGGCCCGCCTGGCCGACCTGCTCCTGGCCGAGGGCGGGGTGGCCTGCCTGCCCGGCACCGCCTTCGGCGCCAACGGCGAGGGCTACCTGCGGCTGTCGTACGCCAACACGGTCGACAACCTGCGCCGGGCCCTGGCCCGGATCGAGCGGGTCGCCGCCGAGGCGCCGGGTCGGGCCCGGCCCTAGGAGCTGCCCAGGCGGCGGTAGTGGCCGCCGTAATAGAGCAGCGGGTCGCCGTCGGCCCGGGCCCGCTCGACCCAGCGGACCCGGCCCAGGAACACCGTGTGGTCGCCGCCGGGGTAGGCCGCCTCGACGTCGCACTCCAGGTGGGCCAGGGCGCCGTCGAGCAGGGGGGCGCCGGTGACCGGGCCGGGGTGCCAGGGCACGGGCAGGAACTGGGCCATCCCGGTGGGCCGCCCCGAGTCCGAGAAGTACCTGGCCAGGTCCTCCTGCTCGGCGGCCAGGACCGAGACGGCGAAGCGCCCGACCTCGTCCAGCACCTTGTGCATGAGCGCGTCGCGGACCACGCAGACCAGCACCAGCAGCGGGTCCAGGGAGACCGAGGCGAAGGCGTTGGCCGTCATGCCGTGCCCGAACCGCCCGGAGGTGGCCGTGACCACGGTGATCCCGGTGGTGAACATGCCCACGCTGTCGCGGTACTCGCGGCTGGTCGGGTCGCTGGGCACGGCACTCCTCGGGGCGGCGTCGCCTCCATGCTACCGAGGAGCGGCTCGCGGGCGCGGTGCCGCCGACGGGCCGCCCTGCCGTCACGCGTTGCGCCCACCAGGAACCGCCGGTAGCCTCACGCGGTGGCACCATCCGGGGGAGGAGGGGGGCAGCAATGGCGGACGTCGTCGAGTCGACCGAGATCCCAGGCGTCTGGTTGATCCGGCCCGAGGCCCACAGCGACGAGCGCGGGCGGTTCCTGGAGACCTACCGCAGCTCCTGGCTGCCGTTCGCCGCGCCCATGGTCCAGGCCAACCGGTCGGAGTCGGCGGCCAAGGTCCTGCGCGGCCTCCACTACCACCGCCGTCAGGCCGACCTGTGGTTCGTGCAGCGCGGCAAGGTCACCACGGTGCTGGTCGACACCCGCATCGGCTCCCCCACCGAGGGCAAGCACACCACCCTCCAGCAGGGCGGGGGCGAGGAGCTGGCCGTCTACATCCCCGAAGGGGTGGCCCACGGCTTCTACGCCCACGAGAAGGTGATCATGACCTACCTGGTCACCGGGGAGTACGACGGCACCGACGAGCTGGGCATCGCCTGGAACGACCCCGACCTGGGCATCTCCTGGCCGGACGAGGAGCCGATCCTGTCCGGGCGCGACCAGGAGAACCCGCGCCTGGCCGACGTCCCGGCCGACCGCCGGGCCCCCTACACCGGCTAGCCTGGCTCGCTCGGGGGCCGCCCCGCCGCATTTGTGGGCGAGCGGCGCTACCGTGGGCTCATACCGAGCTTGCATGCTTGAGGAGCCCACGATGCACCGCCACCCCAGCAACAAGGCGAAGTCGGGCCCGCCGCCCGACCGGCCGCCCAGCCCGGCCCCGCCGCCGCCGCCGCGCTGGCGGAGCTGGCTGCTCCCCATCGGGCTGCTGATCAGCATGGTCCTGCTGCTGCTCCCCAACCAGATGGAGCAGGGCCGGGTCACCGACCTGAACTACGCGCCCCAGCTCAAGGACAAGATCGCCCAGGACCAGGTCCAGTCGGTCGAGATCGGCTCCGACGGCCACATCGAGGGCAAGCTCAAGGACGGCACCCGGTTCGAGTCGTCGTACCCCACCAACCTCCAGGACGACGAGTTCACCAAGCTCCTCGACGAGCACAACGTCGAGGTCAAGGCGGTCGGGCCGCGCACCTCGCTCGCGTCGGTGCTGCTCAGCCTGCTGCCGCTGCTGGTGTTCGTGGCCATCTTCGTGTACCTGGGTCGGTCGGCGCGTCGGCAGTTGGCGGGGATGGGGGGGATCGGTCGCTCCCGGGCCAAGGTGTTTGATGCCGAGCGGCCGGACACGACCTTCGCCGACGTGGCCGGCTACGAGGGGGCCAAGCGCGAGGTCTCAGAGGTGGTCGACTTCCTCAAGAACCCCGACCGCTACCGGCGGGCCGGGGCCGTGGGCCCCAAGGGGGTGCTGATGGTCGGGCCCCCCGGCACCGGCAAGACCCTGCTGGCCCGGGCGGTGGCCGGGGAGGCCCACGTGCCGTTCATCTCGGTCACCGGGAGCTCGTTCGTGGAGATGTTCGTGGGGGTGGGGGCGGCCCGGGTCCGGGACCTGTTCATGGAGGCCCGCAAGCGGGCCCCCTCGATCGTGTTCATCGACGAGATCGACGCCATCGGCCAGCGCCGCGGCGGCCAGCTGGTCTCCAACGACGAGCGCGACCAGACCCTGAACCAGATGCTGGCCGAGATGGACGGGTTCGATGTGGCCACCGGGGTGGTGGTGATGGCGGCCACCAACCGGCCCGAGTCCCTGGACCCGGCGCTGCTCCGCCCCGGCCGCTTCGACCGCCAGGTGGTCATCCCCCTGCCGGCCCAGAAGGAACGGCGGGCCATCCTGGAGGTGCACGCCAAGGGCAAGCAGCTCGGCCCGGATGTGGACCTGGACGTGGTCGCCCGGGGAACGCCCGGGTTCTCGGGGGCGGATCTGGCCAACCTGGTCAACGAGGCGGCCATCTTCGCGGTCCGGGCCGGCCGCGAGGTCCTCACCGCCTACGACTTCTCCGAGGCCCGGGACCGGGTCCTGCTCGGCCGGCGCGACAGCTCGAACGCGTTGTTGCCGGACGAGAAGCGGGCGGTGGCCGTGCACGAGTCCGGCCACGCCCTGGTCGCGGCCATCTCCGAGCACGGCGACCCGGTGGCCAAGGTGACCATCCTGCCCGCCGGCCAGGCCCTGGGGGTGACCGAGCAGCTCCCGATCGACGAGCGCCACCTCTACACCGAGGGCTATCTCAAGGACTCGCTGGCCATCCGCATGGGAGGGCGCGTGGCCGAGCAGCTGGTGTTCGGGGAGACCTCCACCGGGGCCTCGAATGATCTGGCGGGGGCGACCGACCTGGCCACCCGGATGGTGCGCGAGTTCGGCATGAGCCAGGCCCTGGGGCCGGTCGGGTTCGCCTCGGGCAGCCCCATGTACCTGGGCGGCGAGGAGGTCCGCAGCCGCCCCTATGCCGAGGCCACCCAGCGGGTCGTCGACGAGGAGGTGGCCACCCTGCTGCGCCAGGCCGAGGACCGGGCGACCAGGATGCTGAGCGAGCACCGCGACGCCCTGGAGCGCCTCACCGAGCTGCTGCTGGAACGCGAGACCGTTGACGGCACCGACGTCGACGAGGCCCTGGGCCGCATCCCCGGCCAGCGCCAACCCATCGGCGCCACCGGCCACACCGTGGTCCACAGCCCCCCAGATGGCGCCGGGCCCACGGACGCTTGACCCGACCCTGGCCCGGCGGCTGTTCCTCAGCCGCCAGCGGCTGACCGGCCTCCGGCCGGCCGCGGCCGGCCCCGACGAGGTCATGGCCGCGGTCACCGACCTGGCAAGCCTGCAGCTGGACCCGATCAGCGTGGTCGCCCGCAGCCACCTGCTGGTGCTGTGGAGCCGCCTGGGCCCCTACGACCCCGCGGACGTGGAGGCGCTGCTGTGGCGCGAGCGGCGCCTGTTCGAGTACTGGACGCACGCGGCCGCCATCGTCTGCATCGAGGACCTGCCCATCCACTCGCTGCTGATGCGCCGCTACCCCTCGGACCGCTACGCCCACAACCGGCGGCTGCGGGACTGGCTGGCCGCCAACCAGGGCCTGCGCCGCTCCATCCTGCGCCAGCTCCGGGCCAGCGGCCCCCTGCCCACCAGGGACCTGGAGGACCGGGCCCAGACCAGCTGGGAGTCGAGCGGCTGGACGGCCGGCCGCAACGTCGACCGCATGCTCGACGTCCTCTGGACCCAGGGCCGGGTCATGGTCGCCGGCCGCCAGGGCCAGCAGCGGGTCTGGGACCTGGCCGAGCGCTGGCTCCCGCCGTGGGCCCCGACCCGCCGCCCGCCCGAGCGGGCGGTCGTCCGCCTGGCCGTCCAGCGCAGCCTGCGGGCCCTCGGGGTGGCCACGGCCCGCGACATCGACCGCCACTTCACCGCGGGCCGCTACCCGGGGCTGACGGCCGTCCTGGCCGGCCTGGAGCGCGACGGCCGGGTCGAACGGGTCCGGGTGGCCGACGACGGCACCGAGTGGGCCGGCCCCTGGTACGTGCACGCCGACGACCTGCCCATGCTGGAGCGCCTGGAGGCGGGAGACTGGCGGCCGCGGACGACCCTGCTCTCCCCCTTCGACAACCTGATCATCGACCGCGAGCGGACCCAGCGCCTGTTCGGGTTCCGCTTCCGCATGGAGATCTACGTCCCCAGGGCCGCCCGCCGCTACGGCTACTACGTCCTGCCCGTCCTCCACGGCGACCGCCTGATCGGCCGGGTCGACCCGGCCATGGACCGCCGCCGCGGCCGCCTGGTGGTCAACGCCGTCCACGCCGAACCCGACGCCCCGGCCGCGGCCGGTCCGGCCGTGGCCGCCGCCCTCGAGGACCTGGCCGCCTTCCTGGGCGCCGACCGGGTCGAGCTGCGCCAGCCGCCGCCGGAGCGCTGGCGCGGCGGGTTCGCCTGACCCTAGGCGGCGTCCGCGGGGTGGCGGCCGGCGACCACCACCAGCTGGCGGCGGCCAGCCTGGTGCCTGGCCACGGCCACCTCGGCGAAGCCGGCCCGCCTGACCTTGGCGGCCAGGCCCTCGGCCGCCTCCCAGGTGAGCGCGTGGCCCCGGAACCAGCCGCGCTGGTCGGCCAGGCGCTCGGCGATCAGCAGGCGCCCGCCGGGCGCGAGGACGCGGCGCACCTCGTCCAGCCCGGCGTCCGGGTCGCTCCAGTGGTGGAAGGAGGCGACCGCCCAGGCGACCGTGGCCGAGCCGTCCGCCAGCGGCAGGCGCTCGGCGGCGCCGTCGACCACCGTCACCGCCGGCCGCAGGCCGGCCGGGATCCGGCGCAGCGCCAGCCGCCGCATCCGCACCGACGGGTCGACCCCGACCGCCGTCGCCCCCCGCTCCGCCGCCGCCTTCAGGAAGAGCCCGGGCCCACAGCCCACGTCCACCACCCGGTCCCCCGGCCCCACCCCGGCCAGGTCGACCAGCAGCCGCGTGCTCCGGCTCCGCCCGAACGACATCGCCCAGCCGGCGATCCGCCCCGGCAGGCTGTCGAACTCGTGCTCATGCCGCCCGGCCAGCGACCTGTGCCCTTCTCGCGCCATGTACCCATCCCCTACCGGCCTCGCGGGCGGGTTCGCCTGCCGCCCCGACATCGACTTGGCCACCGTAGTCTCCTCGCAACCGACTGACCGTCGGTCAGTATTGTACTGACTGACGGTCAGTCGTCAAGGGTGGTACGGTAGGGCGATGACGACTCCGACCCCGCGGCGGCAGCCGCCGGACGTGCGGCGGGAGCAGATCCTCGACGCGGCGGCCCGGGTCCTGGTCGAGCGGGGCCTGGCCGCCACCACCATGGCGGACGTGGCCGAGGCGGCGTCGGTGGCCAAGGGAACGGTCTACCTCTACTTCACGTCCAAGGCCGAGCTGCTGGCCGGGCTCCGGGCCCGCTACTTCGAGGGCTTCGCGGCCATGCTGGACGGCCCGCCGGCCGCCGGGCGGCCCGCTCTCGGGGTCGCGGCCGGGATCGAACGGCTGGTGGCCGCCTCCTACGACTTCGCCCTGGCCAACCACCGGCTGCACCACGTGCTGTTCCACCAGGCCGGCTACGGCGAGGAGGACACCTTCGCCCGGGCCCGGACCGTGCTGGCCGAGCTGATCGAGCGCGGCCAGGCCGCCGGCGAGCTCGAGGTGGCCGACCCCGACCTGGCCACCCACTTCCTCCTGCACGGCCTGCACGGCGTCCTGGTGGGGGCGACGCACCGGCCGCCGGCGGAGCGGGAACGGCTGGTCGCCGGCGTCACCGAGCTGACCTGCCGCGCCCTCGGGGTCAGGACCGGACCCGGGCCGGGTCCGGAGCGGGGCGGCGCCAGCTGACCACGTGGGACGGCGGGTCCAGCGCCGGGTCCAGTCGCGGGTCGGGCACCGGGGCGTCCGCGACCTGGCGCAGCGGCAGGACCCCGGCCCAGATCGGGAGGGCGTAGTCGGGCTCGTCGTCGACGGGCGGGCCGGTGCGGACCTTGGCCGAGACCTCGTCCAGGGGGACGGCCAGCACCGCGGTGGCGGCCAGCTCGCTGCGGTCGCCCCCGCGGACCTCGGCGCTGCGGCCGGGGACGATGTGCTCGACCAGGGCCCGAAGGACGGCCTCCTTCTCCTCGGGGTCGAGGACCGGCCGGGTGCGCCCGATGGCCATCACCGACCGGTAGTTCATCGAGTGGTGGAAGGCCGAGCGGGCCAGCACCAGGCCGTCGACCAGGGTGACGGTGACGCAGACGTCCATGCCGGGGCGCAGGCCGAGGCGGCTGCCGGTGGAGCCGTGCAGGTAGACCGTCTCGCCGACCCTGGCATAGCCGGTCGGGACGACGAAGGGCTGGCCGCCGGCCACGAACCCGACGTGGCAGATGAAGCCCTCGTCGAGGATGGCGTGCACGGTGTCCCGGTCGTAGGCGGCCCGCTCCGGCAGCCGCCGCACCCGGGTCCGCTCGGTCCGCTGGTAGTGGTCAGCATCCATGGGCACGTCCGCTCCAGATATTTATGCTCCAGTACATAACTTTGAATGTATCAGCACAATAGCATCCCGCCCGGGGCCTGGGAACGCGGCCCTCCTCGCGGATTGTCTCGGCGCTGCCGTACGTTGCACAACAGGTACACCCGCCCCCGAACATTGGAGCTGCCCCTGCACTGGTACGGGACCGAACCGCCGCCCGACGGCCTCGCCCTCGGGACGCTGCGGCGCATCGTGGGCCTGATGGGGCCCTACTGGCGCCGGGTCACGGTGGGGTTCGGGCTCGGGATCGCCATGCTGGCCATCACCTCCTTCATCCCCCTGGTGACCAAGACGATCATCGACGACGGGCTGACCAAGCGGATGCCGGGGGTGCTGGCCCGCGAGACCGCCCTGCTGATGGTGCTGGCCGTGGTCCGCTGGGCCGCGGGCGGGCTGCGGCGCAACCTCTCCGGGCGGGTCGGCGTGGACGTCGAGTACGACCTGCGCAACCGGCTGGCCCGCCACCTGCTGGCCCTGGAGCCGGCCTACCACGACCGCGCCCCGACCGGGCAGCTGCTGGCCAGGTCCACCTCGGACGTGCGCTCGCTGCGCTACTTCATCTCCTGGGGCCTGGTCTTCATGGTCCTCAACGTGCTCACCTTCGCGATCGCGGCCAGCATGATGTGGCTGCTCTCACCCCGGCTCTGCATGGTCGTGCTGGTGCTGGCCCCGCCGCTGGTCTACGGGGCACTGCGCTTCAACCGCCGCCTGCACCGCGTCTACTGGCAGGTGCAGCAGGAGGTGGGCGAGCTGACCACCGTGGTCGAGGAGGCGACGGCCGGGGTGCGGGTGGTCAAGGCGTTCGGGCGCGAGGACGAGCAGGCCGGCCGCCTCGAGGTCGAGGCCGGCTCGATCCTCGACCACAACCTGGAGGCGGCGCGGATCCGGGCCTTCTACGTCCCCCTGCTGGCCATCCTGCCCCAGCTCAGCCTGGCCGCGATCCTCTGGTACGGGGGCCGGCTGGCCGTCGACGGCCAGATCACCCTGGGCACCCTGGTCGCCTTCAACAGCTACCTGCTGCTGCTCACCTGGCCGCTGCAGGGGCTGGGGATGCTGTTCGGCTTCGCCCAGCGGGCCGCGGCCAGCGGCGACCGGGTCTTCGAGGTGCTCGACCAGCCCCCGGCCATCGCCGACCGGCCGGGCGCGGTCCCACTGCCCCAATCCGAGGGGCAAGGGGTGCGGATCACCTTCGAGCACGTCGGCTTCGGCTACGGCGAGGGTGGCCGGGCCGCCCTGGCCGGGATCGACCTCGACATCGGCCCCGGGTCGCGGGTGGCGGTGGTCGGAGGCACCGGCTCGGGCAAGTCGACCCTGCTCGGCCTGGTCCCGCGGCTGTACGCGCCCACCGCGGGCCGGGTCCTGGTCGACGGCCACGACGTCGCCGACCTGACCCTGGACTCGCTGCGGGAGGCGGTCGGGATCGTCCACCAGGAGCCGGTGCTGTTCTCGGCCAGCCTGCGCGACAACGTCGCCTTCGGCCGCCCCCAGGCCGGTGATGAGGAGGTGCTCGACGCCCTGGCCGCGGCGGCCGCCCTCGAGGTCGTCCAGGCCCTGCCCGAGGGGCTCGACACCGTCGTGGGCGAGCAGGGCTACACCCTGTCCGGGGGCCAGCGCCAGCGGGTCGCGCTGGCCAGGGCGCTGCTGATGCGGCCGCGGGTGCTGATCCTGGACGACGCCCTCTCCCACGTCGACGTCGACACCGAGGCCGCCATCCTGGCCGGGCTGGACGCGGCCCTCGGTGGCGCCACCGTGCTGCTGGTGGCGAACCGGCCGGCCAGCCTGCGCCTGGCCGAGCGGGTGGTGCTGCTGGAGCGGGGCCGGGTGGTCGCCCAGGGCAGCCACGAGGACCTGGCCGCCCGCCAGCCCGCCTACCGGGCCGTGCTCGCCCACGCCGGCGGCGGCATCGACCGCCTGGTCGAGGAGGCGGCGTCGTGAGTCGGCGAGCGACGATGCGGGGCCGGGCGCCGCGGCGCGACCCGGTGGTGCCCGCCCCCACCCACGGGGCGCCCGCCGAGCCGGAGCGGGACCGGCGCGACCGGTGGTCGGGGCGGCGGGCCCGGGCCTGGCTGTGGCCGCTGGTCCGCCCCCACCGCCGGCTGGTCGCGCTGGCCTCGCTGGCCGTGCTCGTCCAGACCGGGGCCGCGCTGGCCATGCCGTACCTGGTCAAGGTGGCCATCGACCAGGGCGTGGTGCCCAAGAACCTGGAGGTCCTCAACCAGGTCGCCCTGGCCTACCTGGTCCTGGCCGGCGTGCAGTTCCTGGCCGGCCGCTACGAGATCGAGACCGTGGCCCGGGCCGGGCAGCGGGTGCTGTTCTCGGTCCGGACCAAGCTGTTCCGCCACCTCCAGACCCTGTCGCTCGACTTCTACGAGCGCGAGCGGACGGGCCGGCTGGTCGCCCGCATGACCTCCGACATCGACGCCATGAGCGACCTGGTCACCGACGGTCTGGTCACGCTCGTCACCGCCCTCATCACCATGGTCGGGGTGGCGGTGATCCTGGTCGTCATGGACTGGCAGCTGGCCCTGGCCACCCTGGTCGTGGCCCCCCTGATCGGCCTGGCCGCCCGCTTCTGGCGGCGCTGGTCGGCCGACGCCTACCGCCAGGTCAGGGAGACCCACAGCGTCGTCACCGTCCAGCTCCAGGAGTCGCTGGCCGGGGTGCGGGCCATCCAGTCGTTCCGCCGCGAGCGGGCCACCGCCGGGCGGCTGCGGGAGGCCAACCACGACGAGCGGACCGCCCACCGGCGCACCATCGCCCTGGCCTCCTTCTTCTTCCCGGGCATCGAGTTCCTGGGCACGGCCGCCACCGTGGTCGTGCTCGGCGTCGGCGGCCGCCGGGTGCTGGCCGGCGACCTGGAGATCGGCACCCTGGCCGCGTTCCTGCTCTACCTGCGCAGCCTGTTCGACCCGGTGCAGCAGCTCTCGGAGCTGTACGACAGCTTCCAGTCGGCCACCGCCGGGGCCGAGCGGGTCGGGACCGTGCTGGACGAGCGGCCCTCGGTGCGCGAGGCCCCGGACCCGGTCCCCCTCCCCGACCCGCGCGGCGACCTCCGGCTCGAGGACGTCTGCTTCGCCTACGACCAGGGGCCGGAGGTCCTGCACGACGTGGACCTGGACCTGGACGCCGGCACCACCCTGGCCCTGATCGGGCCCACCGGGGCCGGCAAGTCGACCGTGGCCAAGCTGATCGCCCGCTTCTACGACCCCCAGGGGGGCCGGGTCACCCTGGACGGGGTCGACCTGCGCCGGGTCCGCCTGGCCGACCTGCGCCGGGCCATGGGCTACGTCCCCCAGGAGGGCTTCCTGTTCTCGGGCACGGTCCTGGACAACATCCGCTTCGGCCGCCCCGAGGCCACCAGGGCCGAGGTCGAGGCGGCCGCCCGGGCAGTCGGGGCCGACCAGGTCATCGCCGGCCTGCCCGACGGCTACGACACCCAGGTCGGCGAGCGGGGCGCCCTGCTGGCGGCCGGGGAGCGCCAGCTGGTCGCCTTCGCCCGGGCCTGGATCGCCGACCCGGCCCTGCTGATCCTGGACGAGGCCACCAGCAACCTGGACGCGGCCTCAGAGGCCCGCATCACCGACGCCCTCCAGCGCCTGCGCTCGGGCCGGACCACCATCATCATCGCCCACCGGCTGTCCACCGTCGCCCAGGCCGACCAGATCGCGGTGGTCGAGGACGGCCGCATCGTCGAGTCCGGCCCCCCGGCCGCCCTGCGCGCCCGCGGCGGCCGCTTCGGCGAGCTGTTCGACCGCTGGGTCGCCGGCGCCGCATGAGACACCTCGGCATCCTGGCCCACAGCGCGGAGGGGGCCGCGCTGTGCCTCCGGGCCTTCTGCCAGGAGGGGTTCGCCCGGCTCGGGCCCCACCAGCATCCCGACGTGACCCTGGACTGCATCGCCCTGGCCCGCAGCATGCCGGCCTTGGAGCGGGGCGACCACGGCGCGGTCCGGACGATCCTGGCCGAGAGCGTGCGGCGGCTCGCCCGCGCCGGGGCGGACTTCTTCGTCTGCCCGGACAACACCGCCCACATGGCCCTGGAGCTGCCCGGCCCCGAGCTCGCCCTCGGCGGCCTGCACATCGCCGAGGTGGTCGCCGACCAGGCCGCCCGCGACGGCCACCGGCAGGTCGGCGTCCTCGGCACCAGGTTCACGATGGACGGGCCGGTCTACCCGCGCGTGCTCGCCGCCCGCGGCATCACCGCCCGGCTGCCCGACCCGGACGACCGCCACACCGTGGACCGGGTCATCTTCGACGAGCTGGTCAACGGGGTGCTCACGGCCGGCTCGCGGCAGGCGTACCTGGAGGTCATCCGGCGGCTGGCGGCGCGGGGCTGCACCGCGGTCGCCCTGGTCTGCACCGAGATCCCGCTGCTGGTGACGCCCGAGGCCTCGCCGCTGCCCACCCTCGACTCGACCCGGCTGCTGGCCAGGGCGGCCCTGGACGTCGCCGTCGGCGACCGGCCCCTGCCCGGCTGGCGCGGCGGACCGCCCGGGTAGTTCGAGTTCCGAACTGGTCGGGGCCGGGGGGGCCTGGCAGGATCGGACCGTGCCAACCAGTGACGACTACTGCCCGGTGGCCAGGTCGGTCGAGGTCCTCGGCGACCGCTGGTGCCTGCTGCTGGTCAGGGAGATGCTGCGCGGGGTCGACCGCTTCAACGAGCTGGAGCGGAGCGTCCCCGGGATCTCCCGGTCGGTGCTGGCCCAGCGCCTGCGCCACCTGGAGCGCGAAGGGGTGGTGGACCGGAGGGTCGGGGCCGACGGGCGCAGCACCGACTACCGGCTGACCGACGCCGGCTACGAGCTGGGCGCCGTGGTCGGGGCCCTCAACGACTGGGGGGTGCGCTGGCGCGTCCCCGACGGCGGCCCACCCGACCTGGAGCCCGACGGCCTCATGCTGTGGGTGCGGCGGCACGTGGCCCTCGACCAGCTCCCGGCCCGCCGGGTGGTGATCGGGTTCCGGCTCCGGGCCAGGGGCCGGCGCTCCTACTGGCTGGTCCTCCAGCCCGGGGAGGTCTCGCTCTGCCCCGAGCACCCCGGCTTCGAGGAGCACCTCTGGATCAGCGCCGAGGCGACCACCCTGTACCTCGTCTTCCTGGGCAGGATCGGGCTGTCGGCGGCGATGGACGGCGGCGCGCTGGCGGTCGACGGGCCGCCGTCCATGGTCCGGGCCCTACCGCGCTGGTTCCGCCTCCGTCCCTGACCCGGCGGCGCGGCCGCTGGGGGCGATGTTGGCGTTCATGCGGAAGACGTTGGCCGGGTCCCAGCGGTCCTTGAGGGCGGTGAGCCGCTGCAGGCGGTCGCCGTAGGCGGCCCGGAGGCCGGCGGCGCCCTCGTCGGAGAGGAAGTTGACGTACACGCCGGCGCTGTGGGGGCGCAGGGCCTCCCAGCCGGCGCGGACCCAGGCCGTGTGGCGCTCGCCGTCGGGGTCGCCGGGCGCCCAGCCGGCGGCGAAGCTGACGTCGAAGCCGACCTCGCGCTCGCCGACGGCGGTGGCGCCGGGGTCGGCCCGGCTGACCGCCCCGCCCATGGCCCAGCCGCCGATCTGGGAGAAGGGTGAGGTGATCGACGCCAGCCGGTCCAGGAGCACCCCGGCCACCTGGCCGGGGAGGCCGTGGATGCGGTGCGACCGCCAGTAGTAGTGCCGCCCGTGCGGGGCGCCGCCGTCGAGCATCGACTGGAGCGCCACATAGGGGACGGGACGCACCAGCTCGGCCAGGGGCCGGCCGATCCCGAGCAGCGGGGCGACGGCCCGCTGCCCCGCCGCCGGGTCGCCGGCCCAGGCCAGCACCAGCGTCACCACCGGCCGGCCACGGTGCTCGGGCGGCAGGAACGGCGCCGGCGGGACCAGCATCATGGCGATGGTGATGCCCAGCTCGTCGGGGGCCGTGGGCGCGAAGTCGTCCAGGAAGGCCAGCACCTGGGGCGCGTCGTCGAGCCCCCAGACGACCGGCCCGCCCAGCACCATCGGGCCCACCGGGTGCAGCCGGTACTCGAAGGCGGTGGCGATCCCGAAGTTGCCCCCGCCGCCGCGCAGGCCCCACAGCAGCTCCGGCTCGGTCTCGGCGTCGACCCGCAGCCGCTCGTCGTCGGCGGTGACCAGGTCGACGGCCAGCAGGTTGTCCACGGTCAGCCCGTGCCTGCGCATCAGGTGGCCCAGCCCGCCGCCCAGGGTGAGCCCGCCGATGCCGGTGTGGCCGATGATCCCGCCGGTGGTGGCCAGCCCGACCTGCTGGGTGGCCCCGTCGAGCTCCCGCCACAGGACGCCGCCGGCGGCCCGGGCGGTGCGGCCCTCGGGGTCGACCCGGACCGCCTTCATCAGCGACAGGTCGATCATCAGCCCGCCGTCGACCACGCCGTGGCCGGCCACCGAATGGCCGCCGCCGCGGACCGAGACCGCCAGGTCGCGGTCGCGGGCGAAGCGGACCGCCTCGACCACGTCGTCGGCGCCGGCGCAACGGGCGATCAGCGCCGGGTGCCGGTCGATGGCGCCGTTCCAGACCCGCCGCGCCTCCTCGTAGCCCTCCTCCTCCGGCCGCAGCAGCGCCCCCCGGAACCGGGCCCGCAGCCCGGACAGGGCGGTCGCGTCGACCGGCGCCGCCGTGGTGGTGGTCATCGGCCCACCTCCTCGGGCGGGGCGTCCTTGAGGAACGCCTCGAGCCGGGTGGGGGTGGCCGTCTCGGGGGTGCGCCGGACGCCGTCGAAGAACCAGCCGTCGTTGATGCCGAGCTGCATGTCGACCAGCAGCCCGGCCGCCTCCTCGGACATGCCCGCCCCGCGCAGCGCGCCCTTCATCTCGGCCGGCGGGAGCTCCACGTACGGCAGCTCGGCGATGCCCAGCCGCGACCCGATGGCGCGGGTCGCCTCACGCATGCTGACGTCCTCCGGGCCCAGCAGCAGCTTGCCCCGGTGGCCGCTCCAGTCGCGGCGGGTCAGCCGCTCGGCCGCCTCCTGGGCGACGTCGACGGTGGCGATCATGGGGTACTCGAGGTCGCCGTCGATCACGCCGCCGTTGAGCCCCTGCGACCGGATCAGGGGCAGGCTGCCCAGCAGGTAGTCCATGTAGGCGGCCGGCCGCAGCACCAGCAGGTCGGTGTCCCGGAGGCCGGCCAGGCGCCGCTCGTGCTCGTGGAGGCCGGCCGGAGGCCCGGGGGCGCCGGCCCGGTCGGCGCCGACCACGGTCAGCGCGACCACGTGGCCCACCCGGGTCTCCCGCAGGGAGTCGGTGATGGCCTGGCTCATCCGCGAGCGGTTGGCCACGAACCGCGGGTCGTCGACGTTGTCGGGGAGCAGCACGAAGGCCGCGTCGGCGCCGGTGAACAGCCGGCGCAGGTCCTCCACCCGGAGCGCGTCGCCCGTCACCACCTCGGCCCCGCGCTCCCCCAGCTCCGCCAGCGTCCGCCGGTGCTCCAGGACGCGGACCTCCTGGCCCCCTTGCAGCAGCAGGTCGGCCAGCTTGCCGCCGACGTTGCCCGCCGCCCCCATCACCGCGATCATCGCGGCCTCCTCTCCTCGACCTCGGCCTGCCGGTCCGTCGGGACGGGGCGATCCTGGCCGGCCGGGCGTTCCTGGGGCGTTCCACGGGGCGTTCCACGCCGGGCCCGCCGCTCCGGGTCGGGGTCGGCGCGGTGGTGGAGCAGGCTGGCCTCGGCCCGCAGCTCCAGCATCCTCGCCCCCTGGCGGCGGGCCACCTGGAGGGCGCGGTCGAGCTCGGCCTCGACGGTGTCCCCGGGGGCGCCGAGCGCGGCCAGGGCCTCGGCCCGGTGGCGGCGAGCCTCCGACTCCCACAGCCGTGTCCCGGCGTCCGGCGCCAGGGCGAGGTCGGCGGCCGACAGCCGGCCGCGGGTGTCCCCGGC
>Ga0307289_10000312_pt1 | contig 20556 bp, 18 predicted proteins | sample ER_DNA_143_FD_194483 | JGI IMG/M metagenome (GOLD analysis project Ga0307289, IMG submission 194483) | Bulk soil microbial communities from the East River watershed near Crested Butte, Colorado, United States - ER_DNA_143 | ecosystem: Environmental > Terrestrial > Soil > Floodplain | place...
GGTCGACTCGAGCGGCGGCGAGACGATGGAAGTCGTGAATCCGTCCACCGGCGAGATCATCGCGGAGGTCGCTCGCAGCACGGCTGAGGACGCGAATCGAGCTGTTGAAGCGGCGAAGAGCGCCCTGCCGGAATGGCTCGACTCGACCCCGGGCGAGCGCGCGGAGCTTCTCTTCAAGCTCGCCGACCTGATCGAGGAGCACACGGAGGAGCTTGCGGCCCTCGAGTCCCAGAACGTGGGCAAGCCGCTCTCCTACGCGCGCGACGAGATGCCGGTGGCGGCGGACAACATCCGCTTCTTTGCCGGCGCCGCCCGCGTCCTCGAAGGCCGTGCGGCCGGCGAGTACATGCGCGGCTACACGTCGATGCTCCGCCGCGAGCCGATCGGCATCGTGGCCGGCATCGCTCCGTGGAACTACCCGCTCATGATGGCCGTCTGGAAGTTCTCGCCGGCGCTGGCCGCGGGCAACGTCCAGATCCTCAAGCCCTCCGAGCAGACCCCGCTCACCCTGCTGCGCTTCATGGAGCTCGCAGCCGATGTCATCCCGCCCGGCGTCCTCAACGTGATCACCGGCGACGGCGTCCCGGTCGGCGAAGCGCTCGTCAAGCACCCCGAGGTGCGGCTGGTGTCGCTCACAGGTGACGTCGAGACGGGAAAGATCATCGCCAAGACGGCCGCGGACAATCTCAAGCGCGTGCATCTCGAGCTCGGCGGCAAGGCGCCGGTGGTCGTCTTCGACGACGCCGATCCGGCCGCGGTGGCCGAGGCGATCAAGATCGCCGGCTACTGGAACTCGGGCCAGGACTGCACGGCCGCATCGCGCGTCGTCGCGGGGCCGAAGATCTACGACAAGCTCCTCGAAGAGCTCGTGCCCGCCGTCGAGTCGCTGCACGTCGGCGATCCCGCCGAGGGCGACGAGATCGAGATGGGCCCGGTCATCTCCAAGGATCAGCAGGACCGGGTCATCGGCTTCCTCGAGCGCGCGAAGGAGTCGAAGGCGACGATCCTCACCGGCGGAGATTCGAACGGCGACCGCGGCTACTTCGTCAAGCCGACCGTGGTCACGGACATCGAGCAGGACAACGAGATCGTGCAGCGCGAGGTCTTCGGGCCTGTCGTCAGCGTGCAGAAGTTCTCCGACGACGACCAGGCGATCGCCTGGGCGAACGACGTTCGCTACGGGCTCGCCGCCTCGGTCTGGACGCGGGACGTCGGCCGCGCGCTCAACGCGGCGCGCAAGCTCCAGTTCGGCACCGTGTGGATCAACGATCACATCCCGCTCATCTCCGAGATGCCGCACGGGGGCTTCAAGGAGTCGGGCTACGGGAAGGATCTCTCGGTCTACTCGCTCGAGGACTACACGCAGATCAAGCACGTGATGGCGAAGATCGACTGAGGACGCGAGCACTGGGCGAATGGCAGTCGAGGAGCAAGTAGAGCCGTCCGCACCGACGGATAAGGAGGCGTCTGCACCCGACGTCCTGCTCGACCGCGTCACGAAGCGCTTCGACGACATCGTCGCTGTCGACGAGCTCACGCTCGAGGTCCCGCGCGGGCGTTTCTTCGCGCTGCTCGGCCCCTCGGGCTGCGGCAAGACGACGACGCTTCGCATGATCGGCGGCTTCGAGGAGCCGACCGGCGGCACGATCTATCTCGGCGACAAGGACGTCACGGGCCTCCCGCCCTACAAGCGGGACGTGAACACGGTCTTCCAGAGCTATGCGTTGTTCCCGCATCTGAACGTCTTCGAGAACGTCGCCTTCGGTCTGCGCCGCCGCGGGGTGAAGAGCGGCGAGGTGCGCACGCGGGTCAGCGAGATCCTCGACCTCGTCCAGCTGTCGGGCTTCGAGCGGCGCAAGCCTCGCCAGGTCTCGGGCGGCCAGCAGCAGCGCGTCGCACTCGCCCGGGCGCTCGTCAACCACCCGCGGGTTCTCCTCCTCGACGAGCCTCTCGGCGCGCTCGACCTCAAGCTCCGCAAGGAGATGCAGCTTTTCATCAAGGGTCTCCAGCAGGAGGTCGGCATCACGTTCGTCCACGTGACGCACGACCAGGAGGAGGCCATGACGATGGCCGACTCGATCGCCGTCATGAGCGACGGCCACATCGAGCAGCTCGGCTCCCCGGATGACCTCTACGAGCGGCCCGCCACGCCGTTCGTCGCGCGCTTCCTCGGCGTCTCCAACCTGCTCGAGGGTGTCTCGCAGGGGGACGGATCCGTGCGGCTCGACGACGGCTCCGTCATCCGCGCTCCCGCCGCGGAAGGACGCCAGGGCCCGGTCGCGGTGGGAATCCGGCCGGAGAAGATCCGGATCGGGCGCACCGACGAGAACGCTCTCACGGGAGAGGTAACCGAGCGCGCGTACATCGGCGTCTCGACCCAGTACATCGTCTCGACGCCTCACGGGGCGATCACCGTCTACGTGCAGAACAGCGAAGCCGGCGCTGCGGCACTCCATCCCGGCGACCAAGCCACCGTCTCGTGGAGCCCCGCCTCCACGTTTGTGGTCGATTCCGAGAAGGAGAGGAGCGAATGACCGACCCCCGCCTGAACGACGCCATCACCCGACGCCAGCTTTTGAGGCGCGCCGCCGTAGGAGGGGCAGCGCTCACCCTTCCGTCCATCCTGGCCGCTTGCGGTAGCGGCGGCATCTCTGCGCAGTCGAACGCGGGTGGGGCCTCGACGGAGGTCAACAAGCAGCTCGCCGACAAGCTCGTGTTCGCGAACTGGCCCCTCTACATCGACCAGAAGGGCAAGAGCCGGCCGAGCCTGGAGGAATTCACGGCCCAGACCGGCGTCGCCGTCCAGTACGTCGAAGAGGTCAACGACAACGAGGAGTGGTTCGGCAAGTACCAGGCCCAGCTCGCCCAGGGGCAGGACATCGGCCGCGACCTGACCGTCCTCACCGACTGGATGGCCGCGCGGATGGTGCGGCTCGGGTACGTGCAGAAGAAGGACAAGAGCGCGATTCCGAACGAGTCCAACCTCGTTCCGACGCTCCAGCACCCCACCTGGGACCCGAACCGCGAGTACAGCCTCCCCTGGCAGTCCGGCTTCACCGGCATCGGCTACAACTCGAAGGAGACGGACCCGGTCACGACGATCGAGCGGCTGCTCACGGATCCGGCGCTCAAAGGCAAGGTGACCTGCCTGACGGAGATGCCCGACACCATGGGCCTCATCATGCAGTCGAACGGCGACGACCCGACGAAGGTCGAGCCCGCAGCATTCGAGAAGGCGATCGGAACGCTCCAGGACGCGGTCGACTCCGGGCAGATCCGCCGCTTCACGGGCAACGATTACGGCGACGACCTCTCGTCCGGGAACGTGGCCGCCGCGATGGTCTGGTCCGGTGACATCGTCCAGCTGCAGCTCGACAACCCGAACCTCGAGTTCGTGATCCCCGATGCGGGCGGGATGCTCTTCACGGACAACATGCTCATCCCCACGGGGGGCGACGTCTTCACCGCCTCGACCTACATGAACTTCGCCTACGACCCGAAGGTCGCCGCGGAGATCGAGGACTGGGTGAACTACATCTGCCCGGTCGTCGGCGCCAAGGAGGAGCTGCTCAAGATCGATCCGGGCGTGGCGAAGAACCCCCTCATCTTCCCGACGGAGGAGATGATGGCGAGCGTGAAGTCCTTCGATCCGGAGGCTGCGGACAACCAGGACTACAAGGAGCAGTTCCAGACCGTCACGGGCGCTTAGGGAGGCGCGCTTGCTCCATCGCCGCCGCTGGCTGACGCCGTATCTGCTCCTTCTCCCGGGGCTGATCTGGCTTGCCGTGTTCTTCCTCGTCCCGATGTACTACCTCGGCTACACGTCGCTTCAGTCCGGCGACCTCTTCACCGGCTACACGTTCACCTGGGCGTGGGACAACTACCGGGACGCCTTCACGCTCTACCGCTCGCACTTCATCCGCTCGTTCGAGTACGCGGGCATCGCGACGCTCGCCGCGTTCCTCATCAGCTACCCCCTCGCGTACTGGATCGCCTTCCGCGGCGGACGCTGGAAGAACCTGCTGCTCCTCCTCATCATCGCGCCGTTCTTCGTCACATACCTCATCCGGACGCTCGCCTGGAAGACGATCCTGGAGGATGACGGCTTCGTCGTCTCGATCTTCCGCGACCTGCATCTCGTCTCCTCGGACGGGAGGCTCCTCGCGACGACGACCGCGGTCATTGCGGGGATCACCTACAACTTCCTGCCCTTCATGGCGCTCCCGATCTACGTCAGCCTCGAGCAGATCGACACGCGGCTGATCGAAGCGGCGGAGGATCTCTACGCGAACCGGATCAAGGCCTTCTTCAAGGTGACGTTCCCGCTCTCGCTCCCGGGCGTCTTCGCCGGAACCCTCTTGACTTTCATCCCGGCCTGCGGCGACTTCATCAACGCTCAGCTTCTCGGCACGCCGCAGCAGCAGATGATCGGGAACGTGATCCAGCGCCGCTTCAAAGAGGTGGCCGACTATCCGCAGGCAGCGGCTCTCTCCTTCGTCCTCATGGCGACGATCCTCGCCCTGATCATCGTCTATGCCCGGAGCGTCGGGACCGAGCGGGTGACGACCGGCACCGCATGACGACCGCCGTCGAAACCGTCGCCGCCCCGCGGCACAGGTCGAGCGTGCTGGCTCGCCTGTGGGCGTTCGTACGCCGGCACACGCTCACGGTCTTCGCCATGCTCGCGTTCCTCTACCTGCTCCTGCCGATCGCGGTCGTGGTCGTCTTCTCGTTCAACGATCCGCTCGGCCGCTTCAACTTCACCTGGCAGGGCTTCACCATCCAGAACTGGCTGCACCCGTTCGACTACCCGGACCTGGGCAGCGCGGTGAAGCTCTCGATCGAGATCGCCTTCTTCTCGAGCATCGTGGCGACGGCGATCGGCACCCTCATGGCGCTCGCCCTCGTGCGCTACCAGTTCCGCGGACAGGGGGCGACGAACCTCCTCATCTTCCTGCCGATGGCGACGCCGGAGATCGTCATGGGCTCCTCGCTCCTCACGCTCTTCCTCAACTTCGGCGACCCGTTCAGGCTCGGGTTCATCACGATCCTGATCGCGCACATCATGTTCAACATCAGCTTCGTCGTCGTGACGGTGCGCGCCCGCCTCGCCGGCTACGACCGCCATCTCGAGGAAGCGGCGATGGATCTCTTCGCCAACCCGCAGACGACGTTCTTGAAGGTGACGCTGCCGCTGATCTGGCCCGGGATCCTCGCCGGGTTCCTGCTCGCCTTCGCGCTCTCGGTGGACGACTTCGTCATCACGTACCTCGTTTCGGGGCCCGACGTCACCTTCCCGCTCTTTGTCTGGGGAGCCGCCCGCGTCGCCGTGCCGCCGCAGATCAACGTCGTCGGCTCCGCCATCTTCTTCATCGCAGTCGCCGTCATGCTGGTCAACGTCCTCTGGCAGCTGCGCCGTCAACCGAAAGGAGCAGTGTGAGTACTCCCGCCACCTCGCTTTCCCCCGCCGAGCTGCAGAAGGCGGCCCGAGATCACCTGTGGCTGCACTTCACGCGAATGTCCAGCTTCAAGGAGGGTGAGGAGCTCCCGATCATCGTGCGCGGGGACGGCTGCTACCTCGAGGACATCAACGGCAAGCGCTATCTCGACGCGCTCGCCGGCCTGTTCGCCGTCAACATCGGGTACGGCTTCGGGGACGAGATCGGAGAGGCCGCGGCCGCGCAGCTCCGCGAGCTCCCCTTCTACACGAACTGGAGCTACGCGCACCCGCGCGCGATCGAGCTGGCCGCCGAGGTCGCCTCCGTGGCGCCCGGCGACCTGAACAGGGTGTTCTTCGTCTCCGGCGGCTCCGAGGCGGTCGAGTCGGCCTGGAAGCTCGCACGGCAGTACCACGCGGCCCGCGGCGAGCGCCGGTGGAAGGCGATCGGGCGGCGCATCGCCTACCACGGGACGACGATGGGCGCGCTCTCGATCAACGGCATCGCCTCGCTCAAGACGCCGTTCGAGCCGCTCGTCCCGGACGTCCATCACGTCCACAACACGAACCGCTACCACCGTCCTCCCGAGGAGACCGAGGCCGAGTTCACGGCCTTCCTGCTCGATGACCTCGAAGGCATGATCGAGCAGGTGGGCCCCGACACCGTCGCGATGGTGATCATGGAGCCGGTCCAGAACGCAGGTGGCTCCTACACGCCGCCCGAGGGCTACTGGCAGGGCGTCCGCGAGATCTGCGACCGCTACGGGATCCTCCTCTGCGCGGACGAGGTAATCACCGGCTTCGGGCGGGTCGGCGCGTGGTTCGGCTCGGAGCGCTACGACATCCGCCCCGACATCATCACGTCGGCCAAGGGCCTCTCCTCAGCACACGCCGCGATCGGAGCGGTGATTGCCACGGACGCCGTCATGGCGCCCTTCATGGAGGGCCACTCCATGTACACCCACGGGATCACGTTCGGCGGGCATCCAGTGATGGCCGCGATCGCGCTCAAGAACATCGAGATCATGCGTCGAGAGCGCATCGTCGAGCACGTGGCCGAGAAGGAGGAGTACTTCCACAACGCCCTCGCACAGCTCCTCGAGCTGCCGATCGTGGGCGACCTGCGGGGAACCGGGTTCTTCTACGCGCTCGAGCTCGTGAAGGACAAGGAGACGCGCGAGACCTTCGACGAGGAAGAGTGCGAGACGCTCCTGCGCGGCTTCCTCTCGCCGCGCCTCTTCGAAGCCGGCCTCATCTGCCGCGCCGACGATCGCGGCGACCCCGTCGTGCAGATCTCACCGCCGCTCGTCGCCGACCAGGCGGAGATCGACGAGATCGTCTCGATCCTCGGCGACGTGCTCGCCGAGGCTTCGCAGAAGATGGGTCACTAGCTCTCCTTCGCGCGCCGCCGTTCCTTGTCGTAGACCGGGTGCTCGACGACCTCGCCGGGCACCCGCTCGTCCCCGATCTGCACCTCGATCGCCTGGCCGGGATTCCGCAGATCCTTGCGGATCTTCGCGAGTCCCAGCGTCTTGCCGTCCAGATAAGGAGACTCGACGGCCTGCGTGACGAGGCCGACCTCCTCGCCCCCGACGACGATCTCGCCGCCTGAGGCCTCGTCGCCGCCGCGCTCGAGGACGACGCTCGTCAGGCGGAGCTGGGTGGCGTCCTTCTCGTGCTCGAGCGCCTCGCGCCCCTGGAAGTCGCCCTTCTCGAAGTCGATCGACCAGCCGAGGCCGCACTCGTACGGGGAGACGGTCGGGTCGTACTCGATCCCGCCGATGATGAAGCCGCCCTCGATGCGGAAGAGGTCGAGCGCGATCATCCCGATCAGCTTCATCCCCTGCGGTTCGCCGACGGCGAGGACGGCGTCCCAGAGCTCGTGCGCGCGGTCGACGTTCACCCAGAGCTCATAGCCGAGCTCGGCCGTGTAGCCGAGGCGGGTCATGAAGACGGGAATCCCGGCGATCTCGACGTCCTCGCGGAACGTGTAGTACGGGAAGGCCTCGTTGGAGAGGTCCTGGTTCGCGATCGCCTGCAGCATCTCCCGGCTCTTCGGGCCCTGGACGCAGACGTGGGGCATGGCGTCGGTGAACTCCCGGACGGTGATGCCGCTCGGCGCCTTCTCGCTGAAGATCGCGTAGTCCCGGTCGTTGGCGCCGCAGAAGCGGATCCTGTCCGGCGAGCGCATCAAGGAGGTGCAGTCGTCCACCATCTTCCCTTCGTCGTCCGTGAGCGCCCCGTAGGCGATGCGGCCGGGGGTCAGCTTGGAGACGTCGCGCGTGACGATCGAGTTGACGAAATCCTGCGCGCCTTCGCCCTCGATGTCGACCTTCCGCAGCATCGTGAAGTCCATGAGGCCCGCGGTCTCGCGCACCGCGCGGTACTCCTCCTTGGTGTCGGTCACGACCGTCGGCGCCCAGTAGCCGAAGAGGTCCATCCATTCGTCCGTCATGGCCTTCAGGCGGGGGTAGAACGCGGTCTCCTTGCTCAACGGAAGCTCCTTTTCGTGGGAGGGATGGGTGTAGCCTAGGAAACCGATGGCCGTCGAGTCCACGCGACCTGTCGTCAAGACGCTTGGAGAGCCACGTGCGGAGGCCCGTGTCGGACCAGCCGACGCGAAGGCCTATGAGCTCGCGGCAGGGGAACATGTCCAGATCGAGGACATCCAGGGCTGTCAGGTCTCCGACTTCCTCGCGTTCCATCGCGGCCGGCGGGGAGTCGGCCTCTCGACTACGGTGACGCGGGCGCTCGTCGACGGTCTCTTCCCGTTGCCGGGACAGCGGTTCTATGACGGGGAGGGAAACGCGCTGCTGGAGCTCGTCGAGGACACGGTCGGCCGGCACGATACGTTCGGGATCGCGTGCAACCGCGAGACGTACGAGGCGCTCGGCTTCCCCGATCACGTGAACTGCACGGACAACTTCAACCGCGAGCTTGCCGCCTTCGGCTACGCGCCGCGCAGGTTCTGGGAGCCCGTCAACTTCTTCTACAACACGAAGGTCGGGCCGGACGGGCGCATCATCGAGATCGAGCCTGCGATCTCGCGCGCAGGCGACTACGTCCTCATGCGCGCGCTCACGAACCTCGTCGTCGCCTCGTCCGCCTGCCCGGACGACATCACGCCGACGAACGGCGGCAACCCCACCGACATCATGGTGCGCGTCTATCCGGCCTAGTCGGGTTCCCACGCGAATTCAATGGTGTACCCGTCCGGGTCCTTGCACTTGACGCTCACGTAGTCGGGCTCGTCCCAGAACCCCCCGATCTCGATGCCATCGCCGGCGAGGCGGTCTCTGAAAGCACGGACCTCCTTGGGATCGCCTGCTGCGCGGAAGCCAAAGTGAAAAAAGCTCGGGAGCTGGATCGGCTCCTCCGTCTCGCCGAGCGCAAGGGTGACGTCGTCGGGCCCTTCGATCAGCAGGACGCCGTCGTCGGCGACATACGCCGAAGCGGGGTCGAAGCCGAAGTACGTCTCGTAGAAGCGGCGCGAGCGCTCCTGGTCGCGGACGGCCAGGGCGATATGTGTCATCAGGCGACCGCGATCGACTCGTAGACGAGCTCGGAGAGCTCGCGGAGCTCGATCTCGCCCTGGTGGCCGGAGGTCTTGATCGCGTCCTCGTACATGGTCACGTCCTTCGGGCAGGCGACCACGAAGTAGTCGATGCCACCGAGCTCGACTGCCTCGTCGATCCGCATCTCGCTTGGACGCGGGGCGTCGTCGGCCTTGAGCTCCTTCATCCAGATGCGGCCGCCGCCCGCGCCGCAGCAGAGCGAGTTGTCCCGGTTCCGCGGCATCTCGACGAGCTCGGCGCCCAGGGCTTCGAGCACCTGGCGCGGCGGATCGTAGACTCCGTTGTAGCGCCCGAGGGTGCACGGGTCGTGGTAGGTGACGCGGTAGCCCAGCCCTTTCTTCACCTTGAGGCGTCCGCTCTTGATCAGCTCGAGGAGGAGCTGCGAGTGGTGCATGACGTCCCAGTGGCCGCCGAACTGCGGGTACTCGTTCTTGAGGGTGTTGAAGCTGTGCGGGTCGGACGTGAGGATGCGGTCGAACCGGCACGCGGAGATCGTGGCGACATTCTCCTCGGCAAGATCGGCGTACAGGCCTTCCTCGCCGACCCGGCGTACGTCGTTTCCCGCCGTTCGCTCACCGTCGTACAGGATCCCGAAGTCGACGCCCGCACGGCGAAGGATGCGAGCGAGCGCCTGGCTCACCTTCTGATTGCGCGGGTCGAAGGAGGCGTAGTCGCCGACGAACCAGAGCACCTCGGCCGGCGCCTTGCGCACGTCCTTGATCTCGAAGTCGAGATCCTTGGCCCAGCGGCCGCGCTTGCGCTTGGCCTCGCCGAAGGAGTTCCCCGAGGTGTGGATCGTCTCCAGGGTCTGCTGCAACTGGCCGTCCATCTCGCCCTTCTCGACGAGGGCGCGGCGCATCTGGTTGATGATCGGGACGTGCTCGATTCCGACGGGGCAGATCTCGACGCACGCCATGCACTGCATGCACGACCAGAGCGTCTCGGGCTTGATCGTGCCGAGGATCTGCGCGTGCTCGGGGAACTGCGGCTCAATGCCGAGCACCGCGCGGTTTCCCATCGACCCTTCGGCGACCTCGCGCAGGTCGAGGACGAGGTCGCGAGGTGAAAGGGGATAGCCGCTCGCCGTCGCGGGGCACGCGGCGTGGCATTTGCCGCATTTCGTGCACGCGTCGAGGTCGAGCAGGTGCTTGGGCGAGAGCGAGTCGATGAACGCGTAGCCGACGTCGGCCGCCTTCGCGCCCGCCGGCAACGGGGGAAGGCGGTTTCCTGCGCGGTCGTCCTTGGCGGCCACTCCCGCGGGGCCCGCCAGCATGTGCACCGCCTTCGTGAACGGGATCGAGGAGACCCAGAAGAGTGCGAAGACGCCGTGCACCCACCAGTCGACGGCGCGCGCGTCGGCGGCCGCACCGTCCTCGAAGCCGATCGCCCGGAACCCTTGGCCGATCGCCCAGCCGACCGGTGCCCAGACCTCGAAGCTCGGATCGTCGGCGGCGATGCGAAACGACTCGAGGAGGAAGCCCGTGAGCGCGAGGAAGAAGAGACTGCTGAGGAAGATCCAGTCGCCGAGCTGGTAGCGCTTCGGTTGGCTCCTCAATGGCTCGGCGGGCTCGGCGGGTCGCCAGTAGCGGAGGCGGAACGGCCTGAGGATCCCGCGCTTGACGGCGAAGTAGCCGAGGCCGACGACGAGGGCCGCGCCGAAGACGTCGAGGAAGAGCGAGTAGACCTTGTAGAACCAGCCGTGCCAGAAGTCGAAGCCGAGCACCGGCTCGGCGAAGTCGTCCTGGAAGGCAAGGATCGCCGTCCCGGCGAAGAGCACCATGAACCCGTAGAAGACGAGCAGGTGTCCGAGGCCGGCCAGGGGATCGCGGCGGCGGATCCAGGCGTGGGTTGAGACGACTTTGGCGACCCGCACGGCTCGCTCGGGCAGGTTTCCGAGCGGCTCCTGGGTGCGGCCGCGGCGGTACTTGAGGACGAGGCGGAGGGCTCCGAACGCGAAGATCGCCACCGAGATGCCGATCAGCCCATACCAGAGCGCGATCTGCCAGGTCTCCAGCCCCGCGAAGGTATCGCGCGTCGCCGTCACGCTTCTGGACGTCGCAGTTGAAGCCGGGCAAAGCCCGGCTTCGCCGGCGCCTGACGCCGCTGGCCGCGCGATCCGGCGCCCTCGGGGCTTGTCCGTGCTAGGAGTGCACTGTCCTGCGCCCCTCGGGCTTGGCTCCCTTGCCAGCGACGCCCCAGAATCGCGACGGCCTGCACGCTAGAACAGCTTGTCCAGCTCTTCCGCGACCTCGAAGAGGTCGGCGACGGCGCCGTAGTGGGCGACGTTGAAGATGGCCGCCTCGGGATCGGTGTTCACCGCGATGATCGTGCCGCTCGTTTTCATCCCGGCGAGGTGCTGAACGGCTCCCGAGATGCCGAGGGCGAGATAGACCTTCGGCTTCACGGTCTTGCCGGACTGGCCAACCTGGCGCGCGCTCGGCATCCAGCCCTGGTCGACCAGCGGGCGCGAGACGGAGAGCGTCGCGCCCATCCGCTCGGCGAGCACCTCGAACTGGGAGAGGTTCTCCTTCTCGCCGACACCGCGCCCGACCGAGAGCAGGAAGTCCGCCGTTGTGATGTCGACGTCGCTGGTCGCGGCCTCCTGGAACTCCAGGTGGCGTGCATGCGAGCCCAAGACGGTGACATCAAGCTCGGCCTCGACGGCGGCACCGTCGCCCTCGGCGGGCGGCCACGAGGTCGGCCGGATCATGAGCAGAACTCGCTCATGCCCCGGGAACTCGATCTCTGCGTTCACCTTCGAGCCGTAGAAGGCGCGCTCGGCAACGAGGTCGTCGCCGTCGCGGCGCAGCGCGAACACGTCCGACGCGAACCCGAGCTCGAGTTTTGCGGCGAGGCCGGGGGCGAAGCCCATCGCGTTGATCGTGAAGCCGACGAGCACGATATCGGGGCTCCGGTCGGAGACCAACTGCTCGACCGCCTGGCGGTAGACGTCGTTTTCGAACTCCTCCTCGTCGACCTTGACGGCGACGATCTCCGAGACACCCTCGACATCGACCTGGTCGGCGAGCGAGGCGGGATCCTTGGCGATGACGGCGACGACGGCGGGCTCGCCGAGGTCCTTCGCCGCCGAGACGAGCTCGAGCGTGATCGGGCGGATCTGCCCGCGCAGGTGCTCGGCGATGACGAGGATGCTCACCGGCTCGCTCTCGGCACGCTTGAGGCGCATTCCGCGCGCCAACGGCGCGTTCGGCCGCAGTAAGCTGAAAGCGGGTGGAGGCGCGGGGTGGCCCCGGTCACGCGAGCCTTTCCTGCACGATTTCCTTGATTCGCTGCGCCACCTCGGCTGCGCCGCCGTCGAGCATCTCCGCGCCTTCGCCCTTGGGCGGCACGAACATCTTCCGCACTCGGTAGGAGGGCTCGCCGAGCTCGCCCGGCTTGCGGACGTCGATCTCCTTCTCCTCGGCCTGCTTGATCGCGCGGAGGGTCGCGTAGCGCGGCTCGTTGATGCCCGTCTGGATCGTCAGGAGCGCGGGCGTGTCGACCTCGACGACGTCCACGAGCCCGCCCTCGAGCTCGCGGTGCACCGTGGCCTTGCCGTCGGCGAGCTCGATCTTCGTCACGACGGCGACCGACGGCAGGTCGAGCAGCCCCGCGAGGGCCCCTCCTGTGGCCGCCTGCACGGAGTCGCTCGACTGCACCCCCGCGAAGACGAGGTCGGGGCTCTCGCTCCCGACGACCTCGGCGAGCGCCCGCGCGACCTGGATCGGGTCGAGCCACCCTTCTGCCTCGACACGGATGCCGCGGTCGGCGCCCATGGCGAGGCAGCGGCGCATGGCGTCCTCCGCGTCCTCGTCCCCGACGGACACGACGACGACCTCGCCCGAGCCGGCCGCCTCGACGAGACGGAGGGCCTCCTCGGTCGCGTACGTGTCCCATTCGTTCAGCGCGAAGTCGAGGTAATCGGGGTCGACGTCCCGCTCGTCTTCGGTGAACTCGACTTCGTCGCCGAGGACGGCGACTTGCTTCACGCAGACAACGATCTTCACGCTAGGCGAGGACCGCCTCTCGCTCGATCACGTGGCGCTCGCGCTTGAAGGGCAGCGGGATCTCTGGGTTCTCCGAGTCGATCTCGCGGGCGATCCGGTGGCCGTCGAAGATGCAGTCGGCCACGAGCCGCGGGGCGACGCAGTCGCCGATCCGGTAGAAGCCCGTGATGCCTTCGCCCTCGAGCGCGTCGATGCCGACGCTGTCCTTGAGCTCGCGGTAGAGCGCTTCGTTCGAGCGTCGCTGGGTGACCAGGACGACGGAGTCGACTCCCCACTCGGTCAGGTGCTCCTCGTCGTAGACGTGCGCCGAGGTGACCTTCCCTTCCGCGATCTCGGTTGGGATGTTGTACGTGACGATCTCGACCTTGAGCTTGTGCAGCTTCCGGTGCATGTTCGGCGCCTCCAGCGTGAAGTGCATGTACGGCGCGATGTGTCCGAGGTGGGTCATGAGGGTGACCTGCTTGCCCTCCTCGGCGAGCTTCTCGGCGAGGGAAACGCCCGTGAAGTAGCCGTCGTTGTCCACGATCAGCACCTTGTCGCCGGGGACGGCCTTGCCCTCGGCCATGATCTGCTCCGGGGTCAGGCACCACGGCTGCGATGCGTCCGCACCTGGGATCGTGTCGTGCGTACAGCCGTTCAGGCCGTCGGTCGCCCAATACCCGCCGGTCGCGACGATGACGATCTCGGCGCCGTAGTTCTTGACGCCGTCCGCGTCGAGCTGCGTGTTGGGGATGAACTCGACGTTCTTCAGCTTGTCGGTCTGGATCTTCCGGTAGTTGACGACGCGGGCCCATTCGCCGAGGCCCGGGAGCTGGGGGATCCAGCGCATGATCCCGCCCATGTCGTCCTGCCCCTCGACGAGGTGCACGCGGCGCATGCCGCGCTCGCCGAGGACGCGGGCGCATTCCATGCCCGCAGGGCCGGCGCCGACGATGAGGACGTCGTTGTCGGCGTTGGCCGCCTTCTCGAATTTCTCCGGATGCCAGCCGCGGCGATACTCCTCGCCGGCGGTCGCGTTCTGGGTGCAGATGAGCGGCGGGCCGCCGATCTCCCAGCGCGAGATGCAGATGTTGCAGCCGATGCACTCGCGGATGTCGTCGAGCCGGCCCTCGTCGATCTTGCGGGGCAGCCACGGGTCGGAGATGGACGGACGGCACGTCGCGATGATGTCGAGCGCACCGTCGTTGATCGCCTCGACCATGAGGTCCGGGCTCGTGAAGCGGCCGACGCCGAGCACCGGCTTCTTCGAGACGCCCTTGACGGCTTTCTGCCACGGGAGCAGGCGGCCGGAGGGATAGAAGCGCGACGGGGTCGCGTCCTCGCCCCACTCGGAGATCCCCGAGACGTTGATGTCCCAGACGTCGACCATGTCGTCGACGAGCTCGACGAAGGGGAGGCAGTCCCGCTCGAGCTGCGTCCCGGCCTCGCCCATGAACATGTCGGTGGACATGCGGACGGCGATCGCGCAGTCGTCGCCGACCGCGTCCTTGACCTGCTCGATCGTCTCGCGCCAGAAGCGGGCGCGGTTCTCGAAGGAGCCGCCGTACTCATCGGTGCGGCGGTTGTAGTACGGCGTGAGGAACTGCTGCGGGAGATAGGAGTGCGACCCGTAGACGTAGACGATGTCGAAGCCGGCCTCGCGGGCACGCTTCGCCGCGTCGACGTAGAAGCCCTGCACCTCGCGAATGTCGTCCTTGTCCATTTCCTTCGGATAGGTGAGGTGCTCGAAGTCGCTCGGGATCTGCGAGGGCGCGCGGGGCACGCAGCGCGTCTCCATGCACGGAGCGTGGGGGCCTCCGTACCAGAGCTCGGCGGCGGCGAGGGCCCCGTGCTCGTGGAGCATGTCGCACATGAGGCCGAGGTTCTTGATGTCGTCGTCGTCCCAGAGGCGCGCCGAGACGCGGTGCGTGTCGTCCGACTCCGGATGGATCGAGCAGTACTCGGTACAGACCGCCGCGTACCCTCCCTCCGCCTTCATCGCCCGGAAGTACGCCTGGTTGAGCGGCTTCTCCGATCCGAAGCCGTTGCAGTGCGGGATCTGGTAGAAGCGGTTCTTCATGGTCTTCGGGCCGATCTGGATCGGCTCGAAGAGGATGTCGTACTTCGGGTCACGCGCCATCTCGCGCTGCCTCCTTTGGAGCGAACCGGGAACCGGCATTCTCCAGCCGCTGCGTCAGGCTTGCAAGCGCCAGGAGTTGCGAGCTTTCAGTCCGCCGGGACCCAGACCAGGCAGGGCGGATTCTCGCGGATGCGCTTCACGGCTTTTCGGAAAGTGCGCTTCCCGAGCTCCTTGCGATCGGCGCCGAAGACCAGCAGGCCGATGCGCTCCGTGCGGGCGACCTCGAGGGCGGTCTTGACGGGCTTGGGGTTGTGGAACGCGAGCTGCGTCGTGGCGACGCCGTGGTCGCGTGCCCGTTTGGCGACCGCGTCGAGATGCTTGCGGTTCATTTGCTCGGCGTACTGGCGCGCGACGTGACCGACGTAGTTTCGATACTCGAGCGGGATGGCGTCGCAGATGTAGAGCTCGGCGCCCGCCTCCGCCGCCGAGTCGATGGCGAACGCGATCGCAGGCTCCTCGAGCTCGACGTTCAGGGTGAGGAGCATCACAGGGCGCACGTTCCGCGCGGCGGGGCCCGCTGCTGGGGGCGCCGGGCGGTCGAGCGTCTCGCGGGTCACTCGTTCGACGCCTCCAGGTCGAGTGTGGGCAGCTCTCCCGGCGAGGGGACGAACCGCCGCATGAACCAGCGGCGGATGTACCAGAACCAGAGCATCGCGGCGAGGGGCACGGTGACCGCCGCGGCCCAGAAGTCCCAGACGAAGTACGCGATCAGGCCGGCTGCGACGATGAAGACGGCGCCGATCCTCACGTAGAGCCTCGCCTTCGCCTGATGCTCACGGACCTGCGGAAAGTTGCTCGCGGCGATCTTCGACGTGTCGAAACGTCGCCCACAGGAACACTCGACGACGTCTCCGAGGTTCGCCTTGTGGGTCTCTCCGCACTCGCACCTGACGGTGATTGGAATTGCCAAGCGACTCTCCAAACGATTGTAGTCCCCGAAACGATGAGGGGCGGGTTGCCCCGCCCCTCGGTTCCACTGCGGTTCTTCGCGCTAGCTCGCGGCCGCCGGCGCTGCCGTCGGGCGACCACGCGCTGCGGCTTCGTCGATCGCCTCCTGCGAGGGCTGCTCGTCGCTCGGGTCCTTCCAGTGAACCGACTTGCCCCACTGCCGCTGAGCCCAGATGTAGCCGACGACGCCGCACACCAGAACGAGGACGCCGACGATGATGATCGCCGGCACGCGCGCCGTCGGGCTCGGGGCTGGGCCCGTCCCGGCGAGGAAGGCCGCGTACTCGTCGCTCAGGTAGTCGAAGCCGTAGCCCGTGTACTTGAGCCCGTACAGCCCGAAGACGATGAACGCGGTGTTCAGGGCGCAGAACAGCCCCGCGAGCCACATCCACGGTCTCGCCAATCTGATCGGACGTGGCCAGTTCGGGCGATCCCGGCGCAAGAGCAGGATTCCGGAGAGCGCGATCACGTGCGAGAGCATGTACCCGAGGTTGCCCGCCGCGAGGATGAAGTAGATGTTCTGGAAGTAGAGGAGCAGGAAGATGTTCATCAACATGTCGACGGTCATCGCCCTGCCCGGCACGTTGCGCTTGTTCAGCACGCCGAGTTGCTTGATGGTCATCTTCTCCTCGGACAGGGCGTAGAGCGCCCGCGAGCCGTCCATCGTCGCCGTGTTCATCGACAGGAGAAGGCCGCCGCACAGACAGACCACGAGGAACTTCCCGAATGAAGCTCCGGCTATCGAGTTGACGACGTCGGTTAGCCAGACGACGCCGGTCAGGTCGTTGAAGAGCCCGTTGTAGCCGATCGTCCCGAGGACGACGATCGGGAGCAAGATCGACAGGAAGACGTTGAGCGCGCCCACCGAAGCGAGGGCCTTGCGAGTGTCATTCACTGTGTCCTTGTACTCGGGCGCGAACGTCGCGCCGGCTTCAGGCCCGTACGTCGACCACCCGAGTATGTAGAGCCAGACCATGATCATCACGAACTGGTTGAAGAACGTCGGTGAGTCGCCGTAGAACGAGACGTTGGAGGCGAGGAAGTCCGAGTTGATCTGGTGGTTCGAGAAGTCGCCGGTGATGAAGCCGCCGATGGCGATCACGAGGATCGGGAGAATCATCAGAGCACCGACGACGTAGCTCAGCCCCACCGCGGGCCGCATCCCGCGGATGTTGAAGATCCAGCAGAGCACGATGCACATGACGCCGATGAGCTGCGCCCAGCCGAGTGGCTGGATGATCGGCGGGTTGTAGATGTGGGTCGCGAGGTAGCCGTCGCCTCCGAACTCGGCGAGCAGCAGGTATCCGATCAGGCTGCCGTAGATCGCGAGCACGCTCGACCACGCGAACCAGTAGCCGAAGACCGCGATCGGGCCCGCGAAGGAGAAGTGCTTCCGCCACCCCTCGCGTGCGTAGACCGAAAGGCCTCCCGGCTTGTCCGGGAACATCGCCGCGGGCTCGCAGTAGATGTACGCCTGGAGAGCGCCGATGGTGGCCGAGATGATCCAGAGCGCGATCGCCCACTTGCCGCCGAGGGCGATGATCGAGCCCCAGAGACCGATGAGCAGGAAGCCGGGGTTGGCGAGACCGATGACGAACCCGTCCCACCAGCGGATCGTCTTGAGTAGACGTCGTTCGTCTACAGCAACTTCAGCCATGCATCCTCCTCTGGATCGAAAGACGCCCCTAGCCGGGTCCCGACTCTAGACGCCAGATCGGACTGATACACCGCATCGAGATGCGCGACGGTAACACTCGCGCAAAGCAAGTTCAATGACAGGCGCTCGGGCGTGCGAAAATGCCCCTGACGACGCTGAAAGGAGCGACATGGCGGTAGCGATTCGACAGGACGCTTACATCGGAGGGGAGTGGGTTCCCGGTGGCGGCGAGGAGATCGAGGTCAGGAGCCCGGCGACGGACGAGCTCCTCGGCACGGTCACCGCCTCCACTCCCACCCAGGTCGAGGCCGCGGTCCGAGCTGCCGCCGATGCCTTCCCCGCCTGGCGCAAGGTTTCGCTCCTCGAGCGGGTGGAGCTTTGCCGGGCGGCCTTCGCCATCTGCATGGAGCGGGCCGACGAGATCGCCGAGATGATCACGAAGGAGGTCGGCAAGACGATCCGCGAGTCGCGCGAGGAGATGGTCGAGTACACCGCCGACCACTTCCGGCGCGCGTCGGAGGACGTCCTCCGCCACGCGGGCAAGGTCCTTCCGTCGACACAGGAGCCTTCGAACGACAAGCGCATCATCGTCGTGCAGGAGCCGGTCGGAGTCGTCGCCGCAGTGACGCCGTGGAACTTCCCAGTCGACATTGCCGGGATCCCGATCGTCTACGGCCTCGCTGTGGGCTGCACCGCCGTCTGGAAGCCGTCCGAGCAGGCGCCGCTTTGCGCCAACATGTTCGCCGAGGTCATCCATGACGCCGGCTTCCCGCCGGGGACGCTGAACGTCGTGCACGGCCGCGGTGAGGTCGGATCGGCGCTCGTCACCCATCCCAACGTGGCCTCCGTCGTCTTCACCGGCTCGACAAAGACCGGTGAACAGGTTGCGCGCGACGCCGCGCTCAAGAACCGCGTCCTCGAGCTCGGCGGCAACGGCCCGCAGATCGTGCTCGCCGACGCGAACGTCGAAAAGGCCGCTGATGCCGCCATCGTCGGCTGCTTCTACCTCGCCGGCCAGTGCTGCACTGCGGCGGAGCGCATCCTCGTGCACGAGTCCGTGAAGGACGAGTTCGTCGCAGCGCTCGTCGAGCGGACGAAGGCGCTCCGTGTCGGCGATCCGCTCGACGAGGAGACGGACATGGGGCCGCTCTGCACCGACGAGGTGCTGGCCCGGACGATCGAGCACGTCGAGGACGCCGTCGCCAAGGGCGCGCGGATCGTCTACGGAGGCGGGCACGAGGGCCGCTTCCACGAGCCAACCATCCTCGATGGCGTGACGAGCGACATGAGCATCGCCGAGGAGGAGACCTTCGGCCCTGTGGCGCCGATCATGACCTTCGGCGACCTCGACGAGGCGCTCGCCGTCGCGAACGAGACCGACTACGGCCTCACCGCCGCCGTCTTCACACGCTCGCTCCACGATGCCTGGCATGCGGCCGAGGAGCTTCGGCACGGGACCGTGCACATCAACGAGACGACGAACTACTGGGACCAGCTGGCCCCGTTCGGGGGCGCGAAGAAGTCCGGCGCGGGCCGCGAGCTCGCCGGCTGGATCATCGACGCGCTGACGGAGACGAAGCAGATCACCTTCGACCTCGCGGACTGATGGACAGACCGTTCGCGGCCGGCTCCGGGGGGCTTGGTTTCTACGGGGACGGAGGCCGGCGCGTCAGGGAGCTGTACGGCGCTTTTCGTCGGTCGCAGAACGACGCGGACAGAGACACCGCCGACCTCGTCGCCCGCCTCGGTGTCCTAACGGGCCTCGCCATCGAGTTCGACGATGCCGAAGGCCGGCTCCTGCTGGCGGGTCTCGGTGGCGAAGAGGATGCGATCTACGCTGTTCCCGTCGCGGTCGACCGGATCGCCTACGCGGTACTGCCGAACGGTGGAGGACAGATCGCCGCGCCCGGGCCGGACGGGCTTCTCATGGTTCATGTCCAGACGGAGACCGGGCTGCTTGCGCTTTGCGGCGTCGTCGGTGACTCGGTCGAGGCCGTCGACCTCGTCGTCTCCGGTGTGATCCACCAGGCCCGAATGGGCGAGAATGCTTTCGGGCTCCGCCTTGAGCGGACCCACAGCGACGACGTGGAGCGGATCGTCCTCCGCCGCCGCGACGGCACCACGAACGAGTTTGCGCTGAGCCCCGAGTACTAGGCCGGGATTTGCTGCAGCCCCGCGCGCTCGATGAGACGCGCGGTGCAGCGCAGCGAGTTGGCGCAGATCGTCGCCGTTGGCGCCATCGGGCCCGACGTGGGGAAGACCGCGCCGTCGAGGACGTAGAGGTTCGGGACGTCGTGCGCCGCGCACCAGCGGTCGACGACCGACGTCGCCGGATCTTCGCCCATCCGCGTCGTCCCGAGCAGGTGCCAGCCCCACTGCGACCAGTCCGCGACGATCGTCTTGACCGCCCCGGCGGCCTCATGCGCCTCCTGCGCCCTCTCGAGTTGGAAGGCCAGGTTCGCACGCATCTCGTCATCGATCGTGAACGTGATCTTCGGCGCGGGAATCCCGTCGGAGTCCTTGAGCTCGGGGTCGATCGTGACGGTGTTCGACTCGTGCGGGAGGTCTTCGATACCGACGCCCCAGTCGAACGCGTGCCCGAGCGTCGTCTCGGTCAAGTCGTGCAACGCGGCTCCCCAGCGCTCCTCGAAAGGGAGCTCGTCGTAGCGGAAGAGCGAGAACAGCGGTCCTCCGAGCGGCATCACGTCCCACTGCGCCCCGAGCGGGAAGCCACGCGACTCGTCGTGGTCGGCGAACTCGAGTGAGAGGAGCTGCGTTCCCCAGGGGCCGAGCCATCCCTCGAGATTGTCCTA
>Ga0307289_10000313_pt1 | contig 20530 bp, 19 predicted proteins | sample ER_DNA_143_FD_194483 | JGI IMG/M metagenome (GOLD analysis project Ga0307289, IMG submission 194483) | Bulk soil microbial communities from the East River watershed near Crested Butte, Colorado, United States - ER_DNA_143 | ecosystem: Environmental > Terrestrial > Soil > Floodplain | place...
GTGGACGCGGTCGAGGGCGGCACGATGGAGGTGCTGAACCCCGCCACCGGCGAGACGATCGCCGAGGTCCCGAGCGGGACGCAGGCCGACGTCGACCGCGCCGTCGAGGCTGCCAAGCAGGCTCTGCCCGAGTGGCTCGAGACGACGCCGGGCGAGCGCGCCGAAGCCCTGCTCGGGCTCGCGGCCGCGATCGAGGACAACGCCGAGGAGCTGGCCGAGCTCGAGTCGCAGAACGTCGGCAAGCCGCTCGCATATGCGCGCGACGAGATGCCCGTCTCGGCGGACAACTTCCGCTTCTTCGCTGGCGCCGCACGCGTGCTCGAGGGCAAGGCAGCGGGCGAGTACATGCGCGGCTACACGTCGATGATCCGCCGCGAGCCGGTCGGGATCGTCGGCGGGATCGCTCCCTGGAACTACCCGCTGATGATGGCCGTCTGGAAGATGGCGCCGGCACTGGCCGCGGGCAACGTGCAGATCATCAAGCCGTCCGAGCAGACGCCGCTCTCGACGCTGCGCTTCGCGGAGCTTGCCGCCGAGATCCTGCCGCCCGGAGTGCTGAACGTGATCACCGGCGACGGCGAGCCCGTCGGAGCGGGGATCGTGCGCCACTCGGACGTGCGGATGGTCTCGCTCACCGGCGACGTCGCCACCGGCAAGGAGATCGCGCGCACGGCCGCCGACACGCTCAAGCGCGTGCACCTCGAGCTCGGTGGCAAGGCGCCGGTGCTCGTCTTCGACGACGCCGACCCGGCCGCGGTCGCCGAGGGGATCAAGATCGCCGGCTACTGGAACTCCGGCCAGGACTGCACCGCCGCCTCGCGCGTGGTCGCCGGGCCGAAGATCTACGACAAGCTGCTCGACGAGCTCGTGCCGCTGGTCGAGGGACTGCACGTCGGCGACCCGGCCGAGGGCGACGAGATCGAGATGGGGCCTGTGATCTCGAAGTCGCAGCAGGAGCGCGTGCTCGGCTTCCTCGACCGCGCGAAGGGCGCGAAAGTGCTCACCGGCGGCGGCACGAACGGCGACCGCGGATTCTTCGTCAAGCCGACTGTGATCGCCGACGTCGGCCAGGAGGACGAGATCGTCCAGCGCGAGGTCTTCGGGCCGGTCGTCACCGTCCAGCGCTTCGCCGACGACAACCAGGCGATCGAGTGGGCCAACGACGTCAACTACGGCCTCGCCGCCTCCGTCTGGACGCGAGACGTGGGCCGGGCGCTGAACGCCGCGAAGCGGCTCCAGTTCGGGACGGTCTGGATCAACGACCACATCCCGCTGGTCTCGGAGATGCCGCACGGCGGCTACAAGCAGTCCGGGTACGGCAAGGACCTGAGCGCGTACTCGCTCGAGGACTACACGCAGATCAAGCATGTGATGGCGAAGATCGACTGAGTCCTACGGTGCGGGGAGGATCTCCTCGACCTGCCGGTCGACGTTGAAGCCGCGCATCTCGGCGAGGTCGGGCGAGCACTCTCGTGGCAGGGCGACCGCCAGGCCGGCCGCGCGCGCTTCGTCGCGTGTTCCGTCGCGGGTCAACGCGTCGGCGACGGCCGTGTGGAGGGTGCGGAGGTAGCGAAGATCGGCCTCCGCAACGCTCAGAGCGTCCTCGGCTGTCAGCGACGGGCCGTGTCCCGGAATCACCGCTTCGGGGGGATCGTCGCGAAGCATTTCGATCAACCCGGCGAGTGTCATCCGATACGCGGCCGGCGAGGTCGCGAAGGGAAACTCGACAGTGGACAGGTAGTCGCCGACTGCGAGTATCCCGAGCTCGCGAAGCCGGAAGCCGCTGCCGTCGGCGGTGTGGCCGAAGAGCGGAAACGTCTCGACCACGAATGCGCCAAGCTCGAGCGCCGAGCCGCGCTGGAACGTCTGGTCGACGCGCGGGGTTCCCGAGAGCGCAAAGCCGTAGGCATCCGCGGCTCGCCGGACAGCCTCGTCGGCCGCGCCACTCGCCACCTTTTCCGCCGTTTCCTCACCCGTCGCGACGACCGCATCGGGAAAACCACCGACACCGCAGACGTGATCCCAGTCCCCATGGGTGATCAGCACATGCCGAACCGGAGCGGCAAGCTCCAGCGCCCTGCGACCTATCCCACCCACTTCGTCTACGGAGATCGCAGGGTCGACAACAAGCGACTCACCTTCCGCGTGCACGAGCAGAGAGCTCGTTCTCCAGAGGAAAGCCTCGAACCGTTCCCATCCGGGCGTCGCCATGCATCAATCAAATCCGAACGCAGATGTTGGCGTCGGCACGCCGTTGCGATGATGTTCGCGGGCCACGCCAGTCTCTTAGGTCAAGCCGCTACGAAAGGAGTCCCAATGAGCACCGACCCGGTTCGGCGAGCCAACCTCGCCGCGATCGAGTGCGAGTCGCGTCCACAGCTGCCTGACGGCTTCCGGCGGAGCAGTGTCCGAGTCGGGTCGCTGTTCGACGCCGCGCGCACCGGGCTCAGCGTCTACGAGCTACCGCCCGGCCAGGCTGTTAGCCCCTACCACTTCGAAAATCCTGACGAGGAGTGGCTCCTGGTCGTCTCGGGCACGCCGACCCTGCGGCATCCGGGTGGCGAGGACCAGCTCGAACCGTGGGACCTCGTCTTCTTTCCCTCCGGCCCCGCCGGAGCACACCTCGTGCGGAACACCAGCGAGTCGACGGCCCGCGTCGCGATGTTCTCCTCGAAGTCAGCGCTGGTCGGTGCCGTCGTCTATCCGGACAGCGACATGGTCTGGGTCTGGTCAGACGACGACGCGGTCGACATGATCGTCAAACGAAGCAGCGCGGTGGACGACATTGCGCCATGGAGTACCGGCGAAGTGGAAGCCGGAGGCGAGACGTAGGCGCTCACCCGGGCCAGCATCACGGTTCACTTCTTCAGGTCGGCCAGGATCTCGCTCCCCGCGCGCACGCCCTCGGAGGCTCCACCCTCCATGTAGCCCTGGAAGTCCTGCGAGCAGTGCTCGCCGGCGAAGTGGATGTTCCCTTGCCGCACGCCTTCGTAGCCGCTGAAGGTGTGGTACTGCCCGGGCTTCCAGTACGAGTAGGAGCAGAGCAGGTTCGGGTCGAGCGTCGGGTTCGACAGCGTCGCCTTGCCGTTCCAGCGCGCCTTGATCCCCGGGAAGACCGGCTCGAGCTGGTCGAGGAACCGCTTTGCGTACGCGGCCACCTGGGCATTCGCGGCTGTCGCGTAGGGCACCGACGCTCGCAGCGCGGCCGCCACGTCGCCGCCGGTGTAGTCGACCAGGATCCCGGTCGCGCCCGGCTGCCCGCGGGTCACGTCCCACGTGTTCTGGTAACCGGTGTCCGCGTAGGTGGAGCCGTTCGACAGGCCCCACGGGCCGGCCGTGTTCCAGAATCGGCTCGCGAACTGGACCTGCAGCTTCGAGTTGGCACCCGAGCCGAGCTTCGTGACCGCGGTCTTCTTGAGCGGATCGAAGCCCGCCTTGGCCGTGTCGAGGGTGCGCAGCACGCTGAAGCTCATGCACAGGACGGCGTGATCGGGCGTCACGGTCTGCTTCCCGTCGGGCGAGTCGAACTCCAGCGCGACGGTGCCGTCGGCGTTCGCCTTCACCGAGCTCAGCCGCCAGCCCATGCGCACTGCCGAAGCGCCCTGCGCCTGCACGATCGAGTCGCGGATCGCGAGTGGGAGCAGGGTGTTGCCGCCGACGATGTGGAATCGCTCGTCGGAGGCGCCGTAGAGCGAGAGCGCGGCGCCGGAGTAGCCCAGCAGGTAGATCAGGTTGAGCGCGGACTGCTCGGTCGTCTCGGCTCCGTACTCGATGTTGTAGGCCACGTCGAGCAGCTGCCCGAACGGCGACGAGTGGCCGCCCGGCACTCGGGACTCGATCCACTCGTAGATGCTCATGTTGTCGAGCGCGATCCCCTCGGCCGTCGAGATCTTGTAGGTCGTCGGATAGCTCGCCACGGACAGGTCGCGGTGCAGTGCCGCACGGATCGCCTTGAAGTCGCGGTCGGCCTCGTCCGCGGGGTAGTAGTCGCCGAACAAGCGGTACGTGTCGGTCGAGCCGTTCGGCTCGGCGCCGAGGAGGTCGACGGTCGCCAGGTTGAACCGCCTGGCGAGCGCGAGGATCGTCTTGTGGCCCGTGTCGATCAGCTCGCCGCACAACTCGGCTCCCTGGCCGTTGACCCAGTAGCCCGGGAAGTCGACGAAGTCGGAGTGCATCCGCCCGCCGATCCGCGAGGGATGAGCTTCATAGACCGTGGAGGCGACGCCGCGGTCCTGCAGGGTGAGCGCCGTCGTCAGGCCGGCGATGCCGCCGCCCACGATCGCAATTCGCGGCGCCGTCGCGCCCCGCGCCGTGCGCACGAGCGCCCCGGCGGGACCGGCCGCGGCCAGCGCGGCGCCGACGGCGCCGGTCCGCTTGAGGAAGTCCTTCCGCGAGTACGCCTGCTCCTCGCGGCGGGCTCGAACCTCCTCGACGGGGATCCCGAGCTTCTCGGCCGCAGCGTGCTCGCCGGCCAGCTGCCGCAGTGCGCGCAGCAACGGTGTGCGTGCCATCTTCCTCTCCCTCCTGCCGGTTCCAGGCGGAGCTTCTCGCAGCGATCGGGATCCGGTCAAGCCCTCGCAACGCAGCCGCGAAGCGCTTCTCGGTTGACCCGGTGCGTCGGGAAGTGCTAGAAGCACCTCGCATTGCGCAGACCTGAGCTACGCGAGCGGCAGCGAGGAGCGGTCAGCGCTGCGCCGCACCTCGACCGGATCGACCAGCGGCTGATCGAGGCGCTGCAGAAGAACGGCCGCGAGCCGTTCCGGCGGATCGCTGCGGACGTCGGCGTCTCCGAGGCCACGATCCGCGCCCGCTACCAGCGACTCTGCGCCGACAACATCCTGCAGGTCACGGGCGTGACCAACCCGCTCGGGCTCGGCTTCGAGTCACAGGCGATGGTCGGCATCCGCACGAGCGGCTCGCCGGAGCCGGTGGCGGAGGCGATCGCGCAATGGGACGAGGCCGGCTACGTCGTGGTCACGGCGGGGCAGTTCGACATCCTGGTCGAGCTCGTCTGCGCCGACCGGCGGCAGCTGCTCGACGTGACCAACCGGATGCGGGAGCTCGACGGCGTCGTCTCGACGGAGAGCTTCCTCTACCTCGAGCTCTGGAAGCAGCTCTACGACTGGGGTGCGCGGGTCGAGAACGGCGTACGGGCGGGGGTCAACTGATGGCGGTCACCGAACAGCCGCAGGCATCGTCGGCCTCCGGCACGGCCGACGTTCGCCTGGAGCACGTCACCAAGATTTTCGACGACGTCACTGCGGTCGACGACCTCTCGCTCGAGATCGAGCACGGCAGCTTCTTCGCGCTGCTCGGGCCCTCGGGCTGCGGCAAGACGACCACGCTGCGCATGATCGGCGGCTTCGAGGAGCCGACCGAAGGGACGATCTACCTCGGCGACGAGCCGGTCAGCGGCAAGCCTCCGTACAAGCGCGACGTCAACACCGTGTTCCAGTCGTACGCGCTCTTCCCGCACCTGACGATCCTCGAGAACGTCGCCTTCGGCCTGCGGCGCCGGGGCGTGCGGGGCAGCGTCGTCCGCGGCCGCGTGCTCGACATCCTCGACCTCGTCGGCCTCAAGGGGCTCGAGAAGCGCAAGCCGCGGCAGCTCTCGGGCGGTCAGCAGCAGCGCGTGGCGCTTGCCCGCGCGCTCGTCAACAAGCCGCGCGTGCTGCTGCTCGACGAGCCGCTGGGCGCGCTCGACTTGAAGCTGCGCAAGCAGATGCAGCTCGAGCTGAAGGCGATCCAGCACGACGTTGGCATCACCTTCGTCCACGTCACGCACGACCAGGAGGAGGCGATGACGATGGCGGACGGGATCGCGATCATGAACGCCGGCCGGATCGAGCAGCTCGGCGCGCCGTCGGACCTCTACGAGAAGCCGCAGACGGCCTTCGTGGCGAGCTTCCTCGGGATCTCGAACCTGCTCCAGGGAACCGTCACGGGGTCGGGCAGCGTGCGCCTCGACGACGGCACCGACGTGCGCGTTCCGGAGTCGATCCTGAACGGCCGCAACGGCAAGGTCGCGGTCGGCGTCCGGCCCGAGAAGATCCGTCTCGGCCACGGCGAGGAGAACCGGCTGACCGGCCGCCTGCTCGAGACGGCCTACGTCGGCGTCGCCACCCAGTATGTGCTCGAGACGCGCGCGGGCAACGTCAGCGTCTACGTCCAGAACAGCGAGCCCGGTGCCGCCGAACAGGCGCCGAGCGAGATCTCGTGGAGCCCTGACTCCACGTTCGTCGTCGATTCGATGGAAGGAGCGGAATGACCGACCAGCTCACGCGGCAGCAGCTGCTCAAACGGGCAGCGATCGGAGGGGCCGCGATCACGTTCCCCGGGATTCTCGCCGCCTGCGGCAGCAGCGGCACGAAGGCCTCAGGGGGCACGACCAGCGTCGAGCAGAAGCTCGCCAGCACGCTGCACTTCTCGAACTGGACGCTCTACATCGACACGAACAACAAGACGCACGCCCACCCGTCGCTCGACCAGTTCCAGAAGAAAACGGGCGTGCACGTCGACTACGTCGAGGACATCAACGACAACGCGTCCTTCTTCGGGAAGATCCAGGGCCCGCTCTCGCGTGGCCAGTCGATCAACCGGGACATCATCGTCCTGACCGACAACGACCGCTACCTCGGGCTGATGCTCAGGAAGGGCTGGGCCGAGAAGCTCGACAAGTCGGCGATCCCGAACATGAAGAACCTGGTCGACGTCCAGAAGCACCCGAACTTCGACCCGAACCGCGACTACACGCTGCCGTGGCAGTCGGGCATGACCGGCATCGCCTACAACGACACACTCACCGACCCCGTGCTGTCGGTCGACGACCTGCTCGGGAACCCGAAGCTGAAGGGCAAGATCACCGTCCTCAACTCGATGGGCGACGCGATGACGATCGTGATGCTCGCAAACGGTGACGACCCCACGAAGGTGACCGACAAGGCGTGGAACGCCGCCTTCAACCGGATCAAGAAGGCCGCCGACGACAAGCAGATCCGCCAGTTCACGGGCAACGACTACGCCCCGTCGCTCGCGAAGGGCGACCTCGCCGCGGCCATGTCGTGGTCCGGCGACATCGCGCAGATCGGCAACAAGCACATCCACTGGAACATCCCCAAGGCCGGTGGCGCCCTCTGGACGGACAACATGCTGATCCCGAAGGGCGGCAACGTCTACACCGCGTCGGTCTACATGAACTACGTCTACGACCCGGCGGTGCAGGGCCTGATGGAGGCCGGCGACCCGAAGCGGAACATCACCGGCATCTACTACATCCCGCCGGTCAAGGGCGCGGGGGCGGCCGCGAAGAAGTACGACCCGGCCGTCGCGAGCAACCCGCTCATCTTCCCGACGGCGAAGATGCTCGACAGCGTCAAGATCTTCGACAGCAAGGCGCTCAACAACGAGAAGTACCTGACCCAGTGGCAGAACCTGATCTCGGGCTGAGCCCTTGAGCCTGTTCCATCGTCACCGGGGGCTGACGCCGTACCTGCTGCTCCTGCCGGGGGTGCTCTTCCTGGCGATCTTCTTCGTCGTGCCGCTCGGCTTCCTGGCCTACCAGTCGCTGCAGTCGGGCAACTTCGACATCGGCTACTCGTTCACGTGGGCCTGGAGCAACTACGGAGACGCCCTCCGCAACTACCGGGCCCAGTTCATCCGCTCGCTCGAGTACGCCGGGATCGCGACCGCGCTCGCGCTGGTGATCAGCTACCCGGTGGCGTACTGGATCGCGTTCCGCGGCGGGCGCTGGAAGAACCTGCTGCTCCTGTTCATCGTCGCCCCGTTCTTCGTCACGTACCTGATCCGGACGCTCGCCTGGGAGACGATCCTCTCCGACAACGGCTTCGTCGTGAACACGCTGCAGTCGCTGCACATTCTCGGGCCCGGGGGGCGACTGCTCGCGACCTCGACCGCGGTGGTGGCGGGCATCACCTACAACTTCCTGCCCTTCATGGCACTGCCTCTGTACGTGTCGCTCGAGCAGATCGACGGGCGGATGCTGGAGGCCGCGGAGGACCTCTACGCGAGCAAGCTCCATGCGTTCCTGCGAGTGACCCTGCCGCTCTCGCTGCCCGGAGTGGTCGCGGGGACGCTGCTCACGTTCATCCCGGCGGCGGGCGACTTCATCAACGCCCAGCTGCTCGGAGCGCCGGACAACCACATGATCGGGAACGTGATCCAGTCGAAGTTCCTCGAGCTGACTGACTACCCGGCGGCGGCGGCGATGTCGTTCATCCTGATGGCCGGGATCCTGGTCGCGGTCTTCGTCTATGCGCGTGCCGTCGGGACCGAGCAGCTGACGGGAACGGCCGCATGAGCGCCGTCGCGGTCGAGCGGCGGCCGGCCCGTCCGAACGTGGCTTCGCGAGCCTTCGCGTTCGTCCGCCGCAATCTGCTGACCGCGTACTCGATCCTGTTCTTCGCCTACCTGCTGCTGCCGATCGCGGTCGTGATCGTCTTCTCCTTCAACCACCCGACCGGCAAGTTCAACTACACCTGGCAGGGCTTCACCTGGGACAACTGGCGCTACTGGGACGGCGTGCCCGGGATCCGCAGCTCGATCGTGCTCTCGCTCCAGATCGCCCTGCTTGCCAGCCTGGTGGCGACCGCGCTCGGAACGGCGATCGCGCTCGCGCTCGTCCGCTACAACTTCCGCGGCCGCGCGTCGACCAACATCCTCATCTTCCTGCCGCTCTCGACGCCCGAGATCGTGCTCGGCGCCTCGCTGCTGACGCTGTTCCTCAACCTGAACGTGATCTTCGGCTTCTGGACGATCCTGATCGCCCACATCATGTTCTGCATCAGCTTCGCGGTCGTGACGGTGAAGGCGCGGCTCGTCGGCTTCGACCGGCACCTCGAAGAAGCCGCGATGGACCTCGGCGCCAACGAGTGGACGACGTTCCAGAAGGTGACGCTGCCGCTGATCGCGCCCGCGATCCTGGCGGCGCTGCTGCTCTGCTTTGCGATCTCGATCGACGACTTCGTCGTCACCTACTTCAACTCGGGCTCGAAGGTGACGTTCCCGCTCTTCGTCTGGGGCGCCGCCCGCATCGGAGCACCTCCGCAGGTGAACGTGATCGGCACGGCGATCTTCGTCGTCGCCCTCACGGCAATGCTCGTCAACGTCCTCATCCAGATGCGGCGCTCGAAAGGAGCTACATGACCATCGTCTCGACCGCGCTCTCACCCGAGCAGCTGCAGCAGGCCGCGCGCGACCACCTCTGGCTGCACTTCACGCGCATGGGCGGCTACCGCGACGCCGAGGTGCCGATCATCGTCCGCGGCGAGGGCTGCTACCTCGAGGACGCGAACGGCAAGCGCTATCTCGATGCGCTCGCGGGCCTGTTCGCGGTGCAGATCGGCTACTCGTACGGCGAGGAGGTCGGCGAGGCGGCGGCCGCGCAGATGCGCGAGCTGCCCTTCTACACCAACTGGTCCTACGCGCACCCGCGCGCGATCGAGCTCGCGGCCGAGGTGGCGAGCCTCGCGCCCGGCGACCTGAACCGCGTCTTCTTCGTCTCGGGCGGCTCGGAGGCGGTCGAGGCGGCCTGGAAGCTCGCGCGCCAGTACTACTCGGCCCGCGGTGAGCACCGCGTGAACACCGCCATCGCCCGCGCGCCGTCGCACGACTTCGACGCCGAGCAGGCGGCGCGGCTGACAGGCGAACGGCGCTGGAAGGCGATCTCGCGCCACGTCGCCTACCACGGCACGACGATGGGTGCGCTGTCGATCAACGGCATTCCGGCGCTGCGCGAGCCGTTCGAGCCGCTCGTGCCCGAGGTGCTGCACGTCCGGAACACGAACCGCTACCACCGCCCGCCCGAAGAGACCGAGCAGGCGTTCACCAGCTTCCTGCTCGACGAGCTGGAGCAGACGATCCTGGCCACCGGCCCGGAGACGGTTTGCATGGTGATCATGGAGCCCGTGCAAAACGCGGGCGGCGCCTTCACCCCGCCCGAGGGCTACTGGCGCGGCGTGCGGGAGATCTGCGACCGCTACGAGATCCTCCTCTGCGCCGACGAGGTGATCACCGGCTTTGGCCGGGTCGGCGCCTGGTTCGGCTCGGAGCGCTACGACATCCGCCCCGATCTCGTCACCTGCGCGAAGGGTCTCTCATCGGCATACGCCGCGATCGGCGCCGTGATCGCGACCGACAAGGTGATGGAGCCCTTCCTCGAAGGGCCGCGGATGTACACGCACGGGATCACGTTCGGCGGCCACCCGGTGCAGGCGGCGATCGCGCTGAAGAACCTCGAGATCATGCGTCGCGAGAAGATCGTCGAGCGCGTCGCCGACCAGCAGGACGTGGTGCGGGCCAAGCTGGAGCAGCTGCTCGACCTGCCGATCGTCGGCGATGTTCGCGGTACGGGCTTCTTTTACGCGATCGAGCTGGTGAAGAACAAGGAGACGCGCGAGTCCTTCTCGGACGAGGAGTGCGAGCGGCTGCTGCGCGGCTTCCTGACGCCGCGCATGTTCGAGGCGGGCCTGATCTGCCGCGCCGACGACCGTGGCGACCCGGTGATCCAGATCTCGCCGCCACTGATCGCCGGTGACGCTGAGTGGGACGAGCTCGTCGGGATCCTCGGCACGGTGCTCGAGGAAGCCTGGCAGCGCATCTGAGCCAGCCGTGGTGGATCGAGGAGGCGCTCGCCGCCGGCCTCGGCGGAGAGCCCGCGCCGCCGCTTGTCGGTGATACGGAGGCCGACGTCGCGGTCGTCGGCGGCGGCTACACCGGGCTCTGGACCGCGCTCGCGCTGAAGGCACGGGAGCCAGGCCTCGACGTCGTCCTGCTCGAGGCCGAGGAGTGCGGCCGCGGCCCGAGCGGGCGCAACGGCGGCTTCTGCCATGGCTACTGGAGCCACCTGCCGCGGCTGCGCGAGCGCTTCGGCGACGAGGGCGCGCTGGCGGTCGCGAAAGCGAGCGAGGCGATCATCCCCGGCGTGCGCGCCTTCGCGGAGGCGGCCGGCGAGGACGTCTGGCTGCGCGAAGGCGGGATCCTCCGCATCTCCGCCGCACCGGCGCAGGATCACGTGGTGGGCGACGAGGTCGAGGCGGCCCGCGAGCTGGGCGTGCCGGACGAGGCGGTGCCGCTCTCGCGCGAGGAGCTGGCCGGTCGGGTCAGCTCGCCCGTCTTCCGGGAAGGCGTGTTCCTGCGTGACGGCGCGACCGTCCAGCCCGCGCGCCTGGTGCTCGCGCTCCGGGGGGCCGTGCTCGCGTCGGGACAGCTGCACGAGCACACGCGTGTCACGGACGTGAGTGATGGCGTCGTCGAGACCGCGCAAGGCCGCGTGCGGGCGAAGGAGATCGTCGTCGCCGTCAACGCGGCCGCGGCCGGCTGGAAGCCGTTGCGCCGGCGCCTGACCGTCTTCGGCTCGTACGTCGTTCTTACCGAGCCAGTCCCCGAGCTGCTCGCGCAGATCGGCTGGACCGGGGGCGAGGCCGTGCTCGACGGCCGCATGTTCCTGCACTACTTCCGCACGACGAACGATGGCCGCGTGCTGATGGGCAGCGGCTCGGGCCCGATCGGCTTCGGCGGCAAGGTCGACGCGCGCTTCACGGACGACCGGCCAACCATTGCGCGGGCCGAGCGCGGGCTGCGGCGCCTGCTGCCGGGACTCGACGACGCGAAGGTGACCCACGCCTGGGGCGGGCCGATCGACGTCTCGTCCGACCACCTGCCGTTCTTCGGCACGGTGCCGGGGACGAGGATCCACTACGGCGCCGGCTACTCCGGCCACGGCGTCGGGCCGAGCTGGCTCGGCGGTCAGATCCTCGGGCGGCTCGCGCTCGGCGTCGACGACGAGCTGACCCGCCTGCCACTCGTCACGCGGCAGGTGCCGAAGTTGCCGCCGGAGCCGTTCAGGCGCCTCGGCGGCGGTCTCGTGCGCGCGTCGATCATGGCGTGCGAGGAGGCCGAGGAGCAGGGCCGCCGCGGCTCGTTCCCGGCACGCGCCGGCGCGGCGCTGCCCCGCTTGCTGGGCATGTCCGTCGGCACGCGATAATCGGGCCGTGGAGGTCCTCGTCGGCACGCAGGCGCTCGAGCCGCGCTCGTATCTGATCACGGTCACCGAGCACCTCGAGCGGCTCGGGCACGAGGTGCGCGTGTTCTCGGCCGAGCCGCTGCCTTCGCCGGAGGAGCTGCGGGTCGTCGGGGTTGAGCGCGACCTGCCGCTCGCGCCGCATGTGATCTACAGCCAGGACGCCGAGGCGGCGCTCCTGCTGGCCGACCTCTACCCGTTGACGTCCCAGCTCTTCGCGGCCCACGGCGACCGCCAGGACGTCTGGCTGCCGCCGCAGCTCGCGGGTGTGGTGGCGCGGGTGGTGGTCTTCGACGACCGCACCGGCGAGCGCGTTCGGGCCGCGGCGCTACCGCAGGAGCTCGTCCGCCTGCGCCGCCCCGTCGATCTCGAGCTGCACGTGTCGCGCGGGTCGCTGCCCGACCGGCCCACACGCGCGCGAGCTCACCTCGACGGGCTGTCCGACTACCGGCGGGGAGTGGTGCAGCGCGTGCTCGCCGACGCGCGGATCGAGCTCGACGACGATGCCGAGCTCGTGCTCGGCCGTGGGCAGGCGGTGGTCGAGGCGCTGGCGGAAGGCCGGGCGGCCTACGTCTACGGCGACGACGGCGGCGACGGCTGGGTGACGCCGGAGCGCTACGAGCCGCTCGAGGCCGACGGCTTCTCCGGCCGGCTTGAGCCGACGGCCACCACCTTCGAGCGCCTCCACGAAGACCTCGATGGCTACGACCCGGCGCTGGGGCCGGCCGGCCGCGAGCTGGCGCAGGCCCACGACGCCCGGGTCCACGCGCAGCAGCTCGTCGCCGCCTTCGACCAGGTCAAGCCTCGTCGCGACCCGGTCGATGCGCCGCTGCGGGAACTTGCCCGCGTCGTGCGCCTCGAGGCCGCGAGCGCCCGGCACGCGCGGGCGCATGCGCAAGCGGCTGAGGCCGCAGGAACGAAGGCGCGAGATCTCGAGCACGAGCTCGCCGACCTGCGCGACCGCAACGAGCAACTGACCGGCGAGGTCGAGGAGCTGCGCAGCGGCGCCGAAGAGGCCGCCGCCCGTGAGGAACAGAGCCTGGAACGGCAGAAAGGCAGGCGCTTCGGGCCGCGGCGCTAGTCGAGCAGGCAATCCCCTCATTCGAGGGATGACCGATTTGCGGATCGCCCCGATGGTGGTTGCGAGACATACGGACGAACTCAAGCTCTGCGGCCGAGCTCGTCTCTCTCGACCCTATGGCCGCTGACCGCAAACTTCTCGCCGCCGCTTTTGCCGCCATCGCGTTCCTGACGGCGGGCCCCGCTCGTGGCGCGGTCACGCGCCCGACCCAGACCGCGCCAGCCGCCGGCGCGGTCGTCCAGTTCCTGCCGTCGTTCGCGTGGACGCCGGTCTCCGGCGCTGCCAGGTACGAGTTCCAGATCAGCGCCGACGCCGGGATGAACTCGCCGGTGCTCGGCTCCGGCAAGGACGACTTCTTCACGCGCAACACCCGCGCGACGCTGACGAAGACGATCCCCAACGGCACCTACTACTGGCGCGTGCGCTCGACCAACGCCGCCGGCGAAAGCTCGAAGTGGACCGAGCCTCGCTCGTTCAGGAAGCTCTGGAACCTGCAGCCGGCGCTGCAGACGCCGAGCTCTGGCGACTCGCTGACGTTCCCGTCGCATCCGGTAGTGCTGTCCTGGTCGGGTGTTCCCGGCGCGGCGCACTACCTCGTCTCGGCGGCGAGCGACCCCAGCCTCGGGTCGCTCGTGCTCAAGTACGTGAACCAGGACGATCCGAAGGGCCCGCCGAACGTCGCCGCGACCTCCGCCGCAATCGCAGCCGCCCTGGCACCAGGGCCGTACTACTGGAGCGTCACACCGGTCGACGCTGAAGGCAATCGCGGCGTCTCGACGCCCGTCGCCTCGTTCAACTGGTTGTGGCCTTCGGTGACGGCGACCCACCTCGAGGATCTGAACGCGGCGCCGGAGGCATACGACCCGCGCTTTTCCTGGGACCCGGTCCCGGGCGCGGCCCGATACGAGGTGGAGATCAACTCCTCCTCGGACTTCGCGCCGGGCTCGAAGGTCTGCTGCACCGGGCCGACGATCGCCACCTCGATCTCGCCGACGCAGGTGCTCGAGGACAACGTCTACTACTGGCGCGTGCGGGCGCTCGACCCGGACGGCAACGCCGGCGTCTGGAACCAGGGCACCACCTTCACGAAGACCTTCGACAAGGTCGCAGCGGTCGGCATGACCCCGCCGAGCGTCAAGAACCTGCACATGCGAGACAACCTCGGGGATCCCGGCGTCGACCAGGACACGGGCACCGCCGGCTACCAGACGCAGGTGCCGGTCGTGACGTGGAATGCCGTCCCTGGCGCCGCGAGCTACGACGTCGAGGTCACGCCCTGGACCGGCGCGACCTGTGACTGGACGGCGACGTTGCACCACTGGCACGTGAAGACCGCGGTCACGGCCTGGACGCCGCTGGGCTGGGCGTGGAACAACCAGAAGCCGTACCTCGACGCGCACAGCGTCGCGACCGACTCGACCGTCAGCCTGTTCCCCGGCTCGTACTGCGTCCGCGTCCGCGCTCGTGCAGACCGCGCGGCGACCGGCGAGGTCTACGGCGACTACTCGTACCTCTCGGACGGGAGTGGGTCGGCCGAGGGGCCTGCGTTCACCTTCACGGGCTTCCCCGACGGCAACTCGTGCACGCCTTCGTGCAACGTCGGCTACCTTGGCTCGGGCGACTACGGCGTCCCGGTGACCGGGACGACGACGGCCTCGACCCCGTACTTCACCTGGAAGGCGCTACCACGCAAGGCTTGGGTGATGTTGAAGAACGGCTCCGCCCAGGACGCCCTGCTGCTGACCGCGAAGCAGGAGGAGTCGTGGGGCAACGGCTTCAAGGTGACGGTGCATGATTACCTGTCGGACTCCTCGCAGGACGAGCTCGTCCTGACCGGCTGCACCTTCGGCACCGAGACGTACCAGTACACCGACAACGACCTGGCGGGCCTAGCCGCAGACATCACCGGCAGCAGCCAGTGCGTCGACGCGTCGCGCCCCGGCGCCTCGCCGCCGCCGGGCCCGCTCGCCTACGTGACGAATGCCTCCTTCAACCCCGGCATCACGAGCTACTTCGTGCTCGTCTCGAAGGACGCGTCGTTCAGCAACATCGTCGACTACGCCTTCACGCGCGAGCCGGCCTACGCGCCCCGCACGTCGGTCAACCCGACGACCTATCCCGACGAGACGACGCTCTACTACTGGGCCGTCCTCCCCGCGAGCACGCTCGTCGGCGGAGTCGCCGCGGGCAACCCGTTCTCGGCCGCGCCGCCGAACTTCCAGAAGCAGTCCTCGCCGCCCAACCTGGTCTATCCGAGCGCGGTGCAGGCGTTCCTCGACCAGCCGACCTTCCGCTGGACGCCGACGCTCGGCGCGCGCCGCTACCGGATCCAGGTCGCAGCCGACCCGACCTTCGGCAGCCCGCTCGACGACATCGTCACCGACGCGACCTCCTACTCGAGCGACACCACGTACCCGGCCGACACCGTGCTCTACTGGCGCGTTCGAGCGGACGACGAGAACCTGACCGGCCTCACCTGGTCGGCGACAGGCACGTTCCAGAAGAAGCTCGAAGCGCCGGTCGCGAGCGCCTCGAACCCGACACAGGGCGAGTCGCTACCCGTCTGGGCCTGGAGCTCGGTGCAGGGCGCTGCCTCGTACGACCTGGCGGTCGACCAGCCGGACGGCCAGCACCGCGACTACTCCGACATCCGTACCCCTGCCGCGTCGTTCATCAAGATGACCGGCACCGGCGTCTGGCACTGGCGCGTCCGGGCGGAGTTCCCGAAAGACGCGACCGGCACCGTGCCCGGTCCCTACTCCGCTATGCAGTCGTTCACCCGCACGATCGGCGAGCCGGCGAACGCGAAGACCGACAGCGCGAGAGATCACGTCCTGCTCAGCTGGGATCCGCGGCTCGGGGTGAAGAACTACAAGGTGCAGATCGCCTCGAGCCCGGACTTCAGCCGTGTCGTCGAGACCGTCACCACGGACAACCCGAGCTACGCGCCCGCGATGACGTCGAATGGCTACACCACGTCCAACACCCTCTACTGGCACGTCGCGGGCGTCGACGAGGATCGCAACCAGGGCGACTGGTCGCAGGCGAAGCAGATCCGCCTGCTCCCGCGCCTGCGCGTCTTGGTCACCGGCGCTGCTCGCCACAAGAAGTCGAGCACCGTGCGCGTCACGGTGATGGACGCGCAGGGCAAGCGGCTGCCCGCCGCCAAGGTTCGCCTCACGGGCGCGGGCATCCGGGCGGTCATGAGGAAGACGAACAAGCGTGGCCAGGTGATCTTCAAGGTGAAGCCGAAGAAGAAGGGCAAGCTGTTCGTCACCGCCACCAAGGCCGGCTTCCAGGCGGCGTACGGAGCGCTGAAGGTGCGATGAAGCCGGCGCCCGTCGCGAAGCCGGCTCCTCGGCCATTGCTGACGCGGCGCGTCTGGCGCGTGTTCGAGTACCGCCGCCCGGTAGCGGTGCGGCGACCGCGCTTCACGATCTAAGCGCAGCGGCCTTACTGAGCGAGGTAGTAGGCCGCGAAGGCGAGCCCGAGGATCCCGAACACGATCGGCAGCAGGAAAAGGACGATCCCGAAGATCGCGACGAGCGGCGTCGCCTCGCTGGCACCCTCGTGCTCCAGCTCGTGCAGGTGCTCCACCTCGGCCGCGATCTCGTGCACCGGGTGCCGCAGCCGCGGGATCACCCTCCGGTAGATCTCGCCGGCATGCCGGACTGCATCCCGGCCCACACCCATCGGCCCATCCTAGAGGCGGATGCAAAAGCCCGGGCTAGACCGCGCGGATCAGATCGACGAGCTCGTCGCGCCGGCAGCCATGGTGCCGGGCGAACTCGACGAGCTCGCGCACGCGCGCGTGGAGCTCGCCCTGCTCGGGCGTCCCGACGACCGTGATGCCCCTACCGCGCCGGACCTCGAGCAGCCCCTCGTCCCGAAGTTGCCGGAGCGCGCGGAGGACGGTGTTTCGGTTCACCTTTAGCACCGAGGCCAGGTCCAGCGCGGACGGCAGCCGCTCGCCCGGGCGGGCCTCTCCATTCGCGATCGCACGGCGAATCTCGGCCGCAACCTGCTCGTGCAGGTCTGTCGGCTCGTTTCGGTTCAGTTTGACATGAAACACTTGTACTAGTAACAATAGCTTTTACTGATGACGGAGTCGACGCTCCAATCGCCTCGTTCCCGTCTCGCGGCGCTGATTGCCGAAGCGCGAAGGCGCGGACGCCGCCGCAACCTGGTGCTTGCGCTGATCGGTCTGTTTGCACTCCTCGTCGGCGGTGCGATCTGGGCGACGCTCGAGCTGACCGGTGGTAGCGGTGGGGCAGCAGGTGTACACGCTCCAGCCGGCTTCCACGTCGTACGGAGCGAAGGGCCAGTCGCGCGCCGCGTTCTCGAGACCTGGGCCTTCTCCCAACCCGTCAGCGTGGATCTCGCGACGGGGACGGGGCGGCCGGTTCGGACGACGAGCGCGATCTGGTACGACGGCCGCGGCAACGTCAATCGCGTTGTGACTCGGGCCGACGGCCAGGTTCAGCACGACGACGCGTTCGCTTGCCCCCGCTCGACTCCCAGACCGTGCGTTCAGGGCGCCTTCTCCTTCGGAAAATACTGGCCGCTGAACACGTCCCGGTATACGCGGCAGCCCGGCATCGGGACCATCCATGGCCGCCCAGTCATCTGGATTGCGCCGCGGCAGGGTGGGGGGTTCCCAGCGCCTCCGAACTTCGGTGAGCGGATCGGCCTCGACCCGCGCACGCACGAGCCCGTCGCGGACCGGATGTACGAAAACGGCAGGATCGCCTCGGAAGCGCTGGTGCTCGAGCGCAAGCCTGATATCGCCGCGGGCGACTTCGCGTTCGTGGTGCCGAACCCGACCTCGCCCAGCAGGGGGCCCGTACAAAACCCGACCGCTCAGCTGTCCGCGAGGGGGAGCAACCCCTACGGTCTCCGGGCGCGCCTTGCGCTCGGAGAAAGGCCGCTCTGGCTTGGCGAGCGCTTCCGTGGCCGTCGTCTGCAGGCGGTCGCGATCGCGTCGACCTTCAGCCCTCCCTCAGGCATCAGCCCGAAGGCGGCAACGTACGTCTTCTACGACTACGGAAACGTCGCGATCACCGAATTCAATGCCCGCGAGGGCCGTGGAGCTTCTCTTCCTGGTCGCATGACGCTGCAGATGCCAGACACGCTCGCGAATCCGAGCGCCACGCCTTCGGTCGGCGCCGAGCTCAGTCGGGACGGCGTGTTCGTCAGCGTCTTCAAGTCTCAGCACGGCAACTACGTGCTGGATCGGGCAGGCGCCCTGCGCGTCGCCCGTGCGCTGCGACCGGTGCCGCTGCCCTAGCTGTCCCACCCACGTCCGAGCAGGAGGGAGCGTCAACGGGAGTTGTGGCCGTCCTCTCTTCCGGGATCGAGCACCTCCGGCGTGGGAGCGTTGAGCAGGGAGCTGCCGGCCCCCTTCGCCGCGGTGTTTTGCGAGATTCTGATCGTTTGGCGACGCGCTTGCTCACGTTGATTCTGAGCCTCGGAGGCGAGCGTGTCTGGATCGGTGGGTCCTCGCCACCAAGACATCAGCTTCTTCACGGGATTCATGACCACATCCTAGTCGAGGAGACCGGGGTTCCCTCAGGGCCACAAGCGTTCGTGGCTCACCTCACGGTCCCCTCGGAAACTGGTGTCAGACACCAATTTGCTTCGAAAGACGACCCGATCGAAGTCGTCATGCCCGCGCAGCGGGCGGACTTCGATCGGCCATGGAGCGTACCGGGATCGAACCGGTGACCTCCGGCTTGCAAAGCCGGCGCTCTCCCAGCTGAGCTAACGCCCCGAGGAAACTCAGTCTAAGGCTTCGACGAAACGCCGCTGATGTCCTCGGGCCGCGGTAGTCGCCGCGGGAAAGTGTGGCGTGCCGTCGAACTCTCCTAGACGCGAGAGAAGCCGGCGGGGCCAGCCGCCGGCTTCCTCGTTTCACGGGGAGAGACCCCCGGGTCCCTACGCGGCTCGCGCCAGGCGTTCCTCGTGGCGGGCGCGCTTGATGATCTCGTCGCGGTCGCCGAAGCGCTGTTGCGCCTTCAGCATCCGCTGCTCGTCCCAGAGCGATGCGATGCGCTCCTCGAGCTCGTGGAGCTCATTCGAGAGCGTCGCATCGTGGCCGTTCGACAGTAGATGCCAGAGCTCCGACCGGCGTTCAGTGGCCCGGTCGAGCTCGATGCGGATTTCATCGATTGTTCTCATGCCCTGTAGAACGATCTGTCCACCGCCGCCATTCCTCAATCGCGGGGGCCGATCAGGTAGAGCACGAGCACCGCTAAACCGACCACTCCGGCGGCGATTGCGATCCCGGTGAGCACGCCGGAGCTCACTACCAGGCAGGGCGCAAAGGCGGACGTTGGACCACGAAACGAACCGTGACGAGCCCGAAGACGAAGCCGCCCACGTGTGCGAAGAAGGCGGTCCCGCCGCCGGCCTGGGGATGCAGGATCGAGAAGCCGCCGTCCCAGAGCTCCAGCACGAACCAGATGCCGAGGAACCACATCGCCGGGATCTCGCGCAGGAAGATGAAGAAGAACGCCGTCAGCACGCTGGCCCTCGGGAGGAGCACGAAGTATGCGCCCAGGACACCGGCGATCGCTCCCGACGCGCCGATGTTCGGGATGCTCGCGCCGGCGGCGCCGGTGAAGGCGAGCGTCACGAAGGTCTGCGCGGCGGCCGCAGTGAGCCCGGCGATCAGGTACCAGACGAGGAAGCGCGCGTGACCGATCGAGTCCTCGACGTTGTTGCCGAAGATCCAGAGGAAGAGCATGTTCCCGGCGATGTGGAGCCAGCCGCCGTGCATGAACATCGAGCTGAACGCGCCCTCGTACCAGGGCAGGTGGGGGACGAGCGAGGCCGGCTGGACGCATGGGCCCTCGAGCGAGCACGGGTAGTAGCCGTAGTGCAGGACGTCGTGCTCGACGCCGGTCCGCACCTCCCAGATCCAGACGATCACGTTCGCGGCGATCAACCCGACCGTGACCACCGGGAACGTCCTCGTCGGGACGTTGTCCTTCAGCGGGAGCATCGCTCCGCCGAGGCTACGAGATCACGAGTGCGAGCAACGCCTTCTGGGCGTGCAGGCGGTTCTCCGCCTCGTCCCAGACGGCCGACTGCGGCCCGTAGAGCACGTCCTCGGTGATCTCCTCGCCGTAGTGGGCGGGAAGGCAGTGCAGCACGATCGCGTCGTCGTTGGCGAGCCGGACGAGCGTCTCGTCGACGCCGAAGCCGTCGAGGTCGCGCAGCCGCCGCTCGCGCTCCTCCTCCTGGCCCATGCTCGTCCAGACGTCGGTGTAGAGCACGTCGGCGCCCTCGGCCGCTGCGCGCGGGTCATGGGTCAGCTCGACCTCGCCGCCGGCCTCGCGGGCGACCTCGACCACCTCGACTGCGGGCTCGTAGCCCTCGGGCGTCGCGGCCACGAAGGGCGCGCCGAGCTT
>Ga0307289_10000317_pt1 | contig 20490 bp, 24 predicted proteins | sample ER_DNA_143_FD_194483 | JGI IMG/M metagenome (GOLD analysis project Ga0307289, IMG submission 194483) | Bulk soil microbial communities from the East River watershed near Crested Butte, Colorado, United States - ER_DNA_143 | ecosystem: Environmental > Terrestrial > Soil > Floodplain | place...
GCCCCGCTCCACGTACTCGACGAACCGGGGACAGGCCTGGGCGACCAGGGTGACGTTCTCGTGGGTCTCCTCGATGGCCTCGCGGTAGCGGCCCGAACGGATCGTCCCCTCGGTGCCGATCAGGCCCACGTTGCGGTTGCGGGTCAGGCGCACCGCGGCCCGCACCGCCGGCTCGATCACCTCGACCACCGGCAGCGGGTAGGCGGCCCGCAGCTCGTCGAAGGCGGCTGCCGAGGCGCTGTTGCAGGCGACCACGGCCAGCTTCACGTCCTCGGCCACCAGCAGGTCCATGATCTCCTCGGCGAACCGCCGCACCTGCGCCTGCGACCTGGGCCCATACGGGAACCGGGCGGTGTCGCCGAAGTAGATCACCGACTCGTGCGGCAGCAGGTCGATGACCGCCCGGGCGACGGTCAGCCCGCCGACCCCCGAGTCGAAGATGCCGATGGGTCGAGAATCCATGGTGCAGGACGATACCGCAGCCGAGCGACCCGACCGCGCCGTCAGGCCCACAGCTGGCCGCGGAGGCCGGCCTCGGCGGCGTCCGGGTCGGCCCCGTAGGCGCCGGTGGACAGGTACTTCCAGCCGCCGTCGGGGGCGAGGACGACGATGTCGGCCCGCTCGACCCGCTCGGCCACCCGCAGGGCGACGTGCAGGATGGCCCCGGTGGAGATGCCGGCGAACAGGCCCTCGGTCGCGGCCAGCTGGCGGGTCCGGGCGAGGGCGTCGCGGGAGCCGACCTTGATGCGCCGGTCGAGGACGTGCTCCTCGAAGATCGGGGGCACGAACCCCTCGTCCAGGTTGCGCAGCCCGTAGACCAGGTCGCCGTACTCGGGCTCGGCCGCCACCACCTGCACGGCCGGGTTCTGCTCCTTGAGGTAGCGGCCCACCCCGACCAGGGTGCCGCTGGTGCCCAGGCCGGCCACGAAGTGGGTCACCTCGGGCAGGTCGCGCCAGATCTCGGGGCCGGTGGTCTCGTAGTGGGCGGTCACGTTCGCCGGGTTGCCGTACTGGTACAGCATCACCCAGTCGGGGTGCTGGCCGGCCAGCTCCTCGGCCCGGGCGATGGCCCCGTTGGAGCCGCCCGCGGCCGGCGAGCTGACCACCTCGGCCCCGTACAGCTCCAGCAGCTGGCGGCGCTCGGCCGAGGTGTTCTCGGGCATGACCACGACCAGCCGGTAGCCGCGGACCCGGGCCACCAGGGCCAGGGCGATGCCGGTGTTGCCGCTGGACGGCTCGACCAGGGTCGCCCCCGGGGCCAGCCGGCCCGTCTTCTCGGCGTCGTCCACCATGGCCCTGGCGATGCGGTCCTTGACGCTGCCGGTGGGGTTCTGGCCCTCCAGCTTGGCCCACAGGCGCACGTTGGGCGAGGGTGAGAGCCTGGGCAGCCCGACCAGCGGGGTGTTGCCGATGGCGTCGGCCAGGTCCTCGTACCGCATCGTCTCAGCCTCCCGCGACCGCCGGGAGGATGGCCACCACGTCGCCGTCGGCCAGCTTGGCGTCCAGCGCGCCCAGGAACCGGACGTCCTCGTCGTTGACGTAGACGTTGACGAAGCGGTGCAGGGAGCCGTCGTCGGTGAGCAGCGACCCGGCGATCCCCGGATAGCGCCGGTCCAGGTCGCCGATCAGGTCGCGGACGGTGTCGCCGTCGGCGGAGACGGCCTTCTCGCCGCCGGTGTGCTTGCGCAGGATCGTCGGGATTCGGACTTCAACGGCCATCAAGGCCTCCTGGAGCGGGTTCGCGGGGCGGGGCGCGGTTCAGGCGCCCGGGGACGGCCGGGGCCGACATCGCCCGTGGCGGGCCGCCGGGCCCTTGCGGTGCCAGACCGGGCAGGCCAGCCCCTCGGCCGGTGGCCTCATCCGGCCACCCCGGCGGTGCGCCGCCGCAGCTCCTCCTCGTCGACCTGGCCGTCGCGGATCCGGAAGGCCCGCAGCACGGGCGCGTCCTGGTCGGCGAGGGTCAGGATGAGGTAGGCGGCGTCCGGGTAGGCGGCCAGCTCGACGTCGGTGCGCGACGGGTAGGCCTCGGTGGCCACGTGCGAGTGGAAGATCCCGACCAGGTCGAGGCCGAGGTCGTCCATCTCGGTCATGGCCCGCAGCTGGGCCCTTGGCTCGACCACGTAGAAGGTCGGGCTGGCCTCGGCGTTGGGGAGGGCGTAGACGCGCTCGACCGACCCGTCCCGACCGGCCAGCAGCGCGCAGGCCTCGTTGGGGTACCCGGCCCTGGCGTGGGCCACCAGGGCCTCGTAGTGGTCGTCGTCGATGCGCAGCACGTGAACCTCCTGCTCACGAGCGTAGCATCGCTCACCCCGCCCCGGCGATGAGCCTGCCCAGCTGGGTCGAGGTGCTGAAGTCGTTGCTGACCCGGTTCTTGGTCACCGCCCACGCGACCCCGCTGGCGGTGTCGCCGCAGGCGAAGCTGCCGCCGACGCCGCCGAGACCGAACACGGTCGGGGACTCCTGGGCGTCGCCGGCGGGACCGCCGATGCCGTAGCCCAGCCCCCAGGTGGTCGGCATCCCGAACACCTCGTCGAGGCCGCTGGAGGAGACGGCGGTCGCCTCGGCCAGCCGCTCGGGCGTGAGCAGCCGGACGCCGTCGACCTGGCCGAGCAGGGCGGCGTACATCCGGGCGATGGCCCGGGCCGAGGTCTTGCCCCCGGCCGGGATGTCGGCGGCCAGGACGTCGGGCCGGTTGCCGAAGGCGGCGTTGGGGAACGACTCCGGCGGCCCCGCCTTGAACATGGGCAGGTCGGGCGGGAGCGAGGCCATCATCTGGGCGGCCGCCTCGGCCGCGCCCGGCTCGTCCTCCAGCGGGGCCAGCCGGTGCTGCTCGGAGGCGGGCATGCCGAACCACAGCTCGCCGGCCACCCCCAGCGGCCCGGCCACCTCCTCGGCCAGGACCTGGGAGACCGGCTTGCCGGCGGCCCGGCGGACCACCTCGCCGACGATGTAGCCGAAGGTGTAGGCGTGGTAGCCGACCTTGGTCCCCGGCTCCCACCACAGCTCGGCGTCGGCGATGGCCGCGCACATCTTGTCCCAGTCGCACAGGTCCTCGACGGTGGTGTCCAGCGGGATCCCCGGCACCCCGGCGGTGTGGTCCAGGACCTGGCGCATGGTCACGGCCTGCTTGCCGTGGGCGGCGAAGTCCGGCCACAGCTCGGCCACCGGGGTGTCGTAGCCGAACAGGCCGCGCTCGGCCAGGACGTGGGCAACGGTGGCGGTCGCGCCCTTGACGACCGAGTAGTTGTAGAACACGGTGCCGGCGTCGACCGGCCGCCCGGCGGCCGGGTCGGCGAGCCCGGCCACGGCGTCGACCACCTGCTCGCCGTCGCGGTAGACGGCCACCTGGACGCCGCGCTCGGTCCCGGACTCGACCAGCCGGTCGATCGCCTGCTGCACCTGCCCCTGCAGGTCGTCCATGCGCGTCTCCTTCGTGTCCGGGAACCGGGGCGCTCAGCGGGGGGGCGGCAGCCGCCGCACCCCGATGCGCCCGGGCGGGCCGGCGAGCACCCGGCCGACCACGGCCGGCTCCACGCCGCGGCCGCGCAGGTCCGCGACCAGGCCGCCGAGGATACCCGGGGCCACCGACAGCAGCAGGCCGCCGGAGGTCTGGGCGTCGTGCAGCAGGGTGGCCACCACCGGGGGCAGGCCCGGCTCCAGGTCGACGTGGTCGCGCAGGTAGGCCTCGTTGTTGCGGGTGCCGCCGGAGACGAACCCGGCCGCGGCCAGCTCGGCCGCGCCGGGCAGGAACGGCACCCTGGCCGCGTCGACCTCGCCGGCCGCCCCGCTGGCCCGCAGCATCCGGTGCAGGTGGCCGAGCAGCCCGAAGCCGGTCACGTCGGTGGCGGCCTCGACCCCGGCGGCCAGGGCGGCCTCGGCGGCGTCGCGGTTGAGGGCGGTCATGGACGCGACCGCGGCCGCCACGGCCGCCGGGTCGGGGTCGCCGCGCTTGACCGCGGTGGCCACCACCCCGGTGCCGAGCGGCTTGGTCAGGACCAGCCGGTCCCCCGGCCGGGCCCGGGCGATGGTCAGCAGCCGGCCCGGGTGGGCCATCCCGACGACGGCCAGGCCGTACTTGGGCTCGGGGTCGTCGATCGAGTGGCCGCCGACGACCGGGCAGCCGGCCCGGGCGGCCACCTCGGCCCCGCCCCGCAGCACCTCGGCCAGCAGCTCCACGGGCAGCGCGGCCGGCCAGGCGGTCAGGTTGAGCGCGACCAGGGGCCGCCCGCCCATGGCGTAGACGTCGGAGAGGGCGTTGGCGGCGGCGACCCGCCCCCAGTCGCGGGCGTCGTCGACGATCGGGGTGAAGAAGTCGGTGGTGAGTACCAGCGCCCGCTCGTCGTCCAGCCGCAGCACGGCCGCGTCGTCGCCGTCGGCCGCCCCGACCAGCAGGTCGTCGTCGGCGGGGCCGGCCAGCCCCTCGCCGACGCTGGCCATCAGCCGCTCCAGGGTGGCCAGGGGCAGCTTGCAGGCGCAGCCCGCCCCGTGCGAGAGGGCGGTCAGGCGGGGCAGCTCGTTGGCGTTGGTCATGCCCGTAGGATAGGCCCGCCATGTTGGTCGCCGTCGTGCGTGACGCCTGGCGCCAGTACCGGCGCCGGCCCCTGGCCGCCGTCGTCGCGGTGGCCGTCGGCGGGTTGCCCGTGTTCCTGGACCCCGACGACCCGCTGCTGGCCGTGCCCCTGGCCCTGCTGCTGCTGGTCGCCGGCCTGCTGGTCGAGCTGTTCCTGGTCGCCTACCTGGCCGGCGCCCTCGACCCGGCGCCGCCACCGGCCGCGGCCGCCCTGGCCACCCTGCGCCGCACCATCGGCCCCGGCGTCCGGGCCGGGCTGCTGCGGGCCGGCTACCTGGTGCTGGCCCTGATGGTCGGGCTGCTGCTGTTCGGCTCCCGCGAGGAGGGGCCGCTGCCCCGGTCCGAGCAGACCAAGCTGGCCGTCGGCCTGTGGCCGCTGTTCGCCATCGCGTTCGCCTTCCTGGCCGTGCTCAACCAGCGGGTCGTGCTCGGCGGCGAGCGCAAGGTCCGGCAGGCGGCCGCCGTGTCGCACCGGGTGGCGTCGGCCCACTTCCCCATCTGCCTGCTCATCGGGCTGCTCCAGGCCAGCGGGCTGGTGCTGGCCAGCCTGGTGGTCGAGTTCCGGGTGCTGGCCGCCCTGTCGATCCTGCTCGCCCTGGCCGACCCGTACCTGATCGGCATGTGCAACTCCCTGTACCTGAGCACCAGAGGCGAACAGGAGCCGGCCGACGCCGGCGACGGCTCGCTCAGGCCCCCACGCAGGTGAGGCCGCTGCCGGGCGGGTAGTTGGCCACCCCGAGCACGGCCAGGGCGATCCCGGCCAGGAAGGGCACGGCCAGGGCGGCCGCCTGGAGGCTGCGGTTGCGCGGCCCGGCCGCGTCGTACAGGCCCATGGCGACCACGCCGGCCAGGAAGCCGCCGATGTGGGCCAGGTTGTCGATGCTGGGGTTGCGCGAGGCGATGAACAGGTTGAGCAGCAGCACCAGCAGCAGGCTCTGGAGCGGGACCGAGCCGCCGACCCGGCGGCGCCGGAAGAAGTAGGCGACCAGCGCCCCGAGCAGGCCGAAGATCGCCCCCGAGGCGCCGACCCCCAGGGTGGTCTGGCTGAAGGCGAAGCTGGCCCCGGCCCCGACCAGGCCGGTGCCGACGTACAGGGCGACGAAGCGCAGCCGGCCGAGCAGGCTCTCCAGGGTCGGCCCGAACGCCCACAGGGCCCAGCTGTTGAACGCCCAGTGGAGCAGCCCGCCGTGCAGCACCATCACCGTCAGCAGGCGCCACCACTGCCCGGACTCGGCGATGGCGGCGGCGTTGAGCGCCCCCAGCCGGCACAGGGCCCTGGCCGAGGGGTCGAGCAGCCCGAAGGCGCTGCCGCTGAGTGCCGCCGCCGCGAACAGCATCAGGGTGTTGATGCCGAGCAGGGCCCAGGTGGCCAGCGGCCGCTCGGAGCCCGGCAGGCCGCGGGCCCGCACCGTGGCCCGGGCGTCGTCCGGGCACAGCTGGCCCACCGGCGCCGGGGTGGCGCACTCGCCGCAGATCGGCCGGTCACAGCGCGAGCAGCGCAGCCCGGTCTGCCGGTCCGGGTGCCGGTAGCAGTAGGTCGGGGTGGTGGCCCTGGTCAGCCACTCCGGCCGGTCGGCCGGCCCCTGGGTGTCGGGCAACGTTCGGCTCCTTGGTCGCGGAGCTCAAGCATGCCACCTCCGCCCTGGTTGGGCAGGACGGGCCGGCCCGGGGCCGCCTCAGCGGGCCAGGAACCCGGGGATGGCGGGCAGCTTGAGCTCCGGGGCGTCCGGCAGCTCGGCGTCCGCCCGGACGGCGTCGACACTGGCTACCGTGTGGGCGGCGATCGCGTCCCAGGACAGGGGGGCGACGGCGGCCTGGCGCAGGGCCCGCCGCCGCTCCCGGTCGCGCTTGAGGGCGCCCTGGATGGCCCGGGCGAACTCCGAGGGGTCCCTGGCGATCCAGACCAGCCGGCGCAGCTCCTCGGCCCCGGCCACCTCGGTGGTGACCACCGGCAGGCCGGCGGCCAGGTAGCCGAACAGCTTCTCGGGCACGACCGCCCTGGTCGCCGGGGCCACCTGGTGGGGGGCGATGGCCACGTCGGCCGCGGCCAGGTAGTCGGGCAGCAGCCGGTACGGCCGGGGCCCGATCACGTGCACGTTGCGCAGGCCCGAGATCAGGGGGGCGAGGAAGTCGGCGGCCGGGCCGACGAACACGAAGCTCGCCTCCCGCAGCCGGTCGGCCGTGCCCCGGACCAGGCCGACGTTCAGGTAGGCCCGCATCGAGCCGGCGTAGATGATCAGCGGCCGGGGCAGCCCGGCCAGCTCGGCCGCGGGCTCCCCGCCGGCCAGGCCCTGGTCGGCCCCGACGGGGTGGAGCACGGTGCGGGGGTTGAGGCCGGCGAACTCCTCGCGCAGCTCGTTGGTGCCGGCCCAGACCAGGTCGGCCCCGGACAGCTGGACCTTGTAGACCTCCTCGAGGGCCTGGCGCTCGTCGGCGTCGACCGGGTAGGGGGCGCGGGCGTCGCGGCGGACCACGGCCACCCGGGTCACGCCGCGGCCGCCGAGCCGGCTGGCCAGGTCGCTGGCGAACGGGTGGGCCAGGCTGTGCAGCATCACCAGCGGCTGGGCGAAGGCCTGCTCGTGCTCCAGCATGGCCACGGTGGCGTCCAGGGCCGCCTCGCGCCGGTCGGGCTGGGTGGTCGGGGCGAACAGGTAGACCCCGTCGTCCTCGACCCCCTTGAGCCGGCGCAGCTGGCCCTCCATGTCCTGCTCCCAGCGCGGGTCGCGGAAGCGGCTGCGCAGCTCGGCCGGGTCGATCGGCGGCTGCACGTGGAACACCCGCCCCACCCGGGGATGGCGGGCCAGCGCCCGCGCCAGCAGCTCGTCGCCCCGGCCGTACAAGCCCCAGTCGTCGAACGCCCAGGTCTTGAGCACGTTGTAGGTCGGCTGCTGCTGCTGCTCCTGGCGGTCCTCCGCCAACCTTGGTCCTCCCTCGCTCCGGGGACGGCGATCCTAACCGACCCCGGAGGGGCGGTCGGCGTTACGAGGCCCCGGTGTCCAGGTCGAGCGACAGGCTGTTGATGCAGTAGCGCTGGCCGGTGGGCGCCGGGCCGTCGGGGAAGACGTGCCCGAGGTGGGAGCCGCAGCGGGCGCAGACGACCTCGGTGCGGACCATGCCGTGGCTGTGGTCGGGGCGCAGCTCGACCCCGGCGGCGTTGGCCGGCTCGGTGAAGCTGGGCCAGCCGGTGCCGGAGTCGAACTTGGCGTCGGAGCGGAACAGCTCGTTGCCGCAGGCGGCGCAGTGGTAGACGCCCTGCTCCTTGGAGTAGGTGTACTTGCCGGTGAACGGCGGCTCGGTCGCCGCCTCCCGCAGCACCCGGTACTGGTCGGGGCTGAGCTGCTCGCGCCACTCCTGCTCGGTCCTGGTCACCTCGGCCATGGTTGGTCGCACCTTCCTTGCGTGGGTCCTCCCTCCAGGATACGAGCAGCGCTCCCGGCTGGGCCTCACGTACCTTGGCGGTCATGAGCACCCCGGCAACGGCGGCTCCCACGCCGCCGCTCCCCCGCTACGGCGAGGCCTCGCTCGCCGACCTGCTGCCGTCGCTGCTGGCCGCCCTTGACGTGCCCGGGTTCGCCAACCCGCTCGGGGTGGAGCCGCTGCGCCGCGCCTGCCTGCTGGTGGTGGACGGCCTCGGCTGGGAGCTGCTGCTGGCCAACCGGGGGGCCGCCCCCGTGCTGGCCGGCGCGGCCGAGCGGGGCCGGCCGGTCACCACCGGGTTCCCGGCGACCACCGCGACCAGCCTGGCCTCGATCGGCACCGGGCTCCCGCCGGGCCGCCACGGCCTGGTCGGCTACACCATCGCCCTGCCGGGCATGGAGCGGGCCTTCAACTGCCTGCGCTGGTCCCCCTACGGCCTCGGCGGCGCCAAGGACCTGCGCGACCGGGTCGTCCCCGAGCGCATGCAGCCCGAGCCCACCGGGTTCGAGGCTGCCGCCGCCGACGGGGTCGAGGTCACCCTGGTCGGGGCCGGCGAGTACGCCGCCTCCGGCTTCACCCGGGCCGCCCTGCGCGGCGGCGACTACTGGCGCACCCACTCCCTCGGCGACCAGGCCGCCGGGGCGGTGCGCGGCCTGGCCAGGGGCCGGCGCAGCCTGGTCTACCTCTACCATCCCGACCTGGACCGCACCGGGCATGTCCGCGGCGTGGACGCCGACGCCTGGCGGCTGGAGCTGGCCCACATCGACCGCCTGGTCACCCACGTGGCCGAGCGCCTGCCCGGCGACGCCGCCCTGTTCGTCACCGGCGACCACGGCATGGTCGACCTGCGTCCCGACCAGCGGGTCGACCTGGCCGACCAGCCGGAGCTGGCCGACGGGGTCCGGCTGCTGTCCGGCGAGGCCAGGGCCAGGCACGTCCACAGCCAGCGGGGCGCCGCCGGCGACGTGCTGGCCACCTGGCGGGCGCTGCTCGGCCACGCCATGTGGGTGGTGCCGGGCGAGCAGGCGGTGGCCGCCGGCTGGTTCGGCCCCCAGGTCACCGACGAGGTCCGGGCCCGGGTCGGCGACGTGGTCGCGGCCGCCAACGGCCCGGTCGGCGTGGTCCAGCGCGAGGTCGACCCCAACCAGGCCCTCCTGGTCGGCCACCACGGCTCGATGACCCCGGCCGAGCAGCTGGTCCCGTTCCTGGAGCTGCGCCGCTAGCGCCGGCGGCGGGCCGTGCGCCGGGCCAGCAGGCCGGTCCCGGCGAGCAGGAGGGCGACGGGCAGGGCGCAGCCGCCCGAGCGCAGGCGGGCCCGCGGGCTGCCCGGGCCGTGGATGGGCGCCTCGTCGGCGTAGTTCTCGTCTTCCTGCCAGTCGGGGACGCCGTCGGCGTCCCTGTCCCTGTCCCAGCTCACGGTTCCCTCCGGCCTCGACGGACCGGGACCGGCCCGGTCGCCGCCGCGGCGGCGCCAATCCTAGACGCCCGCCGGCACACCGGTCACCATCCACCGACCGGCTAGACGCCGAGGTCCTCGTCGGCGCCGGGGAGGTCCCCGCGGGCGATCCGGTCCAGCAGCTCGGGCAGGTCGCGGGGAGTGGTCACGGTCGCCGACGACCGCAGCTCGTCCATGGACCACCAGCGCAGCTCGCGGATGCCCTCGGCCGACAGGGTGGCCACGTGGCCGGGGTCGACCTCGAACGAGTCGGCCCGGCACAGCACCCACCGCTCCCGCTGGGTCATCCAACGACCCGACCAGGAGCTCCAGAAGGTGTGGCGCCGCCGGCCGATCCAGGGGCCGACCCGCAGGTCGTCGCGGGCCAGCTCCTCGCGCAGCTCCCGGCGGACCGCGGCCAGGTGGTCCTCGCCGGCCTCCAGCCCGCCCCCCGGCGGGCCCCAGTGGCCGATGTCCCGGCCGTCGTCGTAGGTGACCAGCAGGGCCCGGCCGGCCCGGTCGACGACCAGGCAGCGGACGGCCTCGCGGACCGGGTGGACGGTGACGTCGGCGGGGACCTCCACGACCAGGCTGCCCGGCCGCCAGTCGGGCAGCCGGGCGACCTCACCGGCCGGGGACACCAGCGCGGCCAGCCCCGGGAAGTCCTCGTCCTCGGTCGACCCGGCCTGGGTGGCCATGGCCACCGGCACGGCCAGCCGGCGGGCGTGGCGGGCGGCGTCCCCGAGCCCCGACGACAGCCACCAGGCGTGGCCCTCGCGCCAGCCCCGCTCGTCGGTGCGGCGCCCGTCCAGGCCGGGGGCCGAGCAGAAGAACAGCACCGCCGCCCCGCCGGCCACCGCCTCGGTCCAGGGGAAGTCGACCTCGGCCTCGGCGCAGAGGGTCACGCCGAAGCGGGCCGCCCCGAGCTCGAACACCGCGGCCCCGTCCCCGGTCCGGTAGCCCTCCTCGCCCTTGCCCAGGTGGCGCTTGCGGTACACGCCGCCGAGCCGGCCGCCGTGGCCGTATACCTGGGTGATGTGGAAGGCCGAGCCGGCGCGCTCGGCGATGCCGAACACCGCGGCCACGCCGCTGCGGAAGGTCCCCTCCAGCAGCGCCCGCACCGGCCCGGCGTCGACGGCCAGGGCCCGCTCGGGATGGCGGCGGGGGTCGACCGACCCGGTCAGGGAGAGCTCCGGGAACACGGCCACGTCGCAGCCCTGGGCCCGGGCCTGCTCGAGCACGGCCAGGTGTCGGGCCAGGTTGCCGTCGAGGTCGCCCTTGTGGGCGTTGAGGGCGGCAAGCAGGATCCGCATGCCGGGGCCGTCGCGACGCTCAGCCGGGCGGGTCTGGTTGGGGGATGGTGCGTAGGACCCTGGCCGGGGAGCCGGCCACGATCGTGTAGGGCGCGACGTCGTCCAGGACCAGCGAGCCGCCGCCGACCACGGCGTGGGCGCCGATCCGGCACGGCCCCAGGACCAAGGCGTTGCTGGCCACCCAGACGCCCTCCTCGATGACGATGTCCCGGCCGGTGCGAGGGATGGCGAACATCCGCTCCCGCCCGAACTTGGTGATGTCGTGGGTGCCGGTGAGGACCGACACGTTGTGGCCGAAGAAGGCGTTCTCCCCCACCGTGATGTCGCCCGAGCCCACGTTGAACAGGGCGTTGTTGACCACGGCCGAGGGGTGGATGTGCAGGCGGGCCCGGTTCCCGTGGACCAGGTACTTGTACATCTCCACATGGGCCTCGGGACCGGCCTGCCTGGGGTCCTGCTCGGCCAGCACCTGGCGCAGCGGCTCCCGCAGCCAGCGGACGAGCAGCCGCGCCATCATGCGGTCAAGTGTCGACATCCGCACCTCCTGTCCCTCGCCACCCCGGCCGGCTCGCCCGAGCCGGCCCAGCATCGCATCCCAGGTCACCGACCCGGAAGTCGAGCCGCCGCCCGGGAAGGCCGGGGCCGTAACGGTCCCGTACCGTTGCCCGCGGTATCGTCGGCCCCGTCGTGCCGTGTGGCGACCCGAGCCCGAGATGGTGGCCGATGCACCTGGGGAGCCGGACCCTGCTCGCCTGGCTGGTGTTCCTGGCCACCTTGGCGTGCCTGGTCGGCGGACTGGTGGTCACGCTGTTGGTGACCCGGCCGCTGACCACCGACGCGGTAGTGGACGGCGCCTTCGAGGGCGCCATCTGGCTGCTGTTCGCCACCGTCGGGCTGGCCCTGACGCTGCGGCGGCCGGCCAACCCGATCGGCTGGCTGTACGCCGCCGCCGGGCTGGTCTGGACCCTCTACATCCCCTGGGATCCCTGGGTCGACCAGCTGCTGGGCAGCGGCCGCCCGCTGCCGCCGGCCGCCCGGCTGGCCGCCCTGGCCGGGGACTCGCTGTGGGCGGTCGGCATCACCCTGGCCATCACCCTGCCGCTGCTGCTGCTGCCGAACGGCCGGCTGCGCTCGCCCCGCTGGCGGCTGGTCGCGGTCACCGCCATTGCCGGCACCGCCATCACGGTGGTCGGCTGGTCCCTGGCCCCGGACCCGATGACCCAGACGCTGCAGCCCGTGGCCAAGCCGTTCCCGCTGCACGGGACGGCGGGCGCGGTCGCCGACACCATCCACTGGATCGGCTGGGGGATGCTGTTCGCCTGCATCCCGGCCGCGGCGGTCTGCGTGGTCCTGCGCTTCCGGACCTCGCGCGGGACCGAGCGCCAGCAGCTGCGCTGGGTCGCGGCCGGGGCCGTCGCCGCCGCCGCCGCGCCGCTGCTGCTCCTGCCCCTCGGGTTCACCGGGCTGGTGCCCGACGACGTCTTCGCCATCCCGCTGCTGCTGTCGGTCCCGCTGGCGATCGCGGTGGCGGTGCTGCGCTACCGGCTGTGGGACCTGGACCGCCTGGTCAGCCGGACGGTCACCTACGCCGCCGTCACCGCCCTGCTGGTCGTCCCCTACCTGCTCATCCTGCCCGCCGCCACCCGCCTGGCCGGCGGCTCGGGCAGCCTGGCCGTGGCCGCCGCCACCCTGGCCGCCGCCGCCCTGTTCCAACCGGTGCGCCGCCGGGTCCAGGGCCTGGTCGACCGGCGCTTCAACCGGCGCCGCTACGACGCCGCCCGCACCGTGGACGGCTTCGCCCTGCGCCTGCGCGACCAGGTCGACCTGGACGTGCTCCATGGCGAGCTGCTGGCCGTGGTCGACCAGACCATGCAACCCACCCAGGCCTCCCTGTGGCTGCGGCCCCCGGCCGCCGGCCCGGGGCTGCCCCGCTAGGTCCGTCACGGGACCGCGCCATGGAGACGATCGAGGTCGACGGGCTCGGCATCGCCTACGAGCGCGCCGGCCACGGGCCGCCGCTGGTCCTGCTCCACGGCTATGTGGGCGACGGCCCGACGACCTGGCGTCGCCAGCTGGACGGGCTCTGCGACGAGTTCACGGTGGTCGCCTGGGACGCCCCGGGGGCCGGCCGGTCGGCGGACCCGCCGGAGCCGTTCGGCATGGCCGGCTACGCCGACTGCCTGGCCGGCTTCATCGAGCGGCTCGGTCTGGGGCGGCCGCACGTGGCCGGGCTGTCGTTCGGCGGCGCCCTCGCCCTCGCCCTCCACCGCCGGCACCCCGCCGTCCCCAGGACGCTGGTCCTGGCGTCCGCCTACGCCGGATGGGCCGGGTCCCTGCCCGCCGAGGTCACCGAGCAGCGCCTGCGCCAGGCGATGGTCCTGGCCGACCTGGCACCGGCCGAGTTCGTGGGCACGCTCCTGCCGACGATGTTCTCGGAGGCCACGCCGCCCGAGTCGGTCGACGCCTTCGGCGCCAGCATGCTCGGGTTCCACCCGGCCGGCTTCCGGGCCATGGCCCGCGCCTCGGCCGAGAACCTGCGCGACGCCCTGCCCTGGGTCGACGTCCCGACCCTGCTGGTCTACGGCGACCAGGACGTGCGCGCCCCCCTGGCCGTGGCCGAGGACCTCCACACGGCGATCCCCGGCTCGACCCTGGTGTTCCTCCCCCGCGCCGGCCGCGTCTGCAACATCGAGGCCCCGGAGGCGTTCAACCAGGCGGTCCGGAGCTTCCTCCGGTCGTCCGGCGGCCGGCGGCCAGCACGCTGACGGTGTTGGCGGCCACGATGGCCGCGATGGCCAGCCATTCCGGCCAGCCGAGGGACTGGTCGAGGACGACCAGGCCGACCAGGGCGGCCAGCACGGGGTTGACGCTCATGAAGACCCCGAACAGGCGGGCCGGCACCCGGCGCAGGGCGAGCATGTCGGCGAGGAACGGGACCGCCGAGGAGAGGACGCCGGCGGCGGCGGCCTCGCGGAGGGCGGTCGCGGTCGGGGGGTGATGGACGAAGGTGGCGATGCCGATCGGGACGTAGGCCAGCGCCGACAGCCCGGCGGCGGCCGCCGAGCCCTCGGCGCCGGGCAGGCGGCGGCCGATCACCCGGTTGAGCAGGATGTAGCAGGCCCAGCAGACGGCGGCCAGCAGGGCCAGGGCGATGCCCAGGTAGTCGGTGGTCGGCTGGGGGCGGGCCAGGACGACGACCGCCGCGCCGGCGAAGGCGGCGCAGGCGAGGTCCAGCGCCCGGCGCGAGGCGGCCAGGGCCACGGTCAGGGGTCCGAGGAACTCCAGCGTCACCGCCAGGCCGAGCCCGATGCGGTCGATCGAGGTGTAGAGCGACAGGTTCATGGTGGCGAAGACCAGGGCCAGCGACAGCACCGGCCACCACTGCCGCCAGGTGAACCGCCGCACCTGGGGGCGGCCGATGGCCAGCAGCACGACCCCGGCCACCCACTGCCGCACGGCCACCACCCCGGCCGGCCCGATCACGGGGAAGGCCAGCGCCCCGGTGGCCGCGCCGACCTGGTTGGACAGGCCGCTGCCGAGCATCAGGGCCACCCCGGCCAGGCGCCCCGAGCGCCCGCCGGCGGGCGCGGGCGCGGCCGCGGGCCGTCGCTGCGGGAGGGAGATCGCCATGGCGGCGAGTATGCGGCCGGCCCATGCATGCGCAAAATGCATGCACGCGGTTACCTATACGCTGGAGTCATGGATCTGGAGCTTCGGCATCTCCGCTGCCTGGTCGCGATCGTCGACACCGGCAGCTTCACCGATGCCGCCATCGAGCTCGGCCTCTCCCAGGCGGCCGTGTCGCGCACGCTGCTCTCGCTGGAGGCGGTCCTGGGGGTGCGGCTGCTGCACCGCACCAGCAGGACCTGCGCCCCGACCACGGCCGGGGTGCAGGTCCTGGCCCGGGCCAGGCAGCTGCTGGCCTCCGCCGACGACCTGGTGCGCGAGGCCACCACCGGCCACACCCGGCTGCGTATCGGCCACGCCTGGTCGGCCATGGGCCGCCACACCCCGGAGTTCCAGCGCCGCTGGGCCGCCCTGTACCCGGACATCGAGCTGCAGCTGATCCGCACCAACTCCAGCACCGGCGGGCTGGCCGAAGGCCTCTGCGACCTGGCCGTGGTCCGCACCCCGCCCGACGAGCGCCGCTTCGCCAGCGCCGTGGTCGGCCACGAGCGCCGCTACTGCGCCCTGGCCGCAGACGACCCGTGGGCCAGGCGCCGCTCCATCAGGCTGGACGAGGTCCGCGACCGCACCGTGGTCATCGACCGCCGCACCGGGACCACCACCACCGACCTCTGGCCGTCCGGCACCGGCCCCACCCTGGAGGACACACTGGACATCGACGACTGGCTGGCCGTGATCGCCACCGGCCGCGCCGTCGGCATCACCCCCGAGAGCACCATGACCCAGTACCGCCGCGAAGGCATCGTCTTCCGGCCCCTGCGCGACGCCGCCCCCGTCACCGTCCGCTTCATCTGGCGCCGCCACGACCCCCACCCGGCCACCCACGCCGCCGTCGCCCTCCTGACGGACCTGTACCGGCCGAGGACTCGATGACTAGGCCGTCCGGGTGATTTCGCTTGTCGCGGATCGGCGCTAGTGTGCCGGGGTCACTGCGGGTCACGGCAAAGGAGCGTGCGATGGCCTCTCTACTCAACCCGTATGTCAGCTTCGACGGCAACGCCCGCCAGGCCATGGAGTTCTACAAGGGGGTCTTCGGCGGCAACCTGAACATGAACACCTTCGGTGAGTACGGTCAGGCGGACTCGCCCGACGCCGACAAGGTCATGCACAGCCAGCTCGAGACCGACGGCGGCTTCACGCTCATGGCCTCCGACACCCCGACCGGGATGCAGCGCAACCTTGGCGACACCATCACCATCAGCCTGAGCGGGGACGACGCCGACGCCCTGCGCGGCTACTGGGAGAAGCTGTCGGACGGCGGCACCGTGACCATGCCCCTGGAGAAGCAGATGTGGGGCGACGAGTTCGGCATGTGCATGGACCGGTTCGGCGTCCCCTGGATGGTCAACATCACCCAGGCCCAGTCCTGACGCCGGTCACCCTGGTCGTCGAGCTCGGCGAGCGGGAGGGGACGCCATACGTGCTCCTCCCGGCGGCCGCCGCGGACTGACCGAGGCACCCGCCGTCGGCATGGCCGGGCTCGGCGCGATCAGTCGGCCGGCGGCCCCTCCTCGCGGCTGGACTGCGAGGACCGACCGGAGCCGCCCGTTGGCGCGAGCACGCCGACCAGCCCGCCGGCGATGGTGGCGAGGATCGTGGTGAACGAATCCGGCACCGGGACCCCGTTGTAGATGAACGTCGTCCAGGCGATCCCACCGATAACGAAGTACAGGCCAAGGGCTGCCACGATGGCGACGTACAGCCAATCGGGAAGGCCGCTTGGGCGCCGCTGGAGCTGCATCTGCATCACCCTTGTCGGTCCCGGGGCTCCTGTCCTCCTCATTGTGCTTCGAGTGTCGAGCTTGTGTTAGTTCGACAGCTGTGTCGGCAACGGCGGTCCGAGGAGGTGCTTCGCTTGTCATGCTGTCTCGTACAAGGGACAATGCGTGCTCCGGTTGGGATCTGGGGGCTATTGGATGACGCTACCCAATCGCGGGCGAGTACCCGGCCTGTTCGACGAACAGGTCGTGTATGCGGCGCTGGACGCCATCGACCAGGCGCTGGAGCAGGCCCTGACCGCCCGCACCGAGCGCGAGCAGCGCTGGCAGCTGAACCAGTTGCACGGCCTGCTGCTGACCCTCCCCGCCAGCGGCCTCAGCCTCGACGACAGCCTGCGGCAGCTGATCAGGCTGCTGCGGACCCCGGTGGTCGATCGCTAACCCGGTGACTGCCTTGGTTCAGGGCAGCGGCGGCGTGGTACTCAGCTTGCTTCGGTGGGTCGGTGACCTCTGCGGGCACCGCTGCGGGCACCGCCAACCACCGGTCCGGGCCTACGACCCGGGGGTGCTCCCCCGACCCGGGGGTGCTCCCCCGACCCGGGGTCGTAGCGCGTTCAGGCCCTGCTTGCCACGGATGCCCCTGGTCCGACGCCTACTCAACGGTACCGATCGCCAGGGCGACCGCGACCATGACGAGACCGAAGCCGCCGAAGATCGCCCACAGTCCCATGGACTCCCACCTGTCGCCCAGCTTCTTGGCCCTGACCAGAGCGGTCACGACGAACCCGGCAAGCACGCCGGCCAGACCCAGGAGGATCAGGAACTCGATCACCCGCCGGTCTCCTTCCTGGCTGTGGCGACGCCCATGGTGGCCCCCTTGTTGTGCCCTGGGGTGGTCCCGATACGCAAAGGAGCAGGTCACAGACCTGCTCCTGGTGGTGGAGGTGGGGAGACTCGAACGCCACGTGCCTACCTCCCCCGCCCGAGCTCAGCAGGCTGTAGGAGGAGCGACCGGTTGCGCACCGGCTGCGACCCCCAGCATGGATCGAGGCTTGGTCGGGTTCGTGAACTGGAGCAGCCGGCGCCGAAAACGCAAAGTGCTGTGTGCGGATCTAAGCCGTAACGACGCCGGAACGGTCATCGGCCATCATCCACCAAGGAAATCTAACGGCCGATCGGGGCTTCCGATGCTGACTCGTCTCACGCGAGCCGCGCCGCCAGTGGTGGCGCTGTCGGTGATCGCGCTGCTCCCGACCCTGGTGCTCTTGGGCCGGCTCGGGTTGTTGACCGATCCTATGGTCTGGGCTTTCTTGGTGCTGGTTCTCGGCTTCCTCGCCGTTGGGCTGGTGACCACGGTCCGCCGAGTGGGCAATCCCATCGGATGGTTGCTGTTGTGGCAGGGGGTCGTTGCCGGCATCAGCCTCTTCGCCGCCGCCTACGGGATGTACGACCTCCAGGTGGCAGCCGAGCCCTTGCCCGGAGGATCGCTGCTGTTGTGGACGAGCACCTGGATCTGGCTGGCAGCCCTGGCTGTCAGCCCGGTCATCCACGTGCTGTTTCCTGATGGCCGGCTGCTCTCCCGACGCTGGGCCGGGGTCATCTGGCTGGCCTTGGCGTCGATGGTGCTGGCCATGGCCGCCATCGCGGTGGCGGCCTGGTCACTGCCAGGCCCGGTCCTGCTGGAGGGACCGTCTTGGGGACCGGAGCTGGATCCGCCGCCGCCCCTTGCCCTCGTAGGGCTGGCCTTGTTCGGGGTGGCCGAGGCCGCCTCATTGACCGCCATGGCGATCCGTCTGCGCCGAGCCAAGGGAGACGAGCGCGAGCAGATCAAGTGGTTCCTGTACGCCGGCAGCTTCGTCATCTTGGGCATCACCGTGGAAGTCGTCCTCGGTGTCCCGATCACCATCGCGTCATGGCTCGGCGGAATGGTGGTTCCCTTTGCGATCGCGGTCGCGCTCTTCAAGTACCGCCTCTACGACATCGACCGGCTGATCAACCGCACCCTGGTCTACGGGCTCCTCACCGCCCTCCTGGGATCAATCTACGCCGCTGCCGTGCTGGTCCTCGGGCACGTGTTCGGCGGAGTCGCCAACAATCCCCCGAGCTGGGCGGTAGCCGGCGCCACCCTGGCGGCGGCCACCCTGTTCCAACCGGCCCGACGCCGCATTCAACAGGCGGTGGATCGCCGCTTCAACCGCCGCCGCTACGACGCTGCCAAGACGATCGAGGCCTTCAGCACCCGCCTGCGCGACCAGATCGACCTCAACACCCTCTCAACCGAGCTCCTCGCGATCGTTCACCAGACCACGGAGCCGACCCGAGCCTCGCTCTGGCTTCGACCCTCCGCACCCGGTCCATCAGACACACCCCACAGTGAGGCACGGCCAGCTACCTGGGCCTACTGAGCTCGCCGTGACCCTTGCATGCCATCTACGGACTGCGGCCCCATCACGGCCGATTACGAGCAATAGTCAAGACCTGTGGGTCGGCGTGTCATGCGACTTGCTGATCGCCTCCTGATTCGTCGGGACGTTCGACGCTGATCAGACGGCCACCGGCGGGGACATGGACTCGCCGTTGAGGCGATGAACCTTCTTGGACGCTGTACAGCAGTCTTGATCAGGAGCTGCTGGCCCGGGCGAGCAGATGTGCGCGCTCGGCCTGGTTCGATGTGAGCTCGGCGGCACGCTCGAACTCAGCTCGTGCCTCCATGGAGCGGCCGAGCTTGGCCAGCAGGTCGCCGCGCACGCTCGGCAGCAGGTGGTAGTTGCGCAGCGCAGCAACGTCGAGCAATCCGTCGGTCACAGCGAGCCCGGCGGCCGGCCCGTCGGCCATGGACACGGCAACCGCGCGGTTCAGTTCGACGATCGGCGAGCGGGTCAACGCGACGAGGTCGCCGTACAGGGAGGCGATGCGCACCCAGTCGGTGTCCTCAGCACGCGGTGCTCTGGCGTGGCAGGCCGCGATCTTCGCCTGGATCGCATAGGAGCCGGTGCCACCGATTTCCTCGGCCCGATCCAGCGTGGCGAGACCGTGCGTGATCAGCAACCGGTCCCAGCGAGCACGGTCCTGCTTGTCGAGCGTGACGATCTCGCCGTCGGACCCGGTGCGGGCGCGAAGGCGCGACGCCTGGATCTCCATCAACGCCACCAGGGCATGCGTCTCGGACTCGCCGGCTGCCAACGCGGCGAGCATGCGGCCGAGGCGCATCGCCTCCTGGCACAGCTCGGCTCGTGCCCACTGCTCGCCAGCGGTGGCGGTGTAGCCCTCGTTGAAGACCAGGTAGACGGCCTCGAGCACGGAGCTCAGCCGGTCGGCGAGTTCCTCCCCGACCGGAACCTCGAAGGGCACGTTGGCCTCGGTGAGCGCCTGCTTCGCCCGGGTGATCCGTGCTGCCATCGTGGTCGTCTTCACCAGGAACGCGCGGGCGATCTCCTCGGTCGACAGCCCGGCGACCATCTTCAGGGTGAGGGCCACGCGGGCTTCGACCGACAGCAGCGGGTGGCACGCGGTGAACATCAGCCGCAGCACGTCGTCTTCGACGTGGGGGTCGAACTCGATCTCGTCCATCGGAGTCTCGTGATCACTGCGCTCGCGACCGAGCAGTTCGACCTTGCGCTGCAGTGTCGCGGCGCGACGAATCGTGTCGACGCCGCGACGGCGCGCCACGGCCATGAGCCAGGCCCCCGGGTTGTCCGGGACACCTGACTCGGGCCACTGTTCGAGCGCTGCGACGAGTGCGTCCTGCGCAAGGTCTTCGGCCAGCCCGACATCGCCGACGATACGGGCCAGGCCGGCGATCAGCCTGGCGGATTCGATCCGCCAGACCGCGTCGATCGCCTGCTGGGTCGCCGAGGTCACTACGACCTGGCGGTGGGCTCTGCGCGCCGGCGCTCCTCGGCCGCCGCGATCTCGGCGGCGAACGACTCGTCGAAGTCCTCAGCGTCGAGGACCTTTCGCAGTTCGACCTCGGTGTCGCGCAACGGCGAGCGCTTGACCCACTCGACGGCCTCGTCCATCGAGGCGACCTCCCAGATCGAGAAGCCGGCGACCAGTTCCTTCGTCTCGGCGAACGGGCCGTCAATCACCGTGGTGTTGCCGTCGGCGTCGAAGGCGACCCGCTTGCCCTTGCTGGTCGGCTGGAGCCCGTCGGCGGCCAGCACCACGCCCGCCTCGACGAGCTGCTCGTTGAACAGGTCCATCGCCGCGAACTCCTCGGCAGAACCGAACTCGCCGGCCTCGGACCGCTCCGTCGCCTTGCCCAGAACCATGACCTTCATCGCTGTGCTCCTTCGCGTCTGCCCGGGATCGGCCCCATTGACCGATTCAACCCTGGCTCACCCATGCGTC
>Ga0307289_10000320_pt1 | contig 20416 bp, 20 predicted proteins | sample ER_DNA_143_FD_194483 | JGI IMG/M metagenome (GOLD analysis project Ga0307289, IMG submission 194483) | Bulk soil microbial communities from the East River watershed near Crested Butte, Colorado, United States - ER_DNA_143 | ecosystem: Environmental > Terrestrial > Soil > Floodplain | place...
AAGAAGCACTAGGCGAGGAGGGTGGAGACGGCTCGGCGCGCGGCGCTTCCGCTACGAGGACGCACGCGGCCGGGCGATCACGGACGATGCCGCGCTCGAGCGGATCGACTCGCTGCGGATTCCTCCGGCCTGGAAGGACGTCTGGATCTCGCCGCGCGCAGGCGCAAAGCTGCAGGCAACGGGAGTCGACAAGGCGGGACGCCGGCAGTACCTCTACCACCCGGAATACCGGGCACGCCAGGAGCAGGCCAAATTCGACAAGCTCGTGCGCTTCGCGGAGCGGCTTCCCGAGCTGCGACAGGCGATGGACAAGCACCTCGACCAGGAACCGCTGACCTTCGAATGGACGGCCGCGGTCGCGGTGCGCCTGATCAACGAAGGCTGGTTTCGCGTCGGCGGCGAGCGTTACGCGAAGACGCACAAGACGTTCGGGATCACCACGCTGCGCAAAGGGCACGTCAAGGTGCGCGGCAGCAGGATCTCGTTCCGCTTCCGCGCGAAGCACCGCGTCCTTTGTCGGACGGTTCTCGTCGATGCCGAGCTCGCAGAGGCGCTCAAGGAGCTGCTCGCCGTTCCGGGCGGGCGACGGCTCTTTCGCTACGAGTACAACGGCGAGCTCGTCAACCTCGGCGCACGGCGGCTGAACGACTACATCCGCGAGTACATGGGCGACGAGTACACCGCCAAGGACTTCCGCACCTGGGGCGGCACGCTGGTCGCGGCGATCGAGCTGGCCGAGCGCGGAGAGGCCGAGACGGCCACCGAACAGAAGCGCACGGTTGCGGCGGTGATGCGCTCCGTTGGCGAGCGGTTGGGGAACACGGCCGCGGTCGCGCGGTCGTCGTACGTCAGCCCGGCGGTCGTCGAGCAGTATCTCGACGGGCGAACGATCGACGACTTTCGCCCGCGCCATTTGCGCGTCGTGCGCGCGCGGAATGCCGAGCTCGATCCCGAGGAGCTGGCCCTCGTCAGCCTGCTGCGCTCATGGCGCATTCGACGGACGCGCGAAGCCGCTTGAGATTCTGCTCTCGCTTTCGTTACGCTGACGCGAATTCGAGTCGAAAACGGAGGGTGACAATTGGCACGTAAAACGATCCGCGTCAGTGACCAGTCCGGCAGCGAGATTCCGGACGGCAAGGGCGCGACCGTGCGCATCACTTTCGCCGACGCGCGCAAGGGCGTTCGCGAGCTCGACCTGACCGACGCCGAGGCCGAACGCCTCGGCGGGCGGGCGGTCGCGCGACGCGGCCGCCGGCCGAAGACGGCCTCGTAGAGCCGGAAGGGGCGGGGCGACCCGCCCCTCGTCTCGCGCGCTCAGAACCGTCCCCTTCCGACCCAGGCGCCGCTTGCGGTGCCGTCGTCAGGGCGTGCGGGCCGTTCCCGCACGCCCGTCTGAAATGACCGGTCGGGGCGATTCGGAGATGTCCCATCCCGCCACTAGGATTGGCCGGGTGCCGCTGAGCCTGCTCGCAGGCCCTGCGAATGCGGGGAAGGTCGCGCTCCTGCTCGAGCGCTATCTCGACGCGCTCGATTCCGATCCGATCCTGATCGTGCCGAACCGGCCGGACGTCGACCTGACCGAGCGCGCGCTGCTGGCGCGCGCCGGAGCGCTCGTCGGCGGCTCGATCGGCACCTTCGACGACCTGTTCGCGCGGATCGCGCAGGGCAATGGCTCCCACCGGCCAGTGATCACCCAGGCGCAGCGGACGCTGCTGCTGCGACGCGTCGTTGCGGGAGCCGAAGGCCGCTCCGCGCGGTTCTCGGGCTTCGCCGACTCGCTCGGCTCGACCGTCGCCGAGCTGGAGTCCGCGCTGCTCGAGCCGGGCGAGCTCGAGGGTGAGCTGGCTGCGCTCTACGCCGCCTACCGCGAGGAGCTCGACCGGCTCGGGCTCTGGGACCGCGAGCTCGAGCGGCGCCACGCGGCCGAGCGTGCCGCCGGCGACCTCGGTGCGTGGCAGCCGCGGCCCGTGTTCGCGTACGGCTTTGAAGACTTGACCGGTGCCGAGTGGGCGTTGCTCGAGGCCCTCTCCGCGCGCGCCGAGGTGACCGTCTCGCTGCCGTACGAGCCCGGCCGGGACGCCTTCGCCTCGCTCACGCGCACGGCCGAGGACCTCTCGCGCCTGGCGGAAGGACGGATCGAGGAGCTGCCGCCGAGCCGCGAGGCGCGCTCGCCAGTGCTCGCTCACTTGGAGCGCTCGCTCTTCGGCGCCTCCGCCGGCTTGGCGCCGGAGCTCGACGGCTCGCTGCGCTTCCTCGAAGGCGCCGGCATCCGCGGCACGCTCGAGCTGGTCGCGGACGAGATCCTCGCACTCCTGCGTGACGGCACTCCCGCTGACGAGGTCGCGATCGTCTGCCCGACGCTCGACCACTGGCGGGCCTCGCTCGACACGGCCTTCACGACGCTCGGAGTGCCCTATTCGCTCGAAGGCCGGCTGCGGCTCGGCCAGACGCCGTTCGGACAGGCGCTGCTCTCGCTGTTGCGCTACGCGTGGCTCGACGGCCAGCGGCGCGACCTGTTCGCCTTCCTGCGCTCGCCCTACTCGGGGCTCGCGCGTCATCACGTCGACTTCCTCGAGGGCCGCCTGCGCGGACGCGGCGTCACCCAGCCGGAGCGCGTGGAAGAAGAGGTGACGAAGCTGCGCGGCCAGCCGCTGCCGCACCTCGACGCGATCCGCAGCGCGACCGATCCGCTCGCCGCGATCCGGGACCACGCGCGCGCGATGATCAGCGCGGCGCACCGGCTCGACGCGCCGCCGACCCACGAGGCCGCCCTGCTCGACCTGCGGGCGCACGAGGCCGCCTCGAGGCTCGTCGCCGAGCTCGAGCGCTGGCGCGACCTCGGCGGCGAGGCGAGCCGTGAGGAGACGGTCTCGCTGCTTGCCGACGCGTCGGTCCGGCTCGGCGGTGCCGGCGAGGCCGGCCGCGTCGCGGTGCTCGACCTGCTGCGCGCGCGCACCCGCCGCTTCGAGGTGGTCTTCGTCGTCGGCCTGGACGAGGGCCTCCTGCCTCGACGCTCGCAGGGCTCGCCGTTCCTCGACGAGGAGCAGAAGGCGGAGCTCGAGCGCTCGTCCCGCACCGGCCGCCTGCTCCGCACGGATCCGGTGTCGCGCGACCGCTACCTCTTCTACACGGCCTGCACGCGCCCGACGCGGCGGCTCTACCTCGTGCGCGAGGCCGCCAGTGACGACGGCGCGCCGCGGGAGCCGAGCCCGTTCTGGGACGAGACGCGCGGGCTGTTCGCCGTCGACGAGGTCGAACGCTGGACGCGCCGCCGGCCGCTCGCCGCGCTGACCTGGCCGCTCGAGGGCGCGCCGAACGAGCGCGAGCGCCTGCGCGCGCTGGCCTCGCTCGCGCCCGCCGACCGGCCGGCCGCCACCTCGCTCGCCCGCGCGAACGGCTGGGAGCGGCGTCTCGACCGAGCGCTCGGCGCCTTCGACCGGCCGACGCGCCTGACCCATCCGGTCGTGCTCGAGGAGCTGCGCCAGAAGTCGACCTTCGCCGTCACCGAGCTCGAGCGCTTCACGGCCTGCTCCTCGATGTGGTTCGTCGATCGCGTCCTACAGCCGAGGAGCATCGACGTCGAGGTCGACCCGCGCCTGAAGGGAACGATCGTCCACCAGGCGCTGTTCACGTTCTTCAAGGGCTTGCCCAAGCGGACCGGCGCCGACCGCGTGCAGCCGGAGACGCTCGAGGATTCGCTCGTCTTCCTGCGCGAGTGCCTCGCCGACGCGCTGGCGGCGCACGTCCGTTTCGACCTGCCCGAGCTCGAGCGCAACGAGCTCGAGCAGACTCTCGCCCGCGACCTCGAGAAGCTGATCCGGCGCGAGGCCGAGTCCGAGTCGCCGCTCGTGCCGAGCCGCTTCGAGGTCTCGTTCGGCTCGGAGCGCTCGGCGCCGGAGCTGCAACGCGGGCTCGAGCTCGGCGGCTTCGCGGTCAGCGGCAAGATCGACCGGATCGACCGCGACCCGTTCGGCGCCCGCGCGATCGTCGTCGACTACAAGTCCGGCCGCGCCCCGACCGCGCGCGAGATCGACCGCGAGCTGCACCTCCAGATCCCGCTCTACATGCTCGTCCTGCGCGATCTGGTCGGGATGGAGCCGCTCGGCGGCGTCTACCGCACGCTGGCCGGCGACGCCCGCGCGCGCGGGCTGCTGCGCGAGGAGGCGCGCGAGGACGGGCTGCAGGGCTTCATGCAGAACGACTACGTCGACGAGGAAGCGTTCTGGGGCGGGATCGAGCGCGCGCGCGAGCACGCCGTCGGCGTGGTCGAACGCATCCGCGAGGGCGACGTGCGGCACGACCCGCGCGGCGGCTCCTGCCCGACCTGGTGCGAGCTCTGGCCGACGTGCCGCGTGAGGCGTTCGTGAGCACGTCGCTTGCGAGGTGTGGTATCAGGGCGAGCCGGCTTTGCTGGCTCGCCCGTCTGCGCCGCTGGCCTGGAACGCGTGAGATGGCGGTAGCGGCGTGAGCACGGTCGAAGCACCGAACCGGGAGCAGCTGCGGGCGATCGAGGAGCAGGGCGTCGTCTTCGTCTCGGCGGGCGCCGGGACCGGCAAGACGACCGTGATCGTCGAGCGCTTCTGCCGCGCGGTCTGCGAGCGTGGCGTGGACGTCGACTCGATCCTGGCGATCACCTACACCGAGCGCGCGGCCGGCGAGCTGCGCGGCCGGATCCGCAAGCGGCTGCTCGAGCTCGACCGTCACGACCTCGCGCGTGAGCTAGATGCGGCCTGGATCTCGACCATCCACGGCTTCTGCCACCGGCTGCTGAAGGCGCACCCGTTCGCCGCTGGGATCGACCCGCGCTTCCGCGTGCTCGACGACAGCCAGGGGCGGGTGCTACGCGGCGAGGCCTTCCGCGCGGCGCTCGAGGAGTTCTGCGGCGATGACGAGGCACGCGTGCGGCTGCTCGCCTCGTACGGGGGCCGCCGGCTGCGGCGGATGCTGACCGGCGTGCACGAGACGCTGCGCTCGTCCGGGCTCGAGCTGCGGCTCGAGGCGCCGGTCGAGCCTCGCCTGGACGAGCGCCTCGAGGAGCTGCGGATCGCGGCCCGAGCAGCCGGTGACGAGAACGCGCTGCGCTTCCTCGACTCGACCAACGGCCCGGAGGAGCTCCTGGACCTTTCCGACCTGCGCTCGCCGGAGCTCGAGGAGGCACGGAACGCGGTCGAGCAGGCAGCGCTCGAGGCGCTCGCGGCGCGCGACCGCGAGCAGCTGCAGGAGCTCCTGCTCACCTACGACCGCGCCTACCGTGAGGCCAAGGACCGCGAGTCCGCGCTCGACTTCGAGGATCTGCAGCTGCTGGCTCGCGAGCTGCTGCGCGAGAACCCCGAGATCCGCGAGCGCGAGGGCTGGCGCTTCCGCTCGATCATGGTCGACGAGTTCCAGGACACGAACCGCCTGCAGTGCGAGCTGGTCGACCTGCTCGCCCAGGAGGAGGCGGAGATCTTCTTCGTGGGCGACGAGTTTCAGTCGATCTACCGCTTCCGGCACGCGGACGTCGAGGTCTTTCGCGAGCGGCGCGACCAGGTCGGCGGCGTGCTCGCTCTGACCCAGAACTACCGCTCGCGGCCCGAGGTGCTCGGCGTGATCAACCACCTCTTCGCGGCCGACTTCGGGGACGCGTTCCAGCCGCTCGAGGCCGCGGGCCGCTTCGCCGATCCTGCCTTCGGGCCGGCGGTCGAGCTGCTCGTGACCGACAAGGCGAGCTACGCGGAGACCGGCGTCCACTGGCGCAAGGCCGAGGCGCAGCACATCGCCCGGCGCGTGCGTGACCTGGTCGACTCCGGAGAGGCGACGCCGGGCGAGATCGTCCTGCTCTTCGCGGCGGGCACCGACGCGCGGACCTACGAGGAGGAGCTGCGCGCGCTCGGCCTTCCGACCTTCCGCGCGACCGGCCGCGACTACTACCACCAGCAGCAGGTGGTCGACCTCCTCAACTACCTGAGGCTGCTGCACAACCGCTACGACGACGAGGCGCTGCTCGGGGTGCTCGCCTCGCCGTTCGTCGGCGTCTCGAACGACGGGCTCGTGCTGCTGCGGCGGGCAGCGCCGCGGCGACCGATCTTCGTCGGGCTCGAGAAAGGGATTCCGGACGGCGTCTCCGAGAAGGACGCGCGGCTCTTCCAGGCGTTCAAGCAGCGCTTCGACCGGCTCGCGGCCCAGGCGCCGTCGCTCTCGCTCGAGCGACTCTGCGAGCAGATCGTCGCCGACCACGACTACGACCTCGCCGTGCTCGCGCAGTGGGACGGCCGTCGCCGCTACGCGAATCTGCGCAAGCTCGCGCGGATGGCCCGCTCGTACGAGGAGCTGCGCGGGCCCGACGTGCAGGGCTTCGTGCGCTTTGTCGCCGAGCAGGACGCGGTCGGCGCGTCGGAGCTCGAGGCGGTCGCCGAGGAGGAGGGCACCGATGTGATCCGCCTGCTGACGATCCACTCGGCCAAGGGGCTCGAGTTCAAGGTCGTGGTCGTTGCCGATGCCGGCCGCGACCGCGGGCGGCCCGACGCGGACGAGATCCTCTGCCTCCCGGACGGGCGGCTCGGCTTCCGCGTCGCCGACCCGGAGACCGGCAAGCGGCTGACGACGGTCGAGTACGAGAGCGTCAAGGCGGCCGAGCAGGACGCGGAGGAGGCTGAGCGGCGGCGGCTCTACTACGTAGCGATGACGCGCGCGATCGACCGGCTGATCGTCTCGGGCGCAATCGGCGAGCGCGGCGCGGACGCCGGCACGCCGATCGGCTGGGTGCTCGACCGGCTCGAGGCGGGCGAGCTCGAGGACGCCGCGGCCGGGCCTCTGGAGATCGAGCGCGGCGGAGCGCGCGTGCTCGTCCGGCTCGACCGCTTCGCGCCTCAGCCCGAAGTCGCACAGGGGCCTGTCGAGGAGAAGCAGCTCGAGCTGTTCGCCGTCTCGGAGAACGGCGCGGCCGCGCCCGAGGCGCCGGAGCTGGCACCGCTCGCCGAGGTGCCCGTGCCGCCGCTGCACCGGGTGCGCCGGCTCTCGTACAGCTCCCTGGCGCTGTTCGAGCGCTGCTCGTACCGGTACTTCGCCGAGCGGGTCGTCGGCCTGCGGCCCGGGTCCGCGGCGGGGACCGTTCCCGGTCAGGCCGGGCTCGCGGCGACCGAGATCGGCGACGCGGTGCACGCGCTGCTCGAAGATGTCGACCTGCGTGCGCCGGCCGTCCCGGACGATCTCGCCGAACGCGTCCGCGCGCGCTACCCGGCCGTCACCGACGAGGAGCTCGAGCGGATCCGTGCCTTTGTCGTCTCCTACTGCGACTCGGAGCTGGCGGCGCGGATCGGCGCGCTCGAGGGCGCGACCGCGGAGCTGCCGTTCGCGTTCGAGCACGACGGCGTCCTGCTGCACGGCCGGATCGACGTCCTCCATCGCGACGGCTCACGGGCGATGGTGCTCGACTACAAGACGAACTCGCTCGCCGAAGGCACGCCTGAAGAGATCGTCGCGCATGACTACCGGCTGCAGAAGCTGGTGTACGCCCTGGCGTGCTTCCGAGCCGGGGCAAAGGAAGTCGAGGTCGTCTACCACTTCCTCGAGCGGCCCGACGCGGTCGTCTCCGCCACGTACCGGGTCGAGGACGTGCCCGAGCTCGAGGCCGAGCTGTCCGAGGCGATCGCGCGGATCCAAGCGAACGAGTTCCGCCCGACGCCCGACGAGTTCGTCTGCCGCGACTGCCCGGCGCTCGACCTCGTCTGCGCGGGCCCGAAGCTCCGCGGCTGATGGCCCGCAGCTACGTCCGCGAGGCGCGCCGGCGTGTCGGCCCTAAGCGCGAGCGGATCGTGCCGATCATCCAGCGCCTGCTCGCCGAGCACCCGGACGCGACCATCGCCCTGACGTTCCGCAACGAGCTGGAGCTGCTCGTCTCGGTGATGCTGTCGGCACAGACGACCGACGTGAACGTCAACCGGGTCACCGAGCGGCTGTTCGAGAAGTACCGCACGCCGCACGACTACCTCGCGGTCTCGCCGGAGGAGCTCGAGAACGACATCCGCGCGACCGGCTTCTTCCGCCAGAAGGCGAAGGCGCTGCGCGGGACTATGGCGATGTTGCTCGAGGACTACGACGGCCAGGTGCCGGCGCGCATGGACGAGCTGTTGCGCCTGCCGGGCGTGGCGCGCAAGACTGCGAACGTCGTTGTCGCCGAGCGCGGGCAGGCGGAGGGGGTCGTGGTCGACACACACGTGCGCCGGCTCTCGCAGCGGCTCGGACTGACCCGGCAGGACGACCCGGTCAAGATCGAGCGCGACCTCGTGCGCCTCGTGCCACGCGAGCACTGGAACGTCTTCCCGCACCTGTTGATCTGGCATGGGCGGCGGGTGTGCATCGCCCGCGCGCCGCGCTGCGGGGTCTGCGTCCTGAACGACCTGTGTCCTGCAAGTCGGGTCGAAGCAGGCACAGACACGTCACACGCGCGCGCGTAGGCTCGAGGCATGCGCGGGGTCGATCTCGCGATCTATGCGGATGCGCTCGCGGGCGAGGCGGCGAGTCTGGCTGCTCGCGCCGAAAGGGCGCGCTCCCGTCTGCGGCAGGCCGCGATCGAGAAGCGCGCGCGCAACGAGCTGACCGGCATCGCGATTGAGCGGCTGGAGTCGCTCGGCCTTCTCGGCGCGCTGGACGAGGTCGCCGCCCGCAAGGAGCTGCGTGAGCTCGAGGCCGCGCTCGATGCGCTGGAGGAGCTTCAGTCCTGGGTCGAGAGCGAGCTCAGCGCGGCGTGAGACCCACGAGCAGGCCGCCGTCATCGTCGTAAGCGGGGAAGAAGTCCCCGGTCACCCGTTTGACCGTGCCGGCACGCGACCGCATCTCCAGCTGCTGGTCCAGACGCCGCACGCCCCATTCGATCGCCACCTTGGCGGGACTGTCCCCCTCGAAGCCGGTGATCCCGAGCGCGTCGACCACGTCGAGCCCGATCAGGTCCTGCTCGCGGTAGCCCGACAGCTCGAAGATGTCTCGCCCGCAGGCCAGCACGCGCGCCTCGTTGTCGCAGACGAGGAACCCGGTGCTCGGCGCAGGGTAGTAGTCCTCGAGCAGCTCGAAGAGGAATCCGAACCCGCAGCGGTGGCACGCGACCGCCTGCTGGGTCAGTCCCTCGCGGCTGTCATGGTCGATCGAGCGGTCCTTGCAGTTCGGGCAGATGAAGTACGGCACCGCGCGATCGTAGCTAGGCAGGTCCGCGCCGACGCCCGGCCAGCGAGCGCGGGTCGAGCCGCTTCAGCGGAGGCAGCTTCGGGCGGCCGAGCGGCGGGCCGCCGATCCAGCCGAGCCAGCGGAAGAACAGGAGCTGCAGCACGGTCGTGACGATGATCAGGCTCCAGCTGAACCAGTAGCCGAAACCCCAGTGCAGCTCCGGGATGTGCCGGAAGTTCTGGCCGTAGAGGCCGACGATGAACGTCGGGACGAGGAGCAGCGAGGCGATCACCGTCAGCCGCTTCGTGACCTCGTTCTGATCGTTGGCGATCTTCGCCTGGTGATAGTCGCGGGCGCTCGAGAGCAGGTCGCGCGAGAGGTCGAGCCCGTCCATAGCGCGCAGGAGCTTGTCGTAGGCGTCGGCGAAGTCGAGCTCGATCTCGCGCGGGAGCACCTCGTCGCCCTCGCCGACGTCGATGCGCTTGTCGACGACGCGCCGGATCGCGTCGCGTGTCGGGGCGACCGTTCGGCGGACGTGCAGCAGGTCGTGTCGGAGCGACGAGATGCGCCGCCGGATCTGCTCGGCCGTCCATTCGTCGATCCCTTCCTCGAGCTCGTCGATCTCGTCGTCGATCGCGTCGACCAGGTCGAGGAAGTATTCGGCGATCTGGTCGACCAGCCGGTAGACGATCACGCCGGCGCGGTCGTCGCCGCCGGCCCGCACGGCTTCGTGCGCGCCGCTCGAGTCGAATGGATGCCCGCGCTCGGGTGTCTTACGCACGGTGACGACCTTTTCGCGCGTCGCCACGAGGTCGACCTCCTGGTAGAAGACGCGGTCTTCTTCGCGGACGCAGATTGGGACGAGGAAGACGCCAAAGACGTACTCGTGGTGGCCCTCGAGGCGCGGACGCGGCTCGTCGTCGTGGCGGGCCGACCGCAGCAGGTGCTCGAGCGCCCGCTCGTGTACGTCACGCCCGAGCGCATCCCGCAACTCCGCCTCGCTCGGGTCGAGCAGGTCGATCCACTCGGCCATGGGCCGAGGCTACTGCCGCGGTCGGCTAGCCCTCCCGGGGCGCGGCGAGCGCGGTCGCCGCGTGGCCCTCGCGGGCCGCGAGCCAGCGCTCGGCGTCCAGGGCGGCCATCGCGCCCGTGCCTGCGGCGGTGACGGCCTGGCGGTACGTGTGGTCGACGACGTCGCCGGCTGCGAAGACTCCTTCGCGGTTCGTCTCGGTGGATCCCGGCTTCGTCACGAGGTAGCCCGCCTCGTCGTGGTCGAGCTGATCGAGAAAGAGCTTCGTGTTCGGGTCATGGCCGACGGCGACGAACAACCCGTCCGCCGGCAGTTCGCGCGTCTCGTCGGTGTCAAGATCCCGCAGCCGCACGGCGCTCGTCTGACCGTTCTCGGCGAGAACCTCGTCGACGACGTACGGCGTGACGAACTCGATCTTGTCGTTGTTGCGGGCGCGGTCGAGCATGATCTGCGAGGCACGGAACTCGTTGCGCCGGTGCACCAGGCTGACCTTGGTGGCGAACTTCGTCAGGAAGACCGCCTCCTCCATCGCCGAGTCGCCGCCGCCGACCACGACGACCTGCTTGTCGCGGAAGAAGGCCGCGTCGCAGACCGCGCAGTACGAGACGCCGCGACCCTGCAGCGTGCGCTCGGACTCGAGCCCGAGCTGGCGGGCGGTCGCGCCAGTCGAGACGATCACGCTTTCGGCCGTGTACTCGTTCTCGCCGACCCAGACGCGCAGCGGGTGCTCCGTGAAGTCGACCTTGGTGACGTCGTCGGTCAGGAACTCCGCGCCGAAGCGCTCGGCCTGGCGCCGGAAGTCCTGCATCATCGCCGGGCCCATGATCCCGTCGGGATAGCCCGGATAGTTCTCGACGTCACTCGTGATCATCAGCTGGCCACCCCAGGCAAAGCCCTCGATCACGAGCGGCTGCAGGTTGGCGCGCGCAGCGTAGAGCGCGGCCGTATACCCGGCCGGGCCTCCGCCGACGATGATGAGCTCTCTTGTGTCCCCGTTCATTTCTGCCTCCGCAGTATTAAACGATCCGGGTCGGCCGAACCTTCCGCTCGAGCTTGCCCGAAAGCCTATGAATAGAATCGCCGCCTTCCGGCGAAGGGACTCTCGGTGGCCTCGACAGTGAGTTGGGACAGCCTGCGCGACCTGGCGGGCTTTCGCGCGCAGAACGGCTGTGCGATCAGCCTCTACGTCGACCTCGACCCGAGCGACACGCCGACCGCGGCAACGGCCGACACACGTGTGAACGCGCTCATCGACGTGATCGAGCGGTCGGAGGCCGCCCGGCGGCCGGAGCTGACGCACGAGCAGAAGGAGGGGCTCCGCAAGGACGTCCAGCGCCTGCGGGACTACTTCGAGCAGGAGTTCGACCGCGACGGCACGCTTGGGCTGGCCGTCTTCTGCGCCTCGCTCGACAACCTCTGGGTCGCGCAATCGCTGAGCGCGAGCGTCCCGGACGCGGTCAAGGTCAGCCGCAGCCTCTACCTCGAGCCGCTCGTCTCCCTGGTCGGGCGCGGGGAGGGAGCGCTCGTGATCTTCGTCGGCCGCGAGCGCGGCGACCTCTACCGCCTGCGCGCCGGCCGGCTCGAGGAGATCGTCGACCAGCACGACGAGACGCCGGGCCGCCACGACCAGGGCGGCTGGTCTCAGGCGCGCTACCAGCGTCACATCGAGAAGCTCGTCCACGACCACCTGAAGGAAGTCGCCGAACACGTCGACGAGCGTCTGCGCCGGTTGCGCGGGCCGCGCCTGATCGTCGTCGCCTCCGAGGAGACGCGCTCGGAGTTCGAGGACGTGCTCTCGAACGATGCGCGCAAGGCGATCATCGGGTGGACGAGCGCCGAGGCACACGCGACGCCGGCCGACCTGCTCGAGCTGGTCAAGCCGCTGCTCGAGTCGTGGCGTGGCGAGCAGGAGACCGAGGTCGTCGAGCGCTGGAAGGAGGAGGCCGGCCGTAATGCCCGCGCGTCCTCCGGCTGGGGCCCGACCCTCGAGGCGGCCTCCGACGGCCGCGTCGACCTGCTCCTCTTCCAGGAGGGCGTCGAGCACGAGGCCTGGGAATGCCCCGCCTGCGGGCGAGTCGGGATCGAGGGCGGCGCCTGCCCGCTCGACGGGACGCAGATGGAGCAGCGCGAAGACGGCCTCGACCTCGCCGTGCACCAGACGCTGGCGCACGGCGGGACGGTTCTGGCCATCCGGCAGCGCCAGGACCTCGAGCCCGTCGAGGGCGTCGGCGCCCTGCTCCGTTTCTAGGCGACCGCGCGGGGAAGCTCGTGCGTTTCGGCGGGCTCGAGCTCGGGCTCGGAGTCGACGGCCTGCTCGAGCTTGGACTCGAACTTGCCGAGCCGCTTCTCGGAGTCGAGGAACTTGTTCTGCGCGCGGCCGAGGTGTGTCCCGACCAGCTCGAAGTCTTCCTTGAAGCGCCCGAAGTCCTTCTGCAGCTGCGCGCAGTAGGCCATCACCTCGTGGGCGTGCTGCTCGATCTGGAGGCCCTTCAGCCCTAGCACGATCACCTGCAGGTACGCGGTCAGCGTGGTCGGCGAGACGGGCAGCACGCGCTTCTCGTGCGCGTAGGCGAGCAGCGCGCCCGTGCGCCCGCAGGCGAGCTCGTAGTAGATCGCCTCCGACGGCAGGTACATGAAGGCGAAGTCGTAGGTGCCCTCGTCGGGCCGGATGTACTTCGACGAGATCGCGTCGACGTGCGACTTCACGTCGCGGGCGAACAGCTTCTCGAACTGCTGGCGCTCGATGTCGTTGTCGGCGCGCAGCATCCGCTCGAAGTTGTCGAGCGGGAACTTGGAGTCGATCGGGACGATCCGGTCGACCTTGATCACCGCGTCGACGCGCTCGCCGCCCGCGAAGCCGTACTGGAACTCGAACGCCGTCGCCGGCAGCCGGTCGCGCAGCAGGTTCTCGAGCAGGAGCTCGCCGAAGCCGCCGCGGGCCTTCGGCGGGCGCAGGATCTCCTGCAGCTCGCTGAGCCCCTTTGCCTGCTCGGCCATCTGCACGGTCGCCTGCCCGACCTCGCCGAGCTGCTTGTGGATTGCGTTCGTCTGCTTGGCCGCGTGCTCCATCCGCCGGTCGACCTTGGTGTCGAGCTCGCCAAGGCGGCGGTCCATCGTGGCCGTGATCGCCTCGAGGCGACCGTCGACCTCGCGGTTCCGAACCGCGAGCAGCTCGTCGAGCACGCGGGCCGTCTCGGCACCGCTCTCGCCCAGTCGCCGACTGAGCCAGAACGCCAGTGCGCCGACGCCGGCGACGAGCAGAAGTGCTGTGAGCGCGAAGACCATGAGCCGACGAACCCTAGAGCGGTCGTCGGACGGCACGAGAGAGGGCGGCTGCTCGCCGCCCTCTCGAGAACTGTTGCGGGGTCGCGACTAGGTGTCGGTCCGCTCGGAGTGGTGCTCGGCGGCGCTCTCACGCTCGGCCTGCGCGCGCTCTTCCGCGCTCTCCGCGCGCTCCGACGCGTTGGCCTCCTGCTCCTGGTGCATGCCGTCGCTGCGCATCGAGTCGTCGCCGGTCAGGTCACCAGCGGCCTTCTTGCCGCGACCGAGCAGCTTGTCCAAAAAACTCATTCGTAGCCTCCTTGCGGGGTGTGCCGCCTAGGGTAACCGCAGTGGCCACAAAAAACGCCAGATCCGGAAAACCTTGCGGCCCTCCGGATCTGACTCGGGCAGACTAACGTCGGCACAGGCGGGAGTCAAGGCCCTTGGGTAGCATCGCCCGCCGGTGGCCAAGAAGACCCGCACACCAGCCCCGCCGCGCACGGTCCAGGCGCCCCAGCGGCGCCGCGACCCGAAGGGTCCGAGCCGCTTCTCCGAGCGTCGCGGCGCGTGGATCCTCGGCGCCGTCGCCGTGATCGCGCTGATCGCGGCGGCCGCGATCGCCGTGGTTGTGACGCGCGGCGGGAGCAGCAACACCGGCGCGGTGGTCCCGAACCAGAGCCAGCTCGCCGGGCTCCAGACCGGCCCCGCGCCGTGGAACCCGGGCCTCGACACGCTGCCGGACCGGCTCGACGCGGTGGGCGTGCACGCGCTGACGAACGAGGGGCAGGTCCTGCACATCCACCAGCACCTCGACATCTTCGTGAACGGCAAGCACGAGACCGTACCGCAGGGGGTCGGGATTTACGACGGCCAGTTCCTGACCGAGCTCCACACCCACGACCCGACCGGGATCATCCACGTCGAGTCGCCGGTCGCGAAGCACTTCGACCTCGGCCAGTTCTTCGGGGTCTGGGGTGTCCGCCTGAACGCCCGTTGCATCGGCGGTTACTGCGACCCGCTCACCCCGTGGACGGTCTACGTGAACGGGCAGCCGTACACCGGCGACCCGGGTGAGCTCGTCCTGCGCGAGCACCAGGAGATCGCCTTCGTGATCGGCACGCCGCCGACGAAGATCCCCTCTTCGTACAAGTTCCCAGCCGGGCTCTAGCCACCTATCCTTCGGGCGCCGGGGTGGCGAAACTGGTCATACGCGCCTGACTTAAAATCAGGTGTCCCTCCGGGGACGTAAGGGTTCGAGTCCCTTCCCCGGCATCTCTGAAAGGCCCGCTACGGCGGGCATTTCTGTGAGGGGGTTGTCGAGCCGAGCGTCTGCGCCGTCGCCGTGTCAGCGAAAGTGTGACGTGCATCCCGATCTCCGTTCCGCTCGCCGAGGGCCTGACTAGTCGAAACGGTGGCAGGGCTCGGCGCCGCCGCACGAGCAGCTGCCGGACGCGTCCTCGATGTCGTCGTCTCAGGCCGGGACGGCGAGACGCAAACCCACGCCAGCCAAGACGCTCGCGCCATGCGACCGTTTGCGCAGGAATGGTTGCCGGACCGGAAGCGACCGGCGCTGTCGCCAATTGTGAACCGGCGCGACCAACGGGTCAGAGAGCCGTTCGAGTAGCAGGACACCACGGCGAGCGCGTCCACAGGGTTGATGGCCACCACGTTCATGGCGACGACGAAGCCGCCGAACAAGCTCCGCCGCAGCTGCACTTCGCGCGTCTCGCGGCAAATTGGATCCGCCGCGATGGCCTTCACGGTCGTAATCGGCGTTGTGGGGGCAATGCTCGCGCTAGAAGGCGGGCAGGCGGCCGCGCGTATCCGGTTCCGCGCCTGGGCCCCTTCCGTCCCGGCCTAGGCGATGACATAGGTCCCGGATGAACCGGAGGTGATGAGCGTTGCCGCCCGGGTGCCGGCATCATTGATGTGGATCGCTGGAGGCTCGGGCGGCTCATGGTAGAAAGTGGCGGGTCCCCACAAGCGACCGAAGCGCAGGATCAGCACCTCGATCGGAGATTCCAGCGCAGTCTGCTCCATCTGCGTGAGCGCTTCCGCCGCCGGACGCTCGAGTGGAAACGCGACGCTCTCGAGAATGAGCCGTCGCGAGCCTGCTGCCTCGGCAGCGCTGACGAGGTTCCTGCCTCCCTCACGCCGCGATCTGTTGTTTGCATCACTGTTCCCGGTGGACAGATCGGTAACGAAATTGACCACGACGTGGGGCCTCCGCTCCTGGGCGAGCCGTATTAGCCCCCGGGAGTCGTAAACGTCACAGACGACACCCTCGGCGCCTAGCCCATGTAGAAGCGGCAGCTTCTCTCGCGCCCGCGTCAGCCCAAGGACGTCGTGCCCCTTTAAGTGGGGGAGGGTCGCTCGGCCGAGAACGCCGGTCGCGCCTGCGACCAAGATCCGCATCAGCGGAAAGGAGTGCCGAGATCGAAGCCGCCCCGGCGGGAACCGCACGGACGGTTCAGGCTTGAGTGCCTCATGACGCCACGCGAGCGAACGCCTCCCCGAGCGCGACCGACTCGTCCGCCAGGGCGAGCATGTCGGACGGAGTGGCGCGGTCGCCGACCAACTCCATCAGCTGGTTGTCGGTGACGTCGTCTTGGCCGCTGTGGAGCGATGCGACGAGGCGGCCGTCGGCGAGGTAGAAGGCGATGGCATTGCCGTCGCTGAAGGAGCCACGTGTGACCTGGTCGTCGTGGTGGGAGATGTCACCGAATACTTTCAGCGTCAGGCCGAACGACTCGGTGAAGAAGGTGGCAACACGGTTGTAGCCGCCGCCGGCACCGGCGAGGATCTTGCCGACCTGGCTGCCTTGATAACGGGCGTTCGACCAGTGCTCGATCCGCCGCTGTCGGCCTGCGAGCGGGTCGAAGAAACAGGCGACGTCGCCGGCGGCGTAGATGTCGGGCACGTTCGTCTCGAAGCGCTCGTTGACGACGATGCCGTTGCCGACCGTGATACCGCTGCCGGCGAGGAAGCCGACCGCAGGGGTGACGCCGATGCCGACGACGGCGAGGCTTGCTCCGATCGGGCTGCCCGAGTGCAGTTCGACCGTGTCGAGGCGCGAATTGCCACGGAAGGCGCGTACCTCGTCGCCGCGAACGACATCGATGCCGTGTTGGCGGTAGAACTCCATTAGGTGCTCGGAGACTTCGGGGGAGCCGAGCTGAGCGAACAGGTCGACGTTGCGGCTGACGAGCGTGACGTCGATCTCCAGCTCCGTCAGAGAGGCCGCGACCTCAGTGCCGATGAAGCCGCCGCCGACGACAACCGCGTCGCGCGCCGCGGACGCTGCGTCGCGGATCGCCGTCGCATCGTCGAGGCTGCGCAGGGTGAAGACGCCTTCCAGATCGGCTCCCGGAACCCGAAGCTGCCGTGCTTGGACACCGGAGGCGATCAGCAGCATCCCGTAGCGGACTCGCCGATCGTCCGCCGTCGCGACCGCGCGCTCGCGCGGCTCGACGCCGACGATCGCGGTCGAGAGCAGGAGTTCGACGTCGTTGTCGTCGTAGAACGACTGCGGCTCGACGAGGGTGTCCTCGCGCGCGGACTCTCCGCGCAGGTAACGCTTGGACAGCGGCGGTCGGTGGTACGGGATCGTCGAGTCCGCCGAGAGGAGCGCGATCCTGCCGCCGCCTCCGGCTTCGCGGTACGCCTTGATAGCTCGGGCAGAGGTCAGGCCGCCTCCGATGATGATCAGCTCGAATTGGTTCACGCGGCCGCCAACTGCCGGCGCTTGTCGGCAATGCCCTGCAGAAGCTCGGTGAACGAGGCGACGAACTTGTCGATCCCTTCACGCTCGAGCGTCGCGACTACGTCGTCGTAGTCGACTCCGGCCGCGTACAGCTGATTGAAGAGGTAGCGCGCCTCATCGAGGTCGATCTCGAGCCGCGCCTCGACACGGCCGTGATCTTGAAAGGCGCGGATTGTTTCGGCTGGCATTGTGGAAACCGTCTCCGGCCCGATCAGCTCGTCGACGTAGAGCGTGTCGCGCATGCTCGGATCCTTGGTGGAAGTCGACGCCCACAGACAGCGCTGCGTGGTCGCCCCGCGGGCGGCCAACGCTTCCCAGCGCTCCTCGGCGAACAGCTCCTTGTACTGCTGGTAGGCGAGCTTGGCGTTGGCGATCCCGAGGCGGCCCTTGAGGTCGTCGCTTCCGGCCGCGGCGAGCCGGCGGTCGGTCTCAGTGTCGACGCGCGAGACGAAGAAGCTGGCCACCGAGTGGACCCGGCTCGCGTCGCCGCCGGCAGCGACGAACCGCTCGAGCCCGCGCAGGTAGGCCTCTGCAATCTGGCGATGTCGCCTGAGCGAGAAGATCAAGGTCACGTTGATCGAGTAACCGCGGGCAGTCATCTCCTCGATCGCCGGGACGCCGGCGTCGGTGGCGGGGATCTTGACCAGTAAGTTCGGCCGCGCGATCGCCTCGTGGAAGCGGGTTGCTTGGGCGATCGTCGCCTCGGTGTCCGCGGCGAGAGTGGGCTCGACCTCGATCGAGACGTAGCCGTCATGGGCTTCGGTTCGCTCCCAGACCGGGTGGAGCAGATCGCAGGCAGCGGCTACGTCGTGCAGAGCGAGGCTGAGGAAGACGCTCTCGGCGTTGTCCTCGGTGCCGGTGCCGATCTGCTCGTCGTAGGCGTGTCCATCGGAAAGCGCCTTCTGGAAGATGCTGGGGTTGGAGGTGACCCCGACGACGGCGTCCTCATCGACGGCTCTTGCGAGCGCGCCGGATTCGATCAGGTCGCGCGAGAGATAGTCGATCCAGACGCTCTGGCCGAGCGCCGACAGCTGATGCAGGCGCGAGCGGCAGGCCTTGATCGTCCGCGCGGCCGTTAAGCCACCACCGGCGATCACGAGCCCGAACCTCTTCATCGGATTCCTCCTCCTGGCGCACCTCGGGCGCGGCTGGCCTCACTTCTTCCTTACTCATCTGTGTCGAGAGAGGCCGCGGCCTTACGCCGCGTGCGCAAATCCACCTCGGGGCGGACGCGTTGTCAGGCGCCTAGCGAGCGCGCGAATCGCAGAGGTAAGAACTCCGGCCGGCACGTCACCAACTAGACATGCAGACGAAGACGACAAACGTGCAGGCCCTGGACGAGGTTGTCCGCTGGCGCTGCGAGCAGCTGGTGGCATCGGGTTTCGCGGACGCACTGGCGGCCAGCGTCGCCCAAAACGCTCACTACGACTTGCATGCGCTGATCGAGCTCGTCGAGCGCGGCTGCCAGCCAGAGCTCGCTGTCCGCATCCTCGCGCCCCTCGCGGAGGAACACGCGGCATGAGCGCAGCGAGCGCGGCTACGGTGCGGGTAGTGGAACCCGTAAGTCCGCTGCCGACGCTCACGCCGGCGCTCGATGCCGAGTCGCGGGACTGGCTCCAGAGCCTGCGCGCAAAGGATGCGACGGGCCAAGAGGCGATCGCACGCCTGCATGCGCTGCTTCTGCGCGCAGCGCGCTTCGAAGTCGCGCGCCGCCGGCCGACGCTGCCTCACCTGCGCGGCGACGAGCCCGAGGACATCGCAACCGAAGCCGCCGACGATGCGCTGATGAGCGTGTTGCGGCGGCTCGACGACTTCCGCGGCGCGAGCCGCTTCACGACCTGGGCCTACAAGTTCGCCCTCCTCGAGGCGGCGGTGAAGCTGCGGAAACGCGCCTGGCAGGGACGCGAGGTGCCGCTCGAACCCGAAGGCTGGGGCGCATTCTCGAGCGCGGGCCTCGAGCCCGACGCCGAGGCCGAGCAAGGCGAGCTGCTCGAGACGCTGCAGAGTGCGATCGCCGAAGTTCTGACGCCGCACCAGCGGCGCGTTCTCGTCGCGCTGGCCCTCAACGGCGTCCCGATCGACGTCCTGGCCGAGCGCTTGAACACCAACCGCGGCGCCCTCTACAAGACCTTGCACGACGCGCGGCGAAAGTTGCGCACACATCTACAGGAGCGCGGTCTCGCGCTCGATACCTGGTTGGAGGAGTACTGATGACGGAGCGACCCGATCTCAAGCAAGCGCTCGGCCGGCTCCTCGGACCCGCGGGCCCGGAGGTCGGCTGCGACGAGTGTTTCGAGCAGCTCGACCGTTACGTCGAGCTCGAGCTGGCCGGCCAGGATGCTGACGCGGCGATCCCTGGGCTGCGCGCGCACCTCGCCGGCTGCCCCGCCTGCCGCGAGGAGCACGAGAGCCTGCGCGCGCTCGTCGGCGGCGACCAGCTGCTCTAGGGAGCGCTCGCGAGTACCGGCCGGCTGCTGCGCGCCACGACGACCGGCCTCTGGGCTGTACGCATCAGGCCGCACGAGACGCTGCGGCTGAACCTGTGACGGCGCGAACCCACGACGATCAACCTTGCCTCCCGATCGGCGGCGAGCTCGAGGATGCGTTTGCGCGGTGCGCCCTCGAGGATCTCGCCCTCGGCGGCGACGCCGCCCCGCTCGGCGGAACGGAGAGCCCTAGCGAGGATTCGACGGGCATGGGACATCGCCGCCGTCAGGCGGCGCTGGAAGAACGGCGTTCCGAGCAAGCCGAAGGGCCCTCGCCGCACGTAGACGAATACGAGCGGGGCCTTCAGCTCGGTCGCAAGCTTCACCGCGAACTCGACCGCGCCGCGATTCGAGGACGAGCCGTCGACGGCCGCGACGATCGGCGCCGTCTTCGCGGGCGTCGCCTGAGTGAGCGTGCCTCCGGCAGCTCCCGCTGACGCGGGCCTGCGGGTCGGAGTTGCTAGAGCAGGCATCACTGACCTCCTTGGTCGTCGGTACCGTGCTTTTTCGTCCTACCCCCAGGTTGCCGCCCGCCGACCGCTGTGGACATCGAGCCTCGGGCCCATTCGGGTCGCGTGCAGCCGGTCGACTTGAAGCTGAGATGGGTTGCGCGCCCGATGGCGGCCCTGGTCCCGTCGGGGAAAGGTCGAAGAAATGGACCGAAGGAGGAGCTCGATGTCTGGTTCGATCATCTGCGGGGTCGACGATTCGGAGTCGGCAAAGGGGGCGGCCCGGGTT
>Ga0307289_10000325_pt1 | contig 20256 bp, 21 predicted proteins | sample ER_DNA_143_FD_194483 | JGI IMG/M metagenome (GOLD analysis project Ga0307289, IMG submission 194483) | Bulk soil microbial communities from the East River watershed near Crested Butte, Colorado, United States - ER_DNA_143 | ecosystem: Environmental > Terrestrial > Soil > Floodplain | place...
CACCCGTACACCAGGCGGGTCGCGGCGTTCCCGGCGGGACTGCACACCGGCCCGCTCTACGCGCAGGGCTTCGACAAGTACTGGCCACCCGTCGGACGGATTGACGGCGGCTACGGCGATCGCAACCTGGTGTGCATCTGCCCGCCGCCGGAAGCGTTCGGCTAGCTCATTCGTTCTGACCGGCCACGTCGTTGATGCGATGTGCCAGCTCCATGTCGTGCTCGGTGAGTCCGCCCTCTGAGTGGGTGGACAGCACCAGGGTCACGGTGTTCCAGCGGATGTCGATGTCTGGGTGGTGGTTCATGAGCTCGGCCTCATGGCCGACCTGATTGACGAAGTCCAGGGCCGCGACGAAATCGGTCAGCTCGTACGTCGCGATGATCGCCGGCTCAGCTGTTTCGGCGCGCTGCCAGTTCGGCAAGCCTGTGAGCTGCTGGGACACTTCGGAATCGGTCAACAGAGGACTCATAGCCCACAGCCAACGGGGTATCCGCGACAGGTGTCAAGGGCGCTCTCGAGTGGATTCCACGACACTAGGGTGACCTGGTGCAGTGGGAATCCTTGCTCCTCCGCGTGGGGCCGATCTTGGCTTTTCTGGTGTGCGTCACCATCGTCGCGGAGCTCGCCGACGGGCTGGGCGTCTTCTCGACCCTTGCGCACGGCGCTGCACGACTGACCCAGGGCTCGGTGCTCGGATTGTGGCTGCTCATCGTCGGGGTGGCTGTCACCGCAACTGCCGTGCTTTCTCTCGACACCACCGCAGTGCTGGTCACCCCGGTTGTCCTCGCCCTGGCGCGGCAGCTGGACCTCGACGTTGCCCTCTTCGCCTATACCGCAGTGTGGCTAGCTAACACCGCCTCACTCTTCCTGCCGGTTTCCAACCTGACCAACCTGCTCGCCCTCAGCGCACTGCCACGTCATAACGTGCGCGAATTCGCCGTACTGACCTGGCCAGCAGCGGTCACCAGTGTGCTGATCACTGTGCTGGCACTCGCGGTGATCTTCCGTCGGTCGCTTCGCGGCCGCTATCAGCGGTTACCGGCGCAACTAGCGGCGCACCGAGGACTGCTGGTGCTCGGAATGATCGTTTGCGGAGCGCTCGGCCCGGCGCTGTTACTCGGTGTCAATGTGGTCGCTGCTTCGGCTGTTGCAGCCGCCTTCCTTGTGGTCGGCTGTGCGATCGGCGCGCGCTCGCTACTCACCTGGCGGCTGCTGCCGTGGCGGTTGGTCCTCGGGGTCGGGCTACTCTTCATTCTCGTGCAGATCGCTCATGATCATGGTCTGGGCGCTGCTCTCAGCCGAGCTGCCGGGCACGGTTCCTCCGGGGTGGCACTGGCGCAACTCTGCGGGGTGGGCGCCGTCGGGGCGAATCTGGTGGACAACCTGCCGAGTTACCTTGCCCTGGAGCCAGCCGCCGACGCCTCGCCGCTCCGGCTGGCCGCCCTGCTGGTGGGCGTCAACGCCGGACCTCTCGTCACGCCCTGGGCGAGCCTCGCGACCCTGCTCTGGGCGGCGCGCTGCCGATCCGCCGGCGTTGCGGTGTCTTGGAGGCGTTTCGCCGCCCGCGGTGCGGTCCTCGTACCGCTGCTCCTCGCGATGTCGATGACGTCCTTGTGGCTCGCGCACGGCTAACGGAGCGATAGCGTCGGCGGGAAGGCTGGGCTGGACAGAAAGGACATCAATGGTTGCGGTGCCGGAGAGCGTCGAGCGGCTCCAGCAGCGGCCCTGGATCGCACACCTCATTCGTACGGTAGAGCGCTATCTCAGCAGGCTCGGCTCACAGTTTGCGGCGGCGACCGCCTATTTTTCGGTGCTCGCAATCGTGCCGGTCCTGATGGTGGCCTTTTCGGTCACTGGCTTGGTGCTCACCGTGCTACAGCCCGGTCTGCTGGACAACGTCGCCAATGCCGTAGCAGACGCACTGGGCAGGGCCGAACCAGCCACGCGGCAAAAGGTCCTCGATCTGGTCAACACCGCACTCAGTCAGTTCTGGACCATCGGCCTCATCGGCTTGGTGGTGGCTCTCTACACCGGCGCCAAGTGGATGGGCCATCTGAAGAATGCGGTTCGGACTCAGTGGCGACCCGGATTCGACCTTCGGCCTCAGAAGATCAACATCGTGCGCAAGACACTCGGCAACCTTGTGCTGCTACTGGGCCTGCTGGTCGGAATGGCGGTGATGTTCGGTCTCTCCTCACTGTCCACCTCTCTCGCCAACATAGTGGTCGGATGGCTGGGACTCAGTGATCAGCCCTGGATAGCGCCGCTGCTTCGGGTCACCTCGATTGTGGTTTCGATCGGCGCCGGGTGGCTGATCTTCATGTACCTGTACACCGTGTTGCCGGAGACTCGCGAGCCGTGGTCCGTTGTACGGCGCGGGGCACTTCTGGGTTCCCTAGCCCTCGTTGCTCTGCAATTCATCGCCAGCTACCTGATCAGCGCTTTTCGCGGCAATGCCGCCGCGGTGATCTTCGGGCCCGTGATCGTGGTCATGTTGTTCTTCAACATCTTCGCTCAGCTCGTCTTGTTCGTCGCAGCCTGGATCGCTACTGCAGACCACGAGGCTGTGCCGGTACCTGCCGAGGAAGAGCCCGCCATTGCAGCCGCGTCGGACGCTGCGGAAGACCTGGAGGAGCCGCCGAATGTCATCCCGGAAGAGGTAGCGGTCCGATCCGTTCGTGTTGGCATGGGCGCCGGGTACGTCACCGGAGCGGCGACCGGAGTCGGCCTGGGCGCGGCGCTCGCGTACGTCTTGTCAGCGGTGGTACGCGGCCGGAAAAGGCCCAAGTCTGACTGAACCGTCACCCTCTCGCTGCAACCTACGTTCACGTAGGTTGCACGCGGTCTGCACACGAAGCAACCTGTGCAGACCGTAGGCAACGTAGCTGAACCTAGGTTGCAGCGGACGGGATCGAGCATGCCGCGGGGCGTCCCCGGGACGGGTTGGGAGGTGGTCAGTGAGTGGTCGCGAGTTGGGTGCTCGGCTGGCCGATGCCGTCCAGCAATGCCAAGAACCACGGCGCGTCGATATCAAACGGTTTGCCGCCTCGTATCCTGTCGAATTCGATAGCACGAAGCTCATCGCCGCGCTCCTCGTCGTGCCCGATCAAACCGGGCTCACCTCGTAGGGCGCACTCCACCGCTAGATCGGTCATGGATTTGATCAAGGCAAGATCACGCGGATTGGCGGCGGCTGATCGGGAGAAGTATCCAGACTTCTGCACCATTACCTTGTGCGCGTCGAGCCGCTCCGCGAACTTGCTTCCGAACCATGCACCCGGGTTGATCTGGTCCATCTTGACGTGACCAAACGGATCTCGCGGAACATCCGCACCGGATCGTTCCAGCTCGACCAAGATCGTGTCCAGGCCCGCACCCTCGGAGACGAAGAGGTTGACCGAGCCGATCCGATCCATGGCTTCCTTGAGCCGCAGCGCTTCCCCGTCGAGATCGAAAACGGCCTCGGGAATGTACACGCCGTGTACGTCCCAGGCCTCCCGACTGAGCCCGATCTCAGGTAGCCAGGCGCGAGAATCCAGCCATTCCCGGTACGCCTGCGCCGTGGCTGCGGTCAGCCATCCGCAGTTGCGGCCCATCACCTCATGCACGATGAGCATTCGTGACGCCGAGTTGTGTTCGCCGATGACGTTCTGTGCGAAACGGGAGGCCTGCTCCGCGGCTGTCCAGGCGCCCAGTGACTGGCGTACCGGAATGATGTCGTTGTCGATGGTCTTGGGGAGCCCGACAACGGTCAGCTCGTGACCGTTGCTGGCGAGGAACGCCGCGAGATCGGCGGCAGTGGTATTGGTGTCGTCGCCCCCGATGGTGTGCAGCACATCGACACCGTCGGCGGTGAGCTGATCGGCCGCCGCCTGCAGTGGCTCAACTCCTTCGGCAACCAAACCCCGCTTCACAAGGTCGGATGCGTTGGTGAGCTTGACTCGGGAATTTCCAATGGGCGATCCGCCGAAGGCGTCGAGACGCGCCGCGTGCTCGCGGACGATCCGCGTAACGGGGATGGAGTCACCTTTGAGCAGGCCCTCATAGCCGTATCGGTAGGCGATGATCTCGACATCCGGGGCGACCGCCGTGTAGCGCTCGATCAGCCCTCCGATCGCTGCTGACAGGCACGGCGCGAAGCCGCCCGCAGTAAGCATTGCCACCTTGTTGACCATGCTCGTAAACCTATCCGAGCCGCATCAGCTGCCCGGCCGTCGTCTCCTCAGCCGATCAGTCCTTGGACGGATCGAGATAGACCGCACCTGGCCCGCGGGAGCTCACGTAATCATCTGGATTCTGCAGCGTGCACCGTTGCAGACTCAGACAACCGCAGCCAATGCAGCTGTCCAATCGATCGCGCAGCCGCTCCAGCCTTTCGATCTGCTCGTTGAGCCGACCACGCCACTGATGAGACAGCCGCGTCCAGTCGGCCTTGGTCGGCGTGCGACTCCCGGGCAGCGTGCGCAGCGCCTCGGTGATCTCCTCGAGTGACAACCCGACACGCTGCGCCGAGCGGATGAACGCCAAGCGGCGCAGCGTGGCTCGCTCGTAACGGCGCTGGTTTCCCGAGGTTCGCGTCGAGGTGATCAAGCCCAGGTTTTCGTAATATCGCAGCGCTGACTGGGCGAATCCGGAGCGTCCTGCCAACTCGCCGATGGTCAGCAGGTCTGTCCGGTGCAACACGATGATCAGTTTAGTCTCCTTACCTAAACTTCACGTTAAGTTTCATTTCGCTCGGCAAAGCGGTCCAACGTGTCTGTGTTTTACTACTCCCACTTCGCCGCGCGTTGGCTCGCCCCAGGGGCGAGCGATACTAGGCTCCCTCTCGTGGCCCGATACTTCGACGTCCACCCGGACAACCCTCAGCCGCGCACTATCGGCCAAGTGGTCGAGCTGATTCGCGCCGACGGGCTGGTCGCGTACCCGACCGATTCCTGCTATGCGCTCGGCTGCCAGCTGGATAACAAGGAGGGCCTGGACCGGATCCGGGAGATCCGACAACTAGACAGCCAACATCACTTCACCTTGGTGTGCGCAGACTTCAATCAGCTTGGCCGATTCGTCCACCTCGACAATGTGATCTTTCGTGCCCTCAAGGCATCGACACCTGGGCAGTACACGTTCATCGTGCCGGCGACTCGTGATGTGCCGCGCCGGATGCTGCACCCCAAGAGGCGCACGGTCGGAGTGCGGATTCCTGATCACGCAGTTGCCCAGGCGATCTTGGCCGGGCTAGGTGAACCTCTGGTGTCCAGCACCTTGATCATGCCTGGCGAACGGCAGCCACTGACGCAGGGCTGGGAGATCATGGAGCGCCTTGATCACATGATCGATGGAGTGGTGGATTCCGGGCAATGCGGCGAGATCCCGACTACCGTGGTTGACCTGTCCGACGGCGAAGCCTTGATCGTGCGCCGGGGAGCGGGAGATCCCTCGCGTTTCGAGTAGGAGGAGGCCGATGACGACAAGAACGGATAGGTCGGCGCTGGCTACTCGAGAAACCGTGGTGGCCCGTTTGCTGCACAGCAAGGCGGCTGCTGGGCTCGGATCGATAATGCCGATCCCACTGTTTCTCGTGAAATCGATCCTGGTGCGTGACAACGCCAAAGAGAACAGGAAGGACAGCTGGCAGCGACTTCGGGAAAGCAACGAAGCGGCACGCTATCAAGCCGTTCGGCGTGTGACGGAGCGGTACGCCAGAGCCGGCTTTGTTCTTGATGTCGGTTGCTCGCAGGGAATCCTGCAGGAAGGCCTGACCTATGACCGATATCTCGGCGTGGACAACTGTGAGCAATCCATCGCGCTTGCCGCACCCAAGTCAGACGCACGCACGCACTTCGTTTGCACAGATGGGTCGACGTTCGTCGCCGACCAGCCACCCGATGCTGTCGTGATGAATGAGGTCATCTACTACCTGCCCGACCCGATCGGAGCTGTGCTGCATTACGCGCGCCAGCTGGCGCCGGACGGCGTAGTGATCATCTCGATCTATGCCAGAACATGGTCCTCGCGACGGCTGCTGCGAGCCATCGGGCGACGGCTGGACCTGGTGGAATCCAGCCTGGTCACGTCAGGACATCTGGCGTGGACCGTTGCGGCGTACCGCCCGTAGCCTTACTGCAGGTATCCCTCCACCTGCTGCCGAGGTCTCGTCCGCGATTCATTGGGATCCTGCGCAAACTCCCGATGAGCGCGCCGCTGACGCAACAAGTCCCAGCACTGGTCGAGAGACTCTTCAAGATTATGAAGCCGCTGCGCGGCATCGGTAACCTCGCCAGGGTTTTCCTGCATCTCGTGGCGCAGCTGATGTTCAGCATCGACCATTTCACGAATGCGCGCGAGAATGTCGGAGTCGTCCATGCGCCACAGCCTAGAGACGCTACGAGGTCGGCGTGTCTGCGGGTCGGCCTTGTCAGCTGCGACGCGCGCGGGCGTACAGGATGGGCGCCAAGATTGCGCCGATCAATGCTCCAAGGCCGGGTAGCGAACCGAGGAAGCGCCAGGAGAACGTCGCCGGATGATCAGCACTGAATGCCGTCCCGGCGATGAGGCCGACCATGATCTCGATCAGCAGCCCACCGAGGAAGCCAAGGATGGCGCCAGCGGGGACTAGGGCAATGATCACTGCTGGACGTCGCTTGCTGGTGCTTGGTGCGTTTGACGGCAGATTGCCAGTGGACATAGTGCGGCTCCTTACTGGAGTGGTTGGATGTTTTGATGATCAGCCGTGATCATGACCAGCTGCCAGGTGATCGTGATCGACATCAAGGGTCCGCGGTGCTCTGTCCACCTGATCGGGATCGACCACGGTGAGCTGCGCCATCATCCCCTCGTCTTCGTGCCACATCAGGTGGCAGTGATACATGTACGGCGTCAGCGGGTCGTCGTACGGACCGAACCTGATCGCTAGCCGGACCGTCTCACCGGCCGCCAGCAATACGGTGTCCTTCCAGCCGAGTCCGGGATCGGCACTGGTCGCCCCCTCCCGGACGATTTGGAACGCCACACCGTGGATGTGGAAGTTGTGCGGCTGGTTGTGTGTGTTCTGAATCGTCCACAGCTCGGTGGTGCCGGCGCCGACCACGGTGTCGATTCGCGACATCTCCATCTGTTGACCGTTGATCTCGCGGCCGTCGAGCTGAAAGGTCCGGCGAGCCACCAGATGATCAAGGGTCGCCGCCGAACTGGTCTCCAGCTGTTCTGGAACCCGACCGCCCGCAACAAGCGACGGGCTGGCCCGGAGCTGCAACAGATCAAGATGATCATTGCCACCGGCACCATTGGTCAATGGGGTGATCATGTTCAGGTCCCATGGCACCGAGCGGAGCACCAGCCGCTCGCCAGGCCGCGCCTCGACGAGGACCTCGGCTCGTTCGGCGGGGGAGAGGAGCAGGCGGCGGGTCCTCCTGGGCGCGGGTAGGAAGCCGCAGTCGGTGGCAATGACGGCAAACTCGCGTTCGTCGCCGAAGGCCAAGTGGTAAATGCGGGCTGTCGAGGCGTTCAGGAGGCGGAGCCGTACCCGACGGGTCGTAACGGGCAGATGCGGGTTGTACGTCCCGTTCACCAAGATCGTGTCGCCCAGCAGACCGGTGACGGCACGGTCGCGAAGCAGGAATCGCCCGCGCGAGTCGAAGCTGCGGTCTTGCAGGATGATCGGGATGTCGTCAATCCCGTACCTCCGCGGCAGCTGGGGATTGCCGCCGTCGTCAAGATAGAACAAGCCGGTCAGCCCACGAGTCGTCTGTGCCTCGGTTTCGCCATGGGGATGTGGGTGATACCACAGGGTTGCCGCCGGTTGCTCTATCGACCACTCCGGCTGCCACCGCTCCCCAGCGGCAATGGGCTGATGCGGGCCACCGTCGCTGGGTGCGGGAAGGTGCATGCCATGCCAGTGCACCGTAGTGATCTCGGATAGCCGATTCTCGATCAAGACGCGGACGCGCTGGCCGCGCGCCGCCCGCAAGGTAGGACCGAGATAGCCGGCGCCATAGCGACCATCGGTGTATCCCCAGGTCGGCGTTGCCACACCAGGAAGGAACTCCGCCGATCCAGCGGTAACGCTCAGCTGGAAGACGCGGACACCGTCGGCATCGACCTCAGACTGAGCCAGTGCGGGTATCCGGAGCCGGTTGGCGAAATCGAGGGTGTCCACAGTGTTGATCGGATCAGCGGTGGTGCGGTCGTACTCGCAGCCCAGCAGTGCGAGGGTGGGCAGCGCCGCCGCACCAGCCAGCAAGGTGCGGCGGCTGAGACGGGCGGACATGAGTTTCTCCGTGCTCGGGGATCAGAACGCCCACCACGGTAGAAATCTGGTTCGCACTTCCCCACTCGCTGAAAGCGACGAATACGGTCGCTTATCGACTACGTCGGGCTCAGGGTCAGTTAGGTGTTTTGAGAATGTCGCCCGGGTTTCACCAGGCCGGTCTCGTATGCGATGACCACCAGTTGGGCACGATCCCGGGCTCCCAGCTTGGTCAGCATGCGGCTGACGTAGGTCCGGGCGGTCGCTGGGCTGATGTGGATCTCCGCAGCGATCTCGTCGTTCGACAGACCGCGGCCGACACCAGTCAGTACGTCGCGCTCTCGTACGGTCAGCTCAAGCAGCCGGCCGTGATCGGCCACGCCCGCAGGCCCGGAAACGATGCCCTCCATCACCTTTCGCGTCACCGATGCGGAGAGCAAGGCATCCCCGGAGGCCACCACGCGGATCGCGTTGCGCAGGTCGTCCGGCTCGGCGTCCTTGAGCAGATAGCCGGAAGCGCCAGCCCGGATCGAGGCGAAGATTTGATCATCCTCATCGAAGGTGGTCAGCATGATGATGGCTGCGTCTGACAAGTGCGGATCAGTGGTCAGCTGCCGGGTCGCCTCGATCCCGTCGAGCCCGGGCATCCGGATATCCATCAGCACGATGTCAGGTTGGGTACGGGTCACAACCGCGACGGCTTCGCGTCCGTTGCCGGCTTCGCCGACCACCTGAATGTCATCGCTGTTCGCGAGCAGGGCGCGTAATCCACTTCGCACCAGGGCCTGATCATCGGCGACTACGACCCGAATCATGTGTCCGACCGCGCTGCCGCGGATGGCCAGGGCAATACGGCGGTCACCATCGTGCCGGCACCATGTCCAGGGCTGCTCACGGTAACCTGGCCGCCCCACTCGGCGGCTCTCTCCTGCATGCCTCGGATGCCGTTGCCGGCGCGGAGCTCTGCCGCGCCTTGCCCGTCATCGCGGACAGTGATGATCAATGCCTCAGGACTTTGATCAAGAATCACCTCCGCCTGAGCGGCGTACGCGTGTCGGATGACGTTGGTCAGCGCCTCCTGAAGAATTCGGTAGGCGGCCTGGCCGAGCGCTTCGGGTATCTCGGTACTGTCACCGGTCCGGACCATCCGCACATCCAGACCGTTGCCGCGGGCCTGCTCGGCAAGCGTTGGCACGTCGTCGAGGCCGGCCGGCAGCTCGACGGCTGCGTCCAGTGATCGGAGTCGTCGCACGGTACTGCGCAGCTCGGCCATGGCGGCGACGCTGATGCTGCGGATTTTAGCGACGGCGCGCTGTGCCTCCGGCACCTGCGCTGGCAGTGCCTCGGCGGCGACCGCGGATTGCAGCGAGATCATCGCGACGCGGTGGCCGAGCGCGTCGTGCAGGTCGCGAGCAAGCCGCAGCCGTTCCGCGTTGCGCTGTTCGATCGCGCGCCGCTCCAGCTCCACCCTGGCCTGGCGTTCCTGCTCACGCTGCGATTCCCTCAGCAGTTGTCGGGATCGCACTCCATCGCCCAACGCCAGCGACGCCCCCATCAATGCGATCACTGGAGGCAGCTCATAGCCGAGCAGCGGGCCGACCTCTCGCCCGCCGGCGATTTGAAAATAGACGGCCAATCCGACCAAGATCACCGAGACGAGGATGCTGATCCGCAGGTAGCCGGCCTCTGCGGCCGAGAACAGTGCTGTAGCTATCGGCAGAGCCAGTCCGATAGGCGGGTATTGCAGCGCGTAGTACGCGCAGATGCCGAGTGAGGTGATGATCAACACCTGGACTGGATATCTCCGGCGGATCAGCAAGATCAAGCCGAAACCCAGAGCGAAAACATAGGCTGGCCAAGGGTCCGGCCGGCCGTCACTGGCTCGGGTGAAGACAGCGACTCCGACCGCCATGGCCACCGTGTACCCCAGCAGGCCGTCGATCATTGCCGGTGACTTCCACCATGGTCGCGGCGATAGGAGGATGGCTGCCCTCGTCGCCATTCACTCACTCTAGGCGGCTAGCCCGCGGCAGCCGCAGAGATGGGCTATTCAGGCCGCCGGCAAGCGGCGTTCCGTGAAATTTCCGATGTCCGATTTCCGCTAGTGCAGAGCCCGTTCTGGGGGCACAGTTGGAGGCGTGCTCGACCACGAAACCTGTTATCGGGCGGTGAGCAGCCGCGACGAACGCTTCGACGGGATGTTCTTTACTGCGGTGCGGACTACCGGAATCTATTGCCGGCCTAGTTGCCCAGCGCGTACGCCGAAGCGTGAAAACGTACAGTTCTACCGCTCGGCGGCGGAAGCGCAGACCGCCGGCTATCGCGCCTGCCGGCGATGCCGGCCCGACGTCAGCCCCGGTGCGCCGGAATGGAACCTGCGAGCCGATCTCGTGGGCCGGGCCATGCGCCTTGTGGCGGACGGGATTGTGGATCGCGAGGGAGTAGCCGGACTCGCGGCGCGACTGGGTTATAGCGAACGTCAGATCCACCGCGCCCTCTCCCAGGAGGTTGGCGCCGGGCCGCTGCGACTGGCCCGCGCCCAGCGTGCGCAGACCGCGCGGATCCTCCTGGAGACCACCGATCTAGGGGTGACCGACGTCAGCTACGCGGCGGGGTTCGCCAGTATTCGGCAATTCAACGACACCATGCGCGAGATCTTCGCCTCGACGCCCAGTGACCTGCGGCGTCGCTCGCGGCGCGGTCCTGGCGCCCATCGCCTTATCGCGGGTCCCATTGAGCTCCGACTGCCGTACCGGCGGCCTGCCGACCTGACAAGCATCGTCGCATTCCTCGGGGCGCGAGCGGTGCCCGGCGTCGAGGAGGTCGACGGCGGAACGTATCGGCGCAGTCTTGTCCTGCCGCATGGCACCGGTGTCGCCGAGCTGACCCCGGCTACTGGCCATCTGCGGGCCACCTTGCGACTCTCTGATTTTCGTGATCTGACGGCCGCTGTTGCTCGCTGTCGCAGACTGTTCGACCTGGATGCCGACAGCGTGGCCGTCGACGAGGTGCTGGCGGCCGGTCCGGCTCTGGCGCCGCTGGTCAGAGCAGTACCTGGCATCCGGGTTCCGGGTGCGGTGGACGGGCACGAATTGGCGGTCCGGGCCGTGCTCGGTCAGCAGGTTTCCGTGGCAGCCGCCCGGCGGGTAGCGGCGCGCCTCGTTCAGGCGTACGGCAAGCCTCTTGATACTCCGGTCGGAGGACTCACCCATGTTTTCCCGACCTCGGATGCGCTGGCCGCGGTAGATCCGAGCGATTTCCCGATGCCGGCGCAGCGTCAGCGCACCATGCACGAGCTGACCGCCCGGCTCGCGGACGGCCGAATCCATCTCGACCCCGGCGCTGACCGGGCCGAGGTCGAACGCGAGCTGACTGAGATTGCTGGCATCGGATCGTGGACGGCAGGCTATGTCCGGATGCGTGCGCTGGCTGATCCCGACGTGTTTCTGGTCGGTGACTTGGGCGTTCGGCAGGGCCTGGTGCGGGCCGGTCTGCCAGATGATTCCGCCGCTGCGACCAAAGTTGCCGAGGCGTGGCGACCGTGGCGGTCCTATGCGCTGATGCATCTTTGGACGTCGACGACCGCCGAAGGGATGAAAGGAAACAATGAGAAAGGAAACCAGCATGACTGATACGACGACTTATTGGACCATGATCGACAGCCCGCTCGGGCCGCTGCTGCTGACGGCCGACGAGGAAGGCATCTCCGGCGTGATCATGGACGCCGACCTAGACGAGCAGACCGAGCCGAGCGCCGGTTGGGTCGAGGATCCCGCGCGTTTCGAGGAGGCGCGCCGGCAGCTCGAGGAGTACTTCGCGGGGCAGCGGACCGAGTTTGACCTTCCGCTCAGGGCGGCGGGAACACCCTTCCAGCGTGAGGTGTGGGCGGCGTTGCAGACCATTCCGTACGGAGAGGTCCGCAGTTACAGCGAGATTGCGGCACAGATTGGCCGACCAGGAGCTTCGCGTGCTGTCGGTCTGGCCAATGGGCGCAACCCCATCGCGGTGATCGTGCCGTGCCATCGAGTCATCGGGGCATCCGGCGCACTTACGGGCTACGGCGGCGGCCTGCCTCGCAAGCGCCTACTTCTTGACCTAGAAGCCGGATTGGCGCAACCTGCGTTGGCCACGCCATAGCGAGTTCGCACTTCAGGGCCTCATCGCTTCCTTGACGTCCTCGCTCCGCGTCGTCCGGCAATGGCCTGAGCAGGAAAGAGCAGGAGCAGCGCCAAGATCCCGGCGCGGGGAAAGAAGAGCGAGACCACTGCGGCGGCAACGAGCACCCCAATGACGACAGCACTTTGCGCAGCGTGATCGCGGCTCCTATCGGTTTCCTGGCTATCGGTCAATTCCGGGTGGCGGACGAGATAGTTGGCAATGAGGAGGTTCAGCACAGAGACGACGACCAAGGTGCCGATGTAGAGCGTGCCGAAGCCGCCTTCAATACGGTCCGCGATCAGTGCTGTCGGAAAAGGCAGGAAGACGATCGCGGCAAGCCATAACATGTTGAGCCCGATGAGTCTCGGACTATGGCGTCGAACCGGTGCGAACATGTTGTGGTGAATGGTCCAGTAGTTCGCGATCACCCAAAACGACAGGCCGAACGCAAGCAGTGCGGGCTGGTTCTCACCAATGACCTGGCCCAGGGTGGCGCCGGCGCGAGCTTCGATGTCGGTGAGCGGCAAGATCAACAATGTGATCGCAATTGCTACGACGCCGTCGCTGAACGCGATGACTCGATCAACGCTCGGTTCTCGTCCTTTCGCCCACGGGGCGTCGTCAGCCATGCGATTCACTCCTGGGGCCGAAGAGCAGCGTATCCAGTCCTCGGCGCAGGCCCGGTACCTCCGCTACCTTCCGGATGGCGAGCAACGTGCCGGGTACGTATGGTTCAGGGCTCTCACCCGGGTCATGGCGCATGATCAGCCGCTCTCCGGCGCCGCCGAAGACGATTTCGGTGCTGACCGCGAAACTCGGCAACCGCACCGAGTGGATTTGGGTGCCGGCAACGTCCACGCCTCGCGCTTCGCGAGGACCAACCACGTCTGAGACCGGCACTGCCACTTCCGGCGTACGGATCTGTGCCAGGGTGTCGGCAAGCTCTCGGGCGGTGCCGCTGGGTACGTCAGGCTTTCCAGCGCTGGCGTAGTCGAGGATCTCCCAGTGGTCCAGATGAGCGACAGCCAGGACGGCGGCTCGTTGCAAGATCGCCGCCATCACCGAGAAGTTACCTGCGGCCACGACGCCTACACCTGTGTTGCGTGCCAACTGGTCGAGCTCTGTGTAGTCATGGGCGGTGAGACCGCTGGAGCCGACGACCACATGGACGCCGGCTTGTACCGCCGTCCACACGTTCTGGCGTACGGCGGATGCGCTGGTGTAATCGACGAGCACATCGGCCTCCGCAGCATCGAGTGCCTCAGCAACCGAGGCGTAGATCAATCCCTCGGACCGTGATTGCGTGGCGTCGGCAAGCCTGCAGCCTGCCGCGGATCGGGATACTCCGGAGATCAGGCGGAGGTCGTCTGCGGCATCTACGGCTTTCAGAATTGGTGGTGCGGTCCAGCCGGTGATCCCGGCGAAGCAAACCCTGATCATGACCTGACACTAAGGGCGCATGCGTCTGTCACCGTGGCGACAAACCGCAGGCTTCTGTCGTCAGCGTCCAGGTGGGTTCCACTGTGGCGGCATCGACGTCAGGTCTGCACCTGAGGCCGTGGGGTAAGTATCCAGTGAGCGTAAGTCGGCCACCTGCAAGGCGCGGGCGACGTCGGTGGGGGAGACCACGCCGATGACTCGTCCCTCGGCGTCTACCACCACTGCGCGGCCGTCGCTGCAGCCCTGCATCCGTTCCATGAGCTCAACGATTGGCTCCTCGGCACGCGCAACAGGAACCTCCGCCGGCGCACAAGCGATGTCCCGCAGTCGAGTGCTGGCACGCGATTCGGGCGGCACGGCGCGTATCCGGTTAAGGGTCACCAGGCCGGTGAGCCGACCCTGAAGATCAACGAGGGGGTACGTGGAGAACGGCTGAGTCAACGCCACTCGCGCAATGAATTCCTCCACGGTGAGGTTGGCGTCGACAACGACGGGCGTCGCGGTCATCATCTGACCGACAGCGACACCAGCCAGCTGGCCGCCGAGCCGAGCCTGCTGCTCTTCGGCGGTTGCGGCACTGACCACGAACCAGCCGATTAGAGCGAGCCAGACACCACCCAGTCCGAAACCGGTCACCACCTGGAGCACGCCGAGAGCGATCAGTGCGAAGCCGACAAACCGACCCGCGCGGGCGGCGCTCACCGCAGCGGCCTGGCGGTTACCTCGCCAGCGCCACAAGGCCGCCCGCAACACCCGACCGCCGTCCAGCGGGGCCGCCGGGATGAGGTTGAATACCGCGAGCATCCCGTTCGTCGCAGCCAGGTAGGCGAGTACGCCGAAGGGCAGGCCTGCGGTGCCAAGCCAGCTGACGCCGCCAGCTGCGAGACCGAAGATGACGGCCAGCGCGAAACTGGTCAGCGGGCCGACGATAGCGATACGAAAGTCCGCGCCCGGGGTCTTCGCCTCGCCCTTCAGCTGCGCGACCCCACCCAGCAACCACAACACGATGCTCTCGACCTCGATGCCGTTACGGCGGGCAACCAACGAGTGCGCAAGTTCGTGGGCCAGCAATGAGGCAAGGAACAGCACGGCCGCGATGATGGCGGCGATGAGGTAGGCAACGATGCTGCGCCCCGGAAAAGCATTGGGCAATTGCCCGGTGGCCAGCCCAGCGACCAAGATCGCCACAATGAGAAAGACGCTGGCATTGATCCCGACGCGGATGCCGGCAATGCGGCCCAGCGAGATGGACGCTCGCATCGATTTCACCACCTCCAAGAACGGTGTTCATATCCGGTGTACCAGTGCACCGAAACTCAGCCCGGCTCGCCCCTCACGGTGCTGCCTCATTCAGCATGCGCCAGGCAAGTAGCGCAGCCCCGCGGCGCCCGGCGTCAGCACCGAATCTGCCACCCGAGATCGTTGGGGCCGACCGCCATGCGAGGCCGCCTTGTACCTCGCGGGTGAGCGGGTCTAGCAGGGCTGCGCCGGAGTCGGCCAAGCCACCACCGATGATGATCATTTCGGGGTCCATGATCAATATGTAGTTCACCAACGCCCTACCCAGAGCTGTGACGGCATCGCTGAAGATTCGCCGGGCCATGTCGTCGCCGGCGCTTGCCCGGCTGATCACATCGCTGGCAGGGACGCCGCTGATTCCGCTGATGGCGGAGTAACGGCGGGAGAGGGCGGCTCCGCTGGCATAGATTTCGGTACATCCGCGTTGTCCGCAGGCGCACCATTCTCCATCGGGGAAGACCGGCAGGTGGCCAAGCTCACCGGCCATCCCAGTTGCACCGGTTGCCAGCTGACCTCTGGTGATCACGGCCGCAGCAATGCCGGTGCCTAGCGCGACGAAGAGCATCTCGTGCGCACCGCGGCCGGCACCCAGTTCCAGCTCTGCCAGTCCCGCCGCACGTACGTCGTGGTCCAAGATCACCGGCAGACCAACTGCTTCCGCAACCATCTGGCGGATGGGTAGGTCCCGCCAGCCGATGTTCGTGGCGTAGACGGCAATACCGTGCTGCGCATCCACAACACCAGGAACCACCAGGCCCACCGCCCGCAGCCGGCCGGCCTCGGGGATGTGGTTTCGCAGCTCGACGACGGTGTCAATCATTGTTGCGACGACGGCGTCCGGGCCCTCGTCTCTGGGCGTTGGTTGCTGGCAGCGACCGTAGTCGCGCCCGTCCGAATCGAGGAGCGCGGCCTTGATCGTTGTACCTCCGACATCGACGCCCATGACGAGATCGGTCATGTCAGGAAAGCAAGACGGAGCGAGCCAAGTGCGGGGGCTCGTCGGGATTGAGGCCCTTGGCCTCCGCGAGCGCCACCGCTAACCGCTGGGCTCTGATCAGGTCCGCCATCGGGTCAAGACCGCTGTCTTCCACGTACGCGCCGGTCACCTCTAGGTCTTTGAGCAACCCTGATGGAGGCGAGCCAAACACCCACACCGTCGAGGCCGGACCAACCACACTGATCGGACCATGACGAAACTCCGTGGCCGGGTAGGACTCCGTCCAGGACTGGGAGGCTTCGCGCAGCTTCAGTGCGGCCTCGTTCGCGATCCCGACGGACATGCCGCTGCCCAGGAACGTGAACTGGGCAGAGTCGAGCGCGCGCGGCGGCAACGGAGCGCTCAATGCGGATCGTCCCTGATCGATGACATCGGTGAGATCTTCGCCCAGCCAGGCCCGCCACAAGGCCAAGGACGTGGTAGCGAACCGGGTTTGCACGATGGATTTCTCGTCGGCGAAGCCCAAGATCACGTGATGATCCGCCAGCTCGACGACCGGTGCTGCGGGGTCGGCGGTGATCGCGACCGTACGCGGTCCCGTTCCGTTCCGCAGGGTCTCGAGTAGCCGGAGCACCTCTGTTGTGGTGCCGCTGCGGGACAGTACGACGATGGCGTCGTAGAAGCGGTGGGTCGGGAATTCTGACGCGGGGAACGCGTCGGTTTCGCCGTGGCCGGAACGTTCCCGCAGGGCGGCGAAGCTCTGGCCCATGAAGAACGAGGTCCCGCACCCTATGACGGCCACCCGCTGACCAGGCTCAGGAAAAGCGTCACGAGTGGGTCTGGTAATTGCGAGACTGGCGGCCCGCGCCCACGCCGACGGCTGGTCAGCAATCTCTGTTGAGACGTGCCAGGCCATAGGCCGAAGTCTGGCACGGCGTCACCCCGGCCGAGAGCGCTCTCCCACCCGTCAGCGTATTGTCCAGGGCCATGGGCGTCGCCACCGCGGTCATTCACTCAGTCCGGTTGATAAGCGCAGCTGTGGACCGTGCCGACGCCTTCGTCGCTTTCGCAGACGGTCGCGTTCTTGCCACCGGAACCGGCGACGGCTGGCGTGAGCTCGCCGGAGACGACGCGGATGTGCTGGAGGGCGCGGGCCACATTCTCACCCCAGGGCTGATCGACATCCACAACCACGGAGGCGCCGGAGCCTCGTACGGCGACGGCGCCGAGGCGATTCGTACGGCAAGCCGGCTGCACCGCGAGCACGGTGTGACTCGTCAGTTGCTCTCGTTGGTTACGGCTTCACCGGAAGATTTGATCTCTCAGATCCAGGTCGCAGTGGCTGAGACGCGACGAGACCCCACGATCCTCGGAATCCATCTCGAAGGCCCATTTTTGTCCCGCAAGTACTGCGGGGCGCACGACCCATCGCTGCTTCGCGACCCCGATCCGGACCTGGTTGAGCAGTTGCTGAGCGCGGCCGACGGCACGCTGCGCCAAGTCACGATGGCACCGGAGCGGACCAATTTCGCGAAGTCGGCGGCGATGTTTCGGGAAGCGGGGGTAGTCGTCGCGGCTGGTCACACCGCGGCGACGTACGAACAAGCGCGAGCGTCGATCGACGAGGGGGCAACCCTCCTCACCCATACCTTCAACGGGATGCCCGGCGTGCATCATCGCGCGCCCGGGCCAGTGCTCGCATTCGTTGAGGATTCCGGTGTTTGGATGGAGGTGATCAATGACGGTATCCACGTGCAACCGGCGGTTATTCGGATGCTCTACCGGCTGGCTCCCGGACGAGTGGCCCTGGTCTCCGATGCAATGGCAGCCGCAGGCGGCGGGGACGGGAGATACCACCTGGGCAACCTGGATGTTGAGGTTGCCGGCGGCGTTGCGCGGGTCATCGGAGGAACTTCGATTGCTGGTTCCACACTCACCTTGGACGCTGCGGTCGGCTACGGCGTACAGACCGTCGGCCTGACACCTCTCGAGGTCATCGAAGCCGCAACAGTCATCCCCGCTCGGATCCTGGGAGTCGACGATGAGTTCGGACGCCTGGAGCCGGGCTATGTCGGCGACGCTGTCCTGTTCGACAAAGACTGGCAGGTACGGAGTGTCTGGATCGGCGGGCAGTTGGTCGGGGAGCTGGAGCAGTAGGCGATGGAAGTTGTCATCACGACGACCCGCGACGAGGTAGGAAAGTTGGCTGCCGACGCGATCGATGAACTCGTCCGGGCGCGGCCGGAAGCTGTGCTTGGCGTCGCGACCGGATCAAGTCCCTTGATCATCTATGACGAACTCGGCCGCCGCGTGGCGCAGGGCTCCTTGTCGCTGGCGAGCGCGCGAGCTTTCATGCTTGACGAATACGTCGGGCTGCCGGCAGATCATCCGCAGCGATACCGCAATGTCATCCAAGCCGAGTTTGTCGACAAGGTGGATATCGATCCGGCTCAGGTATCGGGGCCGGATGGACTGGCCGAGGACCTGGCGACGGCTTGTGACGCGTACGAGCACGCGATAGCTGACGCCGGCGGTGTCGACCTCCAGATTCTTGGCATCGGCACCGACGGTCATGTCGCCTTCAATGAACCAGGCTCGTCGCTCGCGTCGCGAACCCGGATCAAGACACTGACCAGCCAGACCCGCAGGGACAACGCTCGATTCTTCGGCGGGGACGTGGACGCTGTTCCACAGCACTGCCTGACCCAAGGTATTGGCACCATTCTCGAGGCTCGCCACATCGTGCTCGTGGCTTCGGGGCGAGGAAAAGCGGAAGCCGTCCATCAGCTCGTCGAGGGATCCGTCTCCGCGATGTGGCCCGCTACGGCGCTGCAGCTACATCCACATGTCACGGTGTTGCTGGACACCGCAGCGGCTTCGCGCCTTCAGCTCGCCTCGTACTACATCGAGACTTATCAGGGCAAACCGAGCTGGCAGGGCTTTTAACGTTGCTCGAAACTCTGCTGCCTGGGTTCGCCGGGACAGTACTGCCCAGCTGGCTACGGGAGCGGCTCAGGGCGGGATTGGGAGGTGTCTGCCTATTTGCGGAGAACATCTCCTCACCCACGCAGCTGCGGGCCCTGACCGATTCGATCATGGCCGCGAACCCGTACGCGATCATCGCTGTGGATGAGGAAGCCGGTGATGTGACACGGCTCTTTGCGGCGACTGGCGCGCCGTTCCCTGGCAACGCTGTGCTGGGGCGGCTGGACGACGTTGACACCACCCGCGACACCGCGGCAGCCATCGGCTGGTCGCTGCGTGAGGCCGGCTGCACCGTCAACTTCGCGCCGTGCGTGGATGTCAATTCCCGGTCCGACAATCCAGTGATCGGCGTCCGCAGCTTTGGCAGCGACGCCGATCTGGTGGCGCGGCATGGGGCAGCCTGGGTGGCAGGCCTGCAGTCGACGGGCGTGGCGGCGACGGCCAAGCATTTTCCGGGGCACGGCGACACGGCGCAGGATTCCCACGTTTCGTTGCCTGTGGTCAACCGCTCCCTTGATCAACTTCGCCAGCGGGAGTTGCTGCCGTTCGTCGCCGCCATCGATGCGGGCTGCCGGTTAATCATGACGTCGCACATTCTGCTGCCACAACTTGATCGAGAGCAGCCGGCCACGATGAGCCGAATCGTCCTGGATGATCTACTGCGCAGAGAGCTAGGCTTCTCCGGCGTCGTCGTCAGCGACGCCTTGGATATGGCCGGTGCCTCCGGCGCTGTCGGAATGGCAGGGGCGGCTGTCGCTGCGCTGCGAGCAGGCTGCGATCTGCTGTGTCTGGGGACCGAGAACACAGATGCGCAGCTGGCCGATATCGAGCAGGCAGTCCAGAATGCGATCGCCGAGGGCAGCCTTGCGAACGACAGGGTGTCGAACGCAGCGAGTCGAGTGCTTGGGCTTGGGCGGGATCTCGCAGCCGCGCGGGCGACAGCCGGGCCGCCTCCGGATTTGGTACCGGGCTGGCAGCCGGGACGCGAGGTCGGGCTGGCTGAAACGTTCGATCTCCAACCCGCAGCATCGGCCTGGCGCAGCAGGGCAGCCGGCCGGTACTCGGTCGTACGTCTCGAGGCTGCTCCCAATATCGCTGCGGGCCACATACCGTGGGGGCCGCCAGCGTCCGAATATGTGATTTCCCCTGGGCAATCGAGGATGCCATCCTTCCACTCCAACGAACCGGTACTCGT
>Ga0307289_10000326_pt1 | contig 20214 bp, 18 predicted proteins | sample ER_DNA_143_FD_194483 | JGI IMG/M metagenome (GOLD analysis project Ga0307289, IMG submission 194483) | Bulk soil microbial communities from the East River watershed near Crested Butte, Colorado, United States - ER_DNA_143 | ecosystem: Environmental > Terrestrial > Soil > Floodplain | place...
CCGCGCAACAGACACCAACGGACGCCGGCGCGATCCAGCGCCATGAAGACCTCGCGGAGGAGCGGACGGAGCCCGAGGCGATCCTCCGGGGGGGCGGAGGCCGTCAAGCGGCGACCGTGCTCGGCATGGCCCGTGCCGACGCGCGCTGGCCCGTCACCTGCTCCTCGATCCACCGGTAGGTCGGCAAGAGCCCCTCTTCGAGCGAGACTCGCGGCTCCCACCCGATGATCTCACGCAGCCGGGTGTTGTCCGAGTTGCGCCCGCGCACGCCCTGGGGCCCATCGATGTGCTCGATCTCGATCCCCGGCTTGCCCGAGATGTCGATGATGATCCGTGCGAGCTGGTTGACGCTGACCATCCGGTCGGTGCCGAGGTTGAGGGGCGAGCAGTACCCCGACCGCATGATCCGGTGGATCCCCTCGACGCAGTCGTCGACGTAGCAGAACGATCGAGTCTGCTCGCCGTCGCCCCAGACCTCGATCGATCCGCCGGGCTCGGCCAGCGCCACCTTGCGGCAAAGCGCCGCGGGCACCTTCTCACGACCGCCGTCGTAGGTCCCGTAGGGCCCGTAGACGTTGTGGAAGCGGACGATCCGCGTCTCGAGGCCGAACTCCTCCGCGTAGTAGAGGCAGAGCCGCTCGGCGACGAGCTTCTCCCAGCCGTAGGCGTCCTGCGGATTGGCGGGGTAGGCGACCTCCTCGCGCAGGGGCACGACGTCGGTGTGGTCCTGGAGGTGCTCCGGATAGACGCAGGCGGTGGAGCTGAAGAGGTACCGCCCGGTCCCGTGCACACGTGCCGCCTCGATCGTGTTGAGGTTCATGAGCAGGTTGTCGTGGAAGATCGTGCCGTGGTTGGACGAGATGAACCCCATGCCGCCCATGTCGGCGGCCAGCGCATAGACCTCGTCGGTCCCGTGCATCACGCGCAGCGCCTCCTCCCGCAGGCGGAGGTCCGCGATCTCGAACTCGTCGGCATCCACCGCCGTGTACTCCGGCAGCTTCACGTCGACGCCGCGCACCCAGTATCCGCGCTCCTTGAGATAGGTCACGAGGTGGTGTCCGATGAACCCACCCGCTCCCGTCACCAGGACCCGCGTCATGCCACGCTCCCTTGTTCGGCTTCTATACGTTCAACGTGGCGGGCACGTGCTGGATCTCGCGTGGTCGCGCCGGCGGCGAAACCCTGTTCGTTCGCGGCGGCATAACCCTGTCCGTTCGGCCAGCTTCGGGAGCGCCGGGCCGCCCGAAGCGCCAGTAGGCGCGGCGCGCGGCCGCCTCTAGCATCGGTCCGACGCCAACGGGGAGGACCTCGATGCGCATCCTGATGTGCGTTTCCGATGCGCCACTGCACCCGATCAACACCGGATACCGGCGGCAGCTGACCGGCCTCGTCACGGAGCTCGGCAGGCGCCACGACGTGCGGCTGATCGGCTACCGCCATCGCGACCAGACGCGAACGCCGTCGGTCGAGGGCGACCTGCGGATCGTCGACTACGAGCGGCCCGGCCACGCCGGCAACGCGGCCGACCTCGCGATGGCGATGACGCTACGCCGTCCGCTGCGCGCCGCGCGGCTCACGCGTGGCCTGCGCGATCCCCTGCGCGAGGAGCTGCGGCGGTTGCGCCCGGACGTCGTGCACGTCGGGCCGGGCAAGCTGTCCGGGCTGCTCGGCGACCTCGAAGGGCGCCCTGCGGTTCTCGGTGTGATGGACGCCTGGCACCTCAACGTCGAGGCGCGAGCCGAGGCGGCGCGAGGGGTCCGGCGGCCGCTGCTGCGCGCAGATGCCCGGCGCATCCGGCGCTTCGAAGCTGCTCGCTATCGCGGCTGGGACCGCGTCGTGCCGAGCAACGAGGACGACATGCGCGAGCTGCTCGCGCTCGACGACACGCTGCCGATGGCACTCGTGCCGATCGGCTTCGACGCCTCCGCTTACGCGCCCGACCCGGCCGCAAGGCGTCGCCGCGACCGCATCATCTTCCACGGCGCGATGAGCTACGCCCCCAACGTGGTGTGCGCGGAGCGCCTCGCGCGCCACGTCCTGCCGCGCGTCCGCGCACGGCGCCCGGACGCGCACCTGGTGATCGTGGGCCGCGACCCGGCGCCCGAGGTCCGCGCGCTCGAGGCGCGCGCCGGCGTCCGCGTCGTCGGCGGCGTCGACGACATGCGTCACTGGATCACGACCAGCGCCGTCTGGGCCGGTCCGTTCACGATCGGCACCGGGATCAAGACGAAGCTGCTCGAGGCGATGGCCACGAACACGCCGGCCGTCGTGACACCGGTCGGCGGACGGGGCCTTGATCTCGCGTCGGGGACGTTCCTCGTCGGCTCAAGCGACGAGGAGCTGGCGGCGCATCTGTGCTCCGTGCTCCAAGACGAGGACCTGGCCTGGGTCCTCGGCGAGCGCGGCGGCGACTATGTCCGTGGCAGCTACGACTGGCCGGCAGTCGGCCGCGCGCTCGAGCGGGTGTACGAGGAGGTCGTCGCCGAGAAGCGCATGCCGGCGCGGTAGGGAGGACGCCGCCACGTCCTTCGCCGCGCTCGCCCACGCGTTCCTTCCCGCGGATCCCGGTCTGACCGGTGTGGTGGTGGACGCCGCGGCCGAGCACCGCTTCGCGCTCGGGACGCTGCCCGCCGACGTCGCGCTCGTGTGGGGACGGCTGCCAGACGGCTCGCAGCACCCGCTGCGCCAAGCGGCCGCGCGCGAGCTCGATCTTCGCGCGCTGAGGGCGGCGCTGCCACGGCGCCTCCATGTCGCCGCCGTGCATCGGCTGCCCGCGCCCGGCGCGAGAACCGGGGTACGCGGTTGGGCGCGCGGCATCCTGCGGGCCGGTGTCGTCGTGGAGGTCGCCCCGCCGGACGCGGGCCCGCGGATCCTCGACGCGGTGACTCAGGTGGCGGGCGCCGAGCGTCTCGAGCCGCCGCTCCACGCGGGCGCCGGCGGCACCGTGCTCGTCCGCGCCAGGATGGCGAGCGGCGCGCGCGGCCTCCTGCGGGTGACACGCGCCGGCGCGTCCGGTGACCCCGCCGCGCTGGCGGAGACGCTCGAGCGCCTCGCAGCCGCGGGTGTGCCGCTGGCGCCGCGGACGCTCGGTCGAGGCGTCGTGGCCGGCGCGTCGTGGAGTGCGGAGAAGCTGCTGCCGGGCCACCGGCCCGACCGCGTCACGCCGGATCTCGTCCACCAGGCCGCCCGAGCGTTCGGTCGGCTCCCGATCTCGGATTCCGTTCCCACTGCGCCCGTCGAGGACCTGCTCGGCGCGGCCGCCGCCCTGCCCCGGCACGCCGCGGACCTGCGGCGGCTGGCCGACCGCCTGTGGTCGCGCCTTGACGGCATCCCGTCCGTGCAGCGCCACGGCGACCTCTGGGCCGGCAACCTCCTCGTCGACCGCGGGAGGCTGACCGGCATCGTCGACTGGGACGCCGCACACAGCCACGGCGTGCCTGGCGCCGACCTCGTGCAGCTCATCGGCACCAACGCGCGCCGGCGCCAACGCCTGCCGCTCGGACGGGCGGTGCTCGAGCTTCCGTGGCGCGCGAGCACGTTCACCGCGGCCACCGCGGCGTACTGGTGGGCACTCGACGTCACGCCCCGGAGGGCTCTCCTCGACATCGCCGGCATCGCCTGGTGGGCCAGCGAGATCCACCACACGCTCGTGCGCTTCCCGCAGCGCCGCACCGACGAGCGGTGGGTGGCCGAGAACGTCGCGGCGGTTCTCGAAGGCCTCGAGCGCCGACGGCCGGATCAGGCGCTCCGCCGCGGCTCCCAACGATCGATCTCCCGCCGCCGCAGGACGTTCCAGAGCGCGGCCAGCGACGCGCCGTTGACCAGGCAGAAGTAGGCGGGCAGCGCAAGGACGCGCGAGCGCCACCCGCCGCTCCGCCGGAGGAACAGGCCGGCGGTGCCGAGCCCGTACAGCGCGCCCTGAGCGGCGGCGAGCGCACGGAACGCCCGCGACCGCCGTGCCTCGACCGCCGCGGTCAGCGCGAGCGCGGCGAGCGGTAGCGCCATCAGCCGCCGCAGCACCTTGTGCGACAGCAGCTGGAGCGCGTAGAAGCCGTACCGGCGCGGATCGAGGAGCTCGTGCCGCGCCACCACCGCGTTGAGCCCGCGCGTCATCACCCGCACCTTGCGCGCGAACTCATCTCGGCCGGATCGAGCCACCGGCTCGAACGCGATCGCCTCGGGCGCGAAGACCAGCCGCTTGCCCTGTGCGATGACGGCCGTCGAGGTCGCGAAGTCGTCGGTGACGCCCGGCGGCACGCGCGAGAACAGCGCGCGGCGCACGGCGTAGATCGCGCCGGTCGCCGAGATCGCGTTGCCCCCGCGGCTCTCCGCGCGCTTGATCGCCCGATCGAGATCCCAGTACAGGCGCTCGCCGGTCGCCACCGCCGCCTCCGCGTGATCGGCGAGGTAGCGCTGGTCGCCCGCGACCGCCCCGACGTCCGGATCGGCGAACGGCGCGACGAGCGCTCGCAGCGCGTCGCCGGCATAGAGGCTGTTGGCGTCCGAGAACACCAGGATCTCGCCCGTCGCGACGCCGACGGCGGCGTTCAGCGCGCTCGCCTTGCCGACGCGGGGCAGGTTCAGCACGCGGACGCGCCCGTCGCCGCGCGCGCGGGCGGCGGCGTCCGTGCCGTCGTCGCACCCGTCGGCAGCGACGACCACCTGAAGGCGGTCCTGCGGATAGTCGAGGTTCAGGAGGTTGTCCAGCTTCGCGCCGATCGACCGGGCCTCGTTGCGGGCGGCGACGATGACGCTTACCCGCGGCGTGATCGGCGCGCTGAGATGCGGGCGTGACCGCAGCCGCGCCCGCAGCAGGACGAGGCCGGGGAAGAGCACGTAGGTGTAGCCCACGAGCCCCGACGCGATGAAGAAGATGATGCGGCTCACGCGACGGCCTCGGCGCCGAATCGTCGCGCCAGCTCGGTGGCGCTGTCTTCGAGGTCGAACTCCGCGAGGACCCGGTTGCGGGCGGCCCGCCCGAGACGATCGCGCAGCGCCGGCTCGGCGGCGAGCCGCCGCAGCGCGCGCGCGATCGCCGCCGCATCGCGCGGCGGCACGAGCAGTCCGCTGACCTCGTCCTCGACCAGCTCCGGGATGCCGGAGATCGCGCTGGCCACGACCGGCAGCCCCGTGCTCATCGCCTCCATGAGCACGACCGGGATCCCCTCGCGGCGGCCCGCTCGGGTCGGCACGCTTGGCGCAACGAGCGCGTCGGCGCGCCACAGCTCCTCGACGATCTGCTGACGCGTGCGCGGGCCTGCGACCACGACGCTCTCGGTGAGGCCGGCTGCCTCGACCTGGGCGCGGAGGGCCTTCTCGTCCGGGCCGGCCCCGATCAGCCTGCAGCGCACGTCGATGCCCTGGCCGGCCAAGAGCCGGCACGCCTCGATCAGGTGCGGCTGCCCCTTGACCTCGTGCAGCGTCCCGACGCAGACGATCCTCAGCGCGTCGCGCCGTTGCCCGGCGGGTTTGAGTGTGGCCGGGGCGAACAGGTGCGTGTCGACGCCGGCCCGCAGGACGTGGACCTTCCCGGCGACCTCCTCGCCGCACTCCGCGACGATCAGCCGGCGGTTGTCGTGCGAGATGGTCGCCACGAACGCCGCCTCGGCGACCTTGCGCCCGAGCATGCGACGGTCCTTGTGCAGATCCGACCCGTGGGCGGTGAAGCTGAACGGGATCTCCGTGAGCCGGTGGACGATGAGGCCCGCCACAGCGGGATGGTTGGCGAAGTGGCAGTGGACGTGGGTGACGCCCTCGGCCTGCATCCGCCGCGCCGCGTGGGCCACCTTCGGGAAGCAGCCGATTGCGCCGACGAAGAAGTTCGGGCTGCCCCATGTCCCGATCAGCACGTCGCGCCAAGCCCGCAGGTAGGGGCCCGGACGGCGCCGCAGCCAGACGAGCTGGCTTACGACGATCGCCGGCGACAGGAAGGCCTCGTACCGCGAGCGCGCGACGAGTGGCGCCGCTTCGGAATGCACCAACGGAGCGCGTTCGCGGAGCAGGGGGTAGAGGTCGACTTGGACGCCGCGCCGCTGCAGTGCCAGGACCTCGCCGAGCACGAACGTCTCGGTCAGCTTCGGGAAGCGCGACATGATGTACGCGACCCGTGCCGGCGCGGCGACAGACGCGACCGGCGCCGTGGCCTGCGGTCGGACCGCGAGCCGGGCGCGCAGCGCCGTCCGACCGGTGCGCCGGCCGATGTTGATGCGCTCGAGCGCGAGCCAATCGGGCGCGTCGGGCGCGGTGAGGCTTGCCGAGGTCGTGAACGCGAGCCGGATGCCTGCCGCCCGCAGTACGCGGTCCGCTCCGGGCGGCGCGGCGCCGCCCGGGAACGCGAAGGCCGACGGGGGCCTACCGGTCTCGCGCCGCAGGTCCTCGACGGAGCCTGCGATCTCAGTGGCAACGCGCTGCTCGGGGACGCGGGAGAGCAGCGGGTGCGTGCGCGAGTGCGCGCCGAGCGCCACCCCCTCGCGTGCTAGACGGCGCAACGCGGACCACGACAGCACAGCGCCGAGCGGCGGGGGCGCCGCGAGGGCGTCAACAAGCTCGTCGACGAGCGCCATGGCGGCGTCGTGCGGAAGGCTCTTGACGTGCTCGCGCAGGGCTCGGTAGGTCCGGCGGCGCTGCCATGCCGCGTGCAGCGGCAGCGACCCGAGTGGCGTGGCGATCGTCCCGCGCGCCGCGTCGATCGCTGCGAACAGGCGGTCCCACCAGAACGCCCGACCCGGCGATCCCGGGTACGCCGTCGGGACGAAGAGCGCCGCTGGAATGCCGAGCCGCCGGAGTACGGGCCACGCGTGCTCGTCGAAGTCGCGGTAGGCGTCGTCGAACGTCACGAGCACGGCGCCGCGCGGGAGCGGCGCGCCGCCGTTTCGGGCGCGCAGCACGTCGTCGAGCGAGACGGCGCGGCGGGTGCCCGCCAGCCACCGCATCTGGCGCTCGAAGGCCTTCCGTGTCGCGCTCACGATACCCGGCGGCCCGCGCCGCGGATCCCCGATGCGGTGGTAGGTCAGCACGGCGGGCGTCGCCGCGCTACGCGGCATGGCGCGCCTTCCGGGCCAGACGCGTCGTGACGGCGGCGAGCTCCGCCACGGCGGGCAGCGGATCGTCGCGGCAGAGCACGTCGAAGCCGTCACGCGGCCACGGCAGGCGCAGCGCCGCGGTGAGCGCGTCGCGCCGACGTGGGGCGGGGAGAAAGGGGTAGGGCCGCCGGCGGCGCAGCACCGACGCGATCCAGACGAGCTCGAGGCCGAGATTGCGCGAGCGGACGCCTGGGATGGGGCGTCCGTCCGAGCGCGCGTCGAGCCTGCGCCCGAGATGAAGCTCCACAAGGCGCAGGGGGAAGTCGACCCCGCTCTTGACGGCGAGCGGCAGGGAGCCCCAGATACGGCCGTTGATCTCCATGAGGACCGGCCCCTGCGGGCTTACGCGGAACTCGACCATCGCGAGCCCTGTCCAGCGCAGCGCGGCCAGCAGCCGCCGCGCGTGGCCGTAAAGCTCCGCGTCCAGCTCGACGCTCTCGCGCAGCGCGCTGGCCCCGCCCGTGATGGGAACCTCGTGCAGCCGGCGATGCTGGAAGGCCGCGAGCGGCTGCCCGCGGTCGACGAGCAGCTCGACCCCGACGCCCTCGCCGGGGCGGTACTCCTGCAGTAGGGCCGCGCAGCGTCCGTCGAGGCGCATCACCTGCTCGGCGAGCTTGCGCGTCCCGTCGGCGTAGGCGACCTGCAACGCCTCGACGGCCCCGTTGCGATAGACGCGCGAGGCGACCGGCTTGACCACGACGGGCCACCCGAGCTCTGCGGCGGCCGTCAGCGCCTCATCGACGCTGTGCGCGACCGCGGTCCGTGGCGCCGGCACCCCGAGCCGCCGGCCGAGGGCGAGCGTCTCCCGCTTGTCCGTCACGGCGGCGAGCGCGTCGGCGTCGGGCAGCGCGAGCGCACATACGCCGGCGAACCGTTCGCGCGCCGCCGAGAGCGGCAGCAGCACCTCGTCGGTGACGGGGACGATCAGGTCGACCCGCCGCCGCTGCGCGGCGTCCAGCAGTGCCTCGATCGCCGCTTCCGGCGCTACGGCGGGGTCGGGATAGAGCAGCCGCTCGGAGGCGTAGCGCGACCGGAAGCCCGGGCTACGGGGCCGATGGTCGGCCGCGATGACCTGGACGCCGTGGCGGCCGAGCGACCGGATGAACGCGATCGCGCTCCCGCGCGCCGCGTCGGTGACGAGGACCCGCACCATGCCGGTCACCGCCCTGTGGCGGCCTTGCGGACGATCTCGGCCACGTCGGCGACGACCGCGTCGACCGGCTGCGTCGCCGACACGACCGCGAACGCGCAGTCGATGCCGGAGGTGTCGGCAAGCCGGAGGTATTGCTCTCGCCGGCGCGCAAGCGACGCGAGCGTCCCTTCGCCCTTCCGCGCGAAGAGCACCTCGGGCGGCGCATCGAGGAGAACGACAAGGTCCGGCCGAGGATAGGCGTGCATGAGCATCCACCCGTGGATGCGCCGGCTCAGCGGGCGGCCCGCTCCGGCGACGTCGAAAGCGTGGTAATCGGCCAGGAAGTGGCGGTCGAAGACGACGATCGAGCCGCGCGTCACGAAGGCCTGCGCGATCAGCTGGCGGTACCACTCTTCCGCGAGCCGATTGGCCAGCCGCAGCGCCGAGCGCCCCGCCCGGCACGCTCGGCGCACGCCGCGTGGGCGAGCACCCCGGCGGGCCTCGGCCGGCGGCCGCTGCGTCGCGGCGGCGCGCCGCTTGATCGCATGCGCGATCCGCGTGCTCGGCAGCTGGCGATTGCTCGACTCGGCGCTGACGCCCATGTACAGGTAGCGGACCGGCAGCCCGGTCGCGTGCTCGAGGGCGCGCCCGACCGTCGTCTTGCCGGCGCCGTCGCACCCGACCAGCGCCACGCTGAAGCCCGGGCGCCCGCGGCAGGCACTGCGCGCCGTCATGCGCCCGACCGCCGGAGCACGACCACCACGGTGCGGGCGAGGAGGATCACGTCGAACGCCAGCGAGCGCCGGCGGATGTACTGCACGTCGAGGCGCAGGCGCTCGTCGAACGTCGTGACGTTGCGTCCCTCGACCTGCCACAGGCCGGTGATCCCCGGCCGCACGTCAAGTCGCTGCGTGTGCCAGAGCTCGTATCGCGACGGTTCAAACGAGGTCGGGCGAGGCCCGACGAGCGACATGTCGCCCCGCAGGACGTTGAACAGCTGGGGCAACTCGTCGAGGCTCGTCGCCCGCAGGAAGCGCCCGACGCGCGTGATCCGCGGATCGTTCGGGATCTTGAAGTCGGGCGGCGGGACCACGCTGAGGTGCGCGAATTGCGGTTTGAGCTCCTCCGCGTTCGCGAGCATCGTGCGCAGCTTCAGCATCCGGAAGCGCCGCCCGTCGCGGCCCGTGCGGAGCTGGGCGTACATCATCGGCCCCGACGTGTCGAGGCGAATCGCGAGCGCGCACACGGCGATGACCGGGATCGCGATCACGAGCAGCAGGGTGCAGACCACGAGGTCCAGGGCGCGCTTGCCAGCCAGGTACCGACGCGTCGGTGCGCGCACCACGGTCCCGGCCTAGTCGAGCGCCTCGGCCGCGAGCGACCCTCGGCCGACGTTCGAGCTCGCTGTCCCGTCGCGGCCGAACGCGCCCGCCGGAAGCCGTCGTCGCGTCACCGCGGCACGGAGGGCATGGTCGGTCAGACCTTGCTCCGGGAACGAGGCGACGCGGACATCGGCATCGCGCGCCACCGCGCGGGCGGCGCGCCGGAACCGCTCGACCACCGCGTCGGCTCCGGTCACATCCGTCTCCGGGAGCAGCACGTACAGGGCGGAGCCTTCCGACCAGGCCACGTCGCCGGTCCTCAGACAGGCGCGGAGCGCGGCGGCGAGCTCTTCCAGTGGGTCGTAGCGCCGACGCCGGGGCCGGCCGACTCGACGCGACGGTGGCACCCAGATGTCGGTCGCGTGCGCCTTCTCGGGCGCAACCCGGATCAGCGTGAACGCGTGGCGGTAGCGCCGGCTGCGCTCGATCTCGCGGCACAGCGCATCGGACAAGTCCTCAGGCGCGGGCGGTCCCATGCGCCGATCCTAGGCACGGGCAGCGCACCCGACCACGGCTGATCAGGCGGTCTTGAGACCAGGGATGGGCAGGCCCTACGGTGGGCTGCTCGACCATGGTCTAGCCTGCTGTCCGGCGAGATCTCGCCCTTCCATCGTCTCGGCTCAGCCGACGTTCTGGGCCAGCCGCATGGCCTCGAAGTTGCCCCCGGTGGCCGTGGGACTCATGTCCGCCGTCTCGCGGCGCGGCAGGATCACCATGCCGTTCACCAGCGCGTAGCGGCTGGCCTCGGTGCGGTTCGATACGCCGAGCTTGCGATAGATGTTCGACAGGTGGAACTTCACGGTCTGCTCTGTCACCCAAAGCAGGCGACCGATCCGCGCGTTCGTGTGTCCCTCCGCCACGGCGCGCAGGATCTCGAGCTCGCGGGCGGTCAGCGGGTTGGGCTCGGCCACGGGAAGCGGTGGCGTTTCCCGGGACTCCTGCCGCGCGGTGCCATTTGCGACGGCGTGAACGGGCTGGCGCGCGATCGCCGCAACGAGCGCGCGCGGCGCGGTCGTCTCCGCCGGTGTCTGGACCTCCGCGACAGGCAATGACGCGGACATGCAGACGACCGCCCCTGCCTCGAGCGCGGCGCGCAGCGACGCCTCGTCGAGCGGCCCGGCCAGGAGGACGATCATCGCTCCCGGGGCCGCCTCCCGGATCTCGGTCAATCGCTGAGCATGCGGCTGCACGCGGTGCACGCCGTCCACGATGACCACGTCGGGCCGAGCCTGGCGGATCGCCTCGCCGACCCGACCCTGTCCGTGGGTCGCCCCGAACACGTTGGCATCCGGCGCGAATTCCAGGGCAAACTGCATTGCGGGGACGATGAAGGAGTCGCTGCCGATGATGAAGACGCGTTTCATGGTTTGCCTCCCGAGAGCACGCGGGACGATCCCGCGCGGTTGACGATGTTGCTGCCGGCCTCGGCCGGCACCGTTCGCCCGACAGTGGCTGGAGCGGATCCAAGCTCGTCCAGCGCTGTGCACGCGGCCGCCCGTCCGCGTTGATGCAGGCAATGCACCGCGCGCAGCGAGCGTCCGAGCCGCGTCGCGATCTCCTCGGGCGTGAGTCCCACGACATGGCGGAGCACGAGCACGTCGCGCTGGCCGGCCGTCAGCGAGGCAAGCGCTTCGCGGAGCGACGCGCGACGCTCGAGCGGCGGCTCGTCGGCGTGCTCGTGTTGCGTCCAGATCTCCTCGCACGGGAACACTCGTGTGCGCCGCACGTGGTCGATCGCCGCGTTGTGGGATACGCGCAGGATCCAGGCGCGGAACGGCGCCTCGCCGGGCTCGTAACGCCAGAGCTCGGTGAGGAGCTGGGCGAAGATCTGCTGCGTGAGGTCGTCGGCGTCGTCGGGATTGACGACGATGCGCTTGACGTAGTCGTGCACGTGTGGCGCAAAGCGCACGTAGAGCTGACGCATGGCGTCGTGGTCGCCCGCCTTCGCCCTCTGGACGAGGCGTCGAACCGCGATCTCCTCGATGGCGGCGACCATCTATGCCGCGACCGTCGCCACGTGCCGTTGCCCCTCGCCGCGCATCCACTCGAGCTGCGCCACGAGTCCCTCGTAGACGCCTGTCCGCGGCACGAACCCGAGCTCGCGACGCGCGAGCGCGCCATCGCAGCCGGTCCGTTGGGCCTCCCCAACCGGAGCCGGCCGGCGGTCGAGCTCGATATCGCGGCCGGTCAGCTCGCCGATCCAGGCGATGGCATCGCACAGCTCGACCGGGCTCCCGCCGCCGATGTTGTAGATCCGCCCGGGCCGCCCGCACTCGGCCGCTGCGAGCGTGCCCGCGACGATGTCGTCCACGAACGTGAAGTCGCGCACCTGACGGCCTTCGCCGTTGATCGGGAGCGCACGGCCGGACAGCGCGCACCGCAAGAACTTGGAGAACGCCATGTCCGGACGCTGGCGCGGGCCGTACGCGGTGAAGTAGCGCAGCCCGATAACGGGCACGCCGAAGCAGCGCATGTAGACAGCGGCGAGCTCCTCCGTTGCCACTTTCGTCAGGCCGTACGGGGAGAGCGGCTTGCGCGGGGTGAGCTCGGTGGTCGGGTACATGCTCGCGTTCCCGTAGACCGACGAGGACGACGCGTAGACGAACGCGACGGGCGACGCGTTCGCTGCCGCCTCGAGTAGACGTTGCGTGGCGAGGACGTTGTTGCGGGCGTAGATCTCGAAGCTGGCGCCGAAGCTGCCGACCACGCCCGGCTGCGCCGCGAGGTGGAATACCGTGTCCACCCCCTCCATGAGGCCCTCGAGAGCCTCGGTTGCCAGGTCGAGCTCCACGAGCGCGAACCGCGGCTCGTCGCGGACGCGCTCCAAGTTGCGCTCCTTCGCCTGGCGCGAGTAGTACGGCGCGAAGCAGTCGACGCCCAGGACCGTGTGGCCCTGTTCGACCAGCCGCTCGCTCAGGTGCGAGCCGAGGAAGCCCGCGCAGCCCGTCACGAGCACGCGTTGCTCGCCGCCCGACGCCGCGCGGTTTGGCCACTGCGTTCGGTGCCGGATCGCCACGCAGACGATCGTCTACAGGCGGTGTTGTGTCGGTGTTCGCCCGTCCGTTAGGCGAGTGTTAGCCCTTCATATCTGGCACGACCTATACCGGCCGTTGGTTTGCCCGTAGCCGGCAATCGCGTTGCCGGTGCTCGCATACGCCGGCGGCGGCGACACGCCGCTCGCACCGTGCCCGACGGCAAGGACGGCGACCGGCGCGAGATCAGGATTGGCCAGGTCCGGCGCGAGGTCGTGCCGGAGCCGCCTTCGTGTGCCTCAGGCGCGCCGGCGCCGACCGGAGGCGACGCGCGAGCCGCGCGGCGGCGGACGACGCGTGGGTCCGCCACGAGCGCCGCCACCCGACCGTCAGCAGCAGCGAGAGGAGGGCGATCGCGGCCGCGAGGAGCAGCGCGATCGGCACGGCGCCGAGCCCTCGGCCACCGGGCTGCGGGGCCCGCGCGCCGGGCGACGGCGTCGCGGCCGGATGCGGACGCGGGGCGTTGGCCGGCGCGTCCGACGGCGTCACCGCCGGATGCGCATGCGGGGCGTTGGCCGGGTGCGTGGGCGCCTGCGAGGACGCCGGGGCCTCGGCCCGCGGCACCGCGTCTTGCGGCCCACGACCGCGATTGCGCAGGTGCAGGATCCTCAGCGTCTCGGCGTCGGCGGACCCGGTCGGGCGCAGACCGTGCTTGATCTGGAACCACTGGAGCGAGGCCTGCGTGCGGGTGCCGAACAGCCCGTCCACGGGGCCGCAGGCGTAGCCGAGCGATCGCAGGATCCGTTGCAGCCCCCGCACCTGGGGGGAGCCGGCCGCTCGCCCGAATCCGGCACCGAGCGACATGGCACGGTCGCTCGCCCTCGTCGTGGCGGTGGCGACCCGATCGCGCGCCGGGAGCGGTCGCTGGATCGGAGCGGCGTGCCACCCGGCGGCCGGGAGCGGCTTCGCTTGGAGGCTCGGGGACAAGCCGGTTGCCTGCGCCTGTGCCGATGACGTCGTCGCGAGGATGAACGCGGCCGCGGCCGTCACGACCAGCGGGCAGGTCCATCGCGGGCAACGCGTCGACGCCATTGTCACGCCTTGCAGGTACCCCATCGATGCGTCACGAGGCCATGATTCTGGCCCGCACCGGGCGCTATCGCCTCGCGGTCACGGTGATATCAGCCGAGCGGAACGGGTGGACAGCTCGGTGTGGAGCGCCGGCGAGAGGCAACGAGATCTGGCGCGGCCGCGCTCCACGAGGACGGTGATACCAGCGCGCCGCGCTCGGGACGAGCGCAGCTGCGAGAAGAGGGCGCGCGGCAGGCTGCGCTCGTCATCGCGCGGGCGGGCCTCAGCCGCTCGACCATGGTCGAGGAAATCCTGGGCGCACGCGGGGCGACATGCGAACGATCGGCCCGTAGCGTCCCGTCGATGCCCGCCGCGCGCGGCCGCCTGGACACCCGTTGCACCACCGTCCTGCGGCGCTGGCGCTTCATGCTGGCGGTCGCGGGGATCGCATCGGGCCTGGTCGGGTACCTGGTGGCGGCCGGCGTCCAGCCCCGCTACGAGGCCACCACGCGCCTTCTCGTCGGTCCGCTCGGCGGCGAGGAGAAGGTGCTGCGGGCGTCGGGTCCGCTCGCCGAGACCTACGCGAAGCTCGCCACCACGCGGGCGTTGCTCGACGGCACCGCGAGAAGGCTCGGGCTCAGCCGCGCCGACATCGACCTTCGAGCAGACGCCAACGCAGTGACGCGCCTGCTGACGCTCAGGGCCCGCAGTAATGACGCGCGGCTCGCGGCGCGCGTTGCCAACACCGACGCGGCCGCGCTCGTCGCGCTCTCGACGCGCAGAGGCGCCGGCTCCGCTCGCGCCGGCGGTGTGCTCGTGGTCGAGCCGGCGGTTCCGAACGGACGCAGCGTCGGCACATCCGCGCTCACGGTCGCGTCGCTCGCCGCGCTGGCCGGGTTGCTGATCGCATTCGTGCTCGCGCTCGCGTTCGAACGAACCGACGACGCCATCACGAGCGCGGAGGACGTGGAGGCGGCGACGGGGCTGCCGTGCGTGGGGGCCGGCGCGCTGGCCGCCAAGCTCGGTACCGAGCGTCGTCAGAGCCTGCTGCTGATCGAGATGCACCGCGAGGCCGGCCCGGTGGCCACGTGCCTCGCCGACGCGTTGGCGCGCCAGGGCTCGCGTGTCGCGGTCGTCGACGTGAGGGACCGCGATGACGGCACGCCGGTGGCGGCGGCCGCGAAAGCAACGGCGAGCAACGGGAACGGCTCGACGGGGCACTCGGCCGAGGCTGTCCTGCACGATCTCGAGGCGGATGCGGACGTCGTGGTCCTGCGTGCGGCGCGCCTCGAGCGCTCCCCGAGCACGTTGACGTGGGCGCGCGTCGTCAGCGGCACGGTGCTGGTCGCAGAGCGCGAGCGTACGATGGCGCACCAACTGCGCGCGACAGTCGACGCCCTGCACCTGGTCGCCGTGCCGATCGTGGGCACCGTGCTCGCCGAGCCGCGCCGCCCGCTCGCGAAATGAGGGCCGTCGCGCGCGTATCGCGCTCGCCCCGCCGCTCGCGTTCCCGATCGCGCCTGGCCGCCGCTCTCGTCGCCCTGGCCTGTGGCGCCGCGCTTGCGACGTGCGGCGGCGACCAGGTACGCCCGCGCGAGGCCGTGCTGCTCGCTGCAGGCGACATCGGAGACTGTGAGACGCAAGGCGATGAGGCGACGGCGCGCCTGCTCGAGGCGCATCCCACCGCGACGATCGCCGTGCTCGGCGACGTTGCGTACCACCACGGCAGCGCAGCGGACTTCGAGCGGTGCTTCGCACCGTCGTGGGGCGGCTTCCGCGCCCGCATGCGTCCCGCCACGGGCAACCACGACCACGCGACACCGGACGCCGCCGGGTACGCCGCATACTTCGGCGCGCGCGGCGGGCCGGCGGGTACCTACCGTTACAGCTACGACCTCGGGACGTGGCACGTCGTCGTCCTCGACAGCGATTGCTGGCGCGTGGGGGGATGCGCCCTCGACGACCCGCAAGCCCGCTGGATGCGCGCCGACCTGCGCCGACATCGGGCGCGCTGCATGCTCGCGTACTGGCACCGGCCGCCCTTCAGCTCAGGCAGGTACGGGGACCCGGCCGATACCGAGCGCGTGCGCCCGCTCTGGCGCGTGGCCGTCGAGGAAGGCGTGGACGTGGTACTGACCGCCCACGAGCACAGCTACGAGCGCCACGCCCCCATGGACGCGAAGGGCAAGCCGGACGCCGCCGGCACGCGCCTGTTCGTTGTCGGCACCGGCGGCGGGAACCTACGCCGCTACCGCGATTCGCCGTTGCCAAGCACCGAGGTGCGCAACGACGACACGTGGGGGGTCCTGCGGCTCGAGCTGCACCCCGACCGCTACGACTGGCGCTTCCTGCCGGTCGACGCACGCACGTTCAGCGACCACGGGTCGGGAACGTGCAACTGAGCCGGACGTGGGAGTCGCTCGCATCCGACTGACCTTTTGGACGAGCCGCGCCGCCCGAATGACCGGCGGCGGCGGTCCACGGCTGCGCCGGACTCGCCGAAAAGCCAGCAAAGACTATGCGGATGCGATATCGAAACGCCCGGAGGCCGGGAGTACGGTCGCCCGATGCGCGTTCTCCCTCGCCTGCTCGCCTTGCCCGCCGCAATCGCAGTGCTCTCGCTCTTGCCCTCGGCCGCTGGTGCGCAGGCCGCGGCGGCAACCGGCGACATCGGGAGCGCCGGCCAGTCGTACGCGTCGCTGACCCGCCCGCCGACGGGCAGCAAGCCGGAGAGCAAGCTGTGGTTCAACGGTGGCTGGTGGGCGAGCATGTTCAACGCCGCCGCGTCCGAGCACCGCATCTACAAGCTCGATCCCGGCACCGCGCGCTGGCACGACACGGGCGTGCCGATCGACACGCGCCCCTCGAGCCGCGCAGACGCGCTGTGGGACGCCGCGAGGGGCAAGCTCTACATCGCCTCGCACATCTACACGACGTCGGGCAGGCGGGCCGGCAAGGGCAACTCCGGGCGCGTCTACCGATACAGCTACAACGGGGTCACAGGCACCTATGCGCTCGACCCGGGATTCCCGGTCGTGATCAACGCAGCCAAGAGCGAGACGCTCGTGATCGACGAGGACTCGACCGGGACGCTCTGGGCTACCTGGACGCAGGGCAGGCGCGTCTACGTCAACCACTCCGTCGGCGGCAACGACGCCCTGTGGGGCAGGCCGTACGTCGTTCCCGGTGCCGGCACAGCGCTCAGCAGCGACGACATCTCCTCGGTCATCCACTTCGGCGGCACGAACATCGGCGTGATGTGGAGCAACCAGGTGGACCACAGCTTCCATTTCGCGGTGCACGGCGACGGCGCGAGCGACGCGGCATGGTCTACGTCCGTCGTGCCGACCGGCCTGAATGCGGACGACCACATCAACCTCAAGGCCGACGGCTCCGGGCAGGTCTTCGCTGCGGTCAAGACCAACGCCGGCCGGCAGGGCGGCACGCCCATGATCCTGCTGCTCGTGCGGTCGGCCACGGGCAGCTGGAGCAGCACGACGTTCGGCACGGCGGCGGACAGCCAGACCAGGCCGATCGTCCTGCTCGACCAGCAGCACGCCGTCGTGCACATGCTCGCCACGTGCCCGCAGCCGCCGAAGCGAAGCGGCCAGTCTGGCGGCGACATCTGCGAGAAGACCACGCCGATGAGCCCGCTCTCGTTCGCGCCCGGCATCGGCACGCCCGTCTTGCGCGTGGTCCGCTCGCCCGCCCTCAACGACGTGACCTCGACGAAGCAGAACCTGAGCGCCGCGACGGGCCTGGTCGTCCTCGCGAGCAACGCGACGACGCGCGCCTACTGGTGGATGTCCGAGCCGCTCGGCGGATGACGCCGGGGTCGCCGCGAACGAGCTGCCCACGTTGCTCTGGCGGACCCGGCGCGCGGGGTCGCCGTGCCGCTTGCCGCCTCGCCGACCGCGCGTGCCCGGCTCGCTGCTGCGACGGGTGCTCCGATGGGCAGGCCCTCAACAGAGTGGCCGCATGACCTCGAAGAGCGTCTCGAGGTCGACGGGATAGGGATGGTCGACCGCGTGCGCCACCTTGTCGATCATGATCTGTTCAAGCAGCTCGCGCTCGCGCTCGCACGCTGAGTCGAGAACGGGGTTGCTGCGGCCCGGGAACGCGAAGCGGAACTGCTCGTACGCGCGCGTCAGCGGGGCACGCTCGTGCTGCAAGGAGAAGGCCATGCGGGCGGCGACTTCGCCGGGGTCGACGGGTCGCGCCGCGGTGTCGCGGTGTTGCCAGCTGACCAATAGGAAGAGCCGGTTGAACGGGGCGGTCAGCGCCACGGCTCCGGGCGGGAAGAGCGTCTCCGGCGCGACGTCGACGTGGAGCTGGCCGGCGAGAAGGGAGGCGATGCGCCTGCCGCGGGCCGCAGCCGCGGCGCCGCGCAGCGCGGCGAGGCGCGCGCGCTCGCCGCGCCCGACCCGCGCGCGCAGGTCGGGGACCTGTCGCAGGTGCCAGTCCCACAGGCGCAGCGGCTCGGGGATCCCATATACGGTGGCCCCGTCTGGCGCCACGTACACCCACTCGTCGCCGACGAAGCGCGCGCCACGTGCGACGAAGGCCAGGACGGCCTCCGTCTTGCCACCCTTCGACCAGCCGGTGACCACGACCCCGCGCCCGTCTTGGAAGAAGGCGGACGCGTGCAGGGGCAGCGCGCCGCGCGCGAGTACCGTGAGGTTCAGCGTCGCGATGAGCAGCGGGACCGCGGGGAGCCCGCGCTCGCAGACGATCTCGCAGCGGCGCCCAATCCGGTCGAGCGGGATCAGCACCCGCGCCCGGGCCTTGTGCCGAGCACGCAGGACCAGGAAGGCGTCGTCGGTGAAGCCCGCGTCGTCGACGCCGAGCAGGCGCAGCGGTCCCTCGACGTCGAGGTGGTCGACGAAGCGCACGACGATGTCGGGATCGCGTCGCAGCGGCCCCCTGATCGGCCCGAGCTGGCGGTCGACTGCTGCGGCATCGCGGGCCGTCGCTCCGACCACGCGCACGCCGGCGAGCCCGTGCAGGTCGTAGTCGATGGCGGTGCCGTCCATGGCACCCACTGGCTGTGGCCGGATGCGCGCTCGTCTCGCGAGATCGTCCGCTCGAACGCGACGCGCTGCTCTGGTCGCTCACGCGGCGCGATCCCGGCGCGCGAGGACTGGCCGTTCGACCGGCGGGCGCTCCACGAACGTCTGGTCCGGTGGCTGTTGCTCACCCCCACGGCCGGCCAGCGGCGGTGTCGGCACCTGGTCATGGTCGCCGGAACCGCGCAGTCGCTCGGTCAGTTGCAGCGCCGCTGGCGGATCGCGTGCAGCCGGTGGTCATCACTGCCCAACGCGGGTGCGCGGTGCGCAGTTGGCGACGAGATGCGAGAGCTCGAAGCTCGGCCGTTCACCGAACTCCCGCATCAGGCGTATGCGGAAGGAGTGGTAGTGCCGCACCGCCCGGCTCTTGCGGCCGAGGCGCAGCCACGTTGAGATGAGCTGGCGCTGCACGTCGTCGTCAAGGGGTTCGATCCCCGCGAGTCGCTCGAGGTACACGATCGCGGCAGACGGGTCGTCGACATGAAGGCGCGCGAGCGCTCGCAGGGCGTCGCATGTGATCGCCTCGAGCCGGTCGCGTTCGCCGAGCGCCCACTCCGCATACGGCTCATCGGCGAGGAAACTGCCGTCGTACAGCGAGACGGCGCGTCGCAGGTGCTCACGACCGCCGGCGCGATCACCCGCGGCGAGCGCGGCCATCCCTGCGTCGATGCGCTGCTCGAGGGCGTCGGCGTCGATCCACACGCGCTCGGGGTGAAGGGCGTAGCCACCGCGCCGCGAGACCACGAAGGAAGGCTCGCCGCGCAACGGGCGCCCCGGCTCGAGCCGCGCGCGCAGAGCGTAGATGACGCCCCTGACGTTGTTGCTGGCCCCCGCGGACGCCGTATGGGGACAGATGGCCTCGGCGATGGCGTCGGCCGGCGCGACCTTGCCACGCTCGCAGATGAGAAAGCGCAGGAGCTGTCCGGGGCGCTGCTCGAGCCACTCCCCGCTGATAGGACCGTCGGGTCCTTCGACGAGCAGGCCGCCCAACGTGACGATGCGCAGCCCCGGACGGGCACGCGAGGAACGGCGCACGGGGCGGAGCTCGATAACGACGTGCGAGCGGTTCTTGTAGAGCGGAGCCGCGGCGACCACGTAGGCACCGGGACGCGCGCCGGTCAGGTGCACGCGAAGCTCTGGGAGCGTCTCCGCGGTGTCGAGTGCCAGCGCGGTGACACACGACCCCTCGAGCGGGCCGTCCGCACGTCGGCATCCCAGGAGGCTGCAACAGCTCATCGCGAGCCCGTCAACCGCTCGCCCCCCGGTGAGGATCTCTCGAAAGCGGGCGTTGGCCGCGACGATGCGTCCTCGACGGTCGCAAACCATCAGCGCGCGGGGGAACAGATCGAAGACGTCGACCTTCGGGACGGGCACCGTCGGCACGCTCTGCGTCTGGCGCATTGCGTCGCTCATCGAGTCCAGCCGATCAGCGCCACTGGCGCTTGCGGCGCCATGGGGCCGCGATCGGTTCGTCCCGTTTGTCGCGGGATTTGCGACTGTCCGCTCGTC